>CEQG01002713.1_pt1 | contig 14100 bp, 12 predicted proteins | sample 350301 | NCBI WGS metagenome assembly CEQG01 (sample SAMEA2621242, study PRJEB7988) | marine metagenome | isolation source: saline water (ENVO:00002010), including | reverse complement strand
AAACCGGCAAGGAGGGCATCCCGCCCGTCGGCTATAAGGGCCGTATGGTCGAAGGCGTCGCCGGCGTGAATTACAATGTCGCAGGGCCGCTCGTGGTCGGCGTCGAAGGCACCGCATCCAAAGGTGTGTCGGGCGACATCGACTGGGAATATGGCGTGGCGGGCCGCGCGGGGGTCAAAGCGGGCAAGGACAGCCTGATTTTTGGCAAGGTCGGCTACAAGTGGGTCAATTTTGACGCGCTTGGTCCTGACAGCCCCGACTTTCATGGCACGACCTATGGTGCTGGCGTCGAACTGTCGCCCGCAGACATGGGCAGCTCGGCCCAGAGCAGCAACATCCGTCTGCGCGTTCAGGCCGACACGCTGGGCAATTTCCGCTCGATCCGTCCGATGGCCGGTGTCGTCGCGAAATTCTGATGTTTGAAGGGACGGGACGGGCACTGGTTGTTCGTTCCGTCTCTCACCAGTCACCTCTCTCCCGCCCGGGCTGAGAGTTGGGGTGCGGAACGGCTTTTAGGACTGCAGCCGTTCCGCATTCGCCCAAACCCGTCTTGCCATATTCCATGATGCCAGCCATCAGCATGCCATGACCTGGCATTTCTGGATCGATCGTGGCGGCACCTTCACCGACGTGGTCGCGCGCGACCCCGATGGGCGGTTGCACACTGCCAAGCTGCTCTCCAGCGATCCTGAACGCTATACCGATGCCGCGGTCGAAGCGGTTCGCCGCCTCACTGGCGTAGGCGACGGCCCTATCCCGCCCTGTTCGCTGCGCATCGGCACGACCATCGCGACCAATGCCTTGCTGGAGCGTAAGGGTGAGCCCGTCCTCCTTGCCGTCACGCGCGGGTTCCGCGACGCCATTCGCATCGGTACGCAGGAACGCCCCGATCTGTTCGCGCGCAATATCCGCCTGCCCGATCCCCTCCATCACGACGTCATCGAGATCGACGAGCGGATGACCGCCAATGGCGACGTGCGCGTGGCACTGGACGAACCGGCCGCGCGCGCCGCGCTCCAGTCGGCATATGGCCAGGGGCTGCGCGCTGTCGCGATCCTGCTGATGCACGGCTATCGTTACCCCACGCATGAACAACGACTGGCGCAAATCGCCGCCGATGTCGGCTTCACCCAGATCAGCGTCAGCCACGATGTTACGCCGCTGATCAAGCTGGTGGGCCGGGGCGACACCACGCTGGCCGACGCCTATCTCTCGCCTGTGCTGCGCGCCTATGTGGATGGGCTTCACGCGGCTCTAGGCGGGCGGGCCGACATGCTCTTCATGCAATCCAATGGCGGCCTGACGCCCGGTTCACTGTTCCGGGGGAAGGACGCCGTCCTGTCCGGGCCGGCGGGTGGCATCGTCGGTCTGGCGCGCACCGCGGAACAGGCGGGTTTCCGTGACGTGATCGGCTTTGATATGGGGGGCACATCGACCGATGTCTCCCATTATGCTGGCAGCTATGAACGGGACAATGAAGCGCGGGTGGCCGGCGTTCGCCTGCGCGCGCCGATGATGCGGATCGACACGATCGCGGCGGGCGGTGGCTCCATTTGCACCTTTGTCGATGGTCGCTTTCGCGTCGGGCCGGAAAGCGCGGGCGCGGTGCCGGGACCGGCCTGCTACCGGCGCGGCGGGCCGCTTACCATCACCGATTGCAACGTCATGCTGGGCAAGATCCAGCCCGGTTTCTTCCCCAGCCTTTTCGGCCCGAACGGGGACCAGCCATTGGATCGCGACGTCGTGGCGCAGCGTTTCGCCACCCTCTGCGCGCAGGTGAAGGAGGAAACGGGCCGCGTGATGACCCCGCGCGAGGCGGCGGAGGGCTTCATCGCCGTTGCCGTCGCCAATATGGCGAACGCCATCAAGCGCATTTCCGTCGCGCGCGGCCATGACGTGGCGCGCTATACCCTGGCCAGTTTTGGTGGCGCGGGCGGGCAGCATGCCTGTCTGGTCGCCGACGCCCTCGGCATGGACCGAGTGATGATCCATCCGCTTGGCGGTGTCTTGTCGGCCTTTGGCATGGGTCTGGCCGACCGGCGGGCGGTGCGGGAACGCACGCTCGCCTTGCCGCTCGCGCCTGACGCCATGTCCCAGCTGCAGGCCGCACTCGCCGCCATGGAGGCGGACGCGCGCGCCGATCTGCCGCAGGCGGACCGGACCGAAATCCTGCTGCGGCTTCGCTATGACCGTACCGACAGCCTGTTCGACGTGCCGCTTGCTGATTTGCCGGCGATGCGCGCGGACTTCCTGGCGCAGCACCGCGCGCGCTTCGGCTTCGACGGGCGTGGCGCGATCCTGATTGACATGGCGCGGGTCGAGGCGATCGCGTCCACCCGGGCGGCGATGGACGATATTGCCTTCTTCCCCGATGCGGCTGCGCCCCCGCTGGCGCAGGTCGATTGCGGCGGCCGTGCCGCGCCCGTGCATGATCGCGCCGGCCTCAATCGCGACAGCGACATTGACGGTCCCGCGCTTGTCATCGACCCGGTATCGACCACCGTCGTGGAGCCGGGCTGGCGCGCGCGCGTGGACGCCGTCGGCAATCTCATCCTCAGCCGGCACCAGCCCCGCCCCGCGCCAGAGGCGAGCCGAAGCAGCGGCGTCGACCCTGTACGGCTCGAGGTGATGGGCGGGCTTTTCATGGCGATCGCCGAGGAAATGGGCGCCGCGCTTCAGCATAGCGCCTCCTCCGTCAACATTCGCGAACGGCTCGATTTTTCCTGCGCGCTGTTCGATGCCGCCGGCAATCTGGTCGCCAATGCGCCGCATATGCCGGTCCATCTGGGCAGCATGGGGGACAGTATCCGCGCTATCCTGCAACGCCGCGGTCCCGGTGCGGACGGGCGGCCGATCGACGGGCGCGGCATGCAGCCGGGCGATGTCTACGCGCTCAACGCGCCTTATGACGGCGGCACCCATCTGCCCGACGTCACGGTCATCATGCCGGTTTTCGTCGAAGGCCGCGCCGCGCCTGCCTTCCACGTCGCGGCGCGGGGGCATCATGCCGATATTGGCGGCATCACGCCCGGGTCGATGCCACCGGGTAGCCAGTCGGTGGAGGAAGAAGGCGTCATCCTCGACAATCTGCTGGTCGTCGATCGCGGCGATTTTCGCGAAGTGGCGATTCGCGACCTGCTTGGCTCAGGGCCTTATCCCGCCCGCAATATCGACCAGAATATCGCCGACCTGTCCGCCCAGATCGCCGCCTGCGCCAAGGGTGCATCCGAATTGATACGGATAAGTAACGAATATGGGGTCGACACCGTCGCAGCCTATATGGCCCATGTTCAGGATCAGGCCGAATCGGCCGTCCGCCGGCTGATTGGGCGGCTCGACGATGGCAGCTTCACCTATGCCATGGACAATGGCGCACATGTCAAAGTCGCCGTCGCCATTGATGCCGACGCGCGCGCCGCCACCATCGACTTTACCGGATCGTCGGACCAGCTGCCCGGCAATTTCAACGCGCCCCTGTCGGTCGTGCGCGCCGCCGTGCTTTATGTCGTGCGCACGCTGATTGACGAGGCTGTGCCGATGAATGACGGCTGCCTAAAACCGATCACCATCATCGTGCCCGAAGGGTCGATGCTGCGGCCGCGTCACCCCGCTGCCGTGGTCGCGGGCAATGTCGAAACCAGCCAGGTCGTCACCGACGCGATCTTCGGCGCGCTGGGCGTCATGGCCGGCGCGCAGGGCACGATGAACAATTTCACCTACGGCAATGACCGGCACCAATATTATGAGACGATCGCTGGCGGATCGGGCGCGGGGCCAGATTTTGACGGCGCTTCGGTGGTCCAGACGCATATGACCAACAGCCGGCTGACGGATCCCGAAATATTGGAAACCCGCTTCCCGGTATTGCTGGAGGAATTTTCGATCCGGCCGGGTTCGGGCGGGGCAGGGCGGCATCGGGGCGGCGATGGCGCGGTGCGCCGCATTCGCTTCCTAGAGGATATGACGGCCGGCATCCTGGCCAACCGACGGACGGTGCCGCCCTTCGGCCTGAACGGCGGCGCGGACGGCGCGCCGGGGCGCAACTGGGTGGAGCGCGCCGACGGCACCGTCGAACCGCTTGGCAGCACCGCCACGGTCGAGCTTTGCGCCGGCGACGCCTTCATCATCGAAACGCCCGGTGGCGGCGGGTTCGGCAAGGCCTGACCCGCGGCCCCGGCTTACTGCCTCCAGCTTGAATCGATCCGGTCGATTACCCGCACCATCGCCTGGAAATCGGGAACGCCCGGCCCAACCGGCAATTGCACGCCGGCCAGGTCTCGCTGATGCACGGCGATCACGTCGGCCGGGATGTCGACCGGCGTGCCCGCCGCGCTGGCCGCAACCTGGATCTCGCAGGCGCGCTGCAAGGACCAGTGTTTCAAAAAGGCCTCCGGCAGGCTCGCCGCCATGACCAGCGTGCCATGATTGCGCAGCATCATCACCCGCTTGCTGCCCAGATTGGCGATCAGCCTGTCGCCTTCCTCCGGCCGGATCGTGACGCCTTCAAAATCATGATAGGCGATCTGCCCTGCAAAGGCGGCGGCGTAGAAGCTGATCGGCCGCAATCCTTCGGCGCAGGCGCTCACCGCCATCCCTGCGGTCGTGTGGGTGTGGATGATGCAATGGGCGTCGGGCAGGTGGCGGTGAAAGACGCTATGCTGGGTAAACCCTGCGCGGTTCACTGGATAGGGGCTGCCGTCCAGCACCTGGCCGTCAATGTCGATCTTGACCAGATTGGATGCCGTCACCTCCTGATAGCCAAGGCCGAACGGGTTGATCAGGAAGGCGCTCTCCTCGCCCGGCACGCGCAGCGTGATATGGTTGTAGATCAGTTCCGACCATCCCATATGGTCGAATATGCGGTAGCAGGCGGCGAGTTGCTGGCGCGCTTCCCATTCCTGCGGTGTCATGTCGGCTTTGTGTGCGGCGCTGGCCATCGGCGATCCTCCTGTCTATTATCGGGCCACTATCCGCCCGCCCGGCGCAAAAGTCGAGATCATGGCCTTTAGGCTTGAGTTTGCGCGACTCTGCTGGTAGGGCGCCGCCCACATGGCGCAGGGCGACCTGCGACGACTCACTGGCTTTGCTATTCGGTCGAGCCGTCGGGAAGGACAGAAACGTCCCGGCGACCCGCCCGTTTTTGATTGGAGATTGACGGACTTATGCAGATCATCGTTCGCGACAATAATGTCGACCAGGCTCTTCGCGCGCTCAAGAAGAAGCTGCAGCGCGAGGGCGTGTATCGCGAAATGAAGCTGCGCCGTCACTATGAGAAGCCGTCGGAAAAGCGCGCTCGTGAAAAGGCGGCCGCTGTTCGTCGCGCGCGCAAGATGGAACGCAAGCGCGCCGAGCGCGACGGCGTTCGTTAAGACGCCTGATCCCGGACGAGGGCGCCGCCGCCCCGTCCGCTGACGACTTTCCTGCCCTGACTTTAGCGAGCATAGCCCATGTCCACGACGGCTGTTCCCCTTCGTCCCATCGCTAAGGGGTCGCTGACCCGGCTCTGGATCGGCGTTGCCATCGTCGCGCTGGCGGCGGGCGGCCTCGCCTGGGCGGGGCAGCAGGGCGTCGCGCCGTCGCCGGCTGCCTTCCTGGCTCAGAATGCCCATGAAACGGGCGTGGTTACGACCGAATCGGGCCTCCAGTACAAGGTGCTGGAAGAGGGCAGCGGCCCCAGCCCGACGAGCAGCGATGTCGCGCTTGTCGGCTATAAGGGGGCGCTGCTGGACGGCACGGTGTTCGATGAAAATCCGCAGGCGCCGATGCCGGTCGATGGCGTCGTGCCCGGCTTTTCCGAAGGCCTGCAAAAGATGAAGAAGGGCGGCAAGTACCGGCTCTGGATTCCGTCGGAACTGGGTTACGGTGCTGAAGACAATGGCCCGATCCCCGGTGGCTCGGTGCTGGTCTTCGATGTGACCCTGCATGACTTCAAGTCCAAGGCGGAATTGATGCAGTTGCAGCAGCAGATGATGCAGCAGCAGGGCGCGGCGCCGCAGCCGGGGCAATAAGTCAGCCGTGCAACCAGTCGAGTGAGAGGAAGGGGCCGCCTGTCGGCCCCTTTTCTTTTGCCTTACTGGTTGTCGCTGCAGATGGTTTCCGGCGTCTCGCCAAAGGCAAGCGCCCCTGCATCGCCGACCTTGGCCTGTCCGGCAAACAGCTTGTCGAGCCGCTCGCGCACATCGCGGCGATATTCGGGGCAGGCAACTGACCGGGGCGCGGACACCTCGATATCGCAGGCGATCGCATTCTTGATCCTGTCGATCGCCGGTTCGTCCAGAATACCCGAATCGCGCAGTTCAAGGCACAGCTGAAGCAATCCAGCCGCCGTCGCCTGCGCGCGCAATCCCACATTGGTGAGATCGAAATGCAATTTCTTCTGCTTGTCGAGGTCCATCATCATGATCCGCTCCTTTCAATTTTTTCTATCTTACGCTGAAAGCAAGCGACGGAAAGCCCGTATGTTCCCTATGATATTTGACCCTGGATCAACCATCGGCGGGCTGTAGCAGCGCCTTGTCCCTGTCGGACCTGGATGCTTTTGACCGTTCCTCCAGATAGACTTTGATCATCGCGACGATCGGGTCAGCCAGGAACAGGCCGATGATGCCGAACAGTGCGCCGAACAGGATCTGTGCCGCCAGCACCAGCGCAGGGGCCAAATCGACCGCGCGCTTGGCCACCATCGGCACGATCAGATAGCCGTCGACGATCTGCACGACCAGATAAACCCCCACGGCGTAGAGACCCGTGTCCATGCCCCCGGAAAAGCCCACCAGGACAATGAGCACGCCCGATATGATCGCCCCGATATTAGGCAGAAAGGCGAGGAGGCCGGTGAGGATGCCCAGCAACCCCGCCATCGGCACGCCGAACACCCACAGCAGCAGCCAGGTGCCCACGCCTTCGACCGACATGCCGATGATTCGCCCGAACATCAGCCGGCGCAGCGTCCAGCCCATCTTGTCGGCGATGGTGTAGAATTGCGCGCGCTTGTCCATCGGCAGCATCCAGGCGACCCCGCGCTCGTAGAGTTTGGGTTCGGTCGCCAGGAAGATGGCCAGTACCAGCATCATCGCGCCGCCGGTGATCGCACCCATTGCCGTGCCGAGCGCCGCCGTTACGCGCCCCATGGAACTCATTGCCTGCTGGGCCAGGCCTTTCAAATCGCTGGGCGTGGCCGTGATGCCGAGTTGCTGCATCCAGCCGCCAATCCGCGTGACCTGCGCCTCGACGATGGTGCGCATCGCCTGCGCCTGCGCAGCCAGGCTCGATCCAGTAAGGTAGAATGTCCACACCAGAAAAGCGACCGCGCTCAACAGGACAATCGTCAGCCGCCAGCCCCTGCCGATCGGAAGGATACGCCCCAGTAACCGCGATCCGCCGTCCATCATCGTGGCCAGCACCATCGCCCCAAGGATCAGCATCAGCGGCTGCGCCAGCAGCGCCGTCAGCGCGATGGCGATCGCCAGCCCGAACCAGACGCCGGCGCGCTTCAGTTCCTGCTGGACCAGGGGGCTGCGCACTTCGCTGGGGCCGGGTTCCTCGACATGCTTGTGTGTCTCGCTCAAAACCCCGTGCCCCTCTGATCGTCAATCAGGGGCAGCAACGCTCCGTGGACGCAGGCTGTTCCCGGCTCGACCGCTGCGGAAGGCGTGGATCCAGCTGAGCGGATTCCAGCTGGCGTCGCCGTCCAGGCTGAAGGTGATGAATTCGGCCCGGCCGCCGATCGCCTCCCACGGCACCGGCCCGCCAAGGCCGTTTTCCGCCAGCGGCGCGCGGCTGTCGGCACTGTTGTCGCGATTGTCCCCCATCAGGAAGACATGGTCGGCCGGCACGCGCACCGGGCCGTACCAGTCTAGCGCGCTTGGTCCCATGTCGATGGTGAGGTAGGTCTTGCCATTGGGCAGGATTTCCTGCCGCACCGGCAGTTCGCAATAGTCGCGACCGTCCGCGCCGCGTACGCGCGCGCCGGGAAACTGATCGGGCGAGCAGGGGGCGTTGCCATCGACCGGCAGGCGCAGCGGCTTCATCGCCTTTTGCTTGACCGCGGTGCCATTGAGGATCACCTGCCCGCCTCGCACTTCGATGATGTCGCCTGGCAGGCCGATCACCCGCTTGATATAATCCTCCCGCCGGTTGTGGGGGGACACGATGACGATGTCCCCGCGCTGGGGCAGGCGCCCTAGCACGCGCCCTTTGAGGAAGGGCAGGGGGTGGAAGCTGGGCGAGACATAGGACCAGCCATAGGGGAATTTGCTCACCACCAGCCGGTCGCCGGTCAGCAGCACCGGCATCATCGATTCGGACGGAATGTAGAAAGGCTTGGCGACGAAGCTGTGGAACGCCAGCACCGCCAGGATCAGCAGCGTGATGCTGCGCAGTTCATGCCACCAGTTGACGCCGTCCTTTTCCTGCTCCCCAGCAGGCGTGGCGCTGTCCTGGGGCGTGTCGATGGCCGGCATGGGCGAAGTCTCTTGGCGTTCGGCGGGGGGCAGGGTCACGAAGGCAGCGCCTCGATGATGACGAAGGCTTGCGCCCATGGATGATCGTCCGTGAGCGTCAGGTGAATGACCGGCCTATAACCCACCGGTACAATCGACTCCAGCCGCGTCAGCGCGCCGCCGGTCAACGCGAGCGTCGGTGCGCCGGACGGCGCGTTAACGACGCCGATATCCTTCATGAACACGCCTGCCTTGAACCCCGTCCCCACCGCCTTGGAAAAAGCCTCCTTGGCGGCGAAGCGCTTGGCCAGCGTGCCCGCGCGGGTCAGCGGACGTCGCGCCGCCTTGGCCTGCTCGACCGACGTGAAGACCCGCTGGATGAAGCGGTCGCCGAAGCGATCGAGCGAATTCTGGATTCGCTCGATATTGCAGAGGTCGGATCCAAGTCCGATGATCATGATGGCCGTCCAAGGCCGTCACCCCAGCGAAGGCCGGGGTCTTGGGCATCCAGATTGAACCCTTGACGCCTGCGATCCAAGCCTTTGCCGGGATACCTGCTTGGGAGCATCACCGCGCCAGATCCATCTGCCGCCGCATCTCGCGAATGCTGCCTTCCAGCCCGCCGAAAATCGCCTCGCCAATCAGGAAATGGCCGATATTGAGTTCGGCGATCTGCGGGATGGCGGCGACCGGTCCGACATTGTCGAAGGTCAGGCCATGGCCGGCATGCGGCTCGATCCCGTTCTTGGCTGCCAGCGCGGCGGCATCGGCGATTCGGCGCAGTTCGCCCGCGCGCGCCGCTCCGTCCAGATGGGCATAGGCGCCGGTGTGAAATTCGACCACGGGCGCGCCGAGCCGGATGGCTGCGTCGATCTGCGCGGCGTCCGCCTCGATGAACAGGCTCACGCGGATGCCGGCCTCGACCAGCTTCTCGACGATCGGTGCCAGCGCCTCATACTGCCCCGCTGCGTCCAGCCCGCCTTCTGTCGTGCGCTCCTCGCGCTTTTCGGGCACGATGCAGGCAGCGTGCGGTTTGTGGCGCAGCGCGATCTCCAGCATTTCCTGCGTCGCCGCCATCTCCAGATTGAGCGGCACGTCCAGCGCTGCCATCAGCATCGCGATATCCTCGTCGCGGATATGGCGGCGATCCTCGCGCAGATGGGCGGTGATGCCGTCCGCGCCCGCCTTCACGGCCAGCAACGCGGCCTTCACCGGATCGGGATGCGCGCCGCCCCGCGCGTTGCGGATGGTCGCGACATGGTCGATATTGACCCCGAGGCGCAGCGGCGTGGGCATGGGGCTATTGCTTCCGGCTGCCGGGCTTGGTCGCGGGAATGGCCTCCAGTTCCGGTGGCAGCGCGTCCGCGTCATAGACCGGGAAATTGATCGACACGAGCGGATAGAAGGGCACGCCCAAATCGACCTCGCCCGCCGACCGGTCGACCAGCGCGACTTCCCCGATCACGATGCCGCCCTCGGCCTCCACCGCCTCGATCGCCTGGCGCGACGACAGGCCGGTGGTCACGACATCCTCGACCATCAGTATCTTTTGCCCCGGCGTGATGGCAAAGCCCCGGCGCAATTCGAACGTCCCTTCCGGCCGCTCCAGAAAAATCGCGTCCCGGTCCAGCGCGCGGCCGACTTCATGCCCGATGATGAGGCCACCCATCGCCGGCGACACCACCAGATCAATGTCCTGGCGCACTTCGCGGGGCAGTTTCTGCACCATCGCGCGCGCCAGCTTGCCGGCGCGCTCGGCATTCATCAGCACCCGTGCGCATTGCAGATAATTGCCGCTGCGACGACCCGACGACAGAATGAAATGCCCCTCCAGCAGCGCGCCCGCCGCCCGGAATTCCGCCAATACGTCCTCGTCAGTCATGTCGTATTCACATCCCGTCGCGCGGCCGGCACCCTGTCGGTGGCCGGGCCGCCTTCACCCCATGGCCGCGCGCAGACACGCCGCCATGCCGCGCCCCTGTGCGCGAAGCAGCGAGATAGGCGGGCCGGGGATGCGTTGCAACAGCGAAGAAAATCTGCTCCATCTGTGCTTGAGGCAGCGGGAAAGCATCCCTATAAGCCGCCGCAGACCGAACGGGCGAGGACGGCAAAATGGATGCGTTTTCGTTGCAGCGGCGCCAAGGGGTTAGGGGTACGAAGACGCTATGATGAAGGTGAAATCGTTCATTCTCGCTGGTCTGCTGGCTTTTGCGCCGGCGATGGCGATGAATGGCCAGGCGCTTGCGCAGAATGAAGCGGCCGCACCCGTTGCCGCCACGCCGGTCGATGCCGATCCCAAATCCTCCGATCCTGGCGCGCCTGCCGATTCGGCCGATGCCAATGTCGCGAATGTCAGTGAAGCGGCACCTGCGGCCAAGGTTGCGCCGCCGCCGCGCATGAAGCCGACCGAAGGCATCGGCATGCCGCGTCCGGGCGAAATCACGTTGCAGGAACAGTTTACCGAAACCGGCAGGACCGCCCGCTGGCTGCACGATGTCATGCTGGTGCCGATCATCACCATCATCTCGATCTTCGTGCTGGTTTTGATGCTCTATGTGATGTGGCGCTATCGCCGCGCTGCCAACCCGGTGCCGTCCAAAACCTCGCACAACACCGTGATCGAAGTCGTCTGGACGGTGGTTCCGGTGCTGATCCTGCTGGCGATCGCGGTGCCTTCGATCGGACTGCTCGCCGACCAGTATCGCCCCGCGCCCAAAGATGCGCTGACCGTCAAGGTCACGGGCTATCAATGGTATTGGGGCTATGAATATCCCGACGCCGGCATTCCTGAATTTGTGTCGAACATGCTGACGGAGGATCAGGCGAAGGCCAATGGCGAGCCCTATCTGCTGGCGCCCGACAATCGTCTGGTGCTGCCGGTCGGTCGCCCGATCAAGTTGATCATCACCGGCGCCGACGTGATCCACAGCTTTGCCGTGCCCTCGCTCTGGGTAAAGATGGACGCCGTCCCCGGCCGCCTCAATGAAAAGAGCTTCACCATCGACAAGCCCGGCGTTTATTATGGGCAATGTTCCGAACTGTGTGGCGCGCGCCACGGCTTCATGCCGATCGCGATCGAGGCGCTGCCGCCGGCTCAGTTCGACCAGTGGGTCCTCTCGCAGGGCGGCACGTTGAAGGGCGGCACCGCCGCTCCGGCCGGCCAGATGGGACCGCAACAGGGCAGCGCACTGCCCGGACCGCCGGCCAGCGACGCCGGCACGACGACGCTTTGAGAGGGGCAAGGCCATGACCACCATTACCGCAGATCATCATGGCGATCACGCCCATGGGCATGATCATGACGCCGATCACAAGCCAGCCTTCTTCCAGCGCTGGTTCATGTCCACCAACCACAAGGACATCGGCACCCTCTATCTGATCTTCGCGATCATCGCCGGCATCATCGGCGGCGCGATTTCGGGCTTGATGCGCGCCGAACTGGCGGAACCGGGCATCCAGTATCTCCAGACCTGGGCACGCTTCAGCGACGGCCCTTCGGCGACGCTGGATCAGGCCTATCACCTCTGGAACGTGCTCATCACCGCGCATGGTCTCATCATGGTCTTCTTCATGGTGATGCCTGCGATGATCGGCGGTTTTGGCAACTGGTTCGTGCCGATCATGATCGGCGCGCCGGACATGGCCTTCCCGCGCATGAACAATATCAGCTTCTGGCTACTCATCCCTGCCTTCGCGCTGCTTCTGGGTTCGACCTTCGTCCCCGGCGGCACCGGCAATGGCGCGGGGACCGGCTGGACCGTCTATGCGCCGCTTTCGACCAGCGGGTCGGCCGGACCTGCCGTCGACATGGCGATCCTGTCGCTGCACATCGCCGGCGCGTCCTCGATCCTGGGCGCGATCAATTTCATCACCACCATTCTCAACATGCGCGCGCCGGGCATGACCCTGCACAAGATGCCGCTGTTCGTCTGGTCGGTGCTGGTCACGGCGTTCCTGCTGCTGCTCGCCCTGCCGGTGCTGGCCGCCGCGATCACCATGCTGCTGACCGATCGCAATTTCGGCACCACCTTCTACGATGCGGCAGGCGGCGGCGATCCCGAACTCTACCAGCATCTCTTCTGGTTCTTCGGCCACCCCGAAGTCTACATCATGATCCTGCCGGGCTTCGGCATCATCAGCCAGATCGTCTCGACCTTTAGCCGCAAGCCCGTCTTTGGCTATCTCGGCATGGCCTACGCCATGGTCGCGATCGGCGTCGTCGGCTTCGTCGTCTGGGCGCACCATATGTTCACCACCGGCATGTCGGTGAACGTGAAGATGTATTTCACCGCTGCGACCATGGTCATCGCGGTGCCGACCGGCATCAAGATCTTCTCGTGGATCGCGACGATCTGGGGCGGATCGATCAGCTTCAAGACACCGATGGTCTGGGCGCTGGGCTTCATCTTCCTCTTCACCGTGGGTGGCGTCACCGGTGTGGTGCTTGCCAATGGCGGCGTCGACGATGTGCTGCACGACACTTATTATGTCGTGGCGCACTTCCACTATGTGCTCTCGCTGGGCGCGGTGTTCGGCCTGTTCGCCGGCTTCTACTACTGGTTCCCGAAAATGTCGGGCAAAATGTATAACGAGTTCCTCGGCCAGCTCCATTTCTGGGTCTTCTTCGCCGGCGTGAACCTGTTGTTCTTCCCCATGCACTTCCTGGGCCTGTCGGGTATGCCGCGCCGTTATCCCGATTATCCCGAAGCCTTTGCCTATTGGAACGGCATTGCCAGCCATGGTTATGAAATCATGGCGGCGGGCATGCTGATTTTCTTCGTCAACCTCATCTGGTCGCTCGCGGCCGGCAAGAAGGCGGAAGGCAATCCGTGGGGCGAAGGCGCGACGACGCTGGAATGGACGCTGACCAGCCCGCCGCCCTTCCACCAGTTCGAAACGCTGCCCGTCGTCGACTGACGAACGGGGACGCACATGGGCGGACGGCTTGGACCTTCCGCCCATTTGCGCGACATCGGCGCGCGGGTATATGGTGCGCGCTGATCGCATGAGGAGATTATGGCCAGTTCGCCCTTCCTGACCGGGGTTCATACGCCCGTCCTGCCGGCCCATTGGCGCGACTTCGTCGCGCTGACGAAGCCGCGCGTGATGACGCTGGTTGTGTTCACCGGCCTGTGCGGCCTCCTCGCCGCGCCCGGTCATATCCATCCGGTCCTCGCCTTCACCGCCATCCTCTGCATCGCGCTTGGCGCGGGCGCCGCCGCCTCGCTCAACCAATGGTGGGAAGCGGATATCGATGCAAAGATGAAGCGCACCGCCTCCCGCCCGCTGCCGGCCGGCCGGATGGACCGGCAAGCCGCGCTGCACTTTGGCGTCGGCCTCTCCTTCTTCTCGGTCATCCTGATGGGCATGGCGACCAACTGGCTGGCGAGCGCCGTGCTCGCCGTCTCGATCCTCTTCTATGTCTTCGTCTACACCATCTGGCTCAAGCCCCGCACGGCGCAGAATATCGTCATCGGCGACGCAGCCGGCGCTTTCCCGCCAGTGATCGGCTGGGCGGCCGTGACCGGCGATGTCAGCGCGCTGCCCATTGCCCTGTTCATGCTGATCTTCTTCTGGACGCCGCCCCATTTCTGGGCGCTCGCCCTGTTCGTGAAGACCGATTATGCCGCCGCCGGCATCCCCATGCTGCCCGTCGTGT
>CEQG01003605.1_pt1 | contig 14142 bp, 17 predicted proteins | sample 350301 | NCBI WGS metagenome assembly CEQG01 (sample SAMEA2621242, study PRJEB7988) | marine metagenome | isolation source: saline water (ENVO:00002010), including | reverse complement strand
GTTTTAAGATTGCTGATATTTCAGCTGGTTTTACTTCTGCCATCTTTATTTAATATTACTACTTTGAATCTCTTTAAAACTCAAAGCGAATTTTAGTTTAATGTAAATTCTCTTTTTAACTTATTCAATTTGTCTGCAACACTAGCATTGTATTGCATATCGCCAACACGTAGAATAAAACCACCTAAAATGCTTTCATCAACTACGTTATTTACTTCAGCTTCTTTTCCTGTAAGCTCTTTGACTTTTGCTAATACTTTAGTTTTAAGATCTGCTGTTAAAGGTATTGCTGTTGTAACAGTTGCTACTTGCGTACCTTTCATTTCATCATAAAGGCGTGTATAACTAGTAGCTACATCACCAAGAATTGCCAATCTTTTATTTGAAATTAAAGTATCTATTAATTTTACTGTAGAATCATTTATGTTTTTAAAAACAGATGTTAATACAGCTTTTTTATCTGAAGATCTTACTACAGGACTTTGAAGCATTTGGTTTAAATCTTCACTTTCAGCTAATGTATTAGTGATTAACTTCATATCACTATTAATAGCATCAGCAGAGTTTTGATCTGTTGCTAGGTTTAAAACCGCTTTAGCATATCGTATTGCCGCTCTTGATCCTGACATGTATTCTTAGTTTAAAGTTGCTTCACCTAACATAGACTCAACCAATTGTATTTGTTTGTCTTTGTTAGATAATTCTCCACGTACTACTTTTTCAGCAATGTCTAATGATAATCCAGCAACATGACTTTTTAATTCTGCCATAGCTGCTTTCTTTTCACTTTCAATAGCCTCTTGTGCTTGAGCAATGATTTTACCTGCTTGTGCTTGCGCTTCTTCTTCAGCATCAGCAATCATCTTAGTCTTAAGCTCTCTGGCTTCTTTAAGCATAGTTTCGCGCTCTAATCTTGCTTCTTGCAATAACTTTTGGTTATCTGCTTGTAGGTTTTCCATTTCCTTTTTAGCATTCTCAGCAGCATCTAAAGCTCCTTGAATTCCTTCTTCTCTTTCGTTTAACGAATTAAGAATAGGTTTCCAAGCAAACTTCACCATTAAGAATATTAAAAGCAATAACAATATAGTTTGCACTACAAATAAGCCTGGTGAAAAATCGTTTAATAACTTATCCATTGTTGTATATAATTAAATAATGTCTTTCTTTTTTTAATTTAAAAACACGTCCTGCAACCAACCGTTACAGGATAGTGTTTTTGTAAATTTTGATTTGGTTCTTATTTTCCTAAGAATAAAGCACCAAATGCTAAACCTTCTAAAAGTGCAGCAATGATAATCATAGCTGTTTGGATTTTTCCTGTTGCTTCTGGTTGACGAGCAATACCTTCCATTGCTTTACCACCGATTTGACCAAGACCAATACCTGCTCCGATTACGATTAAACCTGCTCCAATTAAATTGTAAGTTACTGGTTCCATAAATAAATGTATATAGTTAAATTAAAAAAACTCATCTTCAAATGAAATTCTCTCTTACGTCTTCCGCATCAGGAATTTCATGACCATTTTCATCATGTTCATGTTCATGGTCGTGCTCTGCTACAGCCATACCAATAAATAAAGCTGAAAGCATTGTAAATATATAAGCTTGTAAAAATGCTACAAGAACTTCGATTAATGTGATAAAAAATGACAACACTAAAGACAAGCCTGTTGCACCCGCTACAGTCAATGTATCTTTTAATGTAAACATAATCGCTATTAAGCTCATTACTACAATATGACCTGCAGAAATGTTAGCAAACAAACGCACTAATAATGAGAATGGCTTAATTAAGAAAGCACCTGCTAATTCTATAATAGCTAAAACAGGTCTTATTAAAACCGGTACACCTGGCATCCATAACATGTGCATCCAGTAATCTTTATTTCCACTTACTGTATAAATAACTAAAGTAAAGATAGCTAAACATGCTGTTACCGCTAACTGACCTGTAACATTAAAACCAAAAGGAGTAAGACCCATTAAGTTTAATATCCAGATAAAAAAGAATACCGTTAACAAATATCCTGTAAATTTTCTGTAATGCTTATCTCCAATATTTGGTCTTGCTATTTCGTCTCTAACATAAATTACCAATGGTTCTAAAACACGTCCAAAACCTGTAGGTATTTGCTTGTTTTTGTATTGTTTTGCCAATCTAGAAAACCAGAAAAACATCAACAAACCAACAAACAACACACCAACAACACTTTTAGTGATTGAGAAATCTAAAACTTTATGAGCATTTTTTGCATGGTGATCTTCATCAAAACTTACCTCTGAAGCTCCTGATTCTAATTCGTATATTTTACTGTGGATTTTAGCGAATTTTTGACCGTCTTTTTCAACGATTACGTGACCATCGTCATTATGATGAAATTCAGAAGACATAAAAGTTACCAAACCTTCTGATGTCCAAAGAATAACTGGAAGTGGAAATCCAAAGTGTTTTCTCTCACCTTCGTCATTAGTATAAGAAAAAAGCGAAAAATCGTGAGAGTCTTGAATATGATGTAAAATATACTCTTCTACTTCCTTTTTTGTACTTACTTGACCTTCACCTTCGTTAGAAGATTTAGCGTAAATAGATGTTGACAAGAACACTAAAACTGCAAGTGTTATAAATTTAAAACTTTGTTGAAATATCTTCATTGTTATAAAATCAAAAAAACCACTCTTTTCAAATTCCGTGCAAAAGTACGCATTTTATTAAAATAACAATGCCTTTTTTATCTTATTATTCATGTGACTTTTTTATTAATGATTTTAACGACAAAAAACACCTCTAATCCTAGAAATGAGAGCAATGGAATTAGCAGGTTTAATCGCTCTGCCATGTTTAAATCACCTAAATTGAAAACGGAATCTTTAAACGCAAAATAAAATAGCGCACCTTTAATAAATAGTGTGGGTAAATAGATAAATCCTAGCTGCGGTTTAAGGTTTTTTATTTGTGAAAACAACTTAAAATGTACACAAATGATTAGTGACGCAACGGCAAAAAACAAGTTGGCATCCCAAGTTTTGTATCTTAACAAAACTTCCAAATTGTTGAGCATTGCTTCTTGAGAAAACTGAACTATTAAAAACAAAACCCCAAAAGAAACAGTGTAAACCAATAGAGATTTAATCATCGTCTTTAGACACTTTTATGACTTGGGAAATTACTAGATACATCGAAATAAATACTGAAATAAGTGTTACTGTAGACTCCCAAAAATCTTTATCATATTTTTCATCTAACCATTGCCCTAAATAATTTCCAAGAAAAATGGTGCCTCCCATTTGAAAAGCTACAGAAGTAAATCTTAGAAACTTATTTGGCTTGTTATTTGGCTTGGGCTTGGGCTGCTTGTTCTGATTTGGCTGACTCACTAGATAATGATTTAACGGTGCCTTTCATACTACAGGTAGCATTAAATGTTGCTCCTGGTTCAACAGCAAGTTTAGTGATGTGTACTTCACCTTCAATGTGTGCAGTAGACTTTAGTGAAAGTGTACCAGACAAGATTAATTTTCCTGAAAACTTACCTTCAAAATCTGCGTTTTCTCCTTGAAGTGTTCCTTTTATAAAACCAGATTTACCAACAACTACCTTTCCAGAGGTTTTTACATTACCTTCAACAGTGCCATCGATTCTAAATGGTCCTTGGCTTGCTATATCACCTACTATTTTTGTGCCTTGTGCTATTATGTTCTGTTGTGTACTTGTTTCCATAATTGATAGTTTGTTTTGTTTTTTTTTGTCTGGAGAAAACATGATAATTCTTTTGTTTTAAATTACTGTAATTTCAAATAAGCATTTAAATTTTTATGTCGTTGAATAATAGCATAATTCGTTGAGGAAATAGCAAAATACGGTTTTGTTATTTTTGGTTTTACTTTTCTTCCTCTTTTGTCCTTTTCTTCGGATTGAAGTATTTGTGCAAAACCATTTGCACCTTCAATACTCTTAAGACCATGAACTACTACAAATGTAGTATTTTCATCATAAACATCCTTAGATGTTGTTAGGTCAAAATAATCAACTTTGGCAACTTCTTCGTCTAAGATCTTAATAAATTTATCAATATCTTCGTCTGTATTGTTATCAAATTGATATATCACATTAAATTTTTGAGCTTTATCATCTGCTAAAAACTCTTTCTTAGCCAAAACCGGAATTGCATCCTGCAAAAGCTCTTGCGCTTTTTTGCCTTCTTCTGTATTTGGATATGTCAGTGCTATGTAGTTTACGCCTTCTTTGTAAGCTTCAAACCCATATAATCTTCCTTTTGCTGATGCTTTTAAGATTTCAAACTTGGCAACGATATCATCTCCTTCAAATCGTTTTATTTGCTTTTCGGCTCCTGTAATAACCTCAGCGTATTGCTCGTTTTCATATTGCGCATAGAGTTTTTCATAAATAGCTTCTGGACTATTTTCGTCTTTTGAAAGTTCGGACTGCGGATTCAGTAAAATCTCTGCGTAACGTGATTCTGGATAATTTTTAATAATATCCTCCTTTACGGTTTGAGCTGCTCTATCTAAGCCTAATTCAGAATAAATTTGATACAAGTTATATTTAGACGGTAAAATTAATCGGGCTTCAGGCTTGTTTATTAAAAGTGTTTCTAGCTTGTCTTTTGCTAATTCATACTCTCTAAACTTCTCTTTATAGATAATACCTAGTTGGTAATACGCATAATTTCTTTCTTTTACAATGCTATCTATTTCGCTTTGCTTAGTTGGTAAAGAAGCCAAATAGGTTTGGGCATTGAATTTTGGATCTTCTTCTGAAGACACCGTTTCTTCATCTTCTTGCGCGCTTGTAATCTCAATATCTTCACGCTGATTTGAAAGCCTCCAATTATCTTGAAGCTTTCGATCTCCCCAAAGTTTAACAAACTCATTTTTACCGTAAGCCACTGTTGTTGGGTTGTAGAAATAAAAATTACTACCACCTGGTGGTGTATTGGATTTTGTTTGCCTAATATCAGTAGGTAACTTAGAATTTGCTAGATCTCTATTATTAAATGTATTGTTAGTTGGAGTACTATTATTTTGTCTTTTGAGATCCTCTTCTTTTTTAGCAGCTTCTTCCTCTGCTTTTAACTTTAAGGTCTGAGCATATTTTGTGTAAATTTCTAATTGCTCAGCTTCAGGAAGGCTTATGATATTTAGTATGCTATCATTAGTTTGCGCTATACCTTCATAATAAATAACATCCTCAAGATTTTCTCTTTTTCGCTTTATGATTCGGTATGGCTTTGTGTTTTTTACCATAGCTGTCATTGTACTATCATAATAGTCGCCTGCAGTTTTGTAAATATTATGATCAAAATACATATTACCTAAAGTTTCATAATTGAGAGACTTTAGATATTTGTCTGCTGTGGTTTTTCTTAGTGATTTGTTATAATACACTTCAGCCAAACTATCAGAAGTATTAATACGATGATATTCTGCTATTCTGAAATAAATTTTATCTAAAAAAGGTCTATTTTCCCTGTTTTCTTCAAGTTCAGTTAGGTATTCTTCAAACTCAGCTACATCACCTGTAGACGTGTCGAAATTTAATGAACGCTCAATATGCGCATTGATGTAATACGATCGTGGAATCTGACGGTGCATTTCAATAATGGCATCGAATTCTACATTGGCGCTATCTTTTTGTCCGAATTGATTAAAAAGCTGACCTCTTATGTAATGGTATCGTGCTTTTTCGTTTTTTACTTTAGTATAATCGGCTGCAATACCCAATTGCGTAATGGCACTATCTGGATGTTTCAAGTTGAGATAAGCTTGAGCCATTGCTGCTGTAGCATCTGCTAAATCCTGATCTTCTAACTCTTCCTCTTCAAGTAAACGCTTTAACTTTTTTAGAGCACCAACATTGTTATCTAAACGGATGCTAGACTTCTCTCGCCAAATTTTTACTTTGTTGATTTTATCACTTGTAGGATATTTATTTAAGATGTTGTTGAAAGCTGCTAGAGCTGGCACAAATCGTTGATCGAAATAACGTGCTTTTCCTAAGAGGAGGTAGGCTTCATCTATTTGAGGATTCTTCTCTTTACCATCGATATTCATGCCGTGTTTTTGAATGGCTTTTATCGCTTTTTCTTCGGCACGTTCAAAGTCAGCATTTTTAGTTTGACCTGGCAGAAAAACATCTTCCTGAATGCTCATACGCTCCACAGGAAGTAACTCCCAAAAGTTTTCGGAAAACTCGTCATTAATAGTTGCTTTACCTCGATCTAAAGCAATATTACCATTGTATAGAATGTTATATTCTGTACCTAAGGCATGAAAATTTCTATTGATAAATGTATCCTTTTTACGAGAACAACTATGCAAGATTAGCATACAGCTGCCAAGGCTTAATAAGATTTTATAATAGGTTTTCAACGCTGGTTCTATTTGGTTAATAGATAACTAAAATATTATGATTTTAGTGTGTTTGCGGTAAAAATAAACATCTTTTTGATTTTTAGAGATAATTTCGTGGTTTTTCGAGGACTGAAATGGCGCTAAAAAGTATATATAAGAAATTCACTACATAATGCGAGAAAGGATTGTGGAAACTGCAACAGCTATAAAAACTCCAACAAAAAACGCTAACTTGTTTTTTAATGCTGAACCTTGTAAATGAGCATACAATACCAGTAAAATCTCTAACTCATCAACCTTTTTATCTAAAACATCGATAACATAATTTTTTTTGTCAAAAATGATATCCTCATTATTGATTTTGACAAGTGTTTTGTTTTGATTATCTACAAGTTTAGTACCACCTTTATAGCTAGAAATTCCTTTTATTTTATGTCCAGACCCTGAAATTTCAATTGCTCCAAAATTAGACTTTTGATTCAAGTTAACTTTAACCTTGTCGTTTTCTAAAACAACTGAAGCTAACTTGTCTCTTTTTATGTTATAGATCCTATCATTAATGAAAATTTCAGTTTCAATAAAATTGGCATCTGTTTTTATTTGTCCAACCAAGGTTTGGTCATCACTAAATAGATTGTAAAAATTGTCTTCTAATCTAGCTATCATAATTTATTCTTCTTCCTGAGAAACCATACCGCTTGAAAAATGTGCTTCAAGCTCTTTTAGAGTCGCAGGACTCGTTTCTAAATCTTTAACTATATTACCTTTTTCTAGTACTACAATACGTTCACAAACATCAGTAACGTGCAATAAATCGTGACTAGACACTAATACCGTAACTCCTCTTTTTTCTGCTAAATCTTTTATAATTTGCTTTAAACGGATTTGAGTCGTAGGATCTAAATTAGCAAACGGTTCATCTAAAATAATGACTTCAGGATTTCCTATAAGCGCAGCAACGATGCCTGCTTTCTTTTGGTTTCCTTTACTTAAGTCTCTAAGGTATTTTTTCTTCCCAAGAATTTCACCATTAAAGAAATCTTCGAACTGAGACGTTAAAGCATCTACATCGGCTTTGTTCTGTCCTCGTAATTCACCTATAAAATAGAAATACTCTTCAGCCGTTAAGTAGCCAATTAAGAAACTTTCGTCTATAAATGCGGATGTAAAAGGTTTCCAGTCTTCGCTTTCATTAACCTTTATCTCATTACTTTTTATAAAGCCTGTAGATGGTTGAATAAGGTCTAATAACAAGCTGAAATAGGTTGTTTTTCCCGCTCCGTTATTGCCTACCAAACCAAAACTTTGTCCTTTTGGTATGGATAATTCTTCAATATTTAGAACCGTAGTTCCGTTATATGTTTTTGAAAGGTTATTTGTGTTTATCATGATGTTGGTTGTGTTATTAATTGTCTTGACTAAAGGCACTAATCATTTTGTATTTTGAATCTAAATAGCGTTTTGTTATCGTTTTCATTAGTTTTTTGTGTAAAACGATTCCCAAAACACCAAGTACTATTAAAGTTGCGATACCTGCCTCAAATCCGACTAACCAGTTAATTAACGCGAATATTAGCATTGGCAAAATCATAAGTGGTAGACCTATAATCCATTGTACGGCTCCTGTACCTTGATAATTGAATGCCGCACGCTGATTGAGGTCTATTTTTTTTCGGTTGAATGAACCTCCAAAAAGCATGACGTGTGAGTTAACACCAATATTGTAAATGGCTGCTGCAAAATGCGCTATCAATATCTTCCAACCAAAGTAAACATAAGGAATACTTAGTAAAAACATAATCCCAACACTGAGTACCATTAGTACAAATTTAGAACGTAAGTATTGTTCGTATTTAATATTTTGACTCATCAATAACTTGTAATAACCACTATCCCAAGCTGGAATAAACTGCCCAAAGTTGATAAGAAAAATTCCCGTTACAAAAATCCCTATAAAAGGAAAAAGCCAAACCATTTCTTTATACATAGGTTGAGGATAAAAGAACAAACCATAAAGTAAGCCTATAACCATTATGAATACAGAAGATTTAGTACGCTTATTTCTCCAAATGAGTTTTAAATCTAATTGCATAAATGGCGCAATATTTCCAAATCGTTTTGTCCAAGATAAATCAGCAGCTTTAACTTCTGTAACCTTTGATTTCAATGAGCTATCTAGGAAAAGTTTTTCTCTTAAAATCTTGAAATTATATACATATAATAAAGCTAAAATTACCAATGGAATTAATATTAACACTGGACTATTAGCAATACCTATTAATGCACCACCAATGAGGGATGTCATTGACACAATTTCAAAATAATTGAGACCATAAAGCACTCCTACAACTACTATTAAGGGTAAAAAAGATAGTTCTGTTTTAGCAGAAAGTGCCTCAATAATAAAGTTTAAAAAGTTATTAATGAATACCAGAATAATCATTGTCAGCATCCATATTAATACCATTGATGTTGAAAATCCGTCACCAATAAGCATAACACTAAATGGTATTATAGCAAACAACGGTAAGAAGTTGAAAAACGATAGCGCAGACTTTCCTAAAACATAGTGAACTACTGTTGATCGTTTAATAGGCAACGTCAGTAGAGGTTTTACACTCATTACGGGCAACTTTTGAAAAAAGAAACGCAGAAGTAAATCCATAATAATCCAGAAAAAAAGAAATCCATTAGCCACGACAAAAGGATCTTGATTAGGATACATTTTTTTAAGGATTGGTAAAAGCCCAAAACCTAAGCCTAAAAATATCACAATGAAATACAAAGCAAAAAACACCATTAATATGTTCAATGCCATACTTTTCTGCCAATAAGATGAGCGGAAATACTGTTTCCACTCTAAGTTGATAAACTGTTTTATCATAGTATATTTGGTTGGTTTTATATGTAAGTAACTAAAATACTGTTTTTGTTACAAAGAAAACTCTGGATAGGTTTCATTTAACAAATCTTCCGCCTTATTAGGAATAAGCTCAAAGCTTATGTAATTAAAAAGCGTAAGCAAAGTAAATATTATTGCGAAGAACAATATAGCTAAAGCGTTTCCTGAAAAATTATCTGAAATAATAAACACAGTATAAATCTGAGACATAAATAACAATGTAGTACCGCCCGCTTGTTTATAAATCATCTCCTCTAACAGCCATTTTTTGTTAGATTTTTCTTTTCGCCCTCTAAAGTGTCTATTCAATTGAATGCTTTTATAAATAGACCATATCGCTATTACAACATAAAAGACAACAGATAACACTCCCATATAAGAAGATGAAAACGACAAATAAAACACACAAAACAAACTTAGTGTCGCTAATATTTGTGGTACTCTAAACCACAATTTGAGCTCGCTCCAAAAGTAACGCATATAACGTTTGTTCATGGCTTTAGACTTTTGCTCAATGGCTTCCATAAAACCAAAAATCCCAAACTTTTTAAAGGCTTTGTCTCTGGCGTCTTCAAAACTTAACTTAGGCTTGTCTTGCCACATGGTTTCTATATCATTAGCCAAATGATCTACCAATTCTGTTTGTAAATCGTAGTGTTCTACAAAATGTTTTCTTGTAAAAGCATAAAGGTCTTGTATTTGAGATTCGGTTAGTTTCACTACAGTAGATGTTTTAATTTTAAAGCTTTATTAAAAGCATATCTATAAACCTTGTAACCAGCTGTCATAATTAGCAAATAAAATGTCATAATTAGAGGCAACAATAGATTCAAATATTCTTTTGGCAATAACTCTAACGGTAGATTGATCATTATTAAACCAAAAGAAAAATAGAAAAGACCATATTGCATATTTACGGATCTGCCCAGCTTTTTTCTCCATGCTTTTGCAGATTCATAAATGAGAATTAAAATAGGTGCAGCTAACACTATTAAAGATATTGTTTCCGATACTTCTGGAAAAACAACCGTTACTCTGCTAAAAATCAAATAAAATAACACAAAACCTATTAGGGATTTTGGTTGCTTTACCAAGTTTACCATTTCTGTAAAATGCTTTTTTCTATATATCTTGTTGGTAGATTTCCAACTTTGAACATTAATCTCTTTAAGATTTTTATACCAATTAGCATTTATAAGACTTTGTCTAAATACAGTTTGAAAATCTGCTGAACCAGAATAGTTTTCCATATCAGAAACTAAATGGTCAACCATTTCTAATCGTACATCCCAAAATTTTATTCCTTCGTTTTTCAGGTAATTATCTACGTGTTGTATTTGTTCCTTTGTTATTTTCATATTTAGGCTAAACTCTTAAATCTATTTTGAAACTCATAAATCATCCTTTTACTAACTATTGTCATGGCTACTAAAAGAGTAAGTGCAAAACTCGTCATTACATAAAGTACGAAGCTTGAAATTGTACTTTTTAAGCCTGCTACATTCCAACATAAATGAAATAAATTAAACAACATAGCATATATTAACCCAAGCCGCTCTAAGGCAGAAAATCGTCTTAAATTAGATCGTTTTACTTTTATGTAGTAATAAATGCCAAAAATTACAAAACCAATTAATGGTAAAGCGCCAAGCCAACTTCTGAAATTATTAATATCAATTATCTTATTTACATTTTGAAACAGTATATACAAACCTAAAAAAGTAAATACACACGGCAAGTTGAATAACTCATGAAATATACTTTTTGTTAAACGCCTGTCTGTGGCTTTAATAAATGATTTGTTATTATTCAATAAACTCTGTTTATTATCAACCATATAGTCTTTAAAAACAAAATAGAAATCCCTTTTATCTCCATTTTCCATCTTTGTTTCTATAACTGAGGCTATATGATCTAGCATTTCCATTCGAATGTCAATGTGGATAATATTAGAGTTTTCAAGATATGTATCTATAAACTTTATGTTTTCTTTAGTTAGCTTCATATTCAAGCCAATTTAGGGTTTACCAAAGTTTGCATGGTCTTTATATATTCGGCTAATTCTTCAAGCTTATTCGCAGTTTCTTTGGTGCCGTTTTCTGTGAGTTTATAATATTTGCGTAATCGGTTATCTACCTTAGCAACCTCAACATCCAACAGTCCTTGGGCTTCTAACTTATGTAAAGCAGGATATAATGCTCCTTCAGTAATTTTTAGCTCTCCCTTGGTGAGCTCTTTTACCTTTTGGGTTATTTCATAACCATACATTTTATCTTGCTCATTTAGCAATTTTAAAATGATGGTGTTTAAACTCCCCTTATATAATTTTGAATTACTCATAACAACACAAATATACATAATTTTCTTATGCATAAGTTTTTTGGGTATTATTTTAATCTTAATTTCTCGTGCTATGCCACACTCCTTCCTTATTTTTGCAAAAAATATTAGTAATGGCACAATTTCATAACCTAAAGATAAAATCCGTAGAAAAAGTTACCGATCATGCTGTAGCGATATCTTTTGAAATTCCTGAATCTTTAAAAGCTAATTTTGCTTTCAACGCAGGACAATATATCACCTTAAAAACCACAATTAATGGCGAAGAAATTCGTCGAGACTACTCTATTTGTGCGTCAAAAAACAGTGGTGATTTAATCGTTGCTGTAAAATCGGTTGATGGTGGTACATTTTCGGTTTTTGCCAATACACAACTAAAAGCTGGAAACACTATTGAAGTAGCTGAGCCTAACGGCCGTTTTGTATTTGAGCCTAATGAAGCAAAATCTAGAACTGTTGCTGCTTTTGCTGCTGGTAGTGGTATTACTCCTGTCCTAAGCATTGCTAAAACTCTTCTTGAAGAAGAGCCCTTCAGTAATTTTATTTTAATTTACGGGAACAAATCTTCCAAAGACACAATGTTTTTTAAGGATTTGGTAGAAATGCAAGCACAATACGGCAATCGCTTACATGTTCATTTTATATACAGTCAATCTCGTGAGGAAGGAGCGCTTTTAGGCCGAATTGAAAGAAGTACTGTAAATCTTATGGTGAAAAATAAATACAAAGAAGTCACTATTGATGCGTTTTACATTTGTGGACCAGAAGCTATGATTCATACAGTAAAGGATACTTTAGTTGAAAACAACATTAAGGAAAAATCCATTTTCTTCGAGTTGTTTACAGTTCCTGATGCACCAGAAGAAGAAAATAATGTTGAAGGTTTAACAGGAAACACTAAAGTTAAAGTCTTGGTAGATGATGAAGAGTTTGAGTTTGAAATGTCTAAAGAGCAATCTATACTCGAAGCGACTCTGAAACAAGATATTGATGCTCCGTACTCTTGCCAAGGTGGAATTTGCAGTAGCTGTATTGCACGCTTAACAGAGGGTGAAGCTAAAATGAGACAAAACAATATTCTTACAGATAACGAAGTTGCTGAAGGCTTGGTATTAACTTGTCAAGCACATCCTACAACTGCTACGGTTACTGTGGACTATGATGATGTGTAAAATCTAGATGCTTAGATTTTTAGACCTCTAGACTATTAGATTCCCGGCTTTTCAGGAATTATAGACCTTACTTTTGACACAATCGTTTCTACCGCAATACTTCCTGCTGCATTTTCGTAGCTTTCAGGATATTTATTGCCATAAATTGAGGTTGGAATTTTTGGATATTGATTGCGATCTGCTGTAAGTTGAAAATCTTCAGGTTGATTAAACGGTACAAAACCAGCAAAAGGATGGGTAACTCCCCAAATCGTAATCACTTTTACACCAAAAATTGCAGCTAAATGTCCATTCCCAGAATCCATAGCAAGCATCAATTTTAAATTTGAAATTAACTCCAATTCCTCTTTAAACGATAATTTTCCTGCTACAGAAACCACATTATCATATTTCGCTTCAAAGACATTAAGCACTTCTATTTCTTTATCACTACCACCAAATAAGATAACCTTATAATCTTTAGATAGTTCAGAAATAACCATTTCCATGTTCTCTAGTGGATACATTTTACTACTATGTGCAGCAAATGGTGCAATACCTACTAAAGTTTCTTTGGCATCAATGCCTAAACCTAAAACTGCTTTGCTTAAAGGTTTTGCTTTTGGAAATTTTGGCTGCGATAAATCAACTGGAAAGCCCAAAGTCTTAAAAACATCCGCATAGCGTTGATGTGTGGTTTTTAGTTGTTTTACTGCTTCACCAGAAACTAAAGCTTTCTTCTCTGCTCTGCCTTTATCAATCTGGATTACTTTTTTCCCGAAGAAAAACAGTTTCAAAATTTTACTTCGTAAAACGTTATGAAGGTCAGCAACGACATCAAATCCTAACTTTCTAAGTTCTTTTGATAGTTTATAAAGCCCTAAAACGCCTTTGTGTTTGTCTTTAAGATCAGCGACATAAACCTCAACATTTTGAATATCTTCAAAAAAAGGTTTAAAAAACGCCCTAGTAACAACCGTTACTTTTACTTGTGGATGTTGTAATGTTAATGCACGCAACACAGGCACTGTCATAGCAACGTCTCCCATTGCCGAAAATCTTATGACGAGTATGTGAGTGGGTTTTTGCATAAAAAACTGTCACACTGAGCGCAGTCGAAGTGCTTTTTAAGTTAGAAGTATACTTGGTATCGACTGCGCTCAGACTGACAATTCTATCTTTAATGAATTTATTTTTGCCCTCTTAAAACAGGATTAAGCTCATCGTCATTGTACATTTTCATTTGTTTGTAAACTTTCATGTACTTATCTCCGTTCGCTATATCTGTTAATAAATCGTCAATTGCAGTACTCAAATCTGTACGTTGCTCTAGTAAAACGTCTAATTTCTTTTGGCAAGCTGCTTTATGATCTTC
>CEQG01151220.1_pt1 | contig 14171 bp, 20 predicted proteins | sample 350301 | NCBI WGS metagenome assembly CEQG01 (sample SAMEA2621242, study PRJEB7988) | marine metagenome | isolation source: saline water (ENVO:00002010), including | reverse complement strand
ATGACCATCATTTCTGATGACGCTTTCGTGCGCCTGTATCAGGCGCGCTATGGATTGAAACAGGACGGCATCGCCGGGGCAGTGACGATCGGGTGTCTGGGCGTCAAAGCGCCGCGTCGCCTCCCCGTCGACGACGACGCCTTCGTGCGCCTGTTCCAGGGCAAGCATGGGCTGAAGATCGACGGCTGGGCGGGTCGCGACACGCTCGCGGTGCTTGACAGCCTCAAGTCGCCGGTGATCGATCCCATCGACGCGGCTGGCATCCCGGACAGTTATTGGCCGATGCTGTCGAAGATCGAGAGCAGCGACATGCCCTATGCGCAGGCGACCACGTCCAGCGCGTCCGGCCTCTATCAGTTCATTAAGTCGACCTGGATCGGTGAAGGCGGCAAATGGGGGCCGACGCTGCGCCCGGCATTCGGGGGGCTCAAGCCATTGCCCGCAGAGCAGCTGGCGCGCGCGCGGACCTTCACGGCGAAGAATGCAGCCTATTTGCGGTCGCGCGGCGTGCCGATCAACCGGGCGACGCTTTACGCCGCGCATTTCCTGGGCGCGGTCACGGCCGGGTCGATCCTGGCTGCCGACAAGGCGCAGCGCGCCGACCTGATCGCCGGGAAGGCAGCGACTGCGGCCAATCCGTCGATCCTGAAGGACAAGACGGTTGGCGACTTCATCGACTGGCTGCGCGGCAGGACGGGGGAAGTAGCGAAGTGAGGATGAGATCGGCAATTCTGCTGGCCGCATTGCTGCTGACGGCCTGCCAGTCCATGCCGGCGGTCAGCTGCGACAATGCCGATCGGGTGCGCATGGCGGCGGCTCTTGCCCTGCGCGCGCTCGATCGGGTGTGTCCGTTCCAGCAGCCCTAGCCGTCACAGGCACATCCGCGCCCCTTTCTGCATGTCTTATCCATCGAGATGCAACTGTCACCGCAAGCCTTACCCGCGCGACAGATTTTGCAGCAGGAAGCGGCCGATGCGCATGGGCTGTAGGATGCAGGTGCAGCAGAAAGAAACAGAGCGGCCGCTGCGAAGCCGACCTTGACGAATGACATGGCGAATCCCCCTGATGGAGGGCGGATGAGGCCAGCGATGTCGACGAGAGTCCAGTGCCGCATCAAAGAGAATGGTTCAGATCAGACCGATCTGCTGGCCCATGTTTATCAACAGCACCACCCCGGTCGCAAATGACAGGCCGATGACGAGCCAATCACGCCACCTCGATGGTGGCTTTGGGTTCCGGTCTGACCACTCGTTCAACATTTCTGGATCATAAAGGGAAATTTGCGATGCCAGCAACAGCAACCCGTATCGGGTTCATTACCCAGGCGGTCCGCAACGCCACCGCCGGCCCGAATGCATCAGTTGTCAACAAATATGGCGACTTGGCGCGCGACACTGAGGAACCGCTGGAATGCTTTTTCGACAGCGTCGCCGATGCCGAGCTGGTCGCGCAAGAACGCCTGTCTCTACTGTCCGCAGATAGGCGCCGGTTCGTGGTCGAGGTGAGCGGCGCGGATGTCGGCCAAGCGCTGACCTTCAACCAGACTACGCCAACCTCGCGCGTCATCGATACCGAGAAGGCGGCCGACATGCCGGCGGCCGTCGTCGAGATCGGCATCGACTATGACGCCGGCAAGACCATTCTGACCAGCTGGGGATAAATATGCCTGCCCTGCCCTTCATGCTCACCCCTCATGCCTTGCCGACGATCGCCGCCGGCAACCAACGAACGGAGAAGCCAGCGATCCACCTTGCCCAGTTCAAGCACATTGGCATGACCTGGCGGACGAACGGCAATGGCTCGATCTGGGTTCGAGGCGATTTTGGGCAAAACCGCGCCGTGGATTTCGTGGCGCTGCTACAGGCCATCGCCCTGCCCGGCACCACCATTCGCGTGCGACTGGGCACCACCCAGGCTCAGGTGGACGGAACCGCTCCATATGATAGTGGAGCGCAGCCTTTCATCAATCCTGCCATCTCGCGAGAGGACGGGCTGTATCACTCGCACCTCGAGATTCCCTCGCCCATTACAGCCCGGTGGTGGCGCATCGATATCGGCGGCCATACGGGCGACTTCGAAGCCGCCAATCTGATCATCGGGCAGAAGATCACCGCCACACGTTATTACGACAGGAATTTCGAGTTCGGCGTGCAGGATCTGGGCGAGCAGGAATATGGCCGCTGGGGGGTATCGGAGGAGGATGAAGGGCTCATTTTTCGGACCATCACCTTCAAGCTGCCCTGGGTGGTGGGTTCCGAATTCGAAGGGGGGTGGCGCCCGCTTATCGAGAAGGTCGGCAGGCGCAAGCCGGTGCTGATCTGCTTTGATCCGCAGGCGACCGCCTATCGACAGGCGAAGACCTATTTTGGCACGTTCCGCGATACCCCGTTCGCCACTGGGGGGACGAAACCGGGGACGTATTCGATGGAATATTCATTGCTCAGCTACGTCTAATTCCATCAATGCATTCACTCCGGACCACTAAATCCAGCCCGGAGCGCCACAAACCCGATCAGGGGAGCTCAGCAAGCTTTTCCATCCGAACAGGCAATTTCTGATCGGGCTGCTCTGTTTCGAAAATAAAGCCCGTCAGGCACCCCCCTTCTATTGTGCCTTGCATCTCTGTCTCCAAATCGAGTTTCCCCGTCCGGCCGAACACATTTTGAACCGCAAAGTGAGCCGGATTGTAGGAGAATGTCCGCGCCTTTGCCGTGAACTCCTGTCCGTTGACCGTGTAGTTGCCGATGAAAGCCATCATCGAATCGCCACCGAAAACTCGCCCGGTCTCTAACGTGACGATACCGCTATCCACATCGTTATAATAGATCGCCCACATGCCTTCGACACTCATCGAACACTCCTCATTCAACGTTAATCAAGAGATTCCAACCCAGACGCTTTGCTAGCGCCTTTGCTGGCGAGGACCATCCCCAGAACTCCATGGCCTGGAACTCCATCGATAGGGTCTGGGGCGTTTTCTCCTCGAAATCCTTAAGCGTCTGCCGATCGACAAGCACCACCGGTCCGCGGATCACCAACGCGTCGGCAATGTCGACATGGCCCGGCTCATCGCTGCAGCCGGCGCTTTCCGCTACCCATTGCCCCGATGGGGTTTCCCATAGACGCAGCTCAGTCCATTTGGAGCGATCCCGCTTCGGGTTCGTGCTGTATTCGCCCAGCAGCTTGCCCCAAAACTCATAGGTCGGACCGCGATTGCAGACGATCTTTTCGCGGGTGAAGCCGTCTGAGGCTTCGTCGGCCCCTGGGGCAACAGGGGGGCCCTTCTTCATGATCTCATGAAGATCCTGCGCCGCGCGTTGAAATCTCTCTGCGACAACGGCGGGCGACGGGGCGATCCCAAGCTTCTTTTTCTTCGACATTTCCATTCCCCCGATACCCCTATGCAACCTTGCGGGTGGACCAGCCGCCGCGCTTGTATTTCCGCCAGGCGTTCGAGCGCGCACGGCAATAGACCGATTCGGCATCCTTGATCATGACGCCCTCGCCTCCCTTTGCCCATATCTCGTTAGCCAAGCGCTCCACGTCCGCCTGGGTCGCGGCCCATGTGTCCGGAATTACGGATAGGGCAGGCCCCAGCGGCTCCCGGCCTTTCGTGCCCGGCCGCCAGTCCCATTGCGCCGATGGATCGGCCGCCAGCGCCAGCCACTCCCTTAGCATGCGTTTGCGCTCAAAGAGCGGACGGGTGGTGCCGCCCTCCGCCCATTCGGCCGCCGGCATTGCGTCGAAGAGGTGCAGCGTTCCCGCCTCCGGCGCACGCAGCCCCTGCCCTACGTGGCGCAGCGTCGCACGATAGCCGCCCGGCGCCAGAAACTCCCCATCGAACATGATCGCATGGCCAGCCGCCTTCTCGATCGACCGGAGGCGATAAGCGATATGCTCTATTCCCCCGATGGGCTGCCCTTCGCGCGTGAGCAGCTCGCCGCCGATCCAGCCGGCGCGCACGCCGTCAAGCTTTTCCTCTACCATGGTGCCGTGATCGGGAACGCCGCCGCGCCACTCCCCCGCCAGCTGGAACAGTTCGCGGGGGCGCTTGGACAATGCGGGATGGGGGGTCACAGGGACGCCTCCACAGGATCGACGCCGAGGCACGACAAGTTGCGCTCGAGAAAATCGGGCACCCATCCCCAATCATACGGTGCGGCTTGGTCCTGCCGGTCATCGCCCAGCGCCTCCCATTCCCGCTCGCAATCGGCGATAAGGGTCATGACAGCATGGCGCATTGCGACGGTCCCGAGGGCGTTAAAACGTGCCGCCACGTCGTGCCGGTCGCGAATTTCAAGCATCGCCTCCCACAGACACATGCCGGTTTCGAGGTTGGCCTCGTTGAACGTGACACCGGCCGGCAGTTCCGCCGGGGGCGGGACAATCTGCGCCGATGGGGTCGCTTCGGCCTTTACCTCGTTCGCCGATGGGATGGGCAACGAACGAAAGGGCAGGCCCTCGGCCGTCGCGATCGCCGCGCTCATTTGCCGCTCCACAGCCTCCAGATCGGCGAAATATTCGTCATTGCCGCTGTGTTTGCGCTGCTCCACCTCCGAAGCGATATGCGGCAAAGCTAGCCTGAGAACGGCCAGCATCTTCTCAGCCGCGTTTCGTGCATAGTCGCTCGGTCCAAATTCATAGACGCTGGCAGCATCGCCAAGGTCGGACAGTTCGTCCCCTTCCTCTCCCCACGCTTCACAAAGGCGGATCACCGCCGCGCGCTCGGCGTCATCCATGTTCGACGCGGTGATGGCTTCAGAGAAAAGGCCGCCATCCTTGGAGCCTTCGATCATAAACAGGGGCATGGGTTCATTTCCTTTCAAGTGGCCAGCTCATCAGGCGCAGGGGGCCAGTCATGCGCGACGGTCGCCGTTGGGCGACCGTTTCGCCGTTACCGATAGATGCGGATTATTTTGGTCCGCACCTTGGCGTTTGCGAACGTGTCGTCAGGCAGCTGCTCCAGTTCCTCGGCATCGGGATGTTGAAACGTGAGAGGCACCAGCGCTACGACGCGCGGCGCGCATTCGTGCCCGCCCGATCCCATCAACGAAAGTGCGGCCGCAATATGCTTCCGAACGTCGCTAAAGGGCGGGTTCATGATGACGCGAGGAAACTCGACCTTGCCCCGCGCCTCGGCCGCATATTCGAGGAAGCAGCGGTTAATGACGCTGCCGAATCCGTGGAGCATCCCGGCCAGTCTTATATGCCGCTCGACTTGCACAAGCTCATAGCGGCTGTGCCCTGACTCGATCAGCGCGCGGGACAGGTTGCCGGTCCCCGCGCTAGGCTCCAGCGTCAATTTGTCCCCCGGTGCACCGAGGTAGCGGACCATGCGCGCCGCCACATCGGGCGGCGTCACATGGCATTCCGTTGCCCGGTCAACCGCTACGACCTCAACCGACTCCGCCTTCGGTAGCGCTTCGAAGTCACGGCGGCGCGTCACGGGCGCATAGAGGGGCTTGGCGGGCCGCCTGTAGACGCTCGGCTTCATGCTGCTTGCTCCAGTGTTTCAGGAAGCGCGTGCGCCTTGGAATCAGTAAGGAACACGGCGACAAAGGACCAATGTTCTCCCTCCTGCGCTACGCCAAGGGCGCGGGCCGATGCCACCTTGAAGCGGAACGTCCCGCAGGCGCTCAGTCGGGTTCCGCGATAGTCTGCGCCGACCTTCGAGTATTGCTCCTTCGTCACGCGAGCCACGCGGATAAACTCGATTTCCGGCGCGCCGCGATAGGTCGCGCGGGACTTGGCTTGGATTTCTGCCACGTCGAGATTGAGGATCGGCGGCGCGGCGTCCTTCCTCGCTGGGACGACATAGCCGCAGGCCCGCATAACGTCGCGCCATTCGTCATCGCTCAGTTCCAGATAGGAACGATCGCTGATATGGGCGGGCAGCGGCACGGGCGATTCAAGCATGAAATAGCCGTCTTCGATCACGGTGCATTTTGGTTTCTCCGCGCCATGCTCGCGGGCGAAAGCCTGAATGATGACCGGCGTTAGCTCGCCATCATAGCGAGGCACTTCACCCAGCATCGACCGCTCGAATGCCAAACGGTTAAGAACATGGTCTATCCACCGCTTGCGGTTGGGGCCATTCACCCGCAGTTCTGCCGTGGCAATGCTATGGCGGCGTGCTTCCTCTGGCGTCATCTCGCCGCGATCGACCTTAGACCAGGTATCCCAGCCGCAAAGCGTGACGTCGGACGACATACGGCCCAGCGCGAACAGAATTTGTTCGTCGGTGGTCAGCTTCGCCCATATCTCGAGGGCCTTGTACCCGGCATTGATGCCGCGTTGCAGGTCACGCAGCTCGGCTAGCAGCGCCTTAATGCGGTTCGCCCGCACCTTGGGCGCGTTCTTCATGTTTGCATAATGCTCGACGCCCTCAGCACGGTAGAGCCAGTAATTCGCCACCCGCTCGGCCTTTCCCGCCTTCTCTTGCGCCGCGTCCATCCGCTCCTTGGTCTTGCGCGCCTTGCGCTCGCTATGATGGCCGATCAGGATTGGCTGGCCCATGTAGAAGGCTTCGGACAGTTCATTGGCGTGCCGGTGCAGCGATACGGCCTCACGGCGGCGCTTATGGGCGAGATTGTCGAGGCGCTCCGCCTTGATGGCGGCGCGTTCGGCCAGCGTCATCTCTTCCGCCTCGATCTCGCCCGCCAGCTCCATGGCCAAGTCTTCGCGGGCGGGTGTCCATTTGGGGGCGACAAAAAGCTCTTGCTTGGGCGCCCAGACGAAACCGGCGGCCTTCACGCGAGCATATGTCTCCGCATCGAGGCGCGAGGACGCATAGAGCCGGATCTTGTTGTCTTCAGGGCTATAGGTAGCGGTGATGGTGGTCATGTCATTTCCCTTCAAGTGGCCGATGCTGGCCAGGCACGGGCATTGCGCCCCTCGAAACAGCGATAGGGAGGGATTGCCCCGATAAGGGGCCGCCGCTTGGAGGGACGGCGCGCACGCGAGGCGCGCGCCGCGCCCGGTTAGCTGAAGATCTTGGAAAGGGTGACGGCTAGCGCCAGCATAGCCGCGACCATGCCGCCAATGCGGAGGGTCAGGGTATTTGCCTGCGCGTCGAGCGCCTTGGTGAGCTCGTCCTTCGTCACGAGTTCGGTTGTAGCATGGTGGAGCTCGTCCGCCAACGTCTCCGCCTGCCGGCGATCCATGCCCACAGCTTCCAGCTTCTGCATGGTGGTGATGGGATTGAATGCGTTCATCTGTTGTCCTTCAATTCAAGTGCCCTTGCCGGGCCAGCGCTCCGCATCACTGCGTTGCACAGATAGAAAGACAGAACAGGCATCGGCCTGCAACAGTAAAAACGCGGGTCCTACCTCGAACGAGCCGAATGGTTAAGCGGTGAAAGACCCCTTTTTTGAGACGTTTCCTCCCCCCCAACATATCCGATTGTTAGAACTTCGACTTGCTGATTAATGCTTGATCTATACTCATGCAAAAAGCGCCCCGATTATGCATCGGAGCGCCCGTGTCATGCGCGGTGAGGGCACGTCGGAGTTAGGGAAGCTTCGAGAACATTCGTTGACCTTCAACTTCCAAGTGCCAGCCCTTGAACAAAGCTGCTCTCGAAAGGAACGGCCCTTCCATTTCGCGGAGCAGGCACCGCACGAGCTTGCCGTCGGGATTAAGGGCGATGATCGCGATCGACTTCCCATCAGTGATCAGATCCCCTGCTGACCAAGCTGGCTCATCATCGACTGGACAGATCGTGGCAAGGTCGAGTTTGATCTCAGGGCGCAACCAGATCAAACCCAGATCGCCGCCACTTACGATTTTATCCATGAAGAATGCGCCATATGTGGTGAGATCCACGAAAAACGTTTCAGGCTGACCTCTGACAGCGCACACTAGGGACGCGGCACCCATGATCGGGAAGATGAGGCTACCCGCCGGAGCGGAGTAAACCCGCCGGAGCTGAACCTGTTCAAGTGGCAACTCGAAATCGACATTGTACGGCATCTCGCCTCCGACAGTTTCGCGGCAGGACATTCCTGGGCGATTCGCATGCCATTGTTCCACTTCAGCCCATTGAGCGCCACGCTGTATTCGGCTCAAGCCTCGCCTGCCGGGTGCCACGTTCCCGCGCCGCGATCGGCCATCAGCTGCTCGCGCTGGCGATCCTTCCGGTCATAGCGTGGTCGAGAGCGCGTCGGTGGCGATCCCTATCACCGCCTCGATCGCCCAAGCGGGGGCGCTGGGATAGCTGAACGACATCGCCAGGCGGTCCAGCCCATAGGAGGCGTCGGGGTGCCAGCCGTCGCCGACGGCACGGATACGGCATTGCGGCCATTCCTCGGCCTCGCTGCGCGCTCCGTAATCGGTCAGGCTATACGCCAGAAGGACGCCGCATCGAGCGCAATGCTGGGTATGATCGCGTTCACCTTGGCCATGATACCTGCCGCCGATCCCCTCCTGAAACCGCTCATAGGCGTCACGGTGCGCCTCATCCTTCTCGTGCCAGTCCCACGTAAATTTCAGCGGTGGCTCGTACACCGGGCGGCATAGCCCATGCGCTTGGCCCGCTCCTCCTGAGCGCAGTCCCAGCAGAACGATTCGGATGCGTCGTCCTCCATCCAGCAGGCTGGCTCTGGATCGGACCGGCGAACGAGCCGCAGCACTTCGTCGACGAGCGCGCGCATCAGGTCGACCCGATCAGGCGTAGCGGCCGATTCATCTCCCATCACCGCTCTCTCGATTGCTGGAGGGCTTCACGGGCTTCAACGATCGCTTGCGTGAGAGTAGCGGCACGCAATCCATCTGGTGCCGCAAGAGCCTTGTCCGTTCCAGCCTTGAGGATCGCGTCGATCCGTTCCCGCAGCGCACCGGGCGCGCTATCTTTATCCAAAGCAAACTTGGTGGCGGAAGAGTGGTCGCTATCAGACAACGCCGCGTCTACGACCATGTGCAAGCGCTCTGCCGCCAATTGTCGGGCATGATTTCTGCTGCGCCAGCGCTCGCTAGCAACAGCAGCGGAGGTGTCCGCGTAGGCGGCCGTTTCTGTCGAGCCACGCGCGCTCTCGTCTTCGTTGGTCAGCCACCCACTCGACACAATTTCAACTATTTTGCCGTTCTCATCGCGGATCATCCGGATTGCCGCCTCCACGGCATCGGGGCGCCAGGCTAGGGCGTGGCGGGCAATAGTCTGCCAATAATCTTGGACGTGTGGAGCGCTATCGCTGTATTGCGGCTCAAGGGTAGTGCCCGCAATGATCCGGGCGTCAGCGTCGTTGCACAAGTCAGCAGCCAACGCCTCAACCAGCCTGTCATTCTGCGCACTCATGATTTCCGTCCTTTCGTCTTTGCTTGGGGGAAATAGTATCAGCTGATAGGCGCCGGGCCATCCCTGATATTCAGGCGGTAGATTGTCCCCTGCGATGCACTCGCAGCAGGCGCAGCGCTGGTGGTCATTGGTTGGCTGGTTGCGCCGCCGCTTCACTCCGTCCACCCGAACAGCCTGTTGATCTCGCGGGGATCGAGCACCCCAGTCGCAGCGTGCCGGGCACGGGCGTTGCGGATCAGCAGTTCCCAGAACCGCCAGTAGCCGTCCTCCAGTTCGGCCGGCCAGCGATCCTTGTTCGTGAGGCCTAGCTTCTTCGCCTTGTTGAAGAACGATCGGTAGGCGCGGCGGCGCGCGCTGCGCGGCGGGCAATATCGCCGCCAGTGCTCAGCGCACAACCAAGCATCCGTAGTGCGGGCCCCACCCTTCAACGCCGTGGTGCGCATGCATCCCTCAATCGCGCAGGGGTTGCGATCCTTGTGCTTGAGGCAGCGAATCGAGGGATGGTCCGTGAAATCCTTCTCCATGTCGATGTGAAGCATGGCGCCGGTTGACCCGCAGCACTTGCATCCTGGCCGGCACACGATGTCGAACTTGTCGGCGACAAGGTTCCAGCCGTTCTTATCGGAAGCGAATGTCATCTCCCAGCCGCGCCGCGAATAGAGGATGTCGGCGGCGAACGGATTGGGGACCAGCCAGTAAAATGGTTCATAAGCCATGCCATCGCGCGGCCGGGCGTTGAAATCGCTTTTGAGGTAGCGCCGGCTGGCCCTGTGACAAGCGATGAACATGTCGGTTTCGAGGATCATGCCGCTTTCCCTACCGCCTTGCAGATCTGCACCACCCGGCGTGCTGTCGCGACGTCCATCATGCCGATGTGACAGTTCTTGCGATCGATCCCCAGTTGAGCGGCGAGCCATTTGTACCCCCTGCCCCGCGCGACATTCTGCGTCAGGTTCGATATCTGCATTCGGCGGCGCCAGAGCGGATCGAAGGCAGCGTGTGCAGCGCTGCGAGCCGCTCGAGTATCTGGGCCGGCCGGCGAGCCTAGCGGCTGCAGCGTGCGCGGATGCACGCCGACATAGGCCCAGCATTTGCGACACAGCCAATACCAGGGCTTGGTCCCATCCTGCCGCTGCCAGAGGTCCGGCCGGTTGGGATAGATCTCCTCTGCCTGAGCAATCTCCGACGGTCCGCCGCATTCGTGGCAAGCAGGCGCGATCTTGGCCAGAGCCTCAGGAGTGAAGTCGCCGGGGTCGACGGTCATGCCGCCACCTCGACCGGCACGATTGGCAGCGGGATCGGAACCGTTTGCCCGGTCGCCAGATTGATGAAGCCGCCAGCGTGCCCGATGGAGCCGCGCCCCAGCAGGTCAAAAAGCAGCGCAAGCGCGTGGCTCGACAACACGCGGTTGACGAACAGCGATTGGCGCTCCAGCGCCTCCGCTACCGAGCAGCTGGGCGCGTCGTCTTCCGCGACGCTCTCGTCTGCCAGCTCGGGGAAAAATTCGAGCACGGTCGGGAGAAGATGCTTGCCTCTGCCCCCGCCGATCAGGAACTGTCCGTCCGTCGCCCGATTGCCTAGGTCCATCCAATAGGTCGGCCGGCGCGATGCATTGGCGATATCCGCCCCGATCGCGCGCCGCGCCTTCGCGGTGTCTACACAGGTGATGACGATATCCTGCCCGTCCAAGCTGAACGCATCGGGCGCCCGGCCGTGGACAGCAGTCCAGGCGAGGCCGTGCGCCAGATTGACGCGCTCCGTCAGCGTGATCGCCTTGGAATTACCGAGGTCGCACCGATAGAAGGGCTGGCGCCCAAGGTTCGCGTCGCTGACCGTATCGTCATCGATGACGGTGACGTGCAGGGACCGCGACGATATCGCGGTGAGCGCAGTGTCGAGGGAGGCAAGACCCATCAGCATCTGCGCGCCGTTCCCGCCGCACCCAATCAGCGCGACGTTGACCGTCCGGTTCTCGAAACCCGCCGGGAGATAGTGGCGCGTGGGTACGTCAGGTAGCATCATGGCCTCCTGCAAAAGGGATGCGTGGCAGCGGCAGGAACATGCCGGCAGCGCAGATGCGCGCTACGGCAGACGGCGTCGGCCGATCTAACCGACCGAACACGACGGAGATCTTGGTCGCGTGCGCGTCGTCCTCGTTGTCCGTCGTGCTGAAGAACGCCCCGCCCGCCCCGTGACTGTGGATATCGCACACGATGTGCCAGCCATCCGGGCAGGCGGGCGGGCGATATATGAGCCGAGACGACGTTGCCTCGTCGATCTCGGGAAACACCACACTGAAAGCTCGACCGTTCTCATGCCACAGGACGAATGCCGCCGCCTCGTTGGGCAGCGCCGCGCGCAAATGCTCAAGGACGCGGTCATAGATATGCGGTGGAATCAGGCCGCACACGAAATTAGCGCGCGCAGCGCCAATGCTTCCATAGGGGAGGTAGAAGTCCGGCTGTGGATGAAGCGGTACGTCCAGCTCCAGCCAAGGCCGTCGCAGGATGAGCATCACGCCATCGTTGCCAACGGCCAACCCATGGCCAGATCGGCTGGCGCGCAGCGCATCGATGGCGGGCGAGCCTCCGGTTGGCGGAACAGGGTAGCAGGGCACTGCGGCGAGGACGGCGGCGGCAGTGGGATCGTCGGCAAATATGTTCATGCGCGCGACGCCTCCGCTATCACGGCGCCCAGCGTGACGGGTGTGGCCTGCCTGCCGGCCTTGAATGGCTTAAGCCGTTTGACGGGGAATCGTTTGGCACCACGCGCCGCGAGATCGTCCCACAGCCGGACGAGGCCGCCCTTCCCCGTCACGCTCTGATCCTGCCCGTTATTGGGATGGGTCGACCAAGAATCGAAAACGGCGTTCTCATATTCCGCCATCGCCGCGACGTTCAGCGCCTTCGGCTTGCGGATGTTGCCCCAGCACAGCTGTCCGTCGATGAACACGTTGAGGATCGGCGAGAACAAAAGCTGCGTTTCTGCCGCCGGCCGCACGTTCGCCGCCAGGGCATAGACGCCTAGCCCGCGCCGCGTGGCGACGAACAGATGCGCGGGATATGGCACCTGCACTGTCGTACGGCTAGCGAGCGCCTTGGCATCCTTGGGCGGGCTGGAAAGTGCGAAGTAAGCAGCGCGCACCTGCTCCGGCACCCACCAAGCGAGCACGTCCTTGTGAGCCACCAAGACATTGCCCGGCAGAATTTCCGGGATCGCGCTCTTGCCGAGTGCAGCACTCCACTGCCGTAGCTGTGTATGGGTCAGTGGCGTGCCCGCGCCGATCGTTGGCCGGCCGTCGCGATCGTCGACAGGGTGCACGCTGGCGAATGCAGCGCCGTCGTGTTCCGTGATGCCCGCCCGACTGTGCATACGCGCGGCCGAGCGCGAGTAAAAAAGAATAGCGCTGGTTAGGGCGAGGCCAGAAGGCGTCGGTTCGAAGAACGTCGAGTGATCAGCCATAGAGCCTCACATATCTTTGGGGTTGAGGTCGATGAGATCCTGCACGCGGAGCAGGAATTCGAGGCCAAGCTTGAGCGAGGCGAGCCATGCGTCGATCGTCGCGGCGTCCGTCAGGGGGCAGAGGCCCGCCACGTCCATAAACCCATATTCCATGCCCGAACGGCAGACCTCGTCCAGTTCGCGAGCGAACAGGTCGAATGGGACTATCGTGAGCGGCGGAAGGGTCGCCGCGTCCTCAAGATGCGGCAGATATTCCCTAATTTCGTCAAAATCGAAGCGCCATGCGCTCGCCTCGACCGGGGCGTTCTTCAATGCATCGAACGAGCGCCTGACTTCCCGAATTTTCGTGGCAAGTCCCTTCGGCAGATATTTTAGCGCCGACACGTTTTCGGGCAGCATCCAGTGCGGCCGGCGGGCATTCATCGTGGATGGGAGGGTGTAGTCCCCAAGGTCATCCGGGTCCGCTCCGTGCATGTCGATGAGAAAGCGCTTGGCGTCCTCGTCGTCAGTGCTGCCCTCCCAATAGTAAAGCGACACTTCGTCGAACAAATCCGAATAGCCGAACACTGGCAAGGCTATGCCGAGCTTGTCGACGATCTCGGCATAGGCGGTGGCCTGCCATCGGACTGGCGCCACGGTCTCCAACGTCGTCGTTCGCAATACATTGCTCTTCTCGATCCAGCCGAGATCCAGCTGCCCGACGCTGTCGCAGATGAGCGCAATGGCAGGAGGATGCGACTCATCGCCCGTAAGTGCCGCCACGCGGAAATCCACGAGCTTGAAGGGCTTCAAAATGTCCAACACCGCGTCATTGAAGACCGTCTCAATGTGATGACGGGCTTCATCTCGGGCGAAGCGCCGCGTGTTCTCCTCGCGCCCAGCAACCCAACGCCCGATGACACGGTGATGCGGGGACAGCGGCGCGTCGAATAGTGCTGGCACCTCGGGCGAGATGTCGATGCTCCGCCCGGCGAAATCAGCCGAGAGGCGGGAGGGCGAACCCGGGTGGCGGCAGGATGCATTCAGCGCCGGTTTGGGCATTCTGGACCGTAGCGACGACATGCGCGTGGAGCATGCGCTCCTTATTGGTGCAGGCCGGGACGGAGGAAGGGGACGTGTCGCCATCGTCGTGGTCGATCCATTCAGAAAGGGTGAAGCGAGCGGGAGGCGCAATCTGCGCCACGTCAGCCCTTGGTTCCGACGGCGCGGCGATATTCGGTGATGTGCGTTTCGCCCGTCACGCCGGCATCAACCATCTCGGCGTTCAGGATCGCGGGGTAGAGGGTGGCGTGATAGGCGCGCAGCGCCTGGTGATCGTCGGCAATGTGCGCCGGCACCGGCAGATCGATGCCATCGTAGCGGAAGACGCGTGTGAGTTGGGTAACTTGCATGGGGAAACTCCGGCTGGCGGGTGGGG
>CEQG01064074.1_pt1 | contig 14174 bp, 13 predicted proteins | sample 350301 | NCBI WGS metagenome assembly CEQG01 (sample SAMEA2621242, study PRJEB7988) | marine metagenome | isolation source: saline water (ENVO:00002010), including | reverse complement strand
AAGCGATTCTGTCGGTCTTTAATTACCACGCGATTTTGTCGCATCCACTAATTACCAAGGGAATTTGTCGGTTATCTATTTACCGTGTTTCTTCTGTGTTTTTGCATCGGAGAAACGCTAAGGATGATCATGTTAAATTCCAAAGCGCAATTGACTGTGGATGTCATCGCTAAGGTTGCTGATAACAAGTTAAGCATAACTAGCGCAGTTAAACTCCTGAATAAGTCCAAACGTACTGTTGAGCGTTACTTGAAGCGATATCGAGAAATTGGCATTCGCTTTGTTGTACATGGCAACACTGGTAACGAGCCAGTTAATAAAACGCCAGACTCATTAAGGCAGCAGGTTCAGTCGCTGATCCGCGATAAGTATTACGATGTGAACCTGCTGCATCTCAGTGAACTTCTTCTAACCAACGAACACATCACGGTGAAGCGCGAGACACTGCGCAAGTGGGCGCATGATATTCATCATGTAAAGCGTGCAAAACGCAGACGTGGTCGCATCCACAAGCGTCGAGAACGCATGGAAACCCCAGGACTGATGTTGCAAATGGACGGTAGTACGCATCGGTGGTTCGGCAATAAAAAGTCCTGTCTGATTGCGATGATAGACGATGCAAACAGCCAATTGTTTGCCGAATTCTTTCCTGCCGAAACGACCGCAGGCTGTTTACAGCTGCTGCGTTCTGTTGTGGAATCCAAGGGAGTATTTAAAACGCTCTATGTTGATCGTGCAGGTATCTTTGGTGGGCCTAAACGCTGCAACTTCTCTCAAATGCAACGGGCTTGTGAAGAGCTGGGAATTGAAATTATCTTCGCCAGCTCACCACAGGGTAAGGGTAGAATAGAACGCGCCTTCGATACATTGCAGGACAGACTTGTCCCTGAGTTCAGAATGAGAAAAATCAATGATATGGCATCAGCTAATGCATATCTTCAACATGTCTTTATTCCGCAAGTCTGGCATCAAAAAATGACGGTTAAGCCAACAACGCCCTGCACTGAGTATCAGCCGATGCCGCCTCATGTCAATCTGGACGATATCTGCATTACCAAGGTTCACCGGAAAATACGTAATGACCACACGTTTGCATATAAAGGACGGTTTTACTTCATTGATTCACCTATCAAGCACTCAATAGCCCACCAGAAAATCGAAATCAGAAACGTACAAGGAATACAGTTCGACGCGTATTTCGCTGGCAGAAAGCTGAAGGTATCGCCCGTAACAGAGCCAACAAAAGCACCATTAGAAAAGTCTGGTACAGCTCATTCAGAAGACATTGAAATACAGAAGAAACTTGATGTGCTGGCACTGGCAGATAAGCTTGGTAATGTGGCGGAGGCATCCCGCCTGACTGGTGTATCGCGTGAAACTATTTACCAACATCGCAAGCTTATTCGGGAAGGTGGTATTGATGCGCTGAAACGACAAAGAACGCCGAACCTGCATCACAAAAACCGCACTGAAAAAGCCGTTGAACAAATCGTCGTTGAGTTCTCTCTGGCCAATCCGCACCTAGGCCAGCAACAAGTGTCACGACTGCTCAAAACTGAGAAAGACGTGACGATACATGCAAGCGGTGTCCGTAATATCTGGCTAAGAGAGAAAATAAATACTACGGCACTGAGGTTGGCAAGGCTTGCTGAAGAAAGGCAAACTCTGGTAGTGTGATTACGTCAAAATCGCTTGGTAGTCAGACCGTCAAGTTCCCTTGGTAATCACACCAATCCATCTTATAGTTTCTAGCACGTTTTCGCTGACGGCTTTATTGGATTGATCTCGATTATATTAGAAAGTCGATATGATAGAGCTTTACCAGCTCTGGCAGCCAACTCAGTCGAGTAGCAACTGAAAATCTCTAGTTTTATTGTCAACAAATAGTCACAAGTAGCGATCTTCAAGCTGAGAGGGTAAACGTGAAGATCAAAACAATGTCATACCCTATTGGTTTTACGTAAAGGGCCTATCCTTGCTTTGTACTACCACCTGAAGCTGAAGATGATTGGCCCTTTGGAGCCTGGGGACGACTTTGAGCAGGGGGCGGACTTGTATTCCCCTTCTTTACCATGCCCTCATTTACCCTGACTTTTCTTTCACTCACCTGACACCTCCAGTTTCCTGACTTCTATTCTGATTTTAGCTTTATCCAATGACAAATACTGTGAATTCACTTCGTACAGTAGCTCGCCAGAATTGTTATCATACACTTGTACGTCACCGAGTAACACCTCAGCTTCTTTGCTATTATCAGAAAATGCTTGAATCCATCCATCGTACATTAAATTGTTTTCAATATCTCGTACTGTGATCCAGCTTACATCATTTGAATTCATCAAATAGCCCCATACATCAAGCTCACCAAATTTATTTGTTATTCCCAAAAATCTAAACAAACGAAAATGAAGCTTATGGGTTTGCATGTAGGTAACGAAAGATGCAAGAATTACTGATGCCAAACAAGCATACCCGATTTCTGTAAAAGAAACCGTCTGTTCCTTGCTTTGCAACGTCTTAAGAAAATTTACTGAGTCAGCAGAAACGCCAATACACGCACCAAAAATATACACATAAAGCCAGTAAAGCCCATAGGAAAATAAGCCATAAACATAGGAGTTAACTAAAAACTGGAACTGTGTACGCTCTTTATGATTTGTGAAGGTGTCAACAATGTATGAGCAAATAATGCCAGGCAAAAACAACAAAATTAGCTTAAACGCAAACTCACTCAAATTCACATAACGTCCTTTTAACTGGAATTCCTGTTACAATTTTAAGCATATACAAACTCGTCATAGTAGTCATCTAAAACAGTACATATCAGTTTCAGCGATGGTTACTTTTGAATGAATTTCATACTATAGTCAGAAGCGAAACAAGATACAGGGCAACTAAAGGCGATTGTGAGCCTAAAAAACACAGTTCGAACGCCCCCAGCACGGGAAAATCGGGAGCGCCCAAGAGTAATTTGCCGCAGGTTTACCCTTGTTATGAATCACTTCTTCAAAATATCTCGCGTATATCCGCATTTTCTTTTCTTTGATTTTGAGAAATAGCTAATATCCACCTCAAACATGCGACTAGTATTTTGAAGGTGCTTCTTCAGTTCATGATGCTTCATAGCGTTCATGTTATGTGTAAACATTAAATGATAAAGCGCAGACCACAGTATTGCTGCATCGGTGAAAAGTATATCTTCATTTGGCCCGATTACTGAATAGCAGCCACTTACTGGAACAATCTCTTTTGCTAAGTCTTCGTGAACCATAGAGCAGGCAGAAAGAAACAATCTGCGTCCCTCTAGGTTTGGGTTCAATATCGTTGCTAATTCATCAAAATCTATTTCATCTTGATTTGTTGTACACATCCCTTGTGGGTCTGCATGTGCTGAAATATGCAGATATCTATATTTTGACCTTCCGAATTGCTCTACCGCTGCCTCAAATTCTTCTTTTGTTCTCACATATCTATATTTGGGGGATTTTCCATGTAATTTAAGAATTCTAGAGATGATACTCCCTTCAAACCTACCATTTCCTTCATCATCAGGGTCAAGCGACTCAATTATAAATACTTCAGGCTTAGTTCTTTTTTTATTCATGGCTTATGACAACTTATATAATAGAATCGTTTTGCGCAAAAATTTATACCCAACCCACGATTTAAAAGGAATATCAGCAACTTTATCAAGATTCGGAATCGGAGTTACTGAGGGTAGTTAGTAAATGTGAAGAAGGCAACTTATTCTCACAATCCGTCTATAGCTGTTCATCCTGAAAAAGCTGTGAATCCTGTAGTCACGTGCTTGGTCGAATTCTAGTCACTTTAGTTTATCAAATAACAAAGCGCTTACTAACCCTTCACCCGAACAGTGCCTCATGCTGCCTATTGTCGATGTTTCTAGTTGTTAATTGGCACCGCTATGGATCCATTCCATTGGCGGCGTAATGGACCCACCCCATTTGTGCCGTAATCGATCCACCTGATTGGCGGCGTAATAGATCCACTTTAATCTGATTTTTCCCCTCAAACTTCTGTTTAACTCGCGTATCTTTGACTGTTTTGTAGTCAGGAGAATACGCATGCCAAACCGGAGGTTTGAAATGTACCAATACCGACACATCCTCGTTCGAATGCGAATGGGCGATTCCAATCGAGCCATCGCTGACAGTGGAATCGCTGGTCGTAATAAAGTCAAAGCGATTAAGCGTATTGCATCGAAACATGGCTGGCTTGAACCCGATAGCGAACTACCTGATGATTCACAACTGGCCACTGTCTTCGGCGAGAGGCCACCCAATCCAACGACAACGTCATCTGTTGCACCATACGCGGACAAAGTGAAAAAGTGGTATCAGGATGGTGTGCAGGGCACCACAATCCATCAAGCACTGGTGGAGAAATATGGCTTCACAGGAAGCTACTGGTCTGTCATCCGTTTTTTAAAAGTCTTAGCTGAGAAGACGCCAGTTCCTACTACTGTCATGGAATTCACAGCTGGCGATACCGCACAAGTTGACTTTGGTGCAGGGCCGCTCATTGTGGATACTGAAACTGGCGAGCTTCGCAAAAGCTGGATATTTGTGATGACGCTGGCTTGGAGTCGTCACATTTACGCTGAGTTCATTCGTGACCAAAGCACCGCCACCTGGCTGGCCTGTCATCGTCGTGCGTTTGAATGGTTTAGAGGCGTGCCAAAACGCGTGGTCATCGACAATCCTAAATGTGCGATTACAAAAGCTTGCTATCACGACCCACAGGTTCAGCGCGCTTACGGTGAGTGTGCCGAAGGCTATGGATTTTTGATTGCGCCATGTCCCGTGCGTGACCCGCAGAAAAAAGGCCGTGTCGAATCTAATGTTAAGTACATCAAAAATAGCTTCGTTCCTCTGAAGGAATTCCGTAGTCTGAGTGATGCCAACGTACAGCTTAAACGTTGGTTACTGGCGGTTGCGGGAAATCGTAAACACGGCACCACCAAATGTCAGCCGCTGGAGCGCTTTACTGAGATTGAACAGGCACGACTTAAACCATTACCTGATGTGCCACCGGAGCAGGCTGTCTGGGCAAAGGTTAAGGTACACGGTGATGGTCATGTGCAATTTGAACACTGCCGTTATTCGGTGCCCTATACGCTGATTAGAGAAACGCTCTGGCTTAAAGCCAGTGACACTATGGTGCGTATTTATCAGGGGCATGAACTCAAAGCAACACATACCCGAATGCGCCATCAGGGTGGCAGAGCCACCGTTCCCGAACATCAACCGCCAGCCGCTCAGGCTTATAACATGCAGGATCCGCAATATTGCCTGACTCAGGCGAAGCGGATTGGCGAATCATGCCATGTGTTGATTAAGCGTCTGTTTGCCAGTCGCGTACTGGACAACCTGCGTGCTGCACAAGGTGTTGTGGGCCTTGCCAAACGCTACGGTGATAAACGCGTCGACGCCGCCTGCTCACGCGCGTTGACCTTCGACAATGTGCGTTACAGCGCAGTCAAACAAATCCTAGAAAAGGGGCTAGACCAGCAGCCCAATGAATCAAACGCCTTCGATACCTTAAGCGATGCTTATACCGGCGGTGGTCGATTCCATCGCGACCCAAATAAACTACTCCCTCATTAGAAAAAGGAAAAAATGATGATTAATCCGATCCCCGAACTCACGCCACTACTGAAACAGCTACGCCTGTCTGGCATGACAGACTCTCTGGCAATACGTAACCGTGAAGCCATTGACCACCAACTCAGTTATCCTGACTTCTTGGCCTTAATGGTACAAGATGAAGTCGCCAGACGTGACCAGAAAAAATATACCACACGTCTTCGTCGTGCAGGCTTCAGAGGTAATAAAACACTGGAAAACTTCGATCTGAATGCCAATCCTAATCTGAACCGCGCTTATATCAACGAACTGGCGGATTGCCGGTTCATTGACGAACATGTAGCAGTGCTTATCGCGGGGCCGTGCGGCACCGGTAAAAGCCATCTTGCTCAGGCTATTGGTCACTGTGCGGTACAAAAAGGGATTGACGTGTTGTTCTTTACTCAGGCAAAACTGCTTGCGAACTTGCATGCAGCGAGAGCCACGAACACCTATGAGAAACGCTTCCAGACGTTAGCTAAAGTAGACTTGCTCATCATCGATGACTTCGGTTTAAAGCCACTCAAATCTCCTCATGATGAAGACTTACACGACTTAATTGATGAACGGTATGAACAGAAATCGACAATCATCACCAGCAACCTAGACTTCAGTGAATGGGGACAAGCCTTCCCAAATAAACTGCTCGGCGCGGCGACACTCGATCGACTCAGACACAACGCCTATCGACTGGTTCTGGAAGGCGAAAGTTACCGCAAATTACGAGAGAACAATAATCAGACTGGACGAGGAGCACAAAGCAAGAAATAATCACTCTGTTTGAGGACAAAAAAGACGGTTTTAAGTGGATCCAATACGCCGCAAATGGGTGGATCTATTAGGGTGCCAATCGACACTAGTAAGTCTTCTAAGTTCATCATCCACGTTATAGTCACCAGCACTCAGCAGGTATAGCTTGCGAAGCGCTTTCAGTACATCAGACCGATTGTGCCCAGCAGCCACAAGCATATTTACTTCTTTTAGCTAATCGTCATAGGTATTCATAGTTGCTCCTTACTTAATGCCAGAAATCAAAACCCTTTAGGGCTTTAAGCTCTATACACCTCCTAGTCCTCAATGAACGGTAGTCAACATGCCTTTTGTCACTAGTTATTGTGATGGGATCTGGACTTCAGAGCAGCTGTAATTAGCCGTGAAAATGTCACACTAAATCTTTTGGTTTAAGGTCGAGCGAACATGAAACATGGCATGGACAAAATTATGTTGAGAAACGCATTGATAGAATCAAACCTTCGAATGGAACGAGCTGAAGTGTTACTTTCAAACCTCTTGTCACTAAAGCACCCCATAGAGGACGAATTCGCTATTCCGTTTGATGATGTAGTGGTCGCACTTGAAACGGCGGTATATCTACTTAAAGAGTAAGCTGTTCTACATTAGCTTTTAAGGATTAAAATCGGGTAGAACTGTTACCGAACCACGCAAGTCCATCATTGCTAGCTCTGGATAATTTAGCTTGAGCTGCACTTGCTAGCTATGGCTTGGTGAGCGTTCAGTTCTGTGTAAATTAAAGGCTGTTTTCGGTTAGGACTCCCCCAACTTCAACGATAATAGATGTAGTGTGTCTGCGGGCTATATCATCAATCTCGAACATCGCATCGAAGAGCGCTTTCAGAATTTCTTAAGCATCTTCTGCTTGAGTGACGAGATATGTTATAAGTGGAAGTACACTTGGTTTAAAGGTGTAAAAGCGACACGACTAATATATATGCTAAACCGCATTATGAAAGTTTCATTATGACTTTATCATTATAAAACTTTCATGACTAACTAGGCGGCTTTTCAAGCTTAAAGAGTAAGGTGGCTAGATGAAGAAAGAGAGTGAAAATAAGGGCCTGACACCACGCGAGCAAGAACGAGCGCAGGTTAGACGGAATATGCGGCGCTGGGTAAAGTTGCGTGAGCATTTTGATAAGCCTTAAAATTGGTCGGGATCGACCAGTTAAGATCTCTTGTTGCGCTTCTTCATCGCTAAATAAGTCATAGCGAGCATAAGGGCTACCGCAGCGACTATCGCAAGCAGCGGGAGAAGTAAGGTGGATTAGACTAAATTCCATCTGACACTTCACATCACATCACAGAGTTTGACTTAATCTGGCAGTCAGCTCTGTGCCTTGAGTTCAATTGATGGATGTAACACACTGGTTAAATCTCTGAGCTGATGTTTCATAGTCTATTGTCTTATCGTTTGATGTTGAAAGTCAGATATGTTTCAGTCACCTGAGACAAGCATCAGATGAGATATGAGTTAAAGAATAAAGAGAAGTGACTTATTCTAGCGAGTGAAAAGCTCCTGTAACTACTTTTTAATTAAGAAATTCTCATATTCTTTTAAGGTATAGTTCTCGCGTATAAATAAATTAACATCCTGTTGAACATTATAAATCTCTCCATCTAAATTACAAAGGTTGACAGTTGAAACCCGAGTCGAAAGTGAGAACGGCCCTTTTTTATAATCATCAAGTCGTTTAATAATATCCCCTGCGTGTACAACATCCATAACTTTCGATAAATCAATGGATAATTTAACGGCGTCATCAAGGATGATCAGATAATTTTTAATTCTCCATTTATTTATGAAGCTACTTTTAGATAGCGAATTATAAGCAAGCCTGATCTTCTCTGGCTCCTCAGAATAACTTACGCATTGTTCTACATCTTCAGACTCTAGTTAACCATAAAGGCCTCTTCCAGCACATCTACTGAAATAAAGCTCGCATCTTTTCCTAAAACTTCTATCCAGTCTATTTTTCCACTAAGATTATCTAGCATATCTCTATATAGAAACAGCTTTTCTAAAAAAGATGCGTTATCTTTATCGAAAACTATCCCAATAGTTTTTTTAAAAATAAGTTCAAAAAAAAATTTTTTCAATTGACATTATTCAATCCAAATATTAAACCTCAACATTCTGTAAGTGAAAACTATAAAGAGCAGAGTATCCTCAATAGCGCAGTGTTCATTGGCCTCCAGAAGAAATCTCCTGAGATAAAATATAGTCATCACTGCGCAAAAATGATAGAACAATTCTTAATCACACTTGCTATTCGCCAAATGAGTTGAATCGCCACTTCCTCACAGACATAACCTTCCAATAGCTTGGAGTAACTGGCCTGAAAATGTAAGTGTAGGCCAGTTTCAGATTGAGATAGAAAGCTGATATTTATGGAATCGAGCATCCACTGTTCGCTCATTGCTGCCTGTAACGCTAAGTTGCAACTTTCACATTATGTGTCAGATCGGATATGAGTCACTACAAGTAAGGCCTTCATGCATCCTTAATATTTTCATTTAATGCAGGGTTACTTATGAGTGACATTCAGATCTTGGGATTGTTTGTCGTCAAAGGCGGGATATGTGAATTAGCGCTTTCAATTCGTGACTTTAAGAGCCAATGAGCGAAACATTAGCCGCTATTTCGCCTCTTGTACTTTATGGCATACAACGTGGCACCGACTATCAGAAGCAGCAGCAATAAAAAAATGATTTCTTCGCACACGTATTCCTCCCTTAGGGTGTGCTATGTGCCGCTTCTTTTTCTCTGGGGGGATTGTCACTTTGCAGCGAGTTGTTGCATTAAATACAACAACTCATCATACACGAAGGAATATGCACCTATTGCATATTCCTTATTAGCAGCATTAATCTTCACATCGACAAGCCTGGGCAAAAGCCACACGGGCAGGCAGCACACAATCAGTTACACGAGCAGAGCAAGCTGTCCCCAAATTCCTGTAGGCTAATCATCGAAAGCTTGCTTTTTTTGCAATGTAGGTCGTGCCGCTAAGAACAGAGAGTTGAATGTTACTCATTCGCTTCTCCATTGCGCTCCTTTGATTTTAATTATATCGAATTCTAATATATAGTGCATAAAACTATGTATATTGTGTTTAGGAGCAGAGAAATCTGCTTTTTTATTGACTTTAAACTTGTCAGCATTATAGTGTATTTTGTGTTTAAAGTGTATAAGTAAATAAAAATTGTCGTCAGTAAAAGTCAAAGCAACCATAGTAGAAGATAATACTGGCATTAAAAGCCAGCTCCCTATCTTGATCACCGAGCAAGGTGAAGTTGGTTCAGTTACCGATTACCTGCTAAAGATGGAAGCTGATGGAGCTAGTAATGCTTTAATGAATGGTTTTATACAAGCCACCTCGCTGCTTTTAGATTATATGGAAGCCAATAAGGGCTTATTTAAAGATCCTAAATTACTATTTCAGACCTTTGCGAAGCGTCTCTACACAGGAACCATCGGTGAAGATGGATTAGATCCTTCTGGTTTATATTGGGTGCCCAGCTCCACCGAAAACGTTAATAAACACATTTATCGATTAACGGCATTCACTGATTGGCTTGCTAACAAGCAAGGTGCAGAGTCAATGAACCCATTGCGTGACGCCACCCCCCATGAGCAGCGTCTTAATTACGCCGCCTGGTATCGTAAAAACCAAAATGACTTCCTAAGTCATATCGAAGATAAGGCAGTCAACAACACGATACGCAAGGCTCGCACAATCAAAGGACGCACCCCCTCAATAAAAGCCGATGATGATGCAATCGCTTTCCCTGATAAACATTGGGAGTCATTTTTTAAAGATGGTATCGGCGGAGCAAAAGATCCACGAGTAGCGCTTAGAGATAAGCTCATGCTGCTTCTGATGCACGGAGGTGGTTTGCGTGAAAGCGAAGCAGTATTGTTATGGGTGACTGACGTATTTGAAGATCCGTATGACCCCGAAAAAGCAGTTGTTAGAATTTACAACGAAGTTGATGGAAAAGCGCCTGAAGGTTGGCACAGCCGCACTGGTACACAGACTAGAGATGCTTATTTAAAAGAGCAATATGCTCGCATTCCGCGCAAGCGCATGAAAGGTACTGCACATGTTGGGTGGAAGAATAAGATCGTGGATCATCGTGATAACTTCATTCAGGTTCAGTGGTTCCCAACGGACTATGCCAAAGTATTTATGTCTTTGTGGAAAAACTATCAGAGGTATCGAGCCAGCATAGACTGCCATCACCCGTATGCATTCATTTCATTCCATCACAGCGCACTAGGAAACCCTTATACCTTAAATGCGTTTCACCAAAGCTATGCATCTGGTTTAAATCGCATAGGTCTAGCCCCCAATAAGGCTGAAGGCTTAGATCCCCATGGTCATCGTCATAGTTATGGAAGACGTTTGGAGCGTTCAGGGCTTAACCCATTGGTTATACGTCGCTGTATGCACCACAAGTCATTGGAGTCTCAAGTTCCCTATACAGGCAAAGGTCAACAAGAAATCTCCGATGAACTCAACAAGGCAACACTAAAACTGACAAATCCCGAATCAAATAATAAAGCTCTTAATTGGAAAGAACTTGTCGAACACGGCTTTGATGACATTGACCCACAGGGGTATTTCACGGGCAAACATCCAAAATTAGGAAGAAAATAATGACAAGAAGAGGTATCGAACATGATGGGAGATCATCAGATTTAGATTGCCGATGGATGGTTGAAACACTAGGGCCTGAGTGGGAGGAATGGAGAAAACTTGCTTCGGAGTGGTTGGCTTCAGACGGTAAAAGCTATTCAGACAGAATCGCTGCACTAATATTCTTTTTCAGCAAATACCTAAACATAAACGTAAAGTACGCCTCCGATGTGCCTCTATTTTTCTCAGGATATAGAGGACACCGATGTTCCAGCGATGAAATGATTAAGGCAGCAAAAGTCACAATAACTGCTGAAGATATAATTGCGAAACGCGTCAATAAGGCATGTGATTTTATAGATTTCGTCATTAGCCGACTCTTTATGGAGCCGAATGATGATGGCACCCTTGTCGCTACAATGGCAAACCCTCTTTCAAGAGTGAAGAGTAGATACACTCGTACAGAGACGGTTCGAAACCCTTTACCATACAGATATATTCAAGAGCTGCGTCAAATCATATGCCCCCTGCCGAATACGTCAGAAACTGAAGAACTAAAGGCATCGTTAGCTCCAGGAGAAGAATTGCTACCTTCATACCAATATCGCCACTTCAAGGATTGGACTTGGGCACAAAAGCAAACAGGAGATGGAAGCGATTCTAGGGGTGGGACTGGCGATTGGTTTGATGTGTCACTTAGCTCAATAGACAAATCAGATAATGATTGTGTATGGAGAGCCGTAAAGCGAAATGTAAATGGAACTAACAAAAAGGTTTATCAAATCTGGTCGCCTGTTAGATCAGTCCTGATCTTTTTGAAGCTGCACCTTCCATTACGTACATATCAAGTTCGTATGCTGGATAGCGGTGAAGCCGATACCTGGCGCTATGAACAAGGACAATGGGTACTGAATACGAAGCATGACTTTGCCTTAGGCAGTAAAAACCGTCCATTCGGAAAAGGTGTCTTTCGTAGAATTCACGACACCATGACAAGCCAATATTCGACAGGCCTACATATCAACACTAATAAGACTGCCGACCAAAACAAAGGCGAACTGGAACGGGGATATGTCATTCCTTGGCAAAACGAAGAGGTTTTGTATTGGATGGAAAAGCTCAGGGATTGGCAGGAGAAATACAACCCAATATCAAAGCCTACAGATTGCTTAACTTTGCTGCCCAAGCATACAGGTGCTAAAAAATCCAATCAGCAACTCAGCAGCATGGGTGAAGTATCCTTTTTATTCCGCGATGCCTCGGCTACAGGTGATGATAAGCATAAACCCATTTGTGACAATAATGGCATAGGCCGCATTTGGTATGCGTTATTATCAACTTTAGAAGACAAGTTATTCAAGCAGGGGGTAACGCTGGATAACAAAGAAAGGCTAAAGCTCGTTTACGATTACCCAGAAGGCACCGCGCCTTCCAGCAAAATTACAACTCACTTTCCATTGCATAGCCTCAGAGTCTCACTGATTACTGCATATACGATGGATACCAAATTACCTCTACCTGTTATCTCTAAGCTGTTGGCGGGTCACTCACGGCTACTTATGACCATTTATTACAATAAAATTACGCCTTCTGCTATGGCTGAAAAAATGGATGAAGCTGAAACTCAGTTAGACAACACGTCAAGACAATCTGTGCGCAATTTCCTCAAAAATGAATCGATGGAGCAAATTCAATGCAAAATGGTATACAACCATGAGGAAGGGCTTAAAGCAGCTTTAGCAAGTCGAAACCCAATAGGCTGGGAAGAAAGGGCTACAGGGCTGTGCTTGGTAGGCGGAAATACTGTTGAATCTGATAGTGTGAGCGGCGTTGGAGGATGCTGGAATGGCGGCCCTTTAGTCGCAAACAACACCAATGTGAGCATAAGAAAATACGGTAGCGTTCCTCATGGCCCCGAAAACTGTGTCCGCTGTCGTTGGTTTGTTACAGAGGCTCGATATCTGCCAGCACTAAATGCGCACTTCAATCAACTGAGCTATAAAGCACATCAAGCAGCCAACCTATCGGTTGAGATTGAAGGTGATTTGGAAGCCCTCAAAGACAAACAGTTTTTCTTTGAAGAGGAAGGTAAGCCCTTTACTGAGCATGGTGAGTTACAAGCCTTACAACGCCGCTATGAGAAGCAGCAAGTTGAGACTGATGAATACGCAAAAGACTGGATAGCGTGCTTTGAACTTATTCAGAAAATCATCCGTGTAGAAGAACTGCGCACCGATGATGATACTAAAGATAAACTGATTGCTGTCGGTGCTGAACAAGATGTTAGTTACGCTTTGAAGTTCGTAGAGACTGAGTCAGAGTTACTGCATCTGTCATTGCTCTGCGACGATGCCGAATTCTTCCCTGACTTACAGGACGAAATTCGCAAAACCCCCGCCATTCAAAAGCGCTCCATGCAACTCAGCCGTGTGCTAATGAAGCGAGGTTTTGAGCCTATTTTCCTTGGAATGGACGAAAAAACGCAGCTCATCACTGCCAACGCCATGTTGCGGCATATGGCAAAAATTGCCGACCCTGACGATAAGCTGGAAGGCTACCGTAAAGTCGCCAATTACATTGAAGCAGGTGACTACCTCAAAGAACACAAATTATTTAATGCAGGTATGAGTGCGCTCACAGATAAAGCGTTAAATCTAGAAGGCCTCACTCAACGTGCGCTATTGGAGAGCTAATGGATATTAATATCGAAGCGATCTTGGCCGACTTAAAAGATGGCAAAGTACCCAGAACCCAAAAGAACCTGGATAAGCTCAACGACATCCTGAAAGCATACACAGAATCGGGGCAGCGTGACTTTTCCATTACGCAAATGGGTCGAGTATCGACGGCTGAAGGTGGCCCTGGTTATGAAGCGTTAAGAGCGACTAAAAACAAGCACTACCGCACCTTGATAGAAGCATGGGCAGCAAAGTGCAAAACAACCACCAAAAAGCCTTTGTCGCCAACTTCACGTTCTAAGTCTGTCCCACAAGACAATAAACTGTTAGAACGCATTCCAGACCCTGCTGTGAGGGCTTTGTTTGGTCAAATCATTGCCGAGCGTAATCGCTACCGCAACGAGGTCAATCTT
>CEQG01052595.1_pt1 | contig 14277 bp, 13 predicted proteins | sample 350301 | NCBI WGS metagenome assembly CEQG01 (sample SAMEA2621242, study PRJEB7988) | marine metagenome | isolation source: saline water (ENVO:00002010), including | reverse complement strand
CAGATCGGCCAAAGCCGCCTCATGCCCCGCCGCCGCCTCGCGCAGCCCCTGCAACAGCGCCACCTCGGCCCCTTCGGCCAGCGCCGACGCCTCGACATCCAGCCGCCGGGCGATATCCACCAGAAGTTTTCCGCCGATTCTGCGCCGGTTATGCTCGATCAGATTGAGATATGACGGCGAAATCCCGACCGCCGCCGCCAGCTCCGCCTGGCGCAGCCCCGCCATCATGCGGCGTTCGCGAATTCTGGTTCCGGTCAGAGCGCCGCGCATGGCTGGAAAATCTCCGTTTGTTACAAGGGCTTTCTGCGGGTGCGTGAGAATTTATTTACACACACACATCGAAACTTGTTCATAAATTTACAAAAAAGTTCTTTGTTGTAAAGCAGTTGTTGCTTGGTTTTCGAACTTGCCCCGATACTGAAGGTGCCCTGTAAAAGGGCCGCGTTCCGCGCAGAGGAGGCGCTGGACCGCACTCAACATAATGGGAGGATTCCATGTCCAAGACGACCCTCACACGTCGCGGCGTGCTCAAGACCGGTGCCGTCGCCGGTTCGGGGCTGGCGCTGCCGACGATTTTCACAGCCTCTTCCGCATCGGCCTTCACCAACGAGCCCACCGGCGGCTCGGTGACCTTCGGCTTCAACGTCCCCCAGACCGGCCCCTACGCCGACGAAGGCGCCGACGAGCTGCGCGCCTATGAACTGGCCGTAGAGCATCTGAACGGCGGCGGCGACGGCGGCATGCTGAACACCTTCAGCTCCAAGGCGCTGCAGGGCAACGGCATCCTGGGCAAGAAGGTCGACTTCGTCACCGGCGACACCCAGACCAAATCGGATGCCGCGCGCGCATCGGCCAAGTCGATGATCGAAAAAGACGGCGCCATCATGATCACCGGCGGCTCGTCCTCGGGTGTGGCCGTGGCTGTTCAGGGCCTTTGCCAGGAAGCGGGCGTGATCTTCATGGCCGCGCTGACCCATTCCAACGACACCACCGGCAAGGACAAGAAGGCCAACGGTTTCCGCCACTTCTTCAACGCCTACATGTCGGGCGCCGCGCTGGCACCGGTGCTGGCCAAACGCTATGGCTCTGACCGCCGCGCCTATCACCTGACCGCCGATTACACTTGGGGCTGGACCCAGGAGGAATCGATCGCCGCCGCGACCGAGGCGTTTGGCTGGGAAACGGTCGAGAAGGTCCGCACCCCGCTGGCCGCGACCGATTTCTCGTCCTATATCGCGCCGGTCCTGAATTCGGGCGCCGATGTGCTGATCCTGAACCACTACGGCGGCAACATGGTGAACTCGCTGACCAACGCGGTGCAGTTCGGCCTGCGCGACAAGATGGTCAACGGCAAGCAGTTCGAGATCGTCGTGCCGCTCTATTCAGAGCTGATGGCCAAGGGCGCGGGCGAAAACATCAAGGGCATCCTGGGCTCGACCAACTGGTCATGGACGCTGCAGGACGAAGGCACCAAGGCATTCGTGAAATCGTTCGGCACCAAATACGGCTTCCCGCCGTCGAACGCCGCGCAGACCTCCTATGCCCAGACCATCCTCTATGCGGATGCCGTGGCGCGCGCCGGTTCGTTCAATCCCTGCGCCGTTGTCGAAGCCCTCGAAGGTTTCGAGTTCGACGGCCTGGGCAACGGCCCGACGCTCTACCGCGCCGAAGACCACCAGTGCTTCAAGGACGTTCTCGTGATGCAGGGCAAAGAGAATCCGGCCAACGAGTACGACCTGCTGGAAATCGTGGACATCACGCCGCGCGCGCAGGTCGAATACGCGCCCGATCACCCGATGTTCGCAGGCGGCTCGCTGGGCAAGTGCAACCCGGGCGCATGAGCGGCTGACACTCTCGCCGGTCGCGCCCGCGGGCGCGGCCGGTTCCTCGCTGTCCGGGGCAACATACCGCACGGGCGCATTTTCACTGTATAATCGAAAAGGGTGGGGACCGATGGACGCGATCCTTCTGCAAACCCTCAACGGGCTCGACAAAGGCTCGGCCTATGCGCTGATCGCGCTGGGCCTTACGTTGATTTTCGGCACCCTGGGCGTCGTCAATTTCGCCCATGGCGCCTTGTTCATGCTGGGCGCCTTCTGCGCCGTCACCGTTTCCAAGCTTCTGACGCTGTCGTTCGAGACGGTGGATCCGACACGGGTCGATTTCCTCGGCAACCCGCTGAAGGTGAAGACGGCCTATGTCGAATCCTGGTTCGGCCCCGAATTCGGCGGCGCGCTGATCGACTGGGCGGTGCCGCTGTCCATCCTCTTCGCCATCCCGGTGATGATCGGCATCGGCTATGTGGTGGAACGCGGGCTGATCAAGCATTTCTACAAGCGCCCCCATGCCGACCAGATCCTGGTCACCTTCGGCCTGGCCATCGTGCTGCAGGAGGTCGTCAAGTATTTCTTCGGCGCCAACCCGATCCCGACCCCCGCCCCCGACGCGTTCAAGGGCTCGTTCGATTTCGGCGCCCTGATCGGGATGGAGGCGAACGCGATCATCTATCCCTACTGGCGGATGGTCTATTTCTTCTTCGCGGCCATCATCATCGGTGCGGTCTTCGCCTTCCTGCAGTTCACCACCTTCGGCATGGTGGTGCGCGCCGGCATGGCCGACCGTGAAACCGTGGGCCTGCTGGGCATCAACATCGACAAGAAATTCACCATCATGTTCGGCATCGCCGCCGCTGTGGCGGGGCTCGCCGGCGCGATGTACGCGCCGATCAACTCTCCCAACTACCACATGGGCATGGATTTCCTGGTGCTGTCCTTCGTCGTGGTCGTGGTTGGCGGCATGGGCAGCCTGCCCGGCGCGGTGCTGGCCGGGTTCATGCTGGGCATTCTCGAAAGCTTCGCCTCGATGAACGCGATCAAATCGCTCCTTCCCGGCATCGACCAGATCATCATCTATGTGGTCGCAATCATAATTCTGCTGACCCGCCCGCGCGGCCTGATGGGTCGTAAAGGCGTGATGGAGGACTAACACCATGCTCGGTCTCGAAAAGAAAGACGTAACCCTCCTGGCGGTGGTGGCGCTGCTGGCCTTTGCCGCGCCCTTCATCCTGAACCCCTTCCCCGAAGGCAGCCAGATGGCGCAGTTCAATGCGGGCTATCCCGACCTGATGCAGCGCTTCGTGATCTTCGGCATCTTCGCCATCGGCTATAACATCCTGTTCGGCCTCACCGGCTACCTCTCCTTCGGCCATGCGGCCTTTCTGGGGGTGGGCTCCTATTCGGCTGTGTGGATGTTCAAGCTGCTCAGCATGAACGTGATCCCGGCGATCATCCTGTCGATCATCGTCGCGGGGCTGTTCTCGCTCGTGATCGGCTTCGTGTCGCTGCGCCGCTCTGGCATCTACTTCTCGATCCTCACGCTCGCCTTCGCGCAGATGAGCTTCAACCTGGCCTATTCCGTGCTGACGCCGATCACCAATGGCGAAACCGGGCTCCAGCTCACGCTGAACGATCCGCGCGTTCTGGGCGCCTCGGCGGGCGCCGACGGCTCGATCCCCGTCACCAGCCTGTTCGGGATCGAAATGCGCTCGACCTATGAGATGCATGTTGGGGCGTGGCTGTTCCAGTTCAACGCTGGCTACTACGTCTGCGCGATCATCCTGGTGGCCGCCTTCTACCTGGCCATGCGGATCTTCCGCTCGCCCTTCGGCCTCATGCTGCGCGCGGTCAAGACCAACCAGACCCGGCTGAACTACACCGGCCTGAACGCGCGCCCCTACACGCTCGCCGCCTTCGTGATCTCGGGCATGTATGCCGGCCTTGCCGGTGGGCTGATGGCCTCGATGGACCCGCTGGCCGGTGCCGACCGCATGCAGTGGACCGCGAGCGGCGAGGTGGTGCTGATGACCATCCTCGGCGGAACCGGCACGCTTCTGGGGCCGGTGCTTGGCGCGGGCTTCATCAAGTATTTCGAGAACATCTTCTCCAAGATCAACGACAACGTGCTGCACGGCTGGTTCGCCGCGCTGCCCGATGGGCTGGAGGATACGCTCGTCTTCATCGTCCACCCCTTCGTCGGCAAGGGCTGGAACATGACGCTGGGCCTGATGTTCATGGCCGTTGTGATCTTCCTGCCCGGCGGGCTGATGGAAGGTGGCCAGCGCCTGGCGAAACTCTTCCGCAAGAAAGACAAGCCCTCGGGGGATGACTCCGAGCACCACCCCAAACAAGCGCCTCACGTGGCCGAATAAGGAGACGGTGATATGGGTATTCTCGAAGTCAAAGGCGTCAACAAACGCTTCGGCGGCCTTCAGGCCCTGAGCAACGTGAACCTCTCTGTGCAGGAAAACACGGTGCATGCCATCATCGGGCCGAACGGCGCGGGCAAATCCACCCTGCTGAACTGCCTGGTGGGCAAGCTGATCCCCGATACCGGCTCTGTCATGTTCGACGGCCAGTCGGTGCTGGGGCGCAAACCGCATGAGATCAACCAGATGGGCATTTCCCGCGTGTTCCAGACCCCCGAGATTTTCGGCGATCTGACCGTGCTGGAAAACGTGCTGATCCCCTGCTTCGCCCGCCGCGACGGCGCTTTCCGCCTGCACGCCTTCGAAACCGTCTCCGCCGAAAAGGAGATGATGGATAAGGCCATGCAGATGCTCGAAGACGTCAACATGGTCAGCAAAAGGCACATGCACTCGGCCTCGATGTCGCGCGGCGACAAGCGGCGACTGGAAATGGCCATGTGCCTGGTGCAGGAGCCCCGGCTGCTGCTGCTCGACGAACCCACCGCCGGCATGGCGCGCGCCGACACCAACAACACGATCGACCTGCTGAAGGAGATCAAGGAAAAGCGCGACATCACCATGGCGATCATCGAGCACGACATGCATGTGGTGTTTTCGCTGGCCGACAGGATCACGGTTCTGGCCCAGGGCACACCGCTGGTCGAGGACACGCCCGAGAACATCAAGGGCCATCCCAAGGTGCGCGAAGCCTATCTGGGCGAGGCCGCCTGACATGGGTCCCACCCCCGATTTTTCCCCGAAAGATCGCAACGGTTCCTCGCACGGGAACCGGGCCCACAAGGAGAAACAGCAATGAACGTCAAACCCGACTTCAACAAGAACGCCAATCAGGCGGCCACCGCCCCGGCCTTTCTCTCGGTCTGGGATCTGCATGCCTATTACGGCGAAAGCTACATTGTGCAGGGTGTCACCTTCAACGTCCACGAAGGCGAGATCCTCGCGCTTCTGGGCCGCAACGGCGCCGGCAAAACCTCGACCCTGCGCGCGATTGCCCGGCTCGACAGCCCGGCCGCGACCCATGGCGAGATCTGGCTCGATCACCAGCCGCTGCACATGATGCGCGCGCATCAGGCCTCGATGGCGGGCATCGGGCTGGTGCCGGAAGACCGACGCATCATCCCCGGCCTGACCGTCGAAGAAAACCTGCAGCTGGCCCAGATCGCGCCGCCGATCGGCTGGTCGATCGACCGCCTGTATGAGCTGTTCCCGCGTCTGGGCGAGCGCCGCAAGCAAGAGGGAGTGACCCTGTCAGGTGGCGAACAGCAGATGCTGGCGATCGCCCGCGCGCTGGCCCGCGACATCAAGGTGCTGCTGCTGGACGAACCCTATGAGGGGCTCGCTCCGGTGATCGTGGACGAGATCGAAAAGACCCTGATCCACATCAAGGAACAGGGCATCACCACCGTTATCGTCGAGCAGAACGCCGTTCGGGCGCTGGAGCTGGCCGACCGGGCCGTGATCCTTGACACCGGCCAGATCGTGTTCGACGGCACCGCCGCCGAAGTGCTTGAAAACGAAACACTTCGGGCCGAATATCTGGCCATCTGACCATCCCGACACCGGCCCCGCCGGGGCCGGGCCCACCTGAGAAGACGTCCCGAATACCGGGGAGGAACCCATGAGCGACAAGACCTATCCGCCCAGCGCCGAATTCACCGCAACCGCCCATATCGACGCCGCCAAATACCGCGAACTCTACGCCGCCTCCATCGCCGATCCCGCGGCATTCTGGGGCGAGCACGGCAAGCGGCTGGACTGGATCAAGCCCTATACCAAGGTCAAGAACGTCAGCTACGCCCCCGGCAACATCTCGATCAACTGGTTCGAAGACGGTACCCTGAACGCCGCCGCCAATTGCATCGACCGCCACCTGGCCACCCGTGGCGACCAGACCGCGATCATCTTCGAGCCCGACGATCCGGCCGAAGAGGCGCAGCACATCACCTACACCCAGTTGCACAAACGCGTCTGCCGGATGGCCAACATTCTGGAAGACATGGGCGTGCGCAAGGGCGACCGGGTGGTGATCTACCTGCCGATGATCCCCGAGGCGGCCTATGCCATGCTCGCCTGCGCCCGGATCGGCGCCATCCACTCGATCGTCTTCGCCGGTTTCTCTCCCGATGCGCTCGGCGCCCGGATCAACGGCTGCGACGCCAAGGTGGTCATCACCGCCGACGAGGCCCCGCGCGGCGGCCGCAAGACCGCGCTGAAATCCAACACCGACACCGCCCTGCTGCATTGCAAGGACACGGTGAAATGCCTCGTGGTCAAACGCACCGGCGGCCAGACCACCTGGATCGCCGATCGCGACTATGACTATAACGAACTGGCGCTGGAGGCCGACGAATACTGCGCCCCCGCCGAAATGGGCGCCGAAGACCCGCTGTTCATCCTCTACACCTCGGGCTCCACCGGTCAGCCCAAGGGCGTGGTCCACACCACCGGCGGCTATCTGGCCTATGCCGCGATGACCCATGAATATGTCTTCGACTATCACCAGGGCGATATCTTCTGGTGCACCGCCGATGTCGGCTGGGTGACGGGCCACAGCTATATCGTCTACGGCCCCCTGGCCAACGGCGCCACCACACTCATGTTCGAAGGCGTGCCCACCTGGCCCGACGCGGGCCGGTTCTGGGCGATCTGCGAAAAGCACAGGGTCAATCAGTTCTACACCGCCCCCACCGCCATCCGCGCGCTGATGGCCCATGGCAACGCGCCGGTCGAAAAATACGATCTCGGCACGCTGAAGCTGCTCGGCACCGTGGGCGAGCCGATCAACCCCGAAGCCTGGAACTGGTACAACGATGTCGTCGGCAAGTGTAAATGCCCGATCGTCGATACATGGTGGCAAACCGAAACCGGCGGCCACCTGCTGACCCCCCTGCCCGGCGCCACGCCGACCAAGCCCGGCTCGGCCACCACACCCTTCTTCGGTGTGCAGCCCGTCGTCCTCGACCCGCACACCGGGGCCGAGATCACCAGCACCGAGGCCGAAGGCGTGCTCTGCCTGAAAGACAGCTGGCCGGGCCAGATGCGCACCGTCTGGGGCGATCATGAGCGGTTCGAGAAAACCTATTTCTCCGACTACAAGGGCTACTACTTCTCCGGCGACGGCTGCCGCCGCGATGCCGATGGCTATTACTGGATCACCGGCCGCGTCGACGATGTGATCAACGTGTCGGGCCACCGCATGGGCACGGCAGAGGTGGAAAGCGCGCTTGTCGCCCACGCCAAGGTGGCCGAGGCCGCCGTGGTCGGCTATCCGCACCCGATCAAGGGTCAGGGCATCTACGCCTACGTCACCCTGATGAACGGGATCGACCCGAGCGACGCGCTGCGCAAAGAGCTGGAAACCTGGGTGCGCACGGAAATCGGCCCCATCGCCAAGCCCGATCTGCTGCAATGGGCGCCGGGCCTGCCGAAAACCCGCTCCGGCAAGATCATGCGCCGCATCCTGCGCAAGATCGCCGAGGATGATTTCGCCGCCCTGGGCGACACCTCCACCCTGGCCGACCCCGCCGTGGTCGACGATCTAATCGAAAACCGCATGAACCGGGGCTGATCCGACAAGGCAACGCCAGCCCCTTCATCTTTCCGGAAAATATCCCCGCCGGAGGCATGCGCCGCAGGCGCATCCCGCACGCGCACCCCGCCCGGTCAACAGCCCGGCGGGGTCACATCCGTGGCGTGGCTGATCTCTCCCACTCCGGGATCGCAGGCGCCGATCTCTTCCTCGATCTCGGCGGCACAGGCGCTCAGCTGCCCGAAAACAACAGCCATGATCATCAGGCGGCCTGCCGCCTTCACAAACGAGGCAATACGGGTCATCGGCGATCTCCTTCGCGAACCGGTTTCAGAGGCGGATCCTAAACACACCCTTGCCCGCCGCCTTGACACCCGTCAATCGGCGGCGGCGCCCACAAAAAAAGGCGCGCCAAGCCGGGCGCGCCTTCCGTTGCCATCACCGAACGGCTCAGTTCAGCGCCGCATCCGTGATCGCATGGGTCCAGGCCCCCTCCGGCGTTTTCGAGATCACCGGGTCAGACCCGCCCGCCATCAGCGTGGCAACGGTGCGCTCGTAATCGGCCGGGTCCAGCGTGCCGTTGCTGCCCGCGGTCAGCTTGGCGATCTCGCCCATCATGCGCTTCTGGTGCATTTCGGTCTGCGCGCCGGTCTCGTCATTCTCCAGCACGATCTCGGCCGCCTCATCCGGATGGGCCTCGGCATATTTCCACCCCTTCATCGAGGCGCGCACGAAGCGGACCAGCTTGTCCACCTCCGCCGGATCGGCAAGCTTGTCTTCCAGCACATAAAGCCCGTCTTCCAGCGTCGCCACGCCCTGATCTTCGTATTTGAACGTCACCAGATCGTCCGCCGAAAGCCCGGCGTCGATGATCTGCCAATATTCGTTATAGGTCATGGTCGAAACGCAATCGGCCTGCCCCTGAAGGATCGGATCGACGTTGAATCCCTGTTTCAGCACCGTCACCCCGTCGTCGCCGCCCTCGGTCGAGAGGCCGAGCGTGCTCATCCAGCTCAGGAACGGGTATTCATTGCCATAGAACCACACGCCCAGCGTCTTGCCGGGAAAATCGGCCGGGCTGGTGATGCCGGTATCCTTGCGGCAGGTCAGCATCATGCCCGAGCTTTTGAACGGCTGCGCGATATTGACAAGCGGCAGACCCTTTTCGCGGGCGGCCAGCGCCGAGGGCATCCAGTCGATCACCACATCGGCGCCGCCGCCGGCAACCACCTGCGTCGGCGCGATGTCGGGGCCGCCCGGCTTGATCGTCACGTCCAGGTCTTCTTCCTCGTAAAACCCCTTGTCCAGGGCCACGTAATAGCCCGCGAACTGGGCCTGCGTGACCCATTTCAGCTGCAGCGTCAGGTCATCTGCGGCCTGCGCCGCGCCTGCGCCAAGCGCCAGCATGGCGATGGCGGATGTAAACAGTGTCTTCATTGTAGCCTCCAGGTTGTCATCTTTATATGCTCAGCCTCTTTGCGAGGGGTGCCAGAAGGTGACCCCTTTCTCTATCGCCGCCACAAGGCCGTAAAACGCCGATCCGGCCAGGGCGGCCACGGCGATTTCCGCCCAGACCATATCAAGGCTCAGCCGGCCGACCTCTGTCGAAATCCGAAACCCCATCCCTTTGATCGGAGAGCCGAAAAATTCCGCCACAATCGCACCGATCAGTGCCAGTGTTGTCGAAATTTTAAGCCCATTGAAAACAAAGGGCATAGCCGCCGGCAGGCGCAATTTTAGCAATGTCTGCCAGTAGTTGGCCGAATATGTCCGCATCAGATCGCGCTGCATCGCGGTGCTTGCCGCCAGCCCCTGAACGGTGTTGACCAGCATCGGGAAAAACACCATCACCACCACCACAGCGGCTTTCGACTGCCAGTCGAACCCGAACCACATCACCAGGATCGGCGCGATGCCGATCACCGGCAAGGCGGCGATGAAATTGCCCACCGGCAGCAGCCCGCGCTGCAGGAACGGCGACCGGTCGATGATGATCGCGGTCGCCACCGCCGCGCCGCATCCGATCACATAGCCCGACAGCGCGCCCTTCACGAAGGTCTGCACGAAATCCACCCACAGGATCGGCAGCGACGCAGCGAACCGCGCCGCGATCGCCGAGGGCGGCGGCAGGATCACGCCGGGCACGTTCAGCCCGCGCACCAGCCCTTCCCACAGCACCAGCAGCGTCAGCCCGAACAGCACCGGCACCGCCAGCCGGGCCGCACGCGTGTCGCGCCCGCGCCCGTTGGCGATGCGCAGGTTCAGCCACCAGGCCGCCCCCCAGAACACCAGCGCGCCAATGACCAGGTTCATCGCTCCATCCCCATCCGCCTGAGCGTGGCGCGCTGGATCAGCCCGACGATCCCCACCAGCGCCGCGGCCAGCGCCGCCGCCGCGATCAGCGCCGCCCAGATCTGCACCGTCTGCCCGTAGTAGCTTCCCGACAGCAGCCGCGCGCCAAGCCCCCGCACGGCCCCCGTCGGCAATTCGCCGACGATCGCGCCCACAAGGCTGGCCGCGATTCCGACCTTCAGCGAGGTGAACAGATAGGGCATCGACGAGGGCAAGCGCAGCTTGCGGAAGGTCTCTCCGCCACTCGCGCCATAGGTCTTGAGCAGGTCGAGCTGCATCGCGTCGGGGCTGCGCAGCCCCTTCACCATACCCACGACCACCGGGAAGAACGACAGATAGGCGCTGATGATCGCCTTGGGCAGCACTCCCTGAATGCCGATCGAATTCAGCACCACGATGATCATCGGAGCGATGGCCAGAATCGGAATCGTCTGGCTGGCGATCGCCCAGGGCATCACGCTCATGTCCATGGCGCGGTTGTGCACGATCCCCACGGCCAGCAGGATGCCCGCCCCGGTGCCGATGGCAAAGCCCAGCAGCGTGGCCGACAGCGTGACCCAGCCATGGTAAACCAGGCTGCGTTTCGAGGTGATGCTTTTCTGAACCGTGGTCTGCCACAACTCTGCCGCCACCTGATGCGGCGCCGGCAGCTTGGGCCGGTCCTGGCTCAGCGTGTCCGCGACGATCCCGGCAAAGCTCAGCTCCTGCCCCGCCCGCGCCGCCTGATCCCGCGTCCATTGCGCGTTCATCGCGACCGCGCCCAGATACCACAGCACGATCAGCGCGGCGACCACGGTCAACACCGGAAGAATGCGGTTCATGGCCGGCCCCCCGCGCGCTTATCGGGCCTCTTTGCCCTACCCCGCGACAAGCGCCCGCAAGGAAGCGACAAGCGCGCGACCTCAGTCATAGCTGTGCCCCGCCCGCAGCCCTTCGCGTACCCGGTGCGCGACGGCGATGAATTCCGGCGTGTCCCGGATCTCCAGCGGGCGTTCCCTTGGCAACGGGCTCTCGATCACATCGGCGATCCGTCCCGGCCGCGGGCTCATCACCACGATTTTCGTCGACAGATAGACCGCCTCGGGGATCGAATGGGTGACAAAGCCGATGGTCTTGTGCGTCCGCGCCCACAGCGCCAGAAGCTGTTCGTTCAGATGGTCGCGCACAATCTCGTCGAGCGCGCCGAAAGGTTCATCCATCAACAGGATATCCGCGTCAAAGGCCAGCGCCCGCGCGATGCTGGCCCGCTGCTGCATCCCGCCCGAAAGCTGCCAGGGGTATTTCTTTCCAAATCCCTCTAGATCAACCAGTTGCAGGACGTTCTTCACCCGCTCTTCCTGCTCGGCTTTCGGAAACCCCATGATTTCCAGCGGCAGTTTGATATTGCCCGCGATGGTCCGCCACGGATAAAGCCCGGCCGCCTGAAACACATAGCCATAGGCGCGGCTTTGCCGGGCCTCGTCCGGCGTCATGCCGTTGACGGTGATGCGGCCGCCGGTGGGATGCTCCAGCGCCGCGATCACCCGCAGGAAGGTTGTCTTGCCGCAGCCCGACGGGCCGATGAAGCTGACGAAATCGCCCTTGTTGATGGTCAGGTTGACGTCGCGCAGCGCCTGCACCGGCCCGTCATTGGTCTGGAAGGTCAGATCCAGCTTTTCCGCAGTGATAACCGGTTCTGTCACCGTATTTCCCTTGTTATTGGCGCCCCCGCAGACGGGGGCGCATGTCTTTTCATTCAACCCGTCACACGCCGCTGGCGGGAATACCCGACCGCTGTACCGGGCGCGGCGTGGTCAGTTCCTTCCACGTGGAAAGCGCCGCGTTTACGGGGGCGTTCGGGGCGCGTTTCACGAACTCGCCGTGGCCCTCTTCGGTGCGGATCTCGCCGTCGTGCACCGCCACCTTGCCACGGGTGAGCGTGAAGCGCGGCAGGCCTTTCACGTGCTTGCCCTCGAACACATTGTAATCGATCGCCGATTGCTGGCTGCCTGCGGTGATGGTCTTTTCCTTCTCCGGGTCCCAGACCACCAGATCGGCATCCGCGCCGACCAGAACGGCACCCTTGCGGGGATAGATGTTCAGGATTTTCGCGATATTGGTCGAGGTTACGGCGACGAATTCATTCATCGTCAGCCGCCCGGTGCCCACGCCATAGGTCCACAGCATCGGCAGCCGGTCTTCGAGCCCGCCGGTGCCGTTGGGGATCTTGGTGAAATCGCCGACGCCGTAGCGTTTCTGATCGGTGGTGAAGGCACAGTGATCGGTGGCGACGCAAGAGAGCGACCCCGCCTGCAACCCGGCCCAGAGACTGTCCTGATGCTGCTTGTTCCGGAAAGGAGGGCTCATCACACGGCGCGCGGCATGGTCCCAGTCCTGATTGAAATATTCACCCTCGTCGAGCGTCAGGTGCTGGATCAGCGGCTCGCCATAGACCCGCTTGCCGGCCTGACGCGCGCGGCGGATCGCCTCGTGGCTTTCCTCGCAAGAGGTATGCACCACGTAAAGCGGCACGCCGGCCATGTCGGCGATCATGATCGCGCGGTTGGTGGCCTCGCCCTCGACCTGCGGCGGGCGGGAATAGGCGTGGGCCTCTGGCCCGACATTGCCCTGGGCCAGAAGCTGGGCCGACAGCTCCGCCACCACATCGCCGTTCTCGGCATGCACCAGCGGCAGCGCGCCCAGTTCGGCGCAGCGCTTGAACGAGGAATACATCTCGTCATCATTCACCATCAGGCTGCCCTTGTAGGCCATGAAATGCTTGAAGGTGTTGATGCCCTTTTCCCTGACAACGGCCTCCATCTCGTCGAACACCTGCTTGTCCCACCAGGTGATCGCCATGTGAAAGGAATAGTCGCAATTGGCGCGGGTCGATTTGTTGTCCCACATCTGAAGCGCGTCCAGCAGCCCCTGGCCGGGGCTCGGCAGCGCGAAATCCACCACCATCGTGGTGCCGCCGGCCAATGCCGCGCGGGTGCCGCTTTCGAAATCGTCAGAACTGTAGGTGCCCATGAAAGGCATCTCCAGATGGGTGTGGGGATCGATTCCGCCGGGCATGATGTAGCAGCCGGTGGCGTCCAGCACCTCGTCGCCCTTCAGGTCGGGCCCGATCTCGACGATCACGCCGCCGTCGATCAGCACATCGGCCTCATAGCTCAGGTCGGCGGTGACGATCGTGCCGCCCTTGATGACTTTGGTCATTGTTGGTTTCCCCTGTTCCTGCGGACGCGGCGCGCCCTAGACATCATCGCAGACAAGATTGCCGTTCGCGTCGGTCACCTGTTTCAGATAGCCGGTCAGCTCGTCTTCGGTCTGGATCACATAGCAGCCGTTGTAACGGCGCTGGACGGTGCGCAGATCGGTGCGCGGCGGCAACGCGGCCAGCGCCTTTTCCGAGATATAGGGCAGCGGCTCCGGCTCGGGCGCGCAGGCGGCAAGCGCGACAAGGGCGAGCGTCTTTCCCGCCGGCCGGATCATTCCACGATCTCCGCCGTTTCAAGCACCGCATGGAACAGAACATCCGTGCCCGCCGCCGCCCATTCGGGGGTGATTTCCTCGGCCTCGTTATGGCTCAGCCCGTCCACGCAGGGGCACATGATCATCGCGGTGGGCGCAACCTTGTTGATCCAGCACGCGTCATGCCCCGCGCCCGAGATGATGTTCATATGGCTGTAGCCCAGCCGTTCGGCCGCATTCCGCACCGCCGTCACACAGCCCGGATCGAAGGTTACCGGATCGAAATGGCCGGTCGGTTCGATGGTGATGCCAAGACCCAGTTCGGCAGCGATCTTGGGCGCCTCGGCCTCCAGCCGCGCCTTCATCGCGTCCAGCTTGCCCTGGTCGGGCGTGCGAAAGTCGATGGTGAACACTGCCTTGCCGGGGATCACGTTGCGCGAATTCGGGTAGACATTGGCCTGGCCGATCGCGCCCACCGCGTCCGGCTGATTGTCCATCGCGATGCTGTGCACCAGTTCGGTGATCCGGGCCATGCCCAGGCCCGCGTTCACCCGCATGTCCATCGGGGTCGAGCCGGTATGCGCGTCCTTGCCGGTCAGCGTTACCTCGAGCCACCACAGGCCCTGCCCGTGGGTGACGACGCCGATGTCCTTGCCTTCGGCCTCCAGGATCGGGCCCT
>CEQG01149937.1_pt1 | contig 14311 bp, 16 predicted proteins | sample 350301 | NCBI WGS metagenome assembly CEQG01 (sample SAMEA2621242, study PRJEB7988) | marine metagenome | isolation source: saline water (ENVO:00002010), including | reverse complement strand
CTGCGGTAACCAACCCGCGCATATCAGTCTGACCGCGCGTCGCTCACGACACGCTCACCGAGATCGACACCGACGAAGCAGAGGCGCCCGCCCCGGGTGACCGGGACGGGCGCCTCACCCTGCCTCTTGACAGGCGTTCCTCACATATCAGTAGTTGTCCTGCCCCCCCGATTTTCGGTCCAGATCTTGTCAGGAGCCGTCTACCAAAGTTGGAGGCCGGTTTGAGGTTCTGATGGGTGCAGTGAAGAGGTTGGGTCGGGTCGTGGCGAACCTGCGAGGCGGAAAAGGTGCCGGTCCAGTGTGATCTGCATTGGGTCCAGTGCAGGTCGGTTCTGACCTCGCACTGCGGCGCAGCGCAGAGCTCATCGGCTACGGTTGCCCTGCCGGCGCGAGTCGGCTCAACTGGATACGGCTGATGCACCCCTGGGGTGCACGGACCCGAGGCAACGGGAGGAAACCGGAGGCAACGGGACGCCGGTTTCACGCTCAGGGCGGCGGTTCGGGCGTGATTGACCGGGGTGGTCTTACGGTTCAACTCCCCCCTCGCGCACAACAGCCCCAGGTCCTTGACCTGGGGCTTTGTCGTTGGTGCAGGCTCGCACCACGCTGATGTGCCGAAATATGTGCTAGGCCCCCGGTGGTGCTGTGTTTGAGGTGCGTGGTGTGGGCTGCCGACGAGCTGTTGCTCGCCGAGCAGCCCACACCACCTCAGGCCGCAGCCCCGGCGGCACCACCGGCGTTGACGCGGACGTTCTCAGCAGCGGCCTGGGCGGCCCACTCGCTGGCGAACGACTCGCCAGACGCGGCGACCTTGTCGGAGCCGCGCCAAGCACGCCACCGGTAGTCACCACCGAAGTCCTTGTAGACCTCGTACCGCGCCGTCTTGGCGCCGGCCTTGAAGGCGGACGCCGCGCGCTGAGCGTTGTAGGTCGAGGAGAACGACTCCCCGGCCCACGCCACCAGCTTGCTGTTGGCGGCGTACAGCCACCAGGTGGGCTTTCCGCCCCGGTCGTTGCCGACCTCGAATCGCATCATCAGATGCTCCTTCCGCATGCTGCGCATGCAATCGGGGATTGCGCGAGCTCGAGAGGAGTGATGTGATCCGAATGCACTGCGGAGACATCTGCTCTCGTGCACCTCAGCGCCCGGTCTCAACCACCGGGCGCTTTGGCTTTTCGCGCGACTTCCAGGTCTGCCGGGTGGCAGGCCCACGTCAGTCGTACAGGTCCGACGCGGGCCGTGCACGGAGCCTCGCCGAGTGTTGCCGCGCTTTTCCGCGCGTTTATCGCGCGCAAAAACGGCCATGTAGTTCGGCGTGGGAGCGCCCATGCTGGCCGGTCATGCTGGAGTCTTCTAGCACCAGTTGGACGAAGGGCAAACCTTCATCGCGCGAATAGGCGGACAGTGATGGTCGACCGAGTGGTTGATGTGGACCCAGATTTCGAGATCGTTGAGTACTGCGGTCGACTCTCGTGTCGGAAGCCGATCTTGCAGTCATCCGGACGAGGGCGTCGCAAGGAGTTCTGCTCAGACACATGCCGACGTGGTGCCGACCGTGACTACAAGCGGGCCAAGGCCCTTGTGGAGCACTTCGAGCAGAGCCTGCGACGGACGCGACACGAGGTCGCTGCCTACGGCCGAAAGGCAGAGGCAGACAGCGGCTTCAGGACCCCCGAGGAGGAGTCCGCCGTGCTCGGTGCAGCCCAGGAAGCGATCGGCCGAGCCGAAGGAATCATCGAGTTCGCGACCGAGACCGACGACCGCTACCTAGCCGAGCTTCGCCGGTTGGTTGAGGCCGTCAGTCCGGCAGTCCGTAACACCTCGATGCGCGCGTCAGCCTGACTCCCCTGACGCAGCGGCTAGGCGCCTGCTGACGTCTCGCCGAGGTGCGCGGCGAAGCGGTCGATGGCGCTCTTCTGCATCGTCGGGGTGACATGGCTGTAGATGTTCATCGTCGTCGTGATCGTGGAATGGCCGAGCCGCTCCTGGACGACCTTGGGGTGTTCGCCGAGCTCCAACAGCAGCGTGGCGTGGGTATGCCGTAGCCCTTTGAGGGTGACGCGGGGTAGGCCGTCGATCTTGGCGCAGGCCCAGTCGAGTCGGCGGGTCCAGCGGCTGGTGACAGCGTCGGGGACGCGGATGGCCCCTTGGTCGTCGCCGAAGACATACGAGTCGGCTCGGGCCAGGCTCAGGGAGATCGCGCCGCGGTCGGATTTGTGCGCCTTGAGGACGCGCAGGGTCTCGGCGTCGATGTCTATGACGCGGGCGCTGCCGGTCTTGGTGACCTTGGTGGTGTTGGGCAGCGTGACGTCGACGGCCCGCCGGAGGCTGATCCGGCCGGTGGTGAAGTTGATGTCGGACCAGCGCAGCGCGAGGGCTTCGGAGCGGCGCATGCCAGAGAAGGCGAGCGTCCGCCAGAGCGGGAACAGTTCGTCGTCCAGCTCGTCGCGGTTCCAGGTGAGGAAGGCGTGGAGTTGGGGGCCGCTCCAGGTGATGATCTCCGGCTTCTGCGCGCGGACCTGGCTCGACCTAGGCGGGTTGACCGTGCGCCTCTTCTTCGCGGGGTTGAGCAGAATCAGCCCGTCGTCGACCGCAGCGTCGAGCATGGCCGCGAGCAGCACGTGGACCTTCGAGACAGTGTTGGCCGACAGCGGCTTGCCGTACCCGGGCTTGTCGCGGCGGCCGCAGGTCTCCAGCTCGCGATAGTGGGCGGCGATCCGGGTTGCGGTGAGCTTGTCGAGCCGGATCGTGCCGAGGTACGGCGTGACGTGGTTGCGGACGATCTTCTTGTAGCCCTCGATGGTGGAGTTCTGTAGCCGCAGCCCCGCGATCCAGTGGTCGGCGTACTCGCCGATCGTCGGGGTCTTCGACTGGAACCGGGCATTGGACTGCTTCTTCCTCAGTGCCTCCGCGAGTGCTCGCTGTGCTTCGTCGAGGCTCTTGAAGCCGCCGCGGGTGAGCCTGGTGTCGCCGAGCTCGGGTCGCTCGGGGTCCTTGGGGACGTAGATCTGAAACTTCCAGCGTTGGCCGCCCTGGGTCGCGTACGACGTGATCGAGCCGGCGTGCCGCGACCGGGAGCGCCGGGCGGGCCTATCGGTCATATCAGGTCCACCCCTCGGCGTCGTCGCGAGGCGCAGGGAGCGCGTCAGGGTCAAGGGCGAGCAGCCTCAGTCGTGCCTCGTCCCGACGGGCACCGGCAGCTGAGAGTCGCTGCTCGTAGGTGGCGCGGTGCATCGTGTTGCCCTCGCGGCCGTCGGCGTACTGCATCATCAGGTTCTCGTAGTAGCGGATAGAGCTGACGGCGTTGAAGTACTCGTCCTTCCAGTAGCGCGCGAGGTCCTCGGTGGTGAGCTTCGCTTGCCCGCGGGCCCAGGCCCGGAGCTCCTCGCTGTTGTATTGGCCTTCGGGCACGCCCGTCGGCGGCGGGGCGTCCCCGGGCGGGGTGAGGAGCGCGGCCGGGGTAGTGCCGAGGATGAAGGCGAAGACGGTCAGGTCGTCGACGTCCACGCGCCTATCGCCGTTCTCGATCTTGCTCAGCGCAGACGGTGACATCGCCCGTCCGGTGTCCTTGATGCGGTCAGCGAACGTGCGCAGGTCCATGCCGATCGCCTGGCGCGCAGCGCGCAGGTTTGCGCTTACGTGCGCGTTCGTGTTCCCAGACGGGTTGCCTCGCTGACGGGAGTCCACAGAAGAAACATACAACGCTGTCCTTGATACATCAAGCGCGAACGTATACACTCGAAGAACTCCGTCCGCGGGGAGACAGGCAAGGAGAGGCGACATGAGAGCGGCCACCATGACCATCGAGACGCTGCGCAGCTCGCGCAGCCTCGTCATCACCCGCACCGACGCCGCAGCCGCCTTGGGTGTCGACCCCAGAACCGTCACCGCCGGCATCGAGAACGGCACCATCCCCTCGGTCAAGCTCGGCCGCCGCGTGCTGATCCCGCGCGAGAAATTCCTCAAGCTCTTCGACCCGCGCGACTGACCCTGACACCCGAGAGCCGTCTGCCGTCCGCACGCGCAGCGCCAGTTGAGTGCGTTTCCAGCGAGAATGGATCCGTGACGAGTCGCGATGAAGTGAATGCGATGAACGCCTACCTTCTCGAATGCGTTGGGTTTTTCGAGGAGGTGCGAGGCATGGTTCCGGCGATCGACTTGGCCGATGCCCGGTCGCTACTCGATCACGGCGAGCCCGCCGAGGGCGTATCGATCTTGGCGTGGGTCCTGGCCGAGCAAGGGATCACGATCACGAACGAAATGGCGGCCAAGGTCAGGCGCTTGACCGCCGAACTCATCGATCCGCAGGACCTTCCAGCCCAGTTCCGTGTCTGACGCGCCGCAGCACGTCCGGATGCATCACTCAGTTGACGATTGACGGTCGCGAAACGCCTTGATCCTCACGAAGTAGCGCCGCCAGTACGGGCCCGGCACCCACGGGACATCGTCGGTCTTCCAGTCCCGTGGGTCGAGTCCGTCCGCTCCAATGCCATGGCTTTGCAGCCAGGCGGCCCACTCCGCGTCGGCTGCCTCCGCGGGTGCGGGCCCGGCGACCAGTTCGAAGAAGCAGTGGTCCTCTCTAACGACGCGCGCAAGTAGGTCAGCACACGCGCCTGCCTCGCGATCGTGTGTGGCCACTGACCACTCACCGCCACGCTCCGAGTAGAAGACGACCCAGCCCGTCGGCCGGTGGTCCATCACAAAGGCGTCGTCGAGGTGGGCGCCGTAGAGGTGGTAGCAGTCGCTGCGCACGCCGAGGCGATCCAGGTGACCCGCCAAGGCTTCCCGGGTCGCTGGCACCTCGTTAGTCGTGGACACGGATTCATGCTGGCAGACCGCCCACACGAACGCGCGACTCCCGGCAATGTCGGACGCCGCAACGACCAAGCGCGCCAGCTCCTTGGCTGACTGGTCCGGAGGGGCTACCTGCCGAGGCCGAGCCGGGGATACTGTCGGTCGATCGGGTGTTCCGGCTTCGGCTCGAGCCTCTTGCTTCGGGCGGCGCTTACTTGCTCGCCCTCAAGGGCTTGAGTCCGGCGCGTCTCGATGAGCTGCACGGCTCTTTCGATCGGAAGAGACTCGATGTGGGCAAGGTAGGAGCGGAGTTCGTCGGCTTGCCGCTGCCAGCGTCGCGCGCGGCCCGCGGCCCTGTTCCGCCCGCTGATCCCTTGGTGGGGAACCGCGGCGCGCTGGCCGTTGAGGCCGATAGTCAGATCCTCGGCTTCGTGTCGATGCCGTGTTCGGTTCTGCTGGAGTGTCTCCTCGGCTTGCTGGGCTTGCCGCCGTGCCTCGATGACCGCCGGCTCGGCGTCAGCGCGTTGCACTGCAACGCGTTCGGCCCAAGGTTCCAGGCTGTCGCGCGTTTTGATTCCCCACCGGCCCGGGTCCGGCACGCTGCCCCAGCGATCGAATAGCGCTACCCTCGCATCGCTGGTGCTAACTCGCATGGCGGCAAGCCTTCGCTCGGCTCCTCGTTTGCCGAGTCGGCCAGCCGACTGGGTGGCCTTCCATGCTTCGTGCTCGCGCGCATCGGCGTCGACGTAGGCCTGGCCGTCAGTGGTGGCTTGAGCGAGCAGCGGCGCAAGTGCGTCGTTGCGGACAGCCGTCAGGTGCGCGCTGGCTTGCATGAGCGCGCTGCTCGCCCGTGCTTCCTCGCGCGCATGACTCTGTGCTTGGGCGCGGAGGAGAGCAGAGGCGCGGTCCCAGCGCGCGGCCTGTAGCTCCGCCTGGGCGATGAGCTGCGCGAGGCGCGATCGTTCGTCGTTCACCAGCTTCACCGGGCCGTCGGCAGCAAGGACGGCGACGGCGGATCGTGCGTCCGTGGTTGCGACTTGGAGGCCGCGGTCGGCGCGGTCGCGTCCAAGGGCGTCGATGAACAGCTCACGCGCCTCGTCGAGGTTCTCGGCGACAATGTGCAGCACGTTGACGTTGCGGCCGCGGGTCATGCCGACGTACACGCCTGCCGCGTCGAGCGACTCCGACAGCAGCGTGTGGGCGGTCGTCACCGTGACACCTTGGACGCCATATCCAGTGTTGGCATAGGCGAGGTGCACGTGCTCGGCCACGTACGGCGACGGCAGCGTTACAGACCGCTGACGCTTGCGGGCGTCGGCAGCGTCGACGACGGTCAGGGTGCCATCGGTGGCTACATGCTGGACGGTCCAGATCTGGCGATTGGCGACTCCGAGGTTGCTGTCGTTCCTGCGGGTGGCGATCACATCGCCCACCCCGATGGGCAAGCCGTCGCGACCTGTGCTGATGGTCGTGTCGTCGACCGACCCTGATGCGATCCGCTGGTTGCGGATACGCTCGTTGAGGTCACGGGCCTCGTCGTTGGTCGCCACCGTCGCGGCAACCGACCTACCCCTTGCGAGTGCACTGGTGGTCGCGTCGGCGATCTGCTCGTGCGCTTGCTCCGCGGTGGCGTGCAACCGGATGAGGCCCACGGCGTCGAGCTGGTCGAACAGGTCGGTGGGGCCGTGGCCAGCTCGCATCTGCAGAGTGAGGTCGGCGTAGGCGGGATCGGCGAAGCGGTGCACGGTGTCGAGGTCGTGGACAGTGCCGCCGCTCCCGGTGGTGATGGTTGCGGCGATGTCGAGCACGCCCCCGCGTCCGACCGCGGGAAGCTGGGCGCGGTCCCCGACGAGGCCGATCGTGGCGCCCGACTCGGCCGCGATGGTGAGAAGCGCGATGGCGCTGTCCTGGTCGAGCATGCCTGCCTCGTCGACCACGATCCGCTCGCCGCGAGTGAGCTTCGCCCAGGCTGGCGGCTCCCCTGGGTCGACGCGGGACCAGACGCCGTCGACGTTCCAGCGCCAGCCGTGGGCGTGCAGGAGCTTGGCAACCGACTCCGCTGGGACGCCCAGCTCGCGAGCGGCGACGTCGGCTGCCTTCTTGGTCGGCGTCACGACCCTGGTCGCGCGACCTTCGGCTGCGGCTGAGGTGATGGCGACGCCGAGCATGGTCGTCTTGCCTGCCCCCGCCGCTCCTTCGACGATCACGAGCGGGTCGGCGGAAGCGATCGCGCCTGCTGCCTCGGTCTGTGCTTCATCGAGTCCGCTGCCTGCGGCGAGCGCCGTGACGTCGGGGTGGCCAGCACTCCCGTTGCCCTCGGTTGCTGTCGTCACGAGCTCACGCAGTCTCGTCTCGGCGGCGATGACTTCGAGGCTGGTGAGGTGGGCGACGTGCTCGGGCTGCGCAGTCCCGGGCGGGAGCACGGAGAGGCAATCGCCGAGGGCAAGGTCGGTGGTCAGCTCGATCAGCTCACGTAGTTCGGCTGGGGTGGCGCAGACGCCGTGCTCGGTAACGATCCGAGTGATCTGTTCCTGCACGGCGTGGCGTGTCCAGGTCGACGTGGCTGCTGCGCAGCGGTCCAGTGCGCGGGAGGCGATGGTCTGGATCTCCAGATCGTCTACGCCGAGCGGAGAGTGGGTGGGCAACAGACGCTGCAGGAGCTTGGTCGGGTCGTAACCGGCGTCGGCGAGGTCAGCCCGCCAGCCGTCCTCGTGGGCGAGGGTGCCTGGCCGCTTCTGTGGCCGGTTCTTGGCCCACGCCGTGGCGATCATCCGAGCGTGGACGACGGGACCGGGCTCCTGGCCGGGGTGCGCCTCCTCCCATGCGGTTTCCAGCTCGGCGAGATTCTTCTCGACCTGGGCGCCGCGCTTCGACATCACGTTGTTGAAGGCCTCGAGTTCGGTGACCTCTCCGGTCACTGAGTCGAGGGTGAGACCGTGCCGGTCGAGCGCGTCCGCGAGCCCGGGGTGGGCGGCGAGGACGGCTGTCCCGAGCGCCCTAATCGCGCCCTGCTGCTTGAACAGCGCGGCGGTGTCCAAGCCGCGCCACTTGCCTGCGGCCCAGACGCGCGTGCCGATCTGGAAGTGGACGTGCCGATGCGGGTCGCCCGCGCGACTGGTCTTGTGGACCACCGCAACGGTCTGCAACCGCTCCACCGGCACCACTTCCTGCCCGCCTCGAGGCCCGACTCGGGTGACCGAGTGCAACGCCAGGAACCGACGGATCTCGTTGACCGCGTCCGCTTGGGCCGCGTCCAGGGCGTCGGACACGTCGGGGTGCAGCGCGGCGGCCACCGAGAGCGACTTCGGGGCGTTGACGACCATCTCCGCGAACCGGGGTGATCCGTGCTTCGCCGTCCCCTCCTCGCCGGGGAGACGAGGAGTGCCCATCGAGGTTCCCATCATCGGGTCGATCCAGTTGACCCAGCCGGCGTACGACTCCGCGTCCAGCTCGACAGTCACCTGGACCTCGCCGCGCCCGTCGGTGACGGTGAAGGTTGCGAGGGTGGTGTCCTGCTCCAGGTAGTAGTCGTCAGCGCGCGAGCGATCCGACTCCAGATATCGGCACGCTGCAGAGCCCGTTCCCCGGAACAGGATCACTCCACCCTTCATGGCGCTCCTGTGTTTCTAGTACGGCGCTCCGTGTAACTACCACGGTAGCATACGTCCATTCAGGGGAGAGTGGGAGGGATCGGGTTAGGGGACAGGCGGAGTGGAGGGAAAGCGTGGGAGCAGGAGGAGACGGCTGGGCAGAAGATGTAGGCGGGCGGAGGGGAGGATTGGGTGAAGGGTGCCGAGATCGGCGGTCGGATAGCGGGCTACAAGCTGGTGCTCGAGGCGGTCGTTTGCTCGGTAGGGGATACGGTGCTGAAGACGCCGTCGTCCTTGGTTCAGATCCGGGCAGTCGAGGACTCGCCCCTGGCGGTGTCCCCAAGCGCTCCCGCGTCCATCCATGTGTGAAGTACAGTGTGAAGCGTGACCGATTCGACTGCGTCGGCCGATGGCCGGTCATCCAAGAAGCCGTCCCCGCTGATCCGAGTCCTCTCCCAGATTCGCTGGCCGGTCCTCAGCGGCTTCGACGCTGACAAGGTGGCCGATGCTCTGGCGGAGCAGATAGGGAAGGACTACCCCCTACGAGAGCGGGCCCAGGAGGCTCAGTTCTTGCTGACGCCGGAAGGCGTCACCCAGCAGGTCGGTGGGGCGTTGCACAAATTCACGAGCGGCGACGGGTCTTGGGTCGTGACGCTGGCGTCCACGTTCATCACGCTCGAAACGTCGGCCTACGAGTCGCATGAAGACTTCATCCCGCGGCTGGCGTCGGTAGTGGGTCAGTTGAAGGATCACCTTCCCCTTCAGCGCTGGGATCGGTTCGGATACAGGTACACGAACCGCATCTCTGACCAGGACGACGTTCGGGACCTCAAGGAGCTCTTCGATCTAGCCGTCTTGGGAACGGTTGGACTGGACTTCCCGGACACGATCGTGCACAGCGTCGGCGAGACCGTCTACCAAGCACCTGACGCGTCACTGCTTGTGAAGGCCGCGTTACTGCCTCCGAACGCGCTCCTTGAGCCAACGATCCCGCCCGTGCCTCAGCGGACATGGCTCCTAGACCTCGATGCCTTTGCGAACGGCCCGTCTTCGGCGTTCGACGACGCGGAGATCCAACGCCAGGCGACAGTACTCTCCGAGAAGGCGCATGGCTTCTTCGAGAAGGTGACGACCGATGAATTCCGTAGTCGATTCGATGTCTGAGTTGTCATCGCCGCAAGGCCCACTCGGGTTGGGCTCTGTAGCACAGAACGTCGTCCTCGCCGTGAGCTTCACTGCGCTGCCGTTCTTCGGCTCCTCGGCAGGCCAGATTCAGGCGCCGACGACTCGTGAGTTGATGAGCTCAAGTTGGGCTCAATCCGGCTCCACCGGGGCCGTCTTGATCCACGTTCCGGTGGTGGTAGAGGAAGCCGCGGGGCCAGCGGTTGCGTCTCCTGCGGAACTCCTGGTCGAGACCCGCGACGCCTCGGGGTTGACGTGGGATCAATTGGCTCGGTACTTCGGCGTCTCTCGACGCGCGGTGCATCTGTGGGCAGCCGGTGGACGCATGTCGGCGGCGAACGAGGAGCTGCTCGCGCATCTCGTCCGGGCAGTGGATGCTGTGCGGGGGCTGGAGCCGGCTGCTCGCCGCCAGGCGCTGCTTCGTCCCGACAGCGGACTGAACATCATCGACACAGAAAGAGCCCGTCGCTCTTCGCGCGACTCAGACATCAACCGGTCGCCTGAAATCGGTGCCGCGGCCGACGGGGTGTAGCCCGTGGTCGATGGTGATGCGTCGCCGGCGGCGTACTTCGCGGGCATCCGCCAGGGGCATGTTCTCACTGTTGCCGGCACTGACGGCGTCGACGTGCAGTTGGTAGTCATCTCGCAGACCTGCGACGTGGTGCTCCCCAAGGTTCCGACGGTAACGCTAGCCAAGGTCGCGACTCCGACTGAGGACGCTTTGCCGCGTGCGCGGGCTGGGGCGATGCCGCGATACGTGCGACTGCCGAGTCTGGACGGCGATCTGTTTGCGGACATGTGCTACATCGAAACGCACGCTAAGGAGGAGTTGCGGGACCTCCCGTTCACTCCTGGCATCGATCTGGACTCGAACGAGCGGCAGCGTGACTTCTCCCTGTCCATCACGAGGTGGTTTGGCCGGTTCCCCTTTCCTGACGAGGTCGTCCCGTGGCTGAGGCCGGTTGAGGAAGAGATCCGCAAGAAGTACACAAAGCAGGGCGAGCTCGGACAGTTGCTGAACGACGATGTCGTTGAACTCAGGGTCGAGACCGACTGGAGGGTCAAGCCCTACGCCCTCGTGCTCCACCTCGTTGTCAGGGCTGAGTCGCTCCCAACCCTCGATGACATCGGCGGTCCGGCGGACCCTGGGTTCTTAGCCAAACTGCGGGATGAGCAGGGCAATGTCCTGAAGCCGTCGGCTATCGCCGAAGTTTTGGCCGGCACTGCGGATTCCCTGGAGCGCTCACTGGCCTTCGAAGCGCTTGCCGAAGCCTTCGCGTCGATCTGCACGCCTGCCGCGAGGCACGCCCACGACGAGGAGATCATGTCCGCCGTTTCATCGATTGAAGGCAAGCTCTGGCCCGACGACGAGTTCCCTTTGTCCCAGGTTCGCAAGTCCGAGCCGCTCGACCTCGAGTATCTCTCCGAAGCGAGCGTTGGCTGACCGTCCCGGGGGCGGCCATGCGTGCCCTTCGGCCAGTTGATGTGCTAACTCATGTGCTACCGGCCGTGTAGATCGGTGTATCCCAACGATGTCGTTTGCTGCACCGGCATGGATTCCACGCTCAGTTTGAGCGCGAACCGGGGCCTCGGGGGGTTGGGGCGTCGAGTCCACCTCGGCAGTTCAACTCCCCCCTCGCGCACGTGAGTAGCCCCGGGGATGACCTGGGGCTTTACTCATTTCCGGAGTTAGCCTGAGCCCCCAAGGGCGCACGAAGGGTGCACCAGCCTCTACTCGGAGAGGTTTGGACATGGCATACATAGAGAAGCGACGCCGTACCGACGGCGGGATCTCGGCGCGCGTGAAGTGGCGTCTAGGAGGCACCCGTGACGGCGCGATACAGCTCGAGGTCTTCAGTGCTGGCACCGATGCACAGAACCTCGCACGGGCCGACGGCTTCAAGAAGATGGTGGACGCTGCTGGCCAGCGGTGGCCGACCGGCTGGGTAAAGGGCGAGGGCTTCGTCCGTCCGGTCGGCGAGGCAGATCCGCTAACTGAGCCGCCGCGGTTCGTTGATATCGGCGAGGAGTACGTCCGCCAGATCGTCGACGTCTCGCCCGGCCAGCGGAAGCGGTACTTGGGCCACCTCCGCGTGCTTGAAGAGACCAAGATCCGAGGCACGCTGATCTTCACGAAGCCGGTGACCGCGATCACCGAGGCAGACCTCAAGGACTGGTTGATCGATTGGGACCGGTCACTCAAGACAAAGGCGAACTATCACGGCCTGATCTACGGAGTCTTCGGATACGCCGTCAAGCGCGGCTGGATGTCTGCAAACCCTGCCGTCGGGACGGCACCACGGATGTCCAGGGTGAAGCAGTCGAGACCGGAGTTGCGCTTTCTCACCGAACGAGAGCTGCAGCGTGCGGTCAGGCTGGCCCCGGACCCTACGCCGACTTACTGACCGTCGCGGTTGGAACCGGCATGCGGTTCGGCGAACTCGGAGCTCTCTGGGTCTCCGATGTTGACCTCGAGCGTCGCACGATCCGAATCAACAAGGCGTGGAAGCGCAACGGAGAGGACGATGCAACCGATGTTCCCGGGTGGCTCGCCAAGCTGTTAAAGCCCAAGCACACGATGCGCGATCATCACCTCGGCGTACCAAAGACCACAAAGTCGCGCCGGACGATCACCGTCTCGCCTGCCCTCGTCGCCGTCTTGCGCAAGCGGATCGAGGGCAAGGCAGCGGACGACTTTGTCTTCGTGTCAAACGCTGGATATCCGCTGCACAACGGGGACTTCAGCACGCACGTATGGCGAAAGCTGATGACGGCGCTCGAGGCCGAGGGTATTGGTCGATTCCGGTTCCACGACCTACGGCATACGCACGTCGCGTGGTTGATTGCCGGCGGCGCGCCATTGCCCCACATCCAGGCCCGATTGGGGCATGAGTCGATCACGACGACGATCGATACCTACGGCCACCTGCTACCAGCCGGTGACGAACTCATCTCCGGCATCATCGACACCGCGTTGACCGGAGGGACGATCCGCCCCGGCTCTGGATCATCGATGGAAAAGAAGGAGAAGGGAAAGAAGTCCAAGAAGCGCACCAAGCAGACTCCCGACCAGGGGTCGTCGCCTTCGCTGGAGAAGGGGGCTGCGACGTGAGAGCGATCGTTGCCGTTCAGCCGGGCCAGAGGGCGTACCGCCACGGACGTGGCAGCGAGGGACCCGCACACCGCTCAGAGCTTTGAGCGGCGACGGTTGGCTCTCGGCGGCCGGACAACGCTCAGTGTGTGGGGTGATGCGGAGACTGGCTGCTCGCCTGCGTCGATCAGCTCGTCGAGGTGCTCCGGACGGAAACGGATGTGCTTGCCGATTCGCGTGCATCGCACCCTCCGCTCCCGAACAGCATCCGCCACCCACCTCGGCGGAACGTTGAGGTAGATAGCCGCCTCCTCAATGGTGAGCAGCGGACGCCAACTCGATGCCTCGCTCACTGTCGGTCTCCCGGCTCACCGTCTCGAACGTCCATCGCGGCGATCGATGGGGCGATCCATCGCCGTACCTCGTCGACCGTCGTATAGAGCCGGCCGGTGCCGTTGAACCTCCAGAATCGCGGGCCGGTTCCTCGTGATTGCCAGGCGCGCACCGTGCCCTGTGGCGTTCGAGCCAAAGAGCAGAACTCCTCGATCGTCAGGAGCGCGCTGCCATTCCAGGCGGCGGGGATGTGGATGGGCCGCAATGGATTGCTCCTCTCAGTGTCCGTACGGTCTCCTAAGTCCGGGGAGCTCCCTGCGGCGATCAAATCCGACCAACTTGATGACGACACGCGGCGCGACGAGTTCGGTCGGGGGCGGTAGCCCCGTGGGCTGTGGTCGTCTGTGGTGCAGCCCGACTAGCAGGCGCGAGCCAACAAGAGTGACCGGTATGGTTCGTCGCTGATGGTCTCCGGCCTTGACCCCTCAGAACTGCGGGCTGCTCGCGAGAAGGCGGGTCTGACTCAGCACGAGCTGGCGCGTCTCGTCGGCGCGGCCGGGGGGGAACGCATATCCCGGTGGGAGCTGGGCACGTCAGTGCCCCGTCCAGACTTCGTGGTCAAACTCGCTCGAGCCCTCAACATCCCGACGCGTCGGCTGATCCACCTCGACGGCGATGTCCCCCCGTGTGCTGCCCGAGTGGGACACACTTCGGCGGTGTCGCTGGTCCTAGATCGCGGGTGTGGGGTCCGCGCCGGCGTTTCGTCCGCCACCGCCCCGACCTGCAACCCGACGACGTCCCACCAATGGGCGCGTCGGGCGTTCAGCTTCCTTAACCGACACTGAGCGGCGGCGTGCCGGACGGAGGGCGCCGTACGCCTCCGGTAGTTTCGGTGCGTGGACCACTGCCGACTGATGCCGCCCGGCCGACCGGCATCCCCTGCGGGGGCGGTGCGCGGCGCCGTCGGCGGCACCCGGATCGCGCATGGCGAGCACTAAGCCTCGATCCACCGATGGGCCGGGCGGGTGAGCGCGTCGTGAAGTGAGAATGCCCTTGCGGGCAGGAGAATCGGAGTTCTTCAGGCAACGATTCGACCGCGACGCGAAGGGCATCTCGTAGATGCGACTCTCTCACACCCCTGCTCGAACGTCGGTGGCGTTCGATGATCCGAACCTCGTGTCGGCAGCTGGTCTGGTTCCCGTGCTCGCGTTGGCCGAGTCCGCGGGGCTGCGGGGTCTGGCCGATGAGCACCTCACGGTGCCGACTGACAAGGGCGCGAACGCCGGCCTGAAGGTCGCCTCGCTGGTGGGCGGGATGGTCG
>CEQG01153825.1_pt1 | contig 14378 bp, 5 predicted proteins | sample 350301 | NCBI WGS metagenome assembly CEQG01 (sample SAMEA2621242, study PRJEB7988) | marine metagenome | isolation source: saline water (ENVO:00002010), including | reverse complement strand
GAACTTTACAAGAGTATCGGGAAATACAGCAAGGCTGGAATCTTTAACGATACTGCCCGAAAAACCCCCGTGTTTGTAAGGTTTTCTACCGTAGCAGGATCAAAGGGATCCCCTGACCTTGCCCGGGATGTGCGCGGCTTTGCCGTGAAGTTCTATACTGAAGAAGGTACGTGGGACCTGGTAGGCAACAACATGCCCATATTTTTTATACAGGATGCCATGAAATTCCCTGACCTGATACACTCGGTCAAGCCTGAACCCAACAAGGAAATTCCACAAGCAGCCTCTGCCCACGATACTTTTTATGACTTTGTGAGCCATGCGACAGAAACCCTACACAATCATATATGGGCAATGAGTGACAGGGCCATCCCACGTAGTTACCGCATGATGGAAGGGTTTGGGATACATACCTTTCGCTTGATCAACAAGGAAGGCAAATCCCACTTTGTCAAGTTTCACTGGAAACCCATGCTGGGCGTACATTCCGTTACTTGGGATGAAGCCGTAAAAATCAATGGTGCTGATAGTGACTTTCATCGGCGTGACCTGTGGGATGCCATCGAAGCGGGGCAATACCCAGAGTGGGAATTTGGTGTTCAGGTAGTGCCAGAAGAAGATGAGCACAAATACGACTTTGACCTGCTAGACCCCACCAAACTTATCCCGGAAGAAATGGTACCTGTGGAAATCATAGGCAAGATGACCCTGAACAAAAATCCAGATAACTTTTTTGCAGAGACGGAACAAGTGGCATTTTTACCAGGTCACATTGTGCCCGGTATTGATTTTACGAATGACCCCCTATTACAGGGACGGCTGTTTTCATATAGGGATACCCAGTTGTCACGTTTGGGAAGTCCCAACTTTCATCAAATTCCCATCAATAGGCCCGTGGTACCATCACATAACAATCAACGGGATGGACACATGCAGACCGAAATACCACAAGGACAAACGGCATATTTTCCCAATACTCTTACAGGGGGATGCCCACACCTCTCCAAGATGGCCGAAGGAGGATTTGCCCATTATGAGGAGCGCATAGATGCCAAGAAGATACGATCACGCAGCGAGAGCTTTAGTGACCACTTTTCGCAACCAGCGCTATTCTATAGAAGCTTGGCCCCCTGGGAACAGCAGCATGTAGCAGATGCTTATACCTTTGAACTGGGCAAGTGTAACCATAAACATATCCAGGAACGCATGTTATGGTTGATCAAGCAGATTGATGAGGACCTAGCCAGCAAGGTTGCTGATGGGTTGGGCATGGACATCCCCAAGAACATAGAACGCCCCATAAACCAATCAATAGGAGCAGATGCCAAGGCGGAGAAATTTCAGCCCAAGGCGAAAAAAAATTATCTGGAGAAAGACAAAGCACTGAGCCAGGCCACAACCAAATTTGATAGTATAGCCACACGGCAGATAGCCATCCTGGCGGCTAACGGTTTTAGTATGCAATCCTTCAAACCCTTTAAGCAAGCCCTGGAAAAAGCTGGTGCCATGGTAAAAATCGTTGCACCACATGGGGGCACCATAACATGTGATGAAGGTATGGAGCATACCGTGGACGCCGCCGTTGCAACTACAGAGAGTGTACTCTTTGATGCCCTTTTTATCCCGGGAGGAGAAAAGTCAATCAAGATATTGAGCACTAATGGTAAGTATGGCAAGTTTGTGAATGAGGCCTATAAGCATTGTAAGGCCATTGCTGTTACAGGTGCGGGAGAAGACCTCTTGAAAAACAGCTATATAAAAGACTATGAAGATGACAAGGCAATTTTTATAAATGGAAAGCCTGCTGATTTTATACAGGCTATCGCCAAGCACAGAAACTGGGACAGGATGAAAGCAGTTGCAGGTATTCCTGTATGATAGTGCGTACATCCCCAATCTACAAAACCGAACCCTTTCTTTAGGATTCGGTTTTTTTATTTAATGTCATGGTTTTTCTGTTATCCACCTATCTAGGCATACCCTTTTAAGACTATCACTTGATAACAAGGGGTCACTGTTTATCAAAATATGCGTTGACCGCAACCGAAAGGGGGAGAAGTAGGTATGCTGTACCCTGGTTATATGACGTATCCAGTAATTTAGAAGCACCCTGTACTATATATCTTCTTCTGACGGTTTGTGAATCTAATGCCCGATAATTCACAAAATTTTTAAATATTTATTAAATTAAATATATATTCGATAATATTAATTCTATTTTTAACGCACGCTAACATTTCATAAACAAATAATTATCTCTTAACGTTCCCCATACTGCCGTGATTTAATTTGTGACCAGATTTCAGTATGATCCATAAAGGCGACAAACTCTCAGATACCCAATTGATTTCCCTTATTGAAAAGGGAAATGAGCTTGCTTTTAACGAATTATACGAAAGTTACTGGCCGTTATTGTTTCCCTACTGCCTTAATATACTCCATGATGAGGCCGCTACCGAAGATGTTTTGCACGAAGTGTTTGTCAACCTTTGGGTAAACCGTAAAAAATCAAAGATCAAGAGTGCCAGGGCATACCTATTTATCGCCACGCGCAACAAGGCCATCTCTTACCTGCGCCGGGTAAAGCTTACCGATCTTGATAAGGAAATCATCGAGAACCTCACCCTACCTCCACAGGTAGAAGAAGAGTTTGCCGGCCTGGACCTCAATAAAAAGATCAAGGACGCGGTAGGCCAATTGCCCCAGCGTTGCAAGGATATCTTCTTTATGAGTAGGTATGATGAATATTCAAATGCAGAAATTGCTGATCATTTCAACATCTCCCAGCGCACCGTAGAGAATCAACTGCACAGGGCACTGAAGCACCTAAGACAGTCCCTGAGTAATTTTTTCTTCTTTTTTTAAAAAAAAATATTTCGCGTAAGCGGGCATATTTACTGGGGTTCTTAAAAAAAACATAAATTTTATCACTCTTTGTGTGTGCGTACACGCTGTCTTGAGCGTCTTAGAAGTATAACAGTATCATTGCATGACTGAAAAATACTTTAGAACGCTATTGCAAAAGCATGAAAAAGGCACGTGCTCAAAAGAAGAGCTCCAAGTGCTCCATGACTTTTGCAAACACGTCCAGGTAAAGAACCTTATCGCATCCTGGGACCTTGATGAAAAAGAGGCCACGCGCGTACGCTTGATCAAGCGTATCAGGCAAACCATAAACGTTCATGACAAGCAACGGCGCAAGACCATGCGCAACAATACCCTACGCGTCATAAGTGCGGCCGCCATCGTGCTGTTGCTCATAGGTGTTATCAACTACCAGGACCTTTTGGGCAAGAAGCCCGAAAGGATAGTGGATATGGCTCAATATAAAGATGAGATCACATTGCGGTTAGCTGATGGCAGGATCGTGGTGCTCAATGACTCAGTAACCTCACAGGTTCATGATAAGGCGGGGCAGCTCGTGTGCAACCAGCTTCCCGCGGGCCTTGTATATGATGCGGCACCTACTGATGGGGCACAAGCGTATAATGAACTGCGTGTGCCTTACGGCAAAAGGTTTAAGGTCATGCTCAGCGATAAGTCCACCGTGCACCTCAATGCAGGTTCATCGTTGAGGTTTCCCGTTTCCTTTACAGGGAAAGAAACCCGGGACGTGTTCCTCCAGGGAGAAGGGTTTTTTGAAGTCTCCAAAGATAGCAGGCATCCCTTTATCGTCAATAACAACGATTTGGATATCAAGGTGCTGGGCACGGCATTCAACGTGTCAACCTATACAGAGGATAACCATGCCGAAATAGTGCTCGTAGAAGGCTCGGTAGAACTTACCCGGGACGCGGTGCAAGCACGGTCAGGCTTTATGTTAACCCCGGGCAACATGGCCATTTATGATAGGCATACCGGGAGCATACGTGATGAAGAAGTGAATACCGAATATTATACCTCCTGGCTTTCCGGCCGTTTGATTTTTAGAAACAGTTCGCTGTCCCACATATTTGAAAGCCTGGAACGTACCTACAATGTAGACTTGCAGCTTCCTGAAGCCCATACCTATGACGAGGTACGGCTCAATACAAACATAGATTTTAAAAACGAGAGCATACGTGAGGTACTGCTGACCCTGCAGGCCATCCATCCTTTTGACTTTAAAATTATAGACAACACCAATATTTTAATCAATCTAAAATCAAAAACCGATACCATGAGTTAATAGCTACAATAAAAAAATCGGGACAATGTTGGCGCATCTCCCGATTATAGAAAGTAATTAAACCTGTTTTGTAAAACTACTCAATCATAAAAGTAATGAAAATACTTCTTAATTGTTCGAGAAGCACGAACTCCTTATTGAATTTTAATCTAAAAATGAGAATCTTCTTGTTGTTCATGTTTGTGGCCACCCTGGGAATGAAGGCAAATGACACCTATGCCCAGCGGAAGAAACTAGATCTTGATGCCACAAATGTCACGCTCTCAGAGCTTATTGATCAAATCGAGTCAGAGAGTGAGTTTAAGTTCACGTTCAAGTCCGGTATTCTTGATCTTGGTCAAAAGGTTTCCATCTCTGGAGAAAACCTGAGGATAAAGAAAATCCTTAACAAGATCCTGAAGAATACGGGGACCACCTTTACCGTAAATGGAAGGAACATCCTCCTACAACCGGATGAGGCCATACCGCCCCCGCCCCCACAGAAGCCGGGAATACAGACCTATACCATTACAGGATCTATACTCGATGATAATGGTATGCCCATCCCTGGGGCGAGCATCCAGCAAAAAGATAGTTCTAACGGGACCATATCAGACTTTGATGGCAAGTTTTCACTAACCGTGAATGCAGAGACGGTGACCCTTGTGTTTTCCTATATAGGTTTTACTACCATTGAACAAGAAGTACGGGCCGGGACACCGGTCACCATAACCCTTGATGAAAACATCAGTGAACTGGATGCCGTGGTGGTTGTGGGCTATGGTACCCAGAAAAAGAAGGATTTAACAGGGTCTATCGCCCACCTGGAGCTGGAGGGTGCAGAGAACTCGGCCAACACTAATATTGTACAGGCGCTACAAGGTATGGCCCCAGGGCTTAACGCAAGCAGCGGCTCCACCGCGGGTTCTTCCGGGGGGTTGTCCATACGGGGTAAAACCTCGCTTTCTGCCAGTGACTATCCCCTTATCGTCCTTGACGGAATGATCTATAACGGTTCTATCGCTGATTTTAACATCAATGATATTGCCTCTATCGACGTCCTTAAAGACGCAAGTGCGGCAGCCGTTTACGGTTCACGTTCTGCTAACGGCGTCATCGTGATTACCAGTAAAAAGGGTAAATCTGACAAGCCTACTTTTAACTTTAATGTATATGGCGGTATTCAAGACCTAATGGATACCCCACGCACCCAGGTAATGAACGGCGATCAATATGCCGTGCGCCTGGTAGATTACTATTATCAACAAGACCTGTATGACTGGTATGATACTAACCCCACGAGTGCAGATGGTAGGCCCGTAAGACCTGACGTGACAGATAAGGACGTTGTGGCCTCTTACCTGCGCACCGAAGAAGAACGTCAAAACTACCTGAATGGAAACGAGATCAACTGGATGGACGAGATCTTTAGGACCGCACCCGTGCAATCCTATAATTTTAGTATTTCGGGAAATTCAGATAAAACCAACTATTACCTTTCTTCATCACTTACTGACCAAGACGGTATCATCGTCAATGACAAGTTTAAAAGGATGACCGTTTTTGGAAAATTCCAGTATCAGCTTACAGATTGGATGAAGCTGGAGTTTGCCCCACAATTTACCAATAGGGACTACTCAGGTGTAGAAGCCTCACTTAGCAGCGCCATGGAGGCCAGTCCGCTGGGCAATAAATACAATGAAGATGGAGGCTACCCTCCGTTTATCGCGGAAGAATCTGCTGCATATCATCCTTTAGGGAACACCTTGATACAAGATGATAACATCGCACAAGACCTGCGCTTGGTATTCAAGGGCTATTTTGATATTCCTTTTGTAGAAGGTCTTAAGTATGAGGTGGATTACTCTAAGAATTTCTATAACGGGCACACCTACAGATACTATCCCAAAAACGAGGCAGAAGGCTCCAAGAAGGATGGATATGGGTATAAAACAAACTCGAAAGAGGAAAAATGGTTATGGAACAACATCATTACCTATAACAGAACTTTTGGGGATCACCGCTTTGACGTCACTCTTTTGCATAGTGAAGAAGAGTTGACGGGAGAAGGTACGACCGCCACCGGTACTGGGTTCAGCTCAGAGAAACTAGGCTATAATGCCCTGGAAGTTGCCGAGGTACAAACCTCAAGTTCATCAGGCTACCGTGAATTTACACGTTCATTTATGGGGCGTCTTAGCTATATCCTCAAAGACCGTTATATGTTGACGGGTACCATAAGGCGAGATGGTTTTTCTGGCTTTGGGCCAAATAAAAAATGGGGGAACTTCCCATCGGTATCCTTGGGATGGGTAGCCTCTGAAGAATCCTTTTTAAACGATTCCAAAGCATTGAACTATCTTAAACTACGGGCATCTTACGGTGTTAATGGTAACCAGGGTATCGGTAGGTACAACAGTCAGTCAAACATGACCACCACCAGCACCGTTTTTGACGGAAGCACGGCCATAGGCTACTACTCTGGTTCGCTGGGCAACAGTGACCTGGGTTGGGAAAAGACCATATCGACAAACGGAGGTATTGATTTTGAAATCCTGGACGGTAGGCTTGGCGGTAGCATTGATGCTTACTGGGCCAAGACCACTGATGTACTTGTGCAACGCGCCATACCCAGAATCTCAGGAAACTCCAGCGTATGGACGAACATTGGGGGCATGAAAAACCACGGTATTGAGGTTTCGCTTAATGGGGCAACCATAAAGAGCAAGGATTTTCAATGGAATACCGGGGTAACCTTTGCCCTTAACCGCAACGAGATCACAAAACTCTATGATGATGTTACTGAAGACATAGGTAACGGCTGGTTTGTGGGAGAATCCTTTTATGCCATCTATAATTATGAAACTGATGGTATCTATCAAGAAGATGACCTCTTTAATGGCAACATCGTAGAGGGTTATTATCCTGGTCAATTCAAGATTGTAGATCAAAACGGGGATGGTCAGATCACCGCGGCAGATGACCGCAAGATCATAGGGTCCACAGACCCTAACTACAGGTTTAGTATCAATAACGAGTTTACCTATAAAAATATATCGCTCAACATTTTCCTTAACTCCATACAAGGAGGTAACAACCGGTATATATCCAGTAATAATGGCGCAATCATTGCGGGGGGCACGGATTATGCCTATCGTTTGAACAGGACGTCCATACGTGATTACTGGAGACCAGACAATCCCGTCAACAATGCGCCTGCCATGTTCTACAGTCCTAAGATAGGCCCTGGCATTTATGAAGACAAGAGCTTTGTGAGGTTGCAGGATATCACCTTGACCTACAAATTTGATGATACCATTATTGAGGCCTTGGGTGTTAACACCATGCGCGTATATGCCAGTGGCAAGAACCTCTACACCTGGACTAAATGGTCAGGATGGGACCCAGATGTGGGTAGCCCGGTTATTCGCAGCGTTGTCCTAGGGGTCAATGTCAATTTCTAAGAAAAATAAAAACTGCTATAAACAAAATACTCAAATTATGAGAATCAATAAATATATAAGCAAATTTTCAGTTCAGGTTTGCTTGCTTACCATGGGATTATTGTTCATTACCTCTTGTGAGAAGGACCTTGAAGAGGTGCCCATCGATTTTATATCTGCTTCAAATGCCTTTGAATCTCCTGCCGATGTAGAAACAGGGTTGATAGGCCTGTACAGCCTCGCAAGGGACTGGTACAGTGCACGGGATGCAAAAGAGATGTTTGTCTATGTGGCCCTGGGTACTGACGAAGCTTATTTTGGAGAAGATCCTGCCGGGGGTACCATGTCAAACTGGGATACAGCAATTACCCCGGTATCTTCCTTGCCCACCGAATACTGGACCATGGCTTTTGACCTGGTCTATCAAGCCAATACGGTGATCTATGGTATAGAAAACCTGTCATGGAGCGATGATGCACAAAGAGCTCGTTTTTTGGCTGAAGCCAAATTCTTCCGTGCATTCAGCTACAGGATATTGGTGACCATGTACGGCGATGTGCCCCTGGTGACCGAGCCCATTACCTCGCCAAAGACTGATTTTGTGCGGGCACCCAAAGAACAAATTTATGACCTGATGGAAGAAGATTTGATCTACGGTTCAGAAAACCTGCCCATACGGGGTGCCGAACCCGCACCAGGAAGGGTGACACAAGGGGCAGCATTGCATATGTTGAGTGATGTTTATCTTGCTCAGGGCAAAAATCAAGCTGCCGTGGATGCAGCAACAAAGGTGATCAATGACTATGGATATGCCTTGATGACCCAGCGTTTTGGAAACCAACCTAATATATTTGGAAGTGAGAATGCTTATTTTGATCTCTTTACACTTAACAACCACAACCTTTCCAGCAATACAGAGGGTATCTGGATCATACAAAACGATCCTGATGTGATAGGTGGGGGGCGATATTCTGGAGAGCGCTCTTTTGGCCCCGCTTATTATAGAATGGGCAACACGCCAGATGGTAAAAAGGCCTTTAGAGGCGAAGAATATTTAGGAAGCTTTACCGGATATAGTGATACGCTGGGAAGGCCAGTGGCCTGGACACGCCCCACAACGTATGTGGCCTATGATATCTGGAAGGGTGACTGGGATGATGACAGGAACTCAGAGGCAAACATCAAGCGTCACTTTTACTTTGATAACCCAGAGTCAATCTATGATGGGCAGGAAATTGATTTCTCCCTGTATAATGGTGAACGCACCAGTCCATTAAAAGATACCACACAATATATATTCCCGTATTTTATGAAGGTGGCAACACCGCTGGATCATTATACAGATCTTGCACGTTCAGGAGGAGGAACTAACCATAAAGACCTCTATGCCATGCGCCTGGCAGAGACATACTTGATAAGAGCCGAGGCCTATCTTAAATTGAATCAGCCCGGTAATGCAGCAGCAGACATCAATATGGTACGCAACAGGTCTCACGCAACACCCGTTGACGCAGGCGACGTCACCCTGGATTTTATCCTTGATGAGCGGGCACGCGAATTATATACCGAAGAGTGGAGGATGCTTACATTGATGCGCATGGGCAACCTGGTAGAACGTGTAAGGCAGTACAATGACAATCCACAAAATCCTGGTCTTAGTATCCAGGACCATCAAAACATTTTCCCCATTCCACAATCAGAGATTGACCTGAATACGGGAGCAGTGCTAGAGCAAAACCCAGGATATAGTAATTAGCCAACCTTCATTATGTCCTAATATTTAGTAGTGGCAGACATGGCCTTCTTCCCCATATACAGGAGGTCATGCACTGCCCATTAACACACAAATATCTTATTTGATGCATATTAATTTTTTATTGCGGTCCTTAAAGACCGTGAGCAGTAGCCTTGTGTTCATATGTAGTGCCATGGCTACCGCACAAGCCCCTAAAGATGAACTAAAAAATTATGATTTGAGTAGTGACAAGGTGCTGTACACCATAGGCTACTCCCACCTGGATACAGAGTGGAACTGGGATTACCCCACGGTCGTGGGTGAGTATATCAAGAACATCATGACCGAAAACTTCTACCTATTTGAAAAATATCCCGAGTACAGGTACAACTTCACGGGATCAAGACGGTACCGCATGATGAAGGAATATTTTCCTGATTTATATGAAACCGTAAAAAAATACATCGCCAGTGGGCAATGGTATGTTGCCGGCTCCTCAGTAGATGAGGCAGAAACCGTTGTCTCTTCGCCAGAGTCCATTGTGAGGCAAACACTTTATGGCAACCGGTTTTTTCAGACAGAATTTGGCAAGACCAGTATGGATTATATGTTGCCAGACTGTTTTGGGTTTCCGGCAAGCTTGCCTACCATAGTCCACCATAGCGGATTGCTGGGCTTTTCAACACAAAAGTTGAGTTGGGGTTCTGCCGTGGGCGTACCCTTCAATATTGGTAACTGGATAGGCCCTGATGGTAGCCAGATGGTTTCGGCACTCAATCCCGGGGCATATGTGAGCCATGTGGAGAACAGGCTGGATAAAGATGAAAAATGGACAAAACGATTGGAGCATAACAAAGAAGTCTCCGGCTATGCTTTTGACTATAAATACTATGGTGTGGGTGACCAGGGCGGTGCACCGCGTGAAAATGATGTGTACAATGCCGTGGAGAGCCTGCACAACAGCGATAGCAATTTTAAGGTATTGCTCACCAGCTCAGACCAGATGTTCAAGGATGTCACCCCGGCCATAAAAGAAAGCCTGCCCACCTATACTGGTGACCTCCTGTTGACAGAACATAGTGCCGGCTCGATTACCTCGCAGGCCTTCATGAAAAAAATGAACCGCAAGAATGAGCTTTTGGCGAAAGCCACAGAACCCCTTGCGGCCATAGCCGACTGGCAGGGCAGGGCAGCTTACCCGTTTACTAAACTTAATAAGGCGTGGGAACTTGTGCTGGGCAATCAAATGCATGACATTTTACCGGGGACCTCCATCCCATCGGTTTATGAATATGCCTGGAATGATGAGCTTATGGCGGCCAGTAGCTTTGCCACCGTGCTCGAGAACAGCATGGAAGCCCTGGTACAGGACATGGATACCCGCGTGAAGGGCAGGGCCGTGGTGGTGTACAATCCCGTGGAGACGCACCGGGAGGATATTGCCAAGGTCAAGTTGGCTTACGCCAAAATGCCTCCGGCGGTGGCCGTATATGATGGGAATACCCAGGTAAAGAGTCAGGTAATCCAGCAATCGCAGGATTCCATTGAATTGATTTTTGAAACAAATATGCAGCCGCTGGCCCTAAAGGTATATGATGTTCGGCCGGTACGGGCTGTAAAAACGACCTCGGCGCTCAAGGTCACCACAAATATGCTGGAGAATACCCATTACCGGGTGACGCTCAATGCAGCGGGTGATATCGCCAGTTTTTATGATAAGCAGTTGGATAAGGAATTGCTTTCTGCCCCCACGCGGCTTGACTTTCAAACGGAGGCCTCGTTCACCTGGCCTGCCTGGAACATGATGTGGGATGAACGTCAAAAACCACCCTTTGCAGTCATGGATGAAGCGGTGGACATCAAGGTTGTAGAAGAGGGGCCATTGCGCGTGGCGCTCGAGGTAACCCGTGAAGGGCAACATTCAACCCTGGTGCAAACCATAAGCCTTGCCGCCGGAGAGGCGGGCAAGCGCTTGCAGATAGCAAACCTCCTGACGTGGAAATCCTCTGGGATGAGCTTAAAAGCTGCATTTCCACTGGCGGCAAAAAACGAGAAAACAACCTATTCCTGGCAGGTGGGCACTATTGAGCGAGGCGTAAATTCTGAAAAGAAATATGAAGTGCCCTCCAAGCAATGGTTTGACCAAACGGATGCCAGTGGGGATTTTGGGATTTCCATTCTGGAGGATTCTAAATATGGCTCAGACAAACCTGATGCAAATGAATTGCGCTTAACGCTCATGTTCACGCCCAAGGTCAAGGAACGCTATGTCTTTCAAAACTCACAGGACTGGGGGATGCATACCTTTACGTATGCGCTCTATGGACATAAGGGCAACTGGCAGGAGGGCTTGACCCCATGGCAGGGCAAGTTTGTAAATCAACCGTTGCTGGCTTTTGAAAGTCCGCAACACCGGGGGAGCCAGGGTGCCGAGTTTTCCATGCTTGATATCAGCGCACAGAATGTGGGGCTCATGGCCTTCAAGAAGAGTGAAGATGGTAAGTATCTCATCATCCGCGTGAATGAAATCCTGGGGAAAGACGCTCAGGAGGTGCAACTCACATTGCCAGGGACCATCGCTGCAGCACATGAGGTCAACGGGCAGGAGCAGGAGATGGGCGATGTGTCATATGCGGGTAACACACTCACGTTTGACATCAATAAATATGGTATTAAGGCTTTCGCCGTAAGGCTTGAAAAGGAAAAACCCGCTAGGGCAATCACGGCACAGCAACCCGTGGCCTTGCCGTATAACTTGGATGCATTTAGCCATGATACAAACAGGAATGACGGTGCACTGGAAGATAGGTACAGCATGCCCGCAGAATTGATTCCCGCGCAGGTGGTAAGTGAGGATATTGTGTACACCATGGGCACTACCCAGGATAGGGAGGACAATGCCGTGAGGACCAAGGGACAGATCATAGACTTGCCCAAGGGAGACTACAATACCGTTTATATTTTGGCAGCAGCCACACAAAAAACAACAGGTGATTTTACCATCGATGGTATACAGCATAGCCTGGAAATTGACGATTGGTCTGGTAAAATGGGGCAATGGTACAACCGGGATTTTGTAATAGACCGTATAGAGCATAAGGTAGATATAGAGAATGTGACCGTTAAGGGGATAGAATCTCCTTATGTAAACACTTCAAATATTGCCTGGTTTGCTACCCATAGACATTTAGGCTACCCTTCTACAAATATGGTGTATGAATACAGCTATCTCTATAGTTATGCCATCCCCGTACCTAAGGGAGCCAAGCAAATCACCCTGCCAGACAATAGCAGGATACGCGTCTTTGCCATCACGGTGGCCAAGGATGAGACAGCCGTCTTGCAACCCTTACAACCGTTGTATGAAGATTTTGGCTATGCCAAAGAAATGAATATGGAATAGCCGCCGTACACAAAAACATGCGCATGAAACCAAAACTGATACTATTGCTTGCAGGATTATTGGCCTTGACAAGCATAGGGCAAAAGCCGTCCATCTATAAAAAAGATTATATAGACTTTAACAAGAACGGCAAGATGGATGTCTATGAAAATCCCAATGCAGCCAGGGAAGATAGGGTGGCAGATTTATTGGGCCAAATGAACATGGATGAGAAGACCTGCCAGCTGGCCACGCTGTATGGTTCTGGGCGGGTGCTCAAAGACCCATTGCCCACCCCTGCCTGGAAGACCCGGGTATGGAAGGACGGCATAGGCAACATAGATGAAGAGCACAATGGTCTGGGCACCTTTAAATCTCAATATTCATATCCTTACAGTACCCACGTGGAGACCCTGGAAACCATACAGCGCTGGTTTGTAGAGGAGACACGCCTGGGCATCCCCGTTGATTTTACTAATGAAGGGATACGTGGTTTAGCGCATGACAGGGCTACTTCGTTCCCTGCGCAAAGCGGACAAGGCGCCACCTGGGATAAAGAATTGATACGTAAGATAGGCGCGGTAGAAGCTAAAGAAGCCAAGGCCCTGGGCTATACCAATATCTATTCCCCTATACTGGGGATTGCACAAGATCCACGCTGGGGGCGCGCCGTGGAGAGTTATGGTGAAGACCCTTATCTCGTGGGGCAGCTGGGCAAACAGATGGTCCTGGGCTTGCAGGAAAATGGAGTTGCGGCTACCGTCAAGCACTTTGCCGTATACTCCGTGCCGGTAGGTGGACGCGATGGCGGCACAAGGACAGACCCGCACGTGGCCCCACGGGAGATGAAGACCTTGTATCTGGAGCCCTTTCGCGTGGCCGTGCAGGAAGCAGGAGCACTGGGCGTCATGAGTTCATACAATGATTATGATGGAGTCCCCATCACGGGCAGTCCTTATTTTCTCACGGATATCCTGCGCCAGCAATGGGGTTTTAAGGGCTATGTCACGACTGATAGTGCCGCACTGGAGTTTATACACAACAAGCACAAAGTCGCCGAGACCATGGTAGATGCCGTGGCACAGGCCATTAACGCAGGTGTGAACATCAGGACAGATTTTACCGCACCAGAAGACTATATCAATCCCCTGCGGGAAGCTATTGCTCAAGGCAAAATTGCTCCTGCCACGATAGATGAGCGCGTAGGCGATGTGCTCAAGGTCAAGTTTAAACTGGGGCTCTTTGACAATCCCTATACCGGTGATAAGAAATTAGCAGAAAAGCTCGTGCAGTCCAAAGAGCATCAAGCACTATCGCTACAGGCTGCGCTGGAATCCATAGTTTTATTGAAGAATGAGGACAACATCTTACCGCTGGATACATCTTTGAAGTCGGTAGCGGTGATAGGTCCCAATGCACAGGAAAAAGAAGGTTTGATTTCGCGATATGGACCAGCAAACCTACCCATTGTCACCATTTATGAGGGTATCAAGAACATGCTGCCAGACGCGGAGGTGGTTTATGAAAAAGGAGCAGACATCATCAGCGCTCATTTTCCCGAAGATGAAATCATGCCGTTCCCCATCGAGGCAGATGCTCAGGAATTATTGGATAAGGCAGTCAAGGCAGCACAACAGTCAGACGTGGCCATACTTGTGCTGGGTGGGTCTG
>CEQG01276080.1_pt1 | contig 14383 bp, 8 predicted proteins | sample 350301 | NCBI WGS metagenome assembly CEQG01 (sample SAMEA2621242, study PRJEB7988) | marine metagenome | isolation source: saline water (ENVO:00002010), including | reverse complement strand
ACGCCTCCTCCCCGCGGAAGCCCTCCAGCAAAAGCGTGCGCTCATTTTGGGAAGCCTCAATTATATCACTTACTTTATGTGGTTCCCCATCGACACATTTGCTTAATATCTTAAGAAGATTATCCGCCATGAAATCAATTAAAGGCAGAAACACTTCATCGCATTTTAAATCCAATCGAATTCGTGTACAATCTCTCCCATCAATAACAGTTAGGCCTATATCGTACTGGTCATCACCTACTAATGAGTTTTTGTATTTGGAATCTTTAAAATACTTTTTCCCGGTAAAATCCTCTCTCCCCTCTTTGATCAAATTAAAAATAGCACTGAAAAGAGGTTTCAAACCTATCCCATTAATTCTACTATAATTCCTTCGTATTTCTTCATAAACAATGTCATGGTTGTTAAGGCTATCTATCAATTCCAAGTTCGCTTCCTTCAATAACCAAGGTAATGTGTCTTCATCATTAGGACTAAGCACATTAATAACTCTATCAGCAAATAATCCCACAGTATTCTTGAATTCCCTATCATTCGTAATGCGCTTATCCAAAATATTGCCCATGACAATCTTTTCTTTTCTGGAATACATATAGAGCAATAAAAAGTATGATGCTTGGTATATGGAGGAATAAACAACCTTTTTCTTAATGGAAAAGGTTCTAATCTTACTCACAAGCTCCTTTGGCACTGTTATTACTTTACTATGAATTTTAGCCTCTTGTTCATTGGTATGAAAAGAAAAATCCAGGGAAAATGGTTCCCCTGTCAGTTTTTCTTCCCAGTACTGGGTTTGTTTTATGTGCTCATCAGAACTAATAAAATCAAGTTGTTTTGAACAATAATCCCAATATTGAGGTTTCGGCGGTTCATCTTTAAGTACCTTATTTGCTTCGAGGAAAGAATAGATTTCATTTAATTCCTTCCACAGAATTTGCATAGATGCTGAATCCGTAATAATATGATTTACATTTAGAATACAATAGGTCACCTTTTCAAACTCCACTATCTTAAATCGAATCAAGGCCTCGTTCTCAAGATTGAATTCATATTCCTCTTCCTCCAATATTTCCTTTGCCATAAGCATATCAATCTCTGAACTGCTAGCTTTGAAAGGGCCTTTATAAACAATCAAGTCCTCGACCTCTGAGGAATCTCCATAAACTTGATATAACCCATCATCCAGCATTCTAAAATTGGAACTAAGTATTGGATGCTTTCTTATAAGGAGATTTAGTGCTTCTTTGATAAAGCTCATATTCAAGGTCCCTCTAAAGGATTTATTCTCAATGAAATTCCAAAAGGCTGTTCCATAATTTAAGGCATGAAACCAGACTCCTTGTTGCTGAAAGGAAGCACGAACTCTTCCTCTGTCAAAATGGTGCTCAGAACTCATAATATTTGTATGATAAAATAGTTAATGAATTGGATTAACTACGGCTATTAAATTTAGAATCCGGAAAAGGTTGGAAGGAAAAATGATAACAATTTATAATGTATAATTGTTATCTACAGATTATTCGATAGTGGTAAAAATTTAATTATGTGCAACAAGAGCAATTCCAAAGCTTCCCTTGTTATTTGTTTAATTTTCCGGAAGGTTAGATTTGTAAATTAGGCCAATGAATAAAAATTCTTGTTATATCCATACACTAAAAGATAGTATTGGATTTTCTATGATTTAATATTCAAATTTGATTTTGTCTTGAGAAAATGTTTGTTTAACACTATTTGCTATGGACCTAGAAACAAAGTCGCTGAAAATAATTCCTTTTTGGGTAAGCTCCAATTCTTCGATATTTCCAGTGATATATCCTTCTCTTTGAAGGTTTAAGATAGTTTTAGGAATCAGATTAAAATAATCGAAGCCAAACTTCTTTTCAAATTCCTTTTTCTTATAGGAGGCCAACCGAACGGAACAAAGTAACAATTCCTTTACAATCTCATCTTTGACTGACAAGGAAAAGGTTCTATAAATAGGCATGGTTCCATTCTCGATTTTTGTCTCATATAGCTTTATATTATTAATATTTTGATAGTTAATGTTTCCTATCTTACCAAATGATGAAGCCCCATAAGCAATCATATCATGATTTCTCCAAGTATTCTCAATATACCTACTTTCACTTCCATTTTTTGTAAAGGCAAATGTACTCCACATTTCAAACCCAGCTGATTGCAGCATGTCCAAGGCAATTCTCATAAATTCGACCTCCTGTTTACTATCAGGCAGTTTTATTTGATTACCGTAAACACCATCTCTAAAAAAAACTGTATTGGCATAGGCTTTCATTTTATATATTGTAAGCATATCTATTTTCTGGTTCAAAGCTATATCAACAGATTCTTTCCAAGTGGTCATTTTCTCTCCAGCCAACCCACTCAATAAATCAATGTTCAACTCAAATCCTCCAACCTCCTTTACTGTCTCAATCGATTTTTTGGCCTGTTTGGATGTATGTTTCCTTCCTGAAAGTTTGATTATATCATCATTAAAGGATTGAACTCCCATACTTATCCTATTAACACCACCCTCTTTGTACCATTGCAGTTTTGTTTTGGTGAATGTCCCTGGTTCTGCTTCAAATGCGAACTCCATATCATTATCCATATCATGGTGTTTGTGCAGTGCTCCCATTAGCTTTTTGAACTGAGCCTCAGTCAATATTGAAGGAGTACCTCCACCAATGTAAATTGAGTTCACCTTTCTTTTTTGTAAACCAAATTTTTCACTGATCAATTTAATTTCCTGACAAAGAGCATCCACATATATATCAACTTGATCTTTTGACTTTACCAGTTCCTTCATGTAGAAACAATAATCACAAATTTGAATACAAAATGGAATATGTATATATATATTGATTCCTTCAGGAGTGAGCAACTTTTCGTTATCAATACTACTCCAATATTTGTAGGACGGATAATTAGTATAAAATTCCTCTCTAGTCGGAACCCAATTAGATTCTTCGATTTCCATAATTTTCCTTTTTTCTTATGTTATTTTATTATCTATTATTTGTTGGGTGTTCTTAAAATTTTTCTTGTGACAGATCAAAGTGGTAAAAATTGATTCTCCATAAAGTAAGTATGGACCTTCATACAACTGTTATCGTCACATATCGGGAAGTATCCGGAAATAATGCGTTCCATTCAGATATATGGAGAAGAAGAATCTGAATACAGTCTAAAACCTCAATTAAACGGGTACAAAAGATTGTCTAATTTCAATTTAATACAAATGCAACTACTATTTGTTGCCAATCTTATCCTTGCTTTTCACAAACCATTATCATAGATTTTGCATGGTTATCGTATGGTGCCCCGCCAAAATCACCATAAACTTTAATATTTTTGAATCCGATGCGCTCCAAATGCTCTTTCAGTTCAGTAGCGGAATAGAGTCTATGAAATGCCACGATTTCCTCCTTAATTCCATCTTTCACAATGCTTCTTCTACATTCCAAAAGACTCCAATCATTCAAAATCTTACTTACTGCCTTTACTTTATACCCTTCATAATCAAACTCTTCAATTTCCTTGAATGTAGATGCAATGACTTCTTTTCCTAAGATTTCTATTACAAACTTACCTTCATCAACCAAAGAGTTATATACATTCTCAAGGACCTTGATGTCATCATTTATGTCCTCAAAATATCCAAACGAAGTACACAGATTAACAATCACCTCAAAAGTGTTAAATTGACGAAAATCCCGCATATCACTGTGTATATATTCAATATCCAGATTTTGCTTTTCGGAATTATTCTTTGCCAACTTAAGATATGATTCTGTAATATCCACTCCAGTTACTGAATATCCAAGACGAGCAAATTCCATAGAATGTCTTCCTATTCCACAACATAAATCCAATATTTTTGAATTTTTATCCACTTTGCCCAATAGCTTCATCAATCGGTCAACTTCAAGAAAGGTAAGCCGGACCAAATTTTTGTTGAAAATAATCGACTGTTTTAACTCCCAATCCTTTTCTCTTTGGAACCAAGAACTTCTTTCTTCCTTAATTTGTGTTTCTGTTTTCATTGAATGTATTTTAAAATTTATTTGATATTTAATGAGTTAGGTTCCATATTCAACACATCTTTAAGGCTTTGATTCGAATTTGCTTCAATAAGTGCCGATAAAAGATTTAAATAATTTTTGCCCAGTTTATTTAAGTTGTGATAATTGAAATAACCAATGTTAGATGACAGTCTTAGTGTCAAGCTGGATTCATTGTCAAAAACGGCCAATGACATAGGAAGATTCTCCATATTTTTTAGAGGTACATGTAATCTCATGGTCGCATCACCAAAACTATAGCGTTCCTTATAGTTGAGATAACCAAAGAAGGAACTTATCAGATTGTTTACCTTCCTACCCTTTTTAATCCAAAACTCAAATAAATCTTCAATAGGGTAGCGGCTATGTTTTATTGCTTTCAAAATCTCATGTTCGAAGGATTTTAAAAAGTCATCTATGCTTAATTCGTCATCTATATCCATTTTGAATATTATTGCATTGGTAATAAGCCCTATGATTTTTTCCGATATTTTATTTCTCCGATTATGAACCGGAATCATAATGGAAATTTTTTTAGACAAATTCAATTTTGCCAAAAAAATAAAATAGGTAACCAAGAGAATTTGAAACCTAGTTGACTTGCGTTTTTTTGCAAATTGATCTAGAGCCATCATTTTTTCAGCGGATATCCCTATAACTATCGAAACTCCCGATAATTTTCTTGATTGCAAGCTTTCAATATTCCTCGAGGATGAAATTTTAAAACTTTCATTCTCATTGGAATATAAATTTTCCCAAAACAATTTATCAACTTGGTATTGATTGGAAGCCATATAGGATTGATTGATGTTTTGAAAATCTGAGAATTGATATTTTTTGCCCCCATTAGGTTTTTGGTTATATACCTCTTCCAAATCTTGCATCATAACATTCAAAGACCACCCATCTGAATTTATATGAGGTAAATCCATATGGAGATATTTTTTTGAGTTTTTCAGCTCAATGATATAAACTCGAACCAGTAAATCTTTTGTAAAATCAAATGGCCCAGTCAAAGTGAATATTTCCTCATCAATACTATTTGTTTTTCCTTTGACTCGATTGATCTTAAATTTGAAATCATTGCTGACTTTTATGAAAACATTCCCACTGTTAAGGAAAAAATGAGTTCTCAAACTTTCATTTTCCATTATAATTTTGGAGAATGCACTTTCTAATCTGAGAAAGTCCATCTTTCCAGAAATCTCCAAGGTTAAATTGGACCTTGGAAATGTTTCATCTCCATTCAACAGGTTTTGGACAAATAATTTTTTTTGTGTCTTCGAGGCACCTTGCTCCCCAATTCGGGTTGGAGTAACTTCAACTGAATCTATAACATTCTTCTTACTTTCTATATATCTGCATAACTCGTTTATGGTCATTGCGCTGAACAACTCTTCTGCAACGAGATCAATATCAAGAGCATTGGATATTTCAAAACTCATTCTTATCAAAAGCAAAGAATTCCCTCCTAATTCAAAAAAATGATCATGATAGGTAATGTGATCTATTTGTAATAGCCTTTTCCAAATCTTCAGCAATTCTTGATGTAGAGTGGATTCAATCGATAATTGATTATTTGAGCTATAATAAGATGCATCATCAGCATTGAACCTCTCTGGTTTTGTTAGAAGTTTCCGATCAATTTTATTGTTGAATGTTAAAGGCCATTTATCAATTAAAAAAATTAAGTTTGGATGAAGATAGGCAGGTATTTTATTGGTTAAAAACTGTTGAAATAAATGCTTGTCATATTTTTTTTGAGGTTCGATATAGGCTATAACACACTTGGAATGAAGTTGATTTTCGCCTATTACCACAACACATTGTCTCACCATGTCACACTGTGAGATATTATTCTCAATATCCCCTAATTCGATTCTACGACCTGCAATCTTTATTTGACCATCGGATCTACCAATGAACTGTATATTTCCGTCCCCTAATAGTCTTACAATATCACCAGTTCGATAGAGTCTTCTTACCTTTCCATTCATTTTTACGAAAATGAATTTTTCCTTGGTCATCTTGGGATTATTTAAGTACCCTCTAGCCAGCAAAGAACCGGAAATGTAAAGTTCTCCATCTTCACCGCCGGTAACCTCATTCAAGTCTTTATCCAGTATGTGGATATTCACATTTGGTAGAGGCTTACCAATGGGTATATTCTTTGAAGACCATTCAACATCTTTACTAATCTTAAAAGTGGATACTCCAATTGTGGTTTCCGTAGGTCCGTAATGATTGAATACTTCACATTTTCTGGGAACCTTGGTTAAAACCAGGTCCATTAAATTTCCAGGACATGCTTCCCCCCCTATTATTAATCTTTTTCGTGGTAAAATATTGGCTGCGGATGTGTCTTTCAATAAAAATGCCAAAAGGGTTGGGGTGATTTTGTAACAATCTATCTTATGTTTTTTTATCTGTTTTACCAGCAATTCAAATCTGGAAATGTTTTTCAGGTTAATGATATACAACGTTTTTCCATAACAAAGTGCAGTGAATATAGCTGTATATCCAGCGTCAGCAGCAAATGAACCGAGAACCGCATAGCTATTACACCGATTAAGATTCAATTCACCATAAACGTCATTTAGATATGCAAACAATTGCCTGTGCTCAACCATTACACCTTTTGGATTTCCAGTAGAACCTGAAGTGAAAATCACGTATGCCAAATCCTTTTCTATTGGTAAAAATGGTAAACGTACAGTTAGCTCCTCCTTTATTGAAGAAGCATCTTTATCCAACAAAATGCATATATTCTTTTTTTCAGGAGGAATTTGACCATACAGATTTGAACAGGTAATAATGACAATTGGTTGGATATCTTCCAATATGCCTGAAATCCTTTCCAAGGGTGTTCCTGGTTCAATTGGCGAAAAAGCCCCCCCTGCTTTTAGAATACCAAGCATTGCCATAATTGCCGTATCATCCTGATTTAGAATTACAGGAACAATAACATTTCCCCTAACACCGTATTTTTTGAGGTAATGAGCCAACCGATTACTTTTGCTATCCAATTCATGAAAGCTAACCCGTCTATCCCCATAGATTAGTGCAGTTTCATTATGCTTTGCACTTGCATTTTTATAGAAAAGTTTCAATACTGTTTCGCCCATTTTAATCTTGGAAAATTCTAATGGCAAAGGAATTTCCTCTACTGGGAGGAACCTTACCAATCTTTTTAATTGAATGAATCATTGGTTATTGGTGAAGAAACTGAAAAATTAAGAAGGGGGTAACTTTGCTTAAAAAAGGGGTTACTACTCTTTTTTGCGAGCAAAAAAGCTATCAATGGCTTCCAACGCCATTACTTGTGGAGATTTCGGCAGAGTCTCCTTAGAATGACTCTTAATATTTTTCACATAATGCTCCCTATGGTCAAGGATATGAATGGTTTCTTTCAAAAGCAATTTGCTTGAAAACGATTTCAAAGAAATATGGATGCCCATTCCCAAATCTTCAACTGTTCTTGCATTTAACTTTTGTTCAGGAATGACAGGAATAACAATCATTGGAGTTTGAGAGTAAACTGCTTCATGAATACTGGCCATCCCACCATGTGTTATAAATAACTTAGCCTTTGAAAGTAATTCCTGTTGATTTGCGTATTGGACTACCTGAATATTCTCGGGAATCATTCCCAATTTCTTCCTATCGGTGGCTCGCCCGATGGAAATAATACATTTTCCATGAAATCCCTTAAAAGCGGTAATACAATCTTTAAAAAAGCAAATAGTATTTGAGGTAATCGTCCCCATTGATATATATATGAGATCTTCCTTATTTCTTGAAACATGGGCAACATCCAACTTTCGAGGAAACCCCACAAACTCATATTCGTTACCGAAAATTTCAATTTGTGGTTGGAAACAGGGCAAAATAAAGGAGACATTTAAATCTCCCTTGTTTACATATATATCCCATATGTCTATATTTTTATTTTTTAAACGGAAGAGCTGATACAATTTCAGACGTTTGAGATAGAAACTTAATCCATCATCAACATTTTTCCTAAGGGATTTTTTTTCATTGCTCTCCAACTCCCTAAAAAAAGGAAGCATTATTCTTTTGTCAAGTACAAAAGTTGAAAATAATGTAAAACTAGGTATTCTAAGATATTGCGCCAGAAGTTTCCCCCAAACAGCCAAATGGGAATGTAAAATAAAGTCTGGCTTTTCTCTTTCTGATTCACTGATTAGGAAATCGACCAAATCAATAGACGTATCCAATAAGATATGACCAAATTCAAAATAAGATGTGGATTCATCAATCTTGTTGGCATAATTCCCTTTAAAATATTTTGGGTATTCAATGAACCTATATTCTTTATGGCCTTCAGGTGAGAACTCCGACGTATTATAGCAAATTATGTCATATTCTTCAAGGGCAATAAGATCCAAAAAAGGTGACAGGGTATTGTTGACACCATGAGAAGGTAAACTAAAAAAAAGACCTTTTTTCTTTTTCACTGGTATTGCTTATCGAGTTTCAAAAGCACTCCATCATATAATTATAAGTCAATTATTGATACAGTATTAATTGAAATGGCCATTTCCTAGTTCAATGGGACGTCCTTTATTTCAGGGTCAACTTTTGAAGTAATGAATTCCGCTAGGTTATCAAGGCATCCAAAAACTTCCCCACTGATTTCTATACTGTCGAAATCAATCTTAAATTTCTTTTCAATAAGAACTATGAAGTTTACAATAGTAATTGAGTCAAGACCCAATCCATCATCATATAATGAAACATTATCTTTTATTTCATTTAGATCAACAGGGACTTCCAGGTCATTGACTATAATATTTTTCAATTTGTTTTTGACATTTTCAACATTATTGTTTTCCATAAATCAAATTTTATAATTAAACTTCTTTTTAATATGTATTAATCACTTTTTTTCGGTCAGGTTTCCCGCTACTCAATTTTTCCACTTGCTCCACCAAAAAAAATTCATCAGGGACCATATGTCTTCCCATTTCTTGAAAACAAATCTTTTTAATTTCTTTAATGCCTAATTGAGATGTCTCTTTTAATTCACATACTGCCACCAACGTTTCGTCCTGATGGGATTCCTTTCCTCTTTTTTCAAAAACTACAACCGAATTTATTTCTGGAAACAAGCTCTGAAGGGATAATTCGATTTCTTCGAGGGATATAAGAAAACCAGACCTATTAATACAATTGTCCAAACGACCCAGTACCTTAAAACTTCCATTTTCCATCTTCTTTCCAAAATCATTGGTTCTAAACCATTCAAAATTTTGATTTCTCCCTGAGTCAATGCTACAGTCCTTATCCAAATAATATTCGAACCCAAATTCATGTCTGCACAGGATTTGACCTTCATTTTCCCCATCAACAATTACTCTAACTTCACCAAGTGGCCATAATTCTTCACAATTTCCATAATTTGAATGAGTACTGTGGGGAGTGCTCGAAGTTGCGATTGCCCCCAACTCAGAACTTCCGTAAAGATTGGCAAGTGTTCCATATTTCAGCTCGAATTGATGGTGCAATGACGATTCAATCCTTTCTCCAGCAGATATATATATTTTTTTGGGGAGGGTCTTATCTAATTTCACCATCATCTTGGCCAAAGCTGGAGTAATCAAAATTACATCTGGATCAAATCCTATCAATGCTTGAGTGAATTTGATAATATTATTGTTCATTATAAAAAAAATTGAGGCGCCGCTCAACATGGATGGTATCATTCCTACCCCCAATCCAAACATGTGTCCAATCGGCACAGGAACCAATACCTTAACAGTACTATCCAACTGGAACCTTTCGATACAATTGAATGCATTGAGTAAAAGTTTTTCCCTTTTGAAATAAATGAATTTTGGAGCACCTGTGGTTCCTGAAGAGGATAAAAAAATTGAACCAGAATTTGATGTAATTGGAGTAATGCCGAGAAAAAAGTAGGGGTTCTTTCGTAATCCAATCACTTTCTCCAAATCATTCAGACCCATATTGCCCTCAGAAATTGAAAGAACCTGATCACAAAAATTAGGGATGTCCTTTTTTTCAACAAATTCTTTATTACTCAAATAAAAATTGATTCCTTCAGCAATAAAATACCATAGAACCAATGCTCCTAGAGCACGGTTCTGGCCAAATATGGCTATACAAAATATGTCTTTCCTTCTGGATTGGGTAAAAATAGCATCAAGCGCAATTTTTAATTCACGCTGTTTTTCGGTATCAATAGAAAGTATATCATCTTGCAAGAAAGCATTTCTAGATTTAGCGATTCCCTTAGATATTATCATAGTCTATTTAGAGTTTCCATGTTAAAAAATTCGCTTATTTGACCTATATCCCGCCCGTTAATGACATAACTGTATGTTTTTTTATAAAAGGTCTGAGATCTAACATTCATTGTATCGGCCACAAGTCTATTGTGCAGTTTTTTTATCTCAATACCTTTTTTCATAGCAACAGTCGGGCTTTTACAGTTAAAAACCTTTCCAATTGGCTGTTTGCCTTCTATAAGTTGTTTGTATTCCGAACTCATTATGTTTCCAATCTTAAGACTACTTTCGCAATAAAGAACTGGTGCTTTGTTTGAATCAAAAAAAAGCACAACCGTACGCTTGAGAGTCCCCAAACTTTCCACTTGGGAAATCAGTTTGACTTTCAACAGCTCTCCTTTTAAATGTTCAAGAAACAATGTCGTTGAATCCTCCAATGTTATAAGTTCTTCCAGCATTTGACTTCTCATTCTTTAATCATATGAATACCATAACCCACTTCAAATTCGATGATACCATTACCTTTTGAAAACAATAAGGACAGAAACCGTACTGTGGAAAATATTAAAGAAAAATGACAGTGAAAACGAAGATGTCTCACTCTAACTAACCTAAATTCAAATTTGAATACTTCGGATTATTTACACTATCAACTGGGATGATCAACAACAAAAAGAATTATAAGGTAGTGGCAATCCTATTCATGCCTTAAAGACTTGACCGGTTGTGACATTGCCGCTTTTAAGGTTTCATAGGAAACCGTTATCAGAGTAAGCATGAGAATGACAATAGCCGTCACCACAAAAATAATCCAACTAATGCCAACATTGTATGCAAAATTTGTCAACCAGTTATCCATCAGCCAATACCCAATGGGAAAAGCTACCAAGCAAGCAATGCCAATCATTAGAATAAAATCGGAAACCAATATTTTTAAAATTTCGGCAAGACTAGCACCCAAGATTTTCCGTACACCAATTTCCTTTGTTTTTTGTTCGGCTATGTAAGATGCCAAACCATATAATCCCAAACAAGAAATAAAAATCGCCAATATTGAAAAAAACTGAACGAGTCCTGACATTTTTTTCTCGGTACTATACATGCGACCAAATTCATCACTTAAAAACCAATAATCAAATCCAACATCTGGAAAAATTCTTTTCCATTTGTTTTCCAAAAGCGACAATTTATCTTGAATCTTATCCGCAGGTATTTTCACATACAATATTTGATTTTCTGGATGTGGTTTTCCCTGTATGACCATAGGTTTTATATAATCGTGTATTGATTCAAACGAAAAATCCTTTACAACCCCAATAACGTTGCCCCTTTGTTTGGTAACAGTATCCATAACGGATAATCCTAAAACTTCATTTGGGGTTTTATTTAAATTTCTCACCGCAGTTTCGTTCATGATATAGTTAGTCGAATCAGAACTGCTGCCTTGACTAAAGCCCCTACCCGCAACGAACTCCATATCAAACATTTCTGGAAAATTAAAATCTCCATTTATTTGGGACCAATTATATATTTGGGCTCCATTTAGCTCAGGAAAATTGAGAGAGACATTCAATGGGGCAAAACCCTCCCGTTGAGGCAAATGGATTGCCAAGGTCACATCTTGAATTTCCGGATCACTCAAAATTTCATTTTTTATTACAGAATATCTTTCAGTTGGAGCTATTCCACCAAAGCGGATAGATACGATTTGATCCGCCTGCTCATACAATTTAGACTTCTGTAGCATATCCATTTGTCTCAATATAACCCCTGTACATACAATCAACAAAACAGACGCCGTCAACTGAAAAATCACCAATAGTTTTCTAAATCTTGTTGGTCCCTTTCCAATGGAAACATCTCCTTTCAAAACTTCAACAGGCCTAAATTTTGACAGAAAGACAGCGGGATAACTTCCAGCGATTAATGCCACAATGATCCATATACCCAAAAGTCCAAAAAGGATTTTAGGCCTAAAAAAAGAACTTATGGTAAAGTGCTTTTCCGAGATATCGTTGAAAATAGACAATGAAAGAATAGCCAGCAAAAGTGCCAGTATCAATGCCACGAATGATAATAAAAAAGATTCCTGGAAAAACTGAGTCATAAGACTAAGACGATTTCCTCCGAGTGATTTTCTCACTCCAACCTCTTTGGATCTTTTAACGGATCGAGCAGTTGTCAAATTCATATAGTTTATACATGCCACAATCAATATTATAAGGCCAATACATGCAAATATGATCACATAATCAAAGCTATATTTACCATCCCACCATGTCCAATCCACATCCTTATCATAATGAAAATCAGTGACATTTCTCAAGAATGGCTCATGCATCTTGGCTTCCTCACCCAAATTTTCATCCAATATCCGATTGAGCGTATTTTCAACTTTCGCAATGTTAGTTCCATCTTTAAAAAGAACATATGAAGGAGCATAAGCCTTAAAATTGGATAAGAACTCATTGACCGATATATTCATATTATTTTGAAAAAAAGTATTCAAAAAATCTATCGGTATCAAATAGTCCGGTTTCAAATGGGAATTTGAAGGATAATCTTTCATCACCCCTGATACTTTGAGGCCCACATACTCATTAGAAACATATACGTGCTTTAATTCGATTGTACGACCTATTACATTGATGTCTCCAAAAAGACGTTTTGCCGCGCTTTCTGATATTACAACCGCATTATTCTGTTCGAAAATGGTAGCCTTATTTCCTTGGAGTAAATTCAAATATAAGACTTCTGGATAGGTTTTTTCCACCATTAATACTTCCCCATCATGGGTTAAAAGAACATTATCGTTCTCAGGATTCTTCATGTTGAAGGGATATCCAAAAGCTACAAAGCGCAAAATTTCATTTACTTCCGGGATTTGCTCTTTCATAAGTTTTGTCCACTGCGTCGGCGCAACAGGCAAAGTGGATTTTTCACCCTGATCATTTGTTAAAACTTCACCAAGGCCAAAAGTAAGTTTAGGTGCAGGATGGATAGTATCATAACTTGTCTCATCCAAAACATACACAAAAATTAGGATTACTGAGGCGATACCTATTGCCAATCCAACTACATTGAGTATAGTATATCCTTTAGATTTTAATGCATTCCTCCATGCAACTTTAAAATAGTTTCTTAACACGACCTAATCTTTTAAATTTCTAATCTATTATACCTTTAGGAAATTCTCTAAAAACAGTATTTAGTAATATTTTGAAATATGAAATCCAATTTCATACCAAAATTATAAATTTCTCATTTTCAATCAATTGAACGATTATATTATATTTAATCCTAATGTAGTTGTAAATTTTTTTTACACAATTTGTTAAAAAAATTTACAACTAGGTTAAAGTATCATCCAAGCTTGTTACTTTTCTCACTAACAATTTGTCCATCAAAAAGATGTAAAACCCTTTGAGCATATCTGGAATCGTGATCCGAGTGTGTAACCATAACAATAGTAGTCCCCTCATTATGCAACTCTCCCAATAGTTTCATTACTTCATCTCCATTTTTAGAATCAAGGTTTCCTGTTGGTTCATCTGCCAGAATAAGTTTTGGATTGGCAACAACAGCTCTTGCAATTGCAACGCGCTGTTGTTGCCCCCCTGAAAGTTGGTTAGGAAAATGCTTTTCCCGATGGGAAATTTTCATCCTTTCCAATACTTTGTTAACTTTGCTTCTTCTCTCCGCTTTATCAGTCTTGAGATAAATTAAAGGCAATTCTACATTTTCAAAAACCGTAAGTTCATCAATTAAATTAAAGCTTTGGAAGACAAAGCCCAAATTCCCTTTTCTAAGTTTACTACGCTTACGTTCCCCAATAGCCCCTATTTCATTTCCATCAAATCTGTAACTACCTTGAGACGGGCTATCTAACATTCCAATAATATTCAATAACGTAGATTTCCCACAGCCAGAAGGTCCCATTATTGCTGTAAATTCTCCTTGTTCAATTGAGAGGTTTACTGAATTCAATGCTAAAGTTTCCACAGATTCTACAATGTTGTTAGCAACAGAAAATTCATAATCGGTCGTTTT
>CEQG01025661.1_pt1 | contig 14391 bp, 10 predicted proteins | sample 350301 | NCBI WGS metagenome assembly CEQG01 (sample SAMEA2621242, study PRJEB7988) | marine metagenome | isolation source: saline water (ENVO:00002010), including | reverse complement strand
GCGGTATAGGCTTCATAGGCGTCGTAATTCTGGTGATTGAGCGTGATGCCGGTCTGGAAGGTCTTGTCCCGCTTGCCTGCATTGGATCGCCGGAACGTCGCCGAGGCGCCCTGTTCCTGCGTGCCCGCGATTGCCCCCAGGATCAGCGCGCCTTCAGGTGGGAAAAGGTTGCGATGCGTCCATGTGCCTTCGGCGCGGAACCCCTGACCCGTGCCATAGCCCGCTTCGCCGGCCAGCGTACGCGGCGGGCCGGCATCTTGATCGACATGCAGGTCGACATACTCCGTGCCATCGGGACCCGCTTCACCGGTGCGGACCGGATCCACCGCCACGCTGGAAAACAGGCCCGTCGCCACCAGCGCCTTGCGCAGGTCATCCACCTTGCGGCTGTCATATAATTCGCCGGGTTTATAGCGCTTGATCACTTCCATATGGTCCGCGCCAAAGGCCTGATCCTCGCCGCTGGTCGTGATCTTGCGGAAGCTGGCGCGCGGGCCGGTTTCCACCGGCAGGGTGTAGGCACCTGTGACGGTCTGGGGATCCAGCAGGATGTCGCGCTGCCCAACTTCGACGAAGGGATAGCCATTTTCGGGTAGCTTGAGCGCAACATTCGCCTCTGCCCCCTCAACATTGGCGGCGATGATATAGTCCCCGGTTTTCAGGGGCAGGCTTTCGCGCACCAGGCCGGGCGGCACGGTAGGCTGGGAATTGATGACGATATCGCCGATCTTGTAGCGCTTGCCCGGCGTCACGGACACGACAGCCGTCAACGTTCCGTCGCCACCCTGATCCAGGCTGGCGAGCGCGGTTCCATCATAATAGCCCTGCGAATAGAGCAGGCGGACCGCCAGTTCCTGATCCGCCTTCGCGCGCTGCTGCACCATCGTAGCCGTATCGGCCTTGCCATCGCCATCGAACAGCGCCGACTCCGCGCGAAACTCATCTTCCAACCCTGTTTTGCCAAAACCTTCGACCCGGGTGGCGTACCGGACGTCGGGCAGTTCCGCATCCGGATCGTCCTGCTTAGCCTCATTGGCGGGAACAGTGACGCTACCCAGCGGAGGCAGGGGCTGTGCAAGTTCCTGTTCTTCTGCAGGATCGACGGCAGCCGGCAGTTCAGCGGGCGCAGCGGACTGCGCCGGCATCTGCTGGTCGATCCAGGTGTCGATGGATGGAAGGGGGGCGTTGGGATCGTTGCCTTCCATCTTGGGCAGTCGCGCCTCAAATTGCGCATCAGGGAGAATGGGTTCTTCGGCGTCGGTTTCAGAGGCGGAAGTGGTCTGCGCCAACAAGGGCAAGGGGGATGCGGTCAACAGCAATAGGCTCAACATGCGCTGGACATGGAATGCCTGTCGTCTCGTCATCGTCGTGCGTCGCCCCTTTTGCGCCACGCCCGTTATGACGTCCGGCAATGCTTGAATACGCCCGACAGGTTGCAACGGTTCCGCCTGCGACATGATTCCAGCGACTTTCCATGGGGCTTGCGGGCGGCTAGAGCTTTTTCATGACATTCGCGCTTAACATTTCGCGCTCGCTTTCCGGGCAGCCCTGGCGCTGGCGCGGCGCCGGGGCAGACACGCGCGACCCGGCCTGCGTCCCTGATGATCTGGTCACGCAACTATTGCTGGCGCGCGGTTGCACGCGCGATGGGCTGGACGCGCATCGCAATCCCACGATCCGCGGTTTCATGCCCGATCCCAGCCTGTTTCGCGACATGGACGTGGCGGCCGAGCGCCTGGCCGACGCCGTACAGCGTCAGGAAGATGTGCGCATCTTCGGCGACTATGACGTCGATGGCGCGACAAGCGCGGCCTTGCTGATCCGGCTGCTGCGCGATCTGGGGTTGCATGCGCGGCCCTATATCCCGGATCGGCTGATGGAAGGCTATGGTCCATCCGGTGAGGCGCTGGTCCGCCTGGCGGGCGAGGGGGCAAGCCTGATCGTTACTGTCGATTGCGGCGCGCAGGCGTTCGAGGCGCTATCCATGGCCAAAGCCTCGGGCGTCGACGTTGTCGTGGTGGACCATCACAAATGCGCAAGCCAGCTGCCTGAGGCGTTCGCGCTGGTGAACCCCAACAGGCTGGACGAACATCCCGAAGCCGCCCTGCACGGGCATCTGGCGGCCGTTGGCGTCGCCTTTCTGCTGGGCGCGCGGCTGCTGAAGACCCTGGACGCCAGAGGCTGGTTCGCGAGCCGTCAAAAGCCCAATATACTCGACCTTCTGGATATCGTGGCGCTTGGCACCGTCGCCGACGTGGCGCAGCTGAAAGGCCTCAATCGCGCTTTCGTGGCGCAGGGGCTCAAGGTGATGAGCAAGCGGCGCAACATCGGCCTGTCCGCGCTCATCGACGCCAGTCGCCTGACGCGCGCGCCGCTATGCCATGACCTTGGTTTTGCACTTGGCCCGCGCATCAACGCGGGCGGGCGGGTCGGCCAGGCGGATCTTGGCGTCCGTCTGCTGACAACCGAAGACCCTGCCGAAGCGGCGCGGATCGCGGCACAACTCGACCAGTATAATGAGGAGCGGCGCGCGATCGAATCGACGGTGCAGGAACAGGCCGAAGCACTGCTTGCCGCCCAGGGAAACCGGGCGGTGGCGGTGATCGCGGGCGCCGGCTGGCATCCCGGCGTCATCGGTATCGTTGCCGGACGGATCAAGGAAAAGGCGGGTCGACCCGCGATCGTCATTGCGCTGGACGACGCAGGCGTTGGCAAGGGATCTGGCCGTTCCATTTCGGGCGTCGATCTGGGCGCGGCGGTGCTGGCCGCGAAGGATAGCGGGCTGTTGGTCGCGGGCGGCGGGCACGCGATGGCGGCGGGGTTGACCGTAGCTGCGGACCGCATTGACGCGCTGGCGGATTATCTGGACGAACGGCTGTCCGCTGCGGTGGCAAAGGCGCGGGACGACCGCGCACTCCTCATTGACGCCGTGCTTGCGCCGACCGGCGTCAATCCGGACTTTGTCGCAGCGCTGGACCAGGGCGGTCCCTATGGCGCGGGTTGGCCCGCACCGCTGATCGCGGCCGGCCCGATGCGCGTCATCAAGGCGGACGTGGTGGGCAACGGTCATCTGCGCGCGATCATGGCCGGGGACGACGGCAGGTCCATCAAGACGATCGCGTTCCGTCGCGCTGAAACGGACCTTGGGCAGGCGATCCTTGCTGCTCCGCGTGATCGACGGCTTTGGGTGGCCGGTAAGGCCAAGATTGACGATTGGGGCAGCCGTCCTGCCGCCGAACTCCATCTGGAAGATGCAGCCTGGGCGGATTGAGCGAGTTTGCAATTTTCTTGGCGTTTAGGGGTTGACCCTTTTCCCGTCCCCGCCTAATTGCGCCCTCGCTTCGCAGCGCTGCCCGGCAGCGCCGCTGAACGGCCCCTTCGTCTAGCGGTTAGGACGCGGCCCTTTCACGGCTGAAACACGGGTTCGATTCCCGTAGGGGTCACCAGTCAAGCGATTTATCGCTTTGATTTTGGTTGGTAATTTAGAGAATCCATCGATTTGATACCACAGTCGTTCCCACGTTTGGCTTGGGTATTGATGGTATCAGACGAAATTTGGTGGGACAGCCTTCGGCGAGTTGGCTTTATACTTTTTGCTACTTACATGCTGCTTCGAAAAGCATGCACGATTGCTGCGATGTAGAGATAGACATTGACTGCGTAATTCATTATAATCTGCTCAGATATGAACTATATTTACATGTATAACGGTATATACGACAATTAATTTCACACAGGCACGCTCAGTATATCGATTGTTGTAAATAGAAATATTTAAATCTTGGGTAATATAATGGCCAATTGACATATAGTCTGTTTTTTTGAAAAAGCCAATTTAAATGGACCATTGCTATCTAAATATTTTTGGACGATAAACAGAATGTTATTGGTAAAAGCATCAATATCATGCTGCGCTAGGTTCCTGAGAATATCATCAATCTTTGATTTTATCTGGTCTAGGCTTTCATTGAGCCTGAAAACTCGCCGATTTTCCTGTTCTGTGCAAATCTCTGGCCTGGGGGCGGCTGGGATGTCGATGTAGATTTTGACCAGTTTGGGTAGGTGAAGATCACGCATTTGCTCGGCATCAACGCGATTGAAGCTGGGAATTTCTTCACGGCTCATCGCCACTTGGACGCCCTCTAAACTGGCCAATATACGTCGGATACGGTCTTGGGCCCCGGAAGGCACCGCTCGTCTCATAATCCACTGCAATAGCGGGGATGGGCGATGGTGATCGGTGATCGGTGATCTCCCGGCGTAGGCGGAACTGAGGTCTTGCTGAACAGGCGGCTCAGCCTGTCGACGATACTCATCGCGAAACTGTCTCCATACGTTGGCCCGCTGCCTGAGCGCCTGCCAGCGCTGCGCCTTGCGACCGCGCTGCACCACTGAATACCTGAAGCGCGTCAAACGATGGAAGCATGAGGCGGTCATCGATGCCATCCAAAAGCGGCTGGACCTGCTACCCAATGCCATGGGTATCCGCTGCCGGACCGTTGAGTATGTCTTCGGCACGCTCAAGTCCTGGATGGGCAGCCTCCACTTCCTGACCAAGGAGCTCAAAAACGTCAGAACCGAGATGAGTTTGTACGTGCTAGCCTACAATATGAAGCGGATGATCCAGATCATGGGCATTCAGCCACTCATTGCAGCGATCCGCACCTGAGATCGAGCCGCGCCTTTAACAAAATCGTGTGCAGCCTCTCATCGCACCAATATTCGATGCTTTTGCCGTGGCGCGTTTTTACACAGCCTCGACCAGACTTTGCCGTTCTTTGACAATCATTGCTGTCCCGATAGCTGTCATGCATTCACATTTATATTGGCTTGGTCTCAGGTAGCATAATCAACAACGGGATTGAGCAAGCGCGTTGCCCCGAGGTGCCGACAGAGCCTTGTGGTGGTCGGCGAAATTGCCGAAGGCCTCCAGGGAGTCCGCGATGGCTTTTTGCAGCCAACTTGCAAAACGCTGCTCGATCGCCGATCGCGCTATCCGAGAATCGGCGCGATATAGTTGATAGGTCTCACCAAGGCTGCGACAGCCCTCGGCGCAGCGCATAAGCTTTCCTGACAGCAGGAGAGATTCGGCAATGAGGGGCATGGCCAGCGCGATACCAAGCCCAGCTGACGCGGCCTCATACATCATGTGAAGCGTATCATATTCGCGCATCTGGGGCGGCGAACGGGACAGACCGGCCGACGTGAACCAGCGTTGCCAGAGCTGACCTGGCGAACGCACCGCCAGCAATGGATAGTCCGTCAGCATGGCATCACTGACAGGCGGCAATCGACCATCGGCCAGCCGTGGCGCGCAGACTGGAAACGCGCGGACGTCGAACATGCGTTCCGCGATCATATCATCGGGAACGGCAAGCCCTCCCCAAATTCCGATCTTCGCCTCGCCCGAACGTAGCACATTGAAATCCCGACACGGCACGAGTTCGATGTCGATATCGTGATGGTGTAGAAGTTCGGGCAGTCTCGGCAGCAACCAGCCTGAGGCGAAGGAATGCGATGTGGCCACGCTCAGTCTGCGCGGATTGATATCCACAAGCATCGTTGTGGCACGCTGGATCGTGCTGATCGCTGGTTCGATCAGCGCAAGATAGCGTCGACCGGCGGCATTCAGTACGAGGGTCTGACGAACGCGGTCAAACAGGATGACGCCCAGGAAGGTCTCAAGCCCTGAAATGCGTCGGCTGATAGCGGACGGACTGAGCGCCATATCGCGTGCCACAGATCGCAGGCTGTCGCCCCGGGCGGCGGCGACAAATATTTCGATGGCTTCCAGCGGCGGCGTTTTCCGGATCATGACACCACCAACGTAACTTGGTGATGTCACAGAATTGCGACATCAGCACAGTCATGCGCCGCGATCAGAATATGAAGTACATGACGGCAGGCGTTACGCCCCTTCGCCTGACGATCCTGTTGCTGATCGTCTATATGGTCGCTTTTGCTGACCGGCAGCTACCGGCGATGCTCGGGGAAGAGATCGCACGAGAATTCAAGCTCGGCGATACAGCGCTGGGCGCGCTCCACGGCTATGGATTTGCCATATTCTATGCACTCGCGGCAGTTCCAGCCGGATGCCTTGTCGATCATGTGCCGCGGCTGAGGCTGCTCGGCCTCTGCCTTCTGGTGTGGAGCACCGCTACCATCATTTGCGGCCTGGCACCCTCGCTTACCCAATTATCTGTCAGCCGTCTGGTCGTCGGCCTCGGCCAGGCCGCACTTGTGCCCGCCGCCTATTCGTTGCTCGGCGATGTTTGGCCGCGCAGCCGCACCGGTGTCGCCGTCGCGGGCTTTGCGATTGGCCCCTATCTGGGCGTAGGTTCGATGCTCTTGCTTGGCGGACAGCTTGCCAGCTTCACGAATTGGCGCCCGCCATTTCTCGTTGCAGGCCTGTTTGGCATAGGCATAGCGTTCATCGTGCTACGCTGGCCCGAATTGCCACCCCAAAAGAATATATCGATGCGCGAAGCAGCTCCTGCGCAGCATTGGGCAGCGACATTGGTGTATTTTCGAAACCATGTGGTCATAATTGCGGCAATAGATGGGGCCTTGCTGTTCGCGGCCATGGCCGTGCATGCCGTACTGGGCTGGGGCGTGATATGGCTGACGCGCTCACACGGTCTTTTGTTGGGGGAAGCTACGCTTGCGCTGGTCGCGGTAGTGCTTGTCGGCGGCGGTCTGGGAACAATCGCCGGCGGAATGGCCGGAGACCGGCTGGCCAGGTTCGACAACGGGCATGGCCGTCTCTGCCTGCTCGGCGCTGCGATGCTGGTTGCCGCGCCAACGGCTTGGGCCGCTTTCACGTCAGGGGGATCAACGGCCGCTCTTGGACTACTGACACTGTTAATTACCCTAGTCGCCATTGCTCTGGCCACCGGCCCGGCAGCGCTTCAGGATATTACACCTCCGTCGATGCGCGGTATCCAGCACGGCTTGGCAGTGTTTCTGGTCAATATGTTCGGCCTGGGACTTGGCCCGCTTTTGGTCGGTATGGTAAGCGAGACCTTCGATGACCGCGAAGCGGGGCTGGGCTCCGCGCTTGCGACCACCGTACCGGTCATGCTGTTCCTCGCGGCGACGATGGCGGCCACGGGCCGTTATGCCCGCTGCGCGCCGGGACGGCCGTTCTCCACCACGTAGCGGGCAAGACTGGCAGTGACGCTCTGCGAATCGGCGAGATCGGCGACGGCGCGCAGATCGATGTCGAGCTGCCCCGGCGTGACGTCGAGTAGAACGTAGCCGGCATGATGATTGTCCAGGAAGCGAACATGCGGATTGAGCGATTGCGCCGGACCGAACAAGGCCTCCGGGCCGTTGCGCGAGGCAAGGCAGGAGGTGACGATTTCGGTCGCTACCGGCACGGAATAGGGCTGGCTGAAATCGCGCTTCACATCATTTATCCAAAAGGAATGGACGTCCCCGCCCAAAAGTACGGGATTGCGCACGGCTGGTTGGGTCAGCGCATCGATGGCGCGGTCACGTGTCGCCGCATAACCATCCCAAATGTCGGAGTAACGTGCATCCGGCCCAGCTGGAAGATTGAGGCGTGAGAATAATGTCTGCTGGGCAATCAGGCTCCAGCGTGCCTGTTCGCGCGCCATCCCCGCCTTGAGCCAACGCTCCTCAGGCGCGCCCAGCATCGTGGTGCTCGTATCAAGGGCTTCGCCGCATCGATCAACGATCCGGCTGCCGCGTGCCTCGGCGGTCGAACAGGGCAGAGGCGTGCGATACTGTCGGCTGTCGAGCACATGGACGTTGGCGAGATCGCCCCAGCCGAAGCGTCGATAGAGGCGCAATTCACCATTTTGTCGAAAGGCGCTGGGTCGCAAAGGCATATGTTCGAAATAGGCCTGATATGCAGCCGCGCGCAATTTGACGAAAGTCGTCGTATCACCCGCGGCGGCTCCATGCACGCCAGCATAGTCGTTCTCGACCTCATGATCGTCCCAAGTGACGATGAACGGCATTGCGGCATGCGCGGCGGCGAGATGCGGGTCCGTGCGATATAGTGCATGGCGTGCGCGATAATCGTCGAGACTATGGGGCACGGGAGCGCCGAAACTTCGAACGTCAGGCCCGGCGCCAAAGGATTTCTCGTAGATATAGTCGCCGACCTGAAGCACCGCTTCGACATCATTGGCGATCATGTCGGCATAGGCGGTAAAGAAGCCCTGCTCCCAATGCTGGCATGAGGTGAGTGCGAGGCGGACCCGGTCTGGTCTCTTGGCAATCGTTGCCGTCCGCCCTGTGCGGCTGACCGCATCGCCAAGGTGAAAACGATAGAAATAGGGTCGTCCCGGTTGCAGCCCATCGACTTCCAGATGGACGGCACCCCCGCGGGCCAGAGGGGCGATCGTGCGGCCAGCGCGGACGATATTGTCAAAAGCCTCGTCAGCGGCGATCTCATACGCTGGCGAGGCATTCTCCCTTAACCCCGCTATGCGCGTCCATAGCACAAACCCCCCGGTCGTAGGTTCGCCCGACGCAACGCCCAGCGCAAAGGGATCGCTTTCCAGTCGAGGACGCGTTGTCCCCTGTGCCATGGCTCCACCGATCAGGAAACGAGCGGCGGCCAGCCCCGCTGCGCCCTGGAGCAGCCTGCGTCGGTCTATCATCAAAAGCGCGCAGACAGACGTGCGTAATAGGATCGGCCATTCACACCGATGGGCGTCTCCTCGCCAGTCGGGAAGCTTCCTCCGGTCGCCGCGATGACGCTGGCCTGATCGGCGATCTGGTCAGGTTGTGCGTCGAGGAGATTCTGAACGCCGACAGCAAGCCGCAGCCCCGGCATTATGGTATATCCCGCCGCCAGATCGACCGTCGTCTTGCCGCCGAAGGTTTGGGTGGCGACCAAGGGCGCAGAGGTGTAGGTTCCAAACGCCGCGACATTGGCCTGTACGTCCAACTTTCCATGGGTCACTTGGGTCTGCAGCGTGAACTTGTTGGCTGGCTGCGCCTGGGTCAGGAACAGGATCGATTTGGTGTTGAGGAGCGGCAGGGCCGGAAGCACGGCATTGGGTCGCAGATGGTCGAGCCTGTTGTCGAAAAAGCCATAGCCCGCCATAACCGACAATCGGGTATCGGGCGCGATATCCCCTTGCCAGCGCCCGGTGATCTCAATGCCCTTGGTCGTCGTATCCACTGCATTGGTAAAGAAGCGCACCTGCTGGAAATTGGTGATCCCGGCCTCGGTCAGAATGGCCACGACTGCTGCGCCGCCAAGCTGTTCGCTCAGCGCGATCCGGTCTTTGATACGGATATGGAAATAGTCCGCCGTGAAGGAGAAACCGCCGATCGGGCCGAACACGACGCCCGCCGAGACATTGCGCGATCGTTCGGCTTTGAGCTCGGTTGCACCGAGCGCCTGCGCCACAGGATCGGACACCGGCAGCGTGCCGACCGTGACCAACCTTCCGGCGCTTGTCGCGCCCTGTACCGCGCTGAAATATTGCTGCTGAAGCGAGGGTGCCTTGAACCCCGTGCCGATCGTTCCGCGGACGGCAACGCCTTTGGTAGCATCGAACCGGGCTGTCGCGCGCCATGTCGCCTTGCCGCCAAAGTCATGATAATGATCGTAGCGGGCGGCCCCTCCCAGCAATAATTGCTTAACCGGGCGCAGTTCCACATCGACGAACCCGGCATAGGCGTTGCGGCCTGCGTCGGTGGGATTGCGCGGATTGAAGCCCGAGAAGCCATCGGCCCCCAGACCGAAATAGGCGCTCGGGTCGCCATTGCGGATGCGATAGCTTTCATGGCGATATTGACCGCCCACCGCGATATTCCCGCCGGCCAATGTTCCAGCGAGCGGCTTTGCCAGCGTAAAGTCAGTGACATGCTGCTGATAGGTTACACCGCCTAAATCGAACCGGGTCGGACTCGCCAGGCCTAGCGACACATTGGCGGTGTCCCGCATGCGGAAATCGGCCTTGTTATATCCATAGGTCTGGCTGAGATCGGCGCGGAAACCGGCAAATTCGCCGCGCACGCCAACCGTCCCGCCAATATCCCAGATGCGCGGTTCGATGATCGGCAGAAAGCCATTGGGGTAGAGCGGCGAAAAATTTGGTACGCGAAAGCCCGCGCCATTGTTCGAGATTTTCCGGGTCAGCGTTCCAAAGCCATAGAGTGCAAAGTCGCCCAGCGGTACAGATGTATTGATTGCAAAATTGGCGACCGAGGATTTGGGGTCGCCGATCCGATAGGTGACGCGGCCGAAACGTTGGTCGATGAACGCGCGGTTGGTCGGCTGGCTGTGGCGGGCCAATGTGGTCACTGTGAGGTGGCCGCCATCGCCGACGCCGAACCCGGCGTTTGCCGTCACAAGGCCATTTTCGCCATCGCCATCTTCGGTCATACCGCCGATGATTTCGGCGGACCCGCCGCTGGCGTTTGATTTGAGGATGATGTTGACGACCCCCGCGATCGCATCCGATCCATATTGCGCGGCGGCACCGTCGCGCAGGATCTCGATCCGCTCGATGGCGCTTTCGGGGATGGTGTCGAGGTCCACACCCGCCGATCCTCGCCCTATACTGTTGTTGACGTTGAGGACGGCGTTGGCGTGGCGGCGCTTGCCGTTAACCAGGACGAGTGTCTGGTCAGGAGACAGGCCTCGCATGGTAATTGGTCTCGTGTTGGCGGCGGAGGCAGTGGTCGCGGCGCGTGCGAAATTGATCGAGGGCTGAAGGAAATTGAGAGCAGCCCGAGATCGCTGAACCCTGTGCCGACAATTGTATCGCCTGACACGACATCTATCGGCGCAGAGGAGGCCAGCGCCGCGCGCCCTTCCGATCGTGTGCCAGTTACGACGATGTCATTGGCAACCGGTTCCTTGCTCTCTGTCTGGGCATGAGCAGGGATGCAGACAAAGGCAATAGAGGCAATGATGGACGTTTTATGCATGGCCGATCCCCCGAGTGTGCGCTTGGCGCTCGGATAGAGCCGAACGATGACATGCGGTATCGACGAAACCGGGACAGTTGTTGCGCCAGGCGCAACAACGGGTTGTCGCCATGCAACGGCGGATGAGCGAGCGTCCGAACAAAAGGCTCGGTTCCGAGGTCGACCAGGTGGGCAGGTCAATGTGCTGGCCGATCTGTTCATCGAGCATGGATCACCTGAGCATATCAGGTCCAACAACGGTCCTCAGTTCGTCGCCCACGCGGTGCGCAAATGGCTGGGAAGGCTCGACGTCACCACGTTCAACATCGAGCCGGGCAGTCCATGGGAAAACAGCTACATCGAGAGATTCAATGCACGCCTGCGCGATAAAGCGGAGCCAGTACCATAATCCGGATTGAGCGGAAAGTTGAGCTGCTTGGGTCTCATGGCAAAGGCACCGACCTTCCGACATGGTCGCGACGTTCATGCGGCTTGTAGCGCGCCTTGTCCTTCAACCTGCGGTCATACGAAATGCGGCGGTCGCTTCGCCAGGAAAGCGGCGACTCCTTCCCGCCCTTCGGCCGCTCCGGCGGACTCGGCAATAGAGGCGGCTTCGCGATCCAGTTGGGTGGAAAGGTCGGCGTTTATCGATTCGACCAGCAAAGAGCGACATCTGGCGAGTGCGCGGATCGGCCCTTTTGCAAGCGTCGATGCGACGGCCGACGTCTCGGCGCGCAACCTATCATCGGCAACCACACGTGTCACAAGGCCCATTCCCGCCGCTTCCTCGGCGCCGATCCGTCGGTTGGTGAATATCATCTCCTGCGCCCTGCGCATCCCGATCAGGCGCGGCAACCACCATGACGCGCCGCCGTCGGGCGTCAGTCCGACCGCGCTGTAGGCCGAGGTGAAATGCGCGGAAGCGGCCGTAAGCGCGATATCTCCCAATATCGCAAGACTGAGTCCCGCGCCTGCCGCAGGGCCGTTGATCGCCGTGACGAAAGGCTTTTCCATCGTAGCGAGCCGATGGATTCCGCGATGGAAACTGCGGGCAAGGGCGCCGACTGCCGCTTCGGCATCCTCTCCGGCTGCGGAGAATGCGTCGATGTCGCCTCCAACGCAGAAGAACTTCCCGCTTCCGGTCAGGACGACGCAGCGTATATTCGCGTCCTCCGCACATTGCTCCGCCAGTTCATTGAGGCGGAATGCGAATTCGGGATCGACGGAATTGCGCTTTTCGGGCCGCGCCAATGTCAGCCAGGCGATGCCGTCCCGGATGTCGAGCGTGATGGCAGGATTGTTCATTGCGCGCCCGCCTTTTCCGCCTGCTGCCACGCCAGACGCATGAGTTCGGGAAGCACCGCAACGCGCTCGCGCGCTTGCGCGGATGAGGCGTTGCCGCGGATGACCCGGCCCTTGATGCCATGAAATATAGCTGCGAGCCGAAAGAAGTTGAAGGCAACGTAGAAGTCGTAGCCGGGCATGCCCGCCAGCCCCCTGCGCCGGCAATAGGCGGCGAGATAGGCCGCTTCGTCGGCTATGCCGAGCGCGGCAGGGTCGGCCCCGCCCAGACCAGCGACGATATGCGGCGGCATGCGATACATCATCGCATGATAGGCGAAGTCGGCACCCGGATGTCCCAGCGTCGAAAGCTCCCAGTCGAGCACAGCCAGAATGCGAGGCTCGGTCGGGTGAAAGATCAGATTGTCGATACGGAAGTCGCCATGGACGATGCTCGTTTCCTCTCCGTCGGGGATGTGGGAGGGGAGCCATTCCACCAGGCGATCCATATGGGGATCGCGCCCGGCCTCCGTATCCTCAAGATATTGGCGGGACCAGCGCGCAATCTGTCGTTCGAAATAGTTTCCGGGCCGACCATAGTCTGCAAGGCCGATGGCAGTGAAATCGATGCTGTGGAGACCGGCGATCGTCCCGTTCATCGCATCGAAGAGCGCGGCTCTTTCCGCGCGGGAGACGTCGGGCAACGCAGCGTCCCAGAAGATGCGGCCCTCCACCATGTCCATGACATAGAAGATTGTGCCGATGACGGTGGGATCGGTGCACAGGCCATGGATGGCTGCGACCGGGAATCCTGCCCGCGAAAGGCTGGTGAGCACTTTTGCTTCCCGATCGAGTGCATGCGCGCCCTTGAGCAGAGGGCCGGGCGGTTGCTTGCGCAGGACATACGTCTTGCCGGGCGTACGCAACTTATAGGTCGGATTGGACTGCCCGCCCTTGAATTGCTCGATTTCCAGCGGCCCGGCATAGCCTGCGACATTGGCGCGCATCCAGTCATCCAGCACCTCCAGATCCAGCTCATAGCCGGGGCGGACGGTCGCCGTTCCGCTGTTGCTATCAGCCGGAGCGCTCATTGCGCCCCCCGGTCTGCAGAGATGGGGGGCGGCAGCCATTGGCCGTTCAGCATGGCAGGCTTTGGTCCATAGGCGCGGATCACGACGAAGAACGGCCCCGCCGGAGCGGGCAGCCAATTGCCGGTGGCGGGGGCGTCATGCTGGATCCGGATATCGATCGAGCCGTCTTTCCGAACCTTGAGGCCCTTTGTCCGGTCGCTCACCAGATAGCGACTGAGCGGATTGGGATATAGGGCAAACGTTTTTGCGTCGTAGAGCGTGACCGACCAGAAGCTGTTGACGGGCGGCGGTGTTTGCAGCCGGAGCGTGTAGCGGGTGGATGCGCCATCCAATGTCGCGCCCTTGCCATCGACGAAGGTGGTGTAGGAGGCGTTTTCCTCTCGCACATTCGCGCCGAGCCCGGCGATGTTGATGACGGACCGGCGCACATAATTGAAACCGTAAACGGCCTTGTTGACCTTCATCCACCCCGTACCGGTGGGTTCGCCCAGTTGCGCCTTGGCGCGGGTGAGCATGCCCAGCGCTTCCGTATAGCCGCTTTCAATTGCCGCTTGCCCAGCAGGAGTGAGCGCGTCCGGATCAAACGCCTTCTCTCCCATTATTCCGAGCGGACGGAACTGCGATACGAGCGCCGCTTCGCCAGGCTGCCATCCATTGGTCCGCAGCACATAGTCGAGCACCCGAAGATAGCCCAGGGCGCCGGGAGCGGGAGGCGGGGGGGACGCATAGCCACTTACATCCGCGGTTTCTTCTCCTTCTTTCGGAGGGATGATTTTGACCGCATCCTGAAAGGCGCGCGCCGTCCGGACTTCTGCATCGGACTGGGCAAAGGCGCGCATGAGAATCCAGAGCTGGGTGGTTGCCGCGTGATAGATTCTCACCCCTTTGGGCGGAGTTCCGTTCCATCCGCGCGGTACCAGAAGGAAGCGGCCGCCCTCAAAGCCGATCGTTCGATTGCTGAGATTGCTGGGATTGCCGAAGATGTCGAAGATGTTGAGCGTGAAGTATTTGAGCTGCGTTGCCGGGATATGGATTTCGACCGGCCCCTTGCTGAGGTCTATCCAGGCGGTGGAGTAAAGCGTATCGGTGTTGGGAACCTTGAACGTGGCATAGTCAGGCC
>CEQG01076809.1_pt1 | contig 14436 bp, 33 predicted proteins | sample 350301 | NCBI WGS metagenome assembly CEQG01 (sample SAMEA2621242, study PRJEB7988) | marine metagenome | isolation source: saline water (ENVO:00002010), including | reverse complement strand
CATGGCCGAGGCTTGTAATGAAAATCCGCGCGATTTGTGCATGACCGGCTTGAACAGGGTTCGAGGCGGCTAGAGGCATGGCGGATGTGTTGCTGGGTTGGGCTGTAGCTGGGCAGGCTTCCCGTTACGTTTGGTATTGCGGTCGCCTTCCGCAGTTGCGCCTTGATTCAGCCCGGAAACGAAAAAGCCCAGCGGTTAGGCTGGGCTCTTGGATTCATAACGCCCGGAGATCATCCCGAGCGGCCTCACCGAAGCGAGGTCTTCTAATCACTGTCAATCCCTAATGCGCAAGATCGACAGGATGGAGAGATATTGGCTCAGCGGCTCAGTGAATGCAATAGGCAATTGCAAAAAACTTCACGTTCTTACGGATTCCTACCAATCAAGCAGCCTGATCAGCAAGAATCCCCTCAGCCGCGAGGATTTCATGAGCCTCAACCAACGCCAGATCCACCTGCCGCTCCAGATCCCGGCGAATGTCACGGCGCCATCTCTCGAGCGTCTTCTGCGGGCGGCCGTCTTCATCCCAATTGTCGAGCACGTACCAGCTAGCCGGCAGCACGTTGGTCGATCGCTTGCCATCCATCCCCGGCAGCTTCGGGAATGCCCAGGTAGCAGTCGCGCATTCCACGAACCGCTTCGGTGCTGGTGACTTCACGCGGCCTGCAACAGCCATCATGGCTGCGTGCTTACGGTCAAGGTGAGTGCTGTACTTCGAGGTCAGCGCATCCCATAGGTGAGCCGGCAGCGCCTTATGGAGACGCCCGTGCACCCAGCAGTCAGTCAAGAAGGCTTCTTCCTTCCCGCTGATTTCCCCAGGCACACGTGCATCCTGAACCTTTGGTTCAAAATCACACCCTCCCGCGCTATTGATCGTCTCCGCAGCCAGAGCCCGGACTACTGCTGATACAACTGATGGGTAGGTCATGCTGCCTCTCCGGATCTGATCTCAATACCGCCCTGCTCTGCCCACCGCTTGGTCATGCGGACATCCCAGACGCCTTGGTCTTCTTCGAGGCACGCATCCATGAGCGCCTTGCCTAAGTTGTCGATGTCGGGCTTGGCCTGGTGTGGCTGGCCGATCATCTCTGCGCGCTTCTTCTTGCTCCAGGATGGCGGCATGGGGAGGTGGAACACGATGTGTGCTCCCGCCTCCGGTACCAGCAGGCCAGCTGCCCGCACCTGATCGCAGAAACTGCGGTACCGGAGAACTGCCGGGCGCTTGGCCCACTTATCGCGCTGGGTCATGCGTGGCTTTGGTACCGGCACGATCAGTTCAAGCATTGCTCGCCCTCGCCTTCAGCGCTTGCACAACGGCAGGACGCGCACTCTCCGGAACAGCCGACAGCAGTACGTTGCCCTGTCGCTGCTTCTCCGGCCCCTTGAGGTCGCGCACCTTCCATCTGATGAGGCAGGCTTGCTTGTCCGCTTCGATCAGCTGTCGATCCGCTGGCGGCAATAAGGCCAGATTGAATGAGCCATTCCCGGCCAACGCCGTCGTAGTGTTCGCCGTCATCGCCTAGCCTCGCCTGTAGATCGATTCGAGAAATCTTCATGCGCGCCCCGCCGTCATAGATTCCCTGAGTCGGCGCCCGATCTCTTCGAGTTGCGATCCGCCCTTCTCGGCTTCGGTGCGGCAGTCCAGGGTGTTCTGCTGGCCGAACTCGGATGGCATATCGGCGATGGTGAAGTGCTTCGGCGCCTTGTCCGCGTGCATCTCTTTCAGCCGGCCGACGTGCCCGGTCAGCTCGGTCAGCAACGAGCGGTAACCGCCCTTGTGCTGTCGATCGTCTGTCAGCTTTCCGGCAGCCTGGGCGTCAACGATGATTGCCAAGCAGGCCAGCGCATGAGCCAGGTGAGGCACGCCACTATCCGGGTCGTGGTCCTCGCCTTCGAACCATGCGTTCAGGTGGCGATTGGCGGCGTCGAAGTAGATCGAAGCGCGGACGCCTGATGCCCGCCAGTTGTTGCGCCCGTACTTCAGCATTCCGTCCAGCAGGCCGATGGCGCCCATCGCGGATGCAGTTGTGGGCCAGAGGTGGACCGGCAGCTTGCTCGAGCCGATGGCGTCTTTCGGGTTGCTTGGTTTCAGTTCGCTCATGCCGCCACCTTCCCTTCTCGAATCAAAATGTCTTGGGTCCGCATAACACCCTCTGCATGGGCGTGGCGGGCTTCCTCGTTGCTCAGGTGGCGCGTGCGCCGGTCGATCTCGTCATGGCAAGCCGAGCAGGCCCAGGCGCCTTGCAGGTCATTCGGCTTGCAGCCCACTCCGCATGTGCCAGCCATGCGGTAGTGAGCGAGTACGGTTGTTTCGGGGTTGCCGTTGCAGATGCCAACGATTCGAACTTGGCAATCGCGACCGCGCGCGGCCTTGGTGAGCTTGGTTTGCTTCATGCCGCAATCCCCCAGTGATCCGCAGTCGTGAACTTCACGCCCCGCTCTGCCGAGAAGGCTTCCATCACCTCGAACATGTCGTTGAACCACTTCTTGCTCTGCTTGCGGGTTGAAATCCCCAGGACGACGAAGCCGCCACTCAGGCCCGGGACGGCGCGCTGCTGCTCGACCGAGGCGCTGAAAATGTGCTTCCAGTCCTCGTCTTTGAGCATCTGGCCGTACCACTCAACCTGGCGGGAGATATCGCGCAACATGGCCCACATGCGGCGGTTCTGCTGGTCGCTGCGGACCTCCTCGCGCATTGTCCAAGTCCAGCCGGCGTCGAGGTCGATCTTTTGCAGGCAGGCGATAGCGCGCTGGCGGTCCATCTCATTGCGCAGCGGGAAGGTTGGATTAGCCATGACGGCGCGCCTCCCGCTTGTCGTGGTCGTCCTGGCATTCCTTGCAGCGCACGGCGTTCTTCACGGCCTGGCGGCGAGCTGGGAGGATGTCCTCGCCACAATCCAGGCAGTCAGGACGGCCATCACCTTTCAGCCGCTCCCGCACAGCAGCAACGCCGTGCATCTCGCTAAGCATCTGTTGAGCGCTGGCCTTGTCGGCTGGATCGGGAGCTGTGCGGGCCTGCTCGAAGGCTTCGGTGATTTCCATGTAGTCAGACATGGCGCACCTCCAAGCCGAGCAGCGGACGGGCTTGGTTAACAACGTCATTCCACAACTCATAGCTGCGGATCGGGCCGCGCCCACTGTTTTGCAGGTCGACTAGACGCATCAGTAGTTCGCGCATCTGGTCGCGCTGCTCAAGGAACAGCATCATCCCGGCGTCCGCATCCTTCAGCGCCTCTTTCAAACGGTCACGCTCGGCACACAGCCGGCGAAGCTCTACGCTATCTCTGTCGTGCTGATTCATTTACCCGCCCCCAATGCCTTAACCAAACCGTTCCAGCAGATTGCTATCCGGCGTGCGCCCTTGGTCATCTCTACCGATTCGCTGGATTTAGTAGGGTCGATGACGTAACCCTGTGCCTTGTATTCGTTCACCTTGGCCAGCTGGGGGCCGGTGAGGGAGTGAGAGCGGTTCATGCCTTCACCTCGCGGGACTGTTGGCGCTCTGGCTGGAAGTCGCCACGCAGAGGCATGAGATAGCGCTCCGGAACGTAGAGTGGCGTCACGCCGTCATCCGTGACCCACCATGCATTGCAGCCAGCCTCGTAGGTCGTCCGGTCGTATTCGAATAACGAGCCGGCAGGAATCCGCTCTAGAAGCTCTACTTGCTGGTAGGCCAAAAGTAAGCCGTCAAAATCCTTGGTCGTCAGCGCCAGATCGCCGACCCTGAATTGGTTGTTCATGCCTTCACCTTCGCGCGCAATGCGGCAATAGCGGCCAGCCCGACTTCCGGCGTGCAGACAGTCACGGTTTCCGGCAGGGCCAGCGGGATTTCACGAAGAGGCTGGCCAGTCATGACCATCCGCACAGTGATGGCGTAGTTGCGCTCGAACAGCTTGCGGCTGCGCTCTTCGGGCAGGCTGGACAGTTCGTAAAAGCCGGTTTCACAAGCGGCGTGGTAGATCGCTGCATGTACGCCGGTGCGGTCTGCTGCCGGGTGTGCAATGCGGCAGGCTTCGCGGTACGCCTTCGCGGCATCTGGCAGGCCCATCATTTCCGGGCTCGGCTCACACCAGCGGATGAAGCGGCCAACGCTTGGAGCGAAGTCGCCACCGGACTTGCGGCACTGCTGGATACCGAAGCGGATCTGCTCGAGCGAGTTGATACCAGCGGCCATGAATCCCTTGATCCAAGACTTCTTGGCAGCGTCTAGCGCCTCAGTGGTAGGCCATGCCTGCTTCCAGGCTGGGAAGATGGATTGAAGTTCGACGAAGAGCTTGTTGACGACACTGGCCGTGCCTTGGTCGATAGCGCGTGGCGCAGTGACCCGCTCAGCAAGGGCGACGTGGTTTCCGCTGGTCGCGGAAGGGATCAGATCCTTGACGTTGCGCATCACAGGTCTCCCAAGTCGTTCGCCCAGCTGGTGTCACCGCTGTGGAAATCAGGGGTTGAGCTGGTTGGGCGATTAGCTTGGGGGGAGCGCTCACGGCGGAACCAGTTGCGCCAAGTGGCGAACCAGTCGAGCTTGGTGGCGTCCTTGCCGGACTTGGCACGCCAGTAGTCAGCGAATATCTCAGCGGTGCGCTGCACATCGCGGCCGGTGAACTCAGGGCGATCAGTCAAAGCCCAGGTGACCCACTCCGCAGGGATGGACCAGTCATCAGGAAGGCGGGCTGCACGCTTGCGCTCCGGCTTGGCGACTTCGGGCAATTGCGCTGAGGGGGCGTCTCTCTCTTCCGAAGGAAGAGTAGAGTTACTTTCTTTCCTATAAAGATGGGAGTCGCTTGAAATTGGTAGTTTCGCCACCTTATCGGAACTACCAATTTTGGTAATTTCGACTGATTCTCGCTGAGTCGACACCTTCTTTTTAGGTTCTTGGAAGATCCATTCAGAAGGGTCACAGATGCCGATATCCCCACGGCTTCCACCAACGCGGTAGAGGATGCGGCGAGCCAGTAGGGTGCTGATAGCGCGGGAGGCATGAGCCGGGAGGATGTTGGTACGCTTGGCGACCTCCTCGGCAGTGATGCGGCGCTCTTGAAGGTTGTAGCCGATGACAAGGCGAGCAATGGCATGCAGCGTCTTGAACTCAGAAGGCGATAGATGGACTGCCGCCAGGGCATCCATGATGCTGTTGTCCATCCGGGTAAACCCCCGCTGGGTGTTGCTTATGTGAATCACGTTGTCCATAATCTCTCTCGCTAGTTAGTTGTTCCGAAGCCCGGTTGCCTCCGGGCTTTTTTTCGTCTGCGAATCAGGTACTGGATAAATCCTCACCCTCTCCGCTTCGCTTACCTGTCCGATCCGTTGGTCCTAAGATGGGAACCATGGAAACCACTGACAGGGATGTCTCTTATGCCGCTTCGCTCGACTGCTTCAGGAAAGGAGGGAAAACCTTGTCCAAGGTGCAGCGAACGCCAAGCTGGTTCAGTGCCTTAACGATCAATCGGGCGTCTTCCAGCTTCAGCGGGCGAGCGCCAGATTCGTAGTTAGCCAGCCTGGACTGCTTCCAATTGAGCTTCCGGTGCAGGGCCGCCTGGGTGATCCCGGCCGCCTCTCGTAGCTCGGCGATTCGGTTCATTGCCGTACTCCTGTGATCAATGCGCATAGGATAAACACATATCGTGTTATTAGCAAACACAAAGAGTGAGCGCAACATATTTCATAGCGTGATTAAAATCAGCGATATGAAGACACTCGGCGCTCGTATCGCTCACTACAGAAACCGTGCAGGCATGTCGCAAGCATCTCTTGCTAAGGCATGCAAATGGGCTTCTCAGTCGCGCGTTGGAAACTACGAAAAGGACACGCGTGAGCCGTCCTTGGACGACATTGCTCTGATGGCGGATGTGCTTCGCATCCCTAAGGAGTGGCTGCTACTTGGCGAGGGCGGCCAGTTCGACGCGGACGACGCCAGCAACGTCGAGCAAGGCCCGCCAATCGTCAGCCCGTACCGCGCTATCCCTATCGTCGGCACTGCACAGATGGGTGCCGAGGGCTATTGGTATGCCCTGGAAGAAGCTGACGGCACCGTGGATGCCTACTCACGCGACGCCAGCGCCTATGCGCTACGCCTAAAGGGCGACTCGATGGAGCCGGCGATCCATAGCGGCTGGGTCGCAGTCATCGAGCCGGATAGGGATTACTTCCCAGGCGAGTACGTCATGGTTCGCACCACGGAAGGCGAGAGCATGTTAAAGCGCCTGCTGTACTCCAACCAGGCGGAAGTCAGCCTGCTTTCAGTGAACGGCCACACGATCCGCAACATCCCCACGGAGCAGATCGAGCATATTCATTCGGTCGGCGCTATCGTTCCGCCGAGCCGGGCTAGGGTTTAGAAAGGATCGACGATGAGTGATAACGAAAGAATTGCGACTAGCGAAACCAAGGCGCTATACGCCCAAGTTACGCCGCAGGACGTCGTTGATTTCCTCAACGAGAAAGGTCGGAGCGGCGAGCATACGACCTGCAACTACTGTGGAATCGGTGACATAGGGGTGTTTCCTAGCCCTGACGGAAAGACAGCCGCTATGGTGTCGTCACCGATTCCTGACGGTAGTGGGCTCGCGGTATGGTCGTACATTACAGCCTGCAAAAACTGCGGAAATATTTTGTTTTTCTCAGCCACCCAAATCTCAAGATACGTGCAGTCGAAGAAGTCATAAATGGCAGCATTAGCGTATGATCCATTTATCTGCCTGGAAGGGATTTTCAATAATCCATTCGAGGCCCACAGCTCCGGGAAGGTGGCCGATAGTGAGTACTTTGTTGCTGTCGAGGTCACACAGATAACCGAGTCGTTCATTCTGGAGGGCGATGATATGGCCGTTCAGGCTAGTTCAAAGATGGACCTTTTTGTCGCGATTGGCCTACCTATATTGCTTGCAGCGTTGGTTTTGGTCGGCGGCGCGTGGATGATGTATGCCCGTCTTGACGACAAGATTGATTCCCAAGTAAATCAGCTAACATCCGACATAAAAGGTGTAAGCGAGACGCTAAGAGTTGAGCTTGGCGCGGACAGGAAGGCCTTCACGGAGCAATTTGAGAATATCCGAAGTGATATGCGGCAAGACCGCGCCGAAACCGTGAATAGGCATATGGAATTGATGCAGAGGCTACAGCCCTCTTCCCCCGCTCAGTAATCCAAGCCCCGCACCTAGCGGGGCTTTTTGTATCTGCACCACCCTCTCCTACTTAGGTCTGAGCCACTTCTTTACATGTGGCAACCGGCCACCATGTTTCCTCTTGCCCGGTGAAACCCTCACAATTACTGTGTGGATATCCAGCAGTAAGGAGGATTCACATGCCAGGACCAGCAGTCGTCACCAATCAACGCCAGCTCTCCAGCTACAGCCGCCTAGTGCGGCGCGTAAACCTCACCATCACGGCGCCTACCGCGCAGCGCGAGCGCCAGGCCAATCTCCGGCCGTGCCCGGATGATCGCCAGGATGACTGGGAGCGTCTTCTCGACGAGATCGAACAGGTAGACAACGTGACCATGCGCCGAAGGCCAGATGGAAGCGTGCACGTCATCTGGACCGGATCAGAACACTGAAACCATAGCCCGCCACTGAGCGGGCTTTTCTTTGCCTGTGATTAAAATAATCACATCGCGTGTTGACAGGATAAACACGATGCGTGATTATTCACCCATCGAAGCAAAACACAGCGACGACAGGCCGAGAGGCCTCGGGGCAACCCGAAACGCTCTTTATACAACTTGGAATCCCTCCGCTGTCCCGACGCAGAAATGCGAGCGATGGAGGCTAAACACGACAGCCCGCGCTGCGACGAGATGCGCAGCCGCTTGAAGGCCATATGCCGAGAGCGCCGTTACAGATGCCCTAGCGGGCCGCGCCTTGAGACGACTCCGTGCGCGAAATCAGTTGGCGAATATGCCGCCAGCAGTAACGGAAAAGAGACGACCCGGCCGCCACGGTGGCCGGGATGCTCTCCAGGGAGCCTTCACAGAGGGCTTCGCGGAAAGCAGCAAGACCCAAAGCAAGGAGAACCACGATGGACACAATCCAAATTGATGGTTGGCAAGGACGCCTCGGCGAAGGCCTGGCACCGCGCCAGTTGCTGGCCGTTCTCTGGGCAGCAACAGACAAGACGGCAAAGGAAATAGCCCGGCTGATGGACTGCAGCCACTACACCGTCAAGCAGCAGCTCGACGACGCGCGTTTCAAGCTGGGCAACCAGCGCACCACTCGCGGCCTCTGCCTTGAAGCCATGCGCCGGGGAATCATCGCTCCCCTGGTGCTGGCGTTATTGGTAGGCGGAGAGCACAACCCGCAGGTTCGCCCGATTCGCCGGCCGGAAGCGCCGAGATCGCAGACAGTGGCGCGCATACAGCGCCTTGAAGAGGCAGGACTCACGGCATGACGAAAATCAGAATCTCCTCGTTCCCCGAGGAAGTGCAGATAGAGCTCGAAATTCAAGCTGAGGCTGCGGGCATGAGCATAGAGGAATACGCGGCCGATCTTCTGCGCGAAGCACTGGATGATCTGGCCAAAGACGTTAGCGACGCGCAAAAGCCAGTCGTGCACTGAGACGACTCGGCATAGCGCGCAACGGAGACGAACACAAGTTTTCACTGGCTGGCCTTGGCGACAGGGCCAGACGGGAAGACAACTGAACCGAACTACTGAGGATTCCTTAGGAGTTCACAGACCCGCCCCATACGCCGTCCAGACGCACCCCGGCAGCAGACGCTGACAAGGGTTAAGCGAGTGGATGAGGTGGAGTTGGTGGCGTGATGAATTCAACTGACGAGGGAACGGAAATGAAAGAAATGACGGTTGAGCTGTTGCGCAAGCACTTGATGGACGCACGCGACCAAGACGATTACGAGGTCCAGCAAGATATTCGGTTTCCATTGTCGCCTCGCATCACATGCGCTGACGGCTTTTCGCTGTCGGTGCAGGCGTCGCACGGCGCGTACTGCCGGCCGCGAACCAACATCGCTGACTGGTACGAGGTTGAGGTTGGCTACCCAAGCGAGGCGCCAACCGCGTTCATCAGCTACGCAGAAGACCAGGACAAGCCAACTGATACGGTTTACGGCTACGTACCGATTGAGCTGGTAGTCGCCGAGATCAACAGGCACGGCGGCATCGCCTAAACCATGCCCACCCTCCCCGATCTGTACCTAATGGCGGCCGTCCTTCTAGCCACCCTGGCTTATGAGGTGTGGCTGGGGAGGCAGTAAACCAAACCGGCCACTGCATCACCCCTCCTACACCCCAGCACTCACCGCAAAGCCTCCCCTTGTACCTCACTGGTCCTGCGATACAGGACGGGGGCTTTGCAGTGGGTGCCATTCCGCGAGGATTCAACGATGAAGTTCGAGATCGACCTAGACGAATACCTCCTCTCTGTTGAGGTGACTCACTGCGAAGTTGTTGAGCCGGACTATCGATGCCGCGACAGCGCAGACGACTACTACGGCTATAGCGAGCTGGAGTTCACCATCACCAGCGGGGCCGTCTTTGACGAGGACGGAAACCAAACGGAACTTGGCAGGAATGGCTGCGCAGCGGTTGCCGATGAACACGCCGAGCGGATTGAAGAGCTGCTGTGGAAGATGATCGAAGACGAGCGGAGGGAGGCAGCATGAACGACGAAATCCGAGCGGCAGTCGAGCGGCTTTTCTCGGCCTGCCTGGAGCTGACGGCGGCCGGCAAGTATCACGCGTTCTGCAGGTTCGAGGCTCAAGTGGGATGGGTCGAGATCGAAGCCTTCCCCGCCTGCACTGACTACACAGGCGACCACAGCAAGCACCGGATCATCAATTCACGCATTGCGGTTGCAGGCTGGGGCGTAGAGACGGCTGAAGACATCGCCCGCGCCCTTTCTGACCTCAACGGCACAACCGAACGGCTCTACGGGCTGACATTGCAGGAGGCGGCATGAGCACGAATCGCTACATCGACAAGCTCAAGGCTCAGCTTGCCAAGGAGATCGACAAGCGCATGCAGTTCCAAGCCCTGTTTGAGAACCAGGTTGCAGGGAATCGAGCCCTTCTCGCTGAGCGGGATGCAGCACAGAAGGATGCCGAGCGCCGGGTTCCGCTTTACGAAGCGATCGAGCGGGCCTGCGGAGAGCTGCCTGACGGCTGGGCCATCATGCTGTGCGCCGAACATCACGCTGGAACGGTTGAGCTGTACGGCCCGGATGGTAGTCGCGAGGAATTCCCTACCAACAATGAGCGCCTTGATTACACCGTGATCGACGCACTAGAGCATGCCCTGCAAGGAGAGCAGCCATGACCTGGTACACAAAATCATGGGAGCACATGGAGACAGTGCGGAAAAAGCACGCTGATTCGTCCGAGCTGGCAGCGATAGCAAAGGCCATTGACGACAGCTACCCGTATTCGCAGCGATCTGGGTGGGCCTACAAGGCGTGGCTTGAAGCCAGGCGCGACTTTTTCCGCAAGTACAACTTGCCACTGCGCAGAGCGCGCAAACCTGCACCAGACCTTTTGCAAGGAGCCCAGCCATGAACGCCGCAAAGGAACTCGCCGGCTGGGCTTTCTTCGCCTTCACGGCCTTATGTATCGGATCAATTGCCCATGTCGGCCTGCTGGGGGGTGTGTGATGGATGACAGGGAATTGTTGAAGCTAGCGGCCAAGGCTGCTGGTTATGGCGTCAAATTCGACGATCGGCTAACAGCCGGAATTTGGACGCCGGAAAGCGGCGTAAAGCGCTGCTATTGGAATCCGCTCGAGGAAGACGGCGATGCGCTGCGGCTAGCTGTGGAGATAGGCATAACCGTCGCGTTTTGGGAGTGCCCGCAAAATTCCGTCGCCGCGTATGTGTCTGGCGACGGCATACCAGCAAGTTCCGAGCGACACGGCGAAGACAAAGGCGCCGCTACCCGCCGCGCCATCGTCCGCGCTGCGGCAGCGATCGGGTGGGCTATGTGATGGAAGCAATCAAATTTCACTTATCAGGCCTGGCAGTTTTCACGCTGCTGGTTGTGCTGAGCGGACTTGCAGGGAGCATCGCACCATGAATCGCACCGCCTACCTCCCCTACGACCCCACCCCCTACGACGAACAGACAGGCCACAGCTATGCGGCTGCGTACATCGCCCTATTCGGCTTCTTCGCCCTGGACGTGCTGATAGCGGTTCAGATCGGCGCGCTGAATCACTTCTTCGGAGCATGAACATGAACAAATCAGAGCAGATCAACGAGCTGGCAACCGCGCTGGCGAAGGCTCAGGGCGAACTTGAGAACGCCAGCAAGTCGAGCAGCAACCCGCACTTCAAAAGTAAGTACGCGGATCTGGCCGAAATCCTCAACACCGTGCGGCCAGTCTTCGCGCTTAACGGCCTGTCGGTCACGCAGTGCCCAAGCTTCGAGGCGGGAATCGTCAGCGTCGAAACGATCCTGATGCACAGCTCTGGCCAATGGATGAGCAGCGTTATCAGCGCACCGGTCAGCAAGCAGGACGCACAAGGCGTCGGCTCGGCTATTACCTACTGCCGCCGCTACTCTCTGGCCTCGGTCGCCGGGATCGCGCAGGAAGACGACGACGCAGAAGGTGCAATTGGCCGCCCGCCCAAGCAACAGCAAAGGCTGTCCGCGCCAGCGAACGAAAAGCCAATCAAGCCGCGCATCACAGAAGACCAAATCAAGGTGATTCGCGAAGTACTGACTAGCTCAGAAATTGACGAGGCCACCTGGTGCGCAAGCATCCGGATTCCTTCGCTTGATCTGCTACCAGCCGAAAAGTTTGACGGCGCGCTGGCCTATCTGCAGCAGCAGAAGAAGGAGGCCGCATGACCTCATTCAACGCCTTCCAGGGTGATGACTGGCTCGCACAGCGGGTCGGCCGCATCACTGGCTCACGAGTAGCGGCGATCCTCGGGCTGGACAAGTACAAGTCCACCGACGATGTATTGCGCGACATGGTGCGCGAGCATCACGGCGCCGAATCGGAGTTCACCGGCAACGAGGCGACCGCCTTCGGGCATGAGCACGAGCCGGAAGCCATCACCGCATACGAGGATCAGGCCGAGTGCCTGGTCATCTCCACCGGCCTGCATGTCCACGCCGACCATGACTGGCTGGCGGCATCGCCGGACGGACTGGTTGGGCATGACGGGCTGATCGAAGTGAAATGCCCGTTCCGCGCCACCTATACAACGCTGGCCGAGGTGCCGCACTACGCCGCGCAGATCCAGCTTCAACTGGCCTGCACCATGCGCGACTGGTGTGACTTCGTGATCTGGCGCGATGGCGAAATCATCGTTGAGCGCGTGGAAGCCGATCCGCTCTGGCTATTCCAGCACATGCCAGCCCTTGAGGCTTTCCGCGCTGAGTATCTGGCGACCATCGCCAGCGAAGAGAAGTCAGCCCGCCACCTGATCCCGCTTATCCGCGAAGACCTCACATGGTCGGCGCTCGAAGCTGAGTATGCCGACGCCAAGGCCGAAGCGGACAAGGCGGGCGCCAGGCTGGAAGCAGCAAAGAAAGCCCTGATTGCCGAGTGCTGCGAGCAGAGCCAGAAAGGCCGGCTGGTTCAGGTCATCCGATCAGAACGCTCCGGCACCGTCGATTACGCCAAGGCCATTGAGCATTACGCGCCCGGCGCCGACCTGAGCGCATACCGCAAAAAACCAACCGTTGTTTATTCAGTTAAGGAGTGCCGCTAATGGCCCGTGGAATCAATCGCGTAATTTTGATCGGCAATGTTGGCGGCGACCCCGAAACCCGCTACATGCCCAACGGCAATGCGGTCACCAACATAACGCTGGCGACAACCGATGCGTGGAAGGACAAGCAGACCGGCCAGCTCAACGAAAAAACCGAATGGCATCGGGTCGTGCTGTTCGGCAAGGTCGCGGAGATTGCCGGCGAGTATTTGCGCAAGGGAAGCCAGTGCTACATCGAGGGCCGTCTCCAGACCAGGGAATGGGAAAAGGACGGCGTGAAGCGGTACACCACGGAGGTTGTGGTGGATATGGGCGGCACGATGCAGCTGCTTGGCGGGAAGCCGGAGGGAGGCCAGCAGCAAGCTGTAAGGCAGCAGCCGAAACGCCAGCAACCGAGCCAGCAGCCTGCCCCGCCTGACTTTGACGATACCGACATACCATTCATCGACCCCTATCGCGGCGCCCGCTCCCTTCTGATCTGACCCACCCGGGCGCCACTCGGCGCCCTCCTCCCCGGACAATAACCATGAACAAACCGACCGGCACCCGCCTGGGCAGGCTGATAAAGCGTGTCTCGGATTCGGGTATCACAGAAAAGCGCTGCCCCTGCTGCGACGAATGGAAACCCCATGACGACGCGCATTACCAGTTTTTGAAGACGCGCGGTTACCGGCGCAGCGAGTGCCGGAAGTGTGTGGCTGCGAAACAGGTTGCCTATCAGCGAGCGAAGAGGCAGGCGGCAGCATGAACGGCCCTCGCAATCACACCGGCCACCGCATCGGCGAATGGCACCAAAAGGCCAAGCTGACTGACGCCCAAGTCGCCGCCATGCGCGCTGACTACGAGGCAGGCCGAGGCGGCTACCAGACCCTATCCAAGCGCTACGGCTGCGGCATCAGCACCGCGCGCGACATCGTTCAATTCCGCACCAGGTGGGCGGCGTAGATCGGAGGAAGCATGAACCCCGAATCAGGCAGGCGAAAGACCGGCTGGAAGGCTTGGAGCGCAGCGGATGACGCGCAACTGGTTGAGCACTGGAAGACGCTCCCGCTCGGCGACGTGGCGCAGCGGATGGGCCGCAGTACTAGCTCAGTCTACAACCGCGTCCAGAAGCTCGGACTGAAGCGCACCGACGAATACAAGGCCATTACCGGCTGCGGGCGTATCAAGAAAGGTTCCGAGCCGTGGAACAAAGGCAAGAAGGGCTGGCAGGCAGGAGGCCGGGCCAAGGAAACACAATTCAAGCTAGGCGACCGACCATCGAACACATGGCGACCCATCGGCGCCGAACGCACCGGAAAGGGTGGCGTGCTGTATCGCAAGGTGGCTGATACAGGTGACAAGAAGGTCGACTGGCGCGCAGTTCACGTCCTGCTATGGGAAGAGGGCAACGGTGCGCTGCCACCCGGTCACATTGTCGTGTTCAGAGACAAGAACCCAGACAACCTATCCCCTGACAACCTGCTAGCCATCACCCGCGCCGAAAACATGCGGCGCAACTCAATCGACCGCTACCCGCCAGAGTACCGCAGCACGGCGCTGACGCTCGGCTGGTTCCGCCGCAAGCTCAACAAATTGGAGACAGCACATGAACAACCTATCTGACCTGCGCGCGATCCTCGGCGAAACGATTCGCAAGGTGATGGACGGCAAGATCAGCGTCGACCAGGCCAAGGCCGTTGCGATGGTGGCGGGCGAAGTGAATGCCACGGCACGACTAGAAGTGGACATGGCCCGCGCTACCGATGGCGATTTTCGAGGCTCTGGCTTTA
>CEQG01021877.1_pt1 | contig 14609 bp, 22 predicted proteins | sample 350301 | NCBI WGS metagenome assembly CEQG01 (sample SAMEA2621242, study PRJEB7988) | marine metagenome | isolation source: saline water (ENVO:00002010), including | reverse complement strand
CCGGCCAGCGGACGGCGGGCAATATCCAGTCGCCGATCGACGATCTGGCCGAACTGATCGCCAATGGCTGGGAAATCCCTGACGCCGCCCGCAAGCTCGGGATCACCAAGACCTACGCCTACGCGCTTTTCCAACGGATGCGTGGACGGCTCGGGGAGCAGGCCCGGTGAAGCGCTGCAAGACCTGCGAAAAGGAGCTGAGCGCTGGGAACAAGAGCGGGTATTGCCGCAAGCACGTCGCCGCGCACAATGCCAAGAACCCGGAGATCGGCGCGAAGATCAGCGAGGGCATCAAGCGCGCGCTTGAGGGCAACCCCGAACGTCTCGCGCAGCTTCGCTACCGGGCGGCAAAGCTCAGCAACCGACCTGACGTTGTGCAGAGGCGCACTGAGCGCTTCCGTAAAGATCAGGTCTGGAAGCTCGGTTTCGCAGCCTCGCGCGACCCGGAAGTGCGGGCGCGCGCGGGCCGGACGCTGAGCGAGCGCCGCCTTGCGTGGTGCGCTCCACACCTGCGCGCCGAATATCTCGAACTGGTCTGCGACCGAGGCGTGCCTGCCGCCGAAGCGAAGATCATCATCGCGCGCAAGGAAGCCCAAGAGAACGGGGTCGAGCTCGTATGACCCGGCGGTACGGCTCCAAGCGCCGCACCAAGGCTGACAAGAACGGCGCGCTTATGGCGATGCTGTCGATGCGGACCACTCTCGATTTCACGCCGGAGCAGGCGCGGTCGTCGGCACGCTCGCACGGCCTGTCCGAGCCCGAATTTCTCAAGAAGGTCGAAGAGGCCAAGCAGCGCCGCGCGCAGGCAGAGGCGCAGATGAGGAAGCTGGCGCAGTGACCGATTGGGCAGCCCTCGAAACCCCGCTGTTCCAAGAGCCTCGCTTCTGGATGGAGCCGACCGATCGCGACCCTGCGAGCGAGTTGACGCGGCAGGCGCGCTTCATCGGCGCGATCGAGCGTGCACTGCCCGGCGTCGTTGTCGCAGCCATCCCGAACGCGGCCAAGCGCGGTCAGAAGGCGCTCAACCAGGCGAAGAAGGAAGGCGCGCTGTGGGGCTTCCCCGATCTTGCCGTCATCCACGCAGGCCGATCCGCCTACCTCGAATTCAAAGCGGGCCGCGCGAAGCCGAAACAGCACCAGGTCGACGCGATGAACCGCATCCACGACCAAGGCGTGCCTGTCGCGCTCGTCCGCACAACCGAAGGCGCAATGCGCTTCCTCAAGGAGCAGGGGTTCGACCTATGAGCTGGTCTCCGCAACAGGACGCCGCGATCAAGGCCGTCCGCGAATGGTTGAAAGACCCGCGTGGCAAACAGGTTTTCCGCCTGTTCGGGTACGCGGGCACCGGGAAAACCACACTGGCTCGCGAACTGGCCAAGACCGTGCGTGGAACGGTTCTGTTCGCGACGTTCACGGGCAAGGCGTCGCTCGTCCTGCGCAAGAAGGGATGCGAGGATGCCAGCACGATCCATTCACTGATTTACCGGGTGGAGGTCAACGAACAGACCGGAGAGGCCACATTCAACCTCAACACCGAGAGTGACCTCGCCGATGCCGCCCTTCTGGTCGTCGACGAGGTATCGATGGTCGGCAAGGAACTCGCGCTCGACCTGCTCAGCTTCAAGAAGCGCGTGCTCGTACTTGGCGATCCCGCGCAGCTTCCGCCGGTCAAGGATGAGGGCTTTTTCATCAACGAAGCCCCTGACGTAATGCTGACCGAAGTGCACCGGCAGGCGCAGGACAACCCCATCATCCGCATGAGCATGGAAGTGCGCGAGACCGGGCGTATCAGCCTCGGTGATTATGGTGAAAGCTCCGTGCTGCGCTGCGACCAGGTGGGACCGGAGCGGCTTCGCGAACTGGTGCTCGGTGCAGACCAGCTCCTGTGCGGTCTCAATCGCACCCGCACCACATACAACCGCCGAATTCGCCAGCTCAAGGGCCTCGAAGGTTCTGCGGAGACCTGGCATCCTGCGCCCGGCGACCGTCTCATCTGCCTGAAAAACAGGCGCACGAAAGCTCTCTTCAACGGCGCGATGTGGGAGGCACGCAGCGTCGGCGATAAGTTCCGCTGCTTTGCGATCGAGGCCGCTTCCCTTGACGAAAACAGAGATCCGCTCACGCTTGAAGTTCCAGAGGAATTCTTCGCCGGAACCGAGCGCAACCTGCATTGGCAAGAGCGTCGCCGTTACGACGAGTTCACCTTCGGATGGGCGATCACCACCCACAAGGCGCAAGGCTCCGAATGGCCCAATGTCATCGTGTTCGATGAAAGCGGCTCGTTTCGCGAAAGCCGGTCGAACTGGCTTTACACCGCGATCACCCGCGCTGGCGAGAAAGTGACGGTGGTACAATGAACGCACCAACCAAAATCCAAACTGCCGACGTGCACAGCTACCTGCCCGATGCGCAAGGCGAAGAGCTGGAACTGCGCACCAAGCTCCTGGTCGCGCGCGACCATGCCGCTGCATTGTGGGCACGCGCCGTAGATCAAGACGCGGCGCAGCTCGCTCGCAAAGCGCACGATTTCGCGGGTGCTGTGGTTTACCGCAGCAGCCTGTCGGTTCCGGTATTGCAGATGGCCGTCGAGTATTGCCGCAGCTTGGTCAAAGCCGCGATGCTGAGCGAGTCCATCACGGCGGCGGTGGGCGAATGATGGCGGAAGTACACCACCTCTGGAAAAACCGTCTGTCTGGCACGAACCGCGGCTACAAGAAGACCATCACCAACCTGATGCTGTTTCTCGACGGCCTGCCTGATCTAGGCACGCGCCTCTGCTGGAACGAGCTGGCGCAGCGTGTCGAATGGAACCGTGAGCCAATCGATGACGGGCACCTCGTCGATATTCGCGTGCTGCTCGAAGCCGAGGGCTTTGAGCCGAACGTAAACGATCTTCTGCCTGCTGTCGTCCGTCACGCGAAAAAGCACGCCTATCACCCGGTCCGAGACTATCTCGACGGTCTCAAATGGGATGGTAGGCCAAGGCTCGACCTCTGGCTGCATCTTTGCCTGGGCGCACCGAACACGCAATTCAATCGCCTGGTCGGCCGTCGCACCCTGATCGCCGCCGTCGCGCGCGCCTACAAGCCGGGCTGCAAGGTCGACACCGTGCTGGTGCTGGAAGGCCCGCAGGGCATCAAGAAATCGTCCGCCATCGCAACGCTGTTCGGAGAGGACTGGACTGCGGAAAGCGTCAACCTGTTCGACCAGCACAACAAGATGGTCATGGCGATGATGGGGTCATGGGTCGTCGAGCTGGCCGAGTTTATCGCGATCGCCAAGCGCGATCAGAACACGGTCAAGGGTATGCTGTCTATGCGCTCCGATCGCGTGGTGTTGCCCTATGCCAAGATGGCGACCGACCACCCGCGCCAGTGCATCTTCTTCGGCACGATCAATCCGGGTGAAATGGGCTATTTAACCGACAGCACCGGCAACCGCCGCTACTGGCCGGTCGAGGTGGTGCAAGCGGACCTCAAACTGATCGAACGTCAGCGCGACCAGCTCTGGGCGGAAGCCCTTGCTGCCTACCGCGATGGCGAGCGCTGGTGGCTCGACGCGGAAGAGCAGAAGCTGGCCGAACGCGAAACCGGGGATCGTGAGGAGTACGATGTCTGGGACGAAATTCTCGCCGACAAGATCGCGATGCACCAGACGATGACGATTGTGAAGGCGCTCTATGAGCTGGGCGTGCCCCATGAGCGAATGGACAAGCGGGCGCAAATGCGCGCGTCGGCCAGCTTGAAGCGGCTTGGTTTCGTCCAGGACGCGTCTCCCAGCAAGGTCAGCGATGGGTCTGGGCGGCGTAGGTCTGTCCGGATTTTCCGAAGGAAGCCAGATGGTTAGCTCTGTCTACGATCCCGTCTACCAACCTGTCTACAGTAATGTGGCTGAATTGCGGCTTGTAGACACCTGTTCATTTTGGAGGCCGATGCGATGAATGGATGCCTACAAGCTGGAATTTCGACGATGGATTGTAGACAACTTTGTAGACAGGATTTTGCGTTTAATTTCAGAGCTTTCTATCGGTGTCTACTATGTCTACTTTCAATTCTAAAGAGAAGTATAGTGAAAAAGGGGCCGTATCGCGTGCGCGCGCGAGGACTTGGTAGACACCCCCAACCCCATCCGGGGAGGGTGTGATGGACCTGACCTATGCCGAGCGCATGACCTACCAGGCGATCTGTGCCGCTGCCGATGCAGGGCTGCCCTGTCCGCTTAATCTCGACATCGAAGACCTCACCGGGTTCTCGTCGGCAAGCATGGGCTCGTCCCTCGTCCGCAGGCTTGAGCAAAAAGGGTTGATCAGGGTGGAGCGATATCAGCGATTCAGGCGCGTGCAGGTTTGTGCTACTGGCAAGTGGACCGCGAGACCCGAAGGGCAGCGCAGCAGGCGCAAGCACGTACCGCGTGGCGCAGGCTCCGCATCCGGCAGGCTCGCCAAGCAGTCGAGGAGGATCACATGAACGAAGGGCTGACACCGAAGCAGCAGCGCTTCGTCGAAGAGTACCCCACCGACTGCAACGGGAAGCAGGCTGCAATCCGGGCTGGCTACAGCGCGCCGACTGCCGAAGTCACCGCATCACGTCTGCTAAGCAATGTTAAGGTAAAGGCCGCGATAGATGAACGACTAGCGGCACTGGCCGAAAAGGCAGGCGTGACGCAGGAGCGCATCGTCGAAGAGTTCGTGCGGATGGGCTTCTACGACCCCGCCGATCTGGTTCGCACGCCGGTGACCAAGCCGGAGGACATCGCGAACCTGCCCGAAGACGTCAGGCGCGCGATCGTTGGCTGGTCTTGGGACAAGGCGGGCAACTTCACGCTCAAGCTCGCAGACAAGGCCGGGTCGCTGGTCAGCCTTGGCAGGCACCTCGGCATGTTCAAGGATCGCGTCGAGCATGACGTCGGGCAAGACCTCGCCGCGGCGATCCAGGCGGGCAATGCGCGGGCTTCGCAGGCGGAATGATGTTCGCAGCCGGAAGCCTCGTCCTGTGCGTCGACGACACGCCGCGCTGGCCGCACGAAACCCCGCTCGCGATCGAGCAAGGTGGCGAGTACGTGGTGGAGTCGGTGGGCGTGGATGAGGCGGACCAACTCGGGCTGCACCTCGTAGGTTTCGAAAGCATCGGCTGGCGTGGCGGGTATCGCGCCGACAGGTTCGTCTCCGCGCTGGGCCCGGCAATCCCGGCCAGGGAGGTGGCGGTTGTCGCGTGATCCTCGCCTCGACCTCGCTAGGCGCATCGGCGAGTTTCGGCTCGACCCCTTCGGTTACGCTCATTTCGCCTTCCCCTGGGGTGAGGGCGATCTTGCCAATGCTACCGGACCGCGCGAATGGCAGGCGCGCGAGCTCAAGCGTATTCGCGACCACCTGCAGAACCCGGAGACGCGGTTTCAGCCCTGCCGCATCGCGGTCGCGTCTGGCCACGGGATCGGCAAGTCGGCCGAGATCGGGATGATCGTGAAGTGGGCGCTCGACACCTGCGTCGACACGCGCATCGTGGTCACCGCGAACACCGAGACGCAGCTGCTCACCAAGACCAGCCCCGAAATCGCCAAGTGGAACCGGCTCGCGATCACCCGCGACTGGTTCCGCGCGAACGCCACCAGCTTGGTCAGCACCATGCCCGGACGCGAAAAGTCGTGGCGCGCGGATCTTGTCACATGGTCGGAGAATAACACCGAAGCGTTCGCCGGCCTGCATAACGAGGGCAAGCGCATCGTCGTGATCTACGACGAAGCCTCGGGCGTTGCGGACAAGGTCTGGGAGGTGACGCTGGGCGCACTGACCGACGAGAACACCGAGATCATCTGGATCGCGTTCGGGAACCCGACGAAGAACACCGGCGCGTTCCGCGAGTGCTTCGGCAAGCAGCGCCACCTCTGGCACACCCGCAACATCGACAGCCGCACGGTCGAGGGCACGAACAAGACCTACCTGCAGGAGATCGTCGACACCTACGGCGAGGACAGCGACATCGCTCGGGTGCGCGTGCTGGGGCAGTTCCCATCCGCGTCAACCATGCAGTTCATCGGTGTCGACTTGGTCGAGCAGGCGCAGGAGCGCGAGGCGCCGCATTCACTCGGCTCTGACCCGGTGATCTTCGGCGTCGACTGCGCGCGGTTCGGTGATGACAAGTCCGTGCTGGCCATCCGCTGCGGCCGCGATGCGCGCTCGCGTCCGTGGAAGACCTGGGCGCAGCAGGACGCGATGACGCTCGCCGCGGATATCACGCTCGAGGCGCAACGCTGGCATCCGGACATGATTTTCGTCGACGCGGGCAATATTGGCGGCGCGGTGGTCGATCGGTTGCGCCAACTGCTGCCCGACACGCCGGTCGTCGAAGTCTGGTTCGGGGGCAAGGGTGGGGAAGCCGAGCTCGAGCCGGGGGTGTCGATCCGCACCAAGAACAAGCGGGCGGATATCTGGGCGAAAATGCGCGCGTGGCTGCGCGGCGGGTGCATTCCTGCTAGCCAAGACCTGCGGGACGACCTCATTGGCCCGGAATACGGCTTCGATGCCAATCAGGCTATCGAGCTCGAGCGCAAGGAGCACATGAAGAAACGGGGCCTGCCCTCGCCCGACCACGCCGACGCGCTGGCCTGCACCTTCGCCGAGCCGGTATTGCCGCGCGCGGTGCCGGGCTACATGGACCCGGTGAACTACGGAACGGGAGGTGATCGCTATGCCGAGCTCTGACCCCGCCTTCACCGCGTGGCTGCGCGAAGCCGAGATCGCGAAGGGCTACCCGCGCGACTGGATCAGGCGCAACCTGCCAGCCCTGCGCGCGCAGTACGACCGCGAGGCGACGCTGCCGCCCTGTCCGCCGCGCGAGGTTGGGTCGCGGGATCGGTACGAGGAGTTATAGCCAAGCCCTACCAACTTCGTGCTATACGGCGCTTCATGGCCGCACCGAATCCGATTCCCCGCATCAAATTCTGGCATTCGGCGCTCGCGACATTCCTGCTGACACAAATCCTCTATGGCGTCGAAGGCTGGCTTCTGTGGGCGGTCGCAATGGTTGCTGGTTGGTTGTTCACCATGAAGCAGCCGCATGGTGAGAAGAGCGGGTGGGTGCCATTGGGCATCTGGTCAAGCATCATGGCGATTTCGATCGCCTTCGGGTTCTAGCCTCCGCGATTCAACGCCAGCGCTGAGCCGCTTATCCCGCCTCCTAGTCACAGGAGGCGACCATCTGCATTTCCGCTCCCGAGGTTCCCGAAGCCCCGCAGCGTCAGGCGGCAAAGCTGCCGACCGGCAACACGCCCCAGCGCGGCGGTGACAAGCTGCGCCGCCGCGCGATCATGGCGGGGCTCGTCACCAACCCGAACGGCCTTGGCAACCCGCAGGTCACCAACCCGACGCTCGGCTGATGGACGAGGCGCGTTCCTCAAGCACGGCAGGCATCCGCGACCAGCTGACCAAGCGGCTCGAGGCGCTGAAAGGCGTTCGCCGCGACTACGACGATGAAATCCGCGAGATCGCCCGGTTCGCACAGCCCGCCCGCTCGCGCTTCCTCGCGGGCAACAAGGACGAGCCGGGCAAGCGCCGCCTGCGCAACCGCAAGCTACTCGACAGCCACGGCATCGAAGCCTTCCGCACGCTGACAAATGGCATGACCAGCGGCCTGTCGAGCCCGTCGCGTCCGTGGTTCACCCTGCGCCTGCCCGACGAAGACCTGAACGAGCAGCCTGGCGTGCGCGAGTGGCTGAGCGACGTCGAGCGCCGCATCTACGCCTTCCTGTCGAGCACCAATTTCTACGGCGCCGTGAAGTCCGGATATGCCGAGCTCGGCCTGTTCGGGACCGAGGCGTGCATCATGATGGCGCATCGCTCGGTCGGCGCGGTCTGCCACCAGCTGACCTTCGGCGAATACTGGATTGCGCTGGACGACAGCCTGACCGCGGACACGCTCTACCGCCGGTGCCCGATCACGGTGCGCCAAGCGATGCAGATGTTCGGCAACAGCGTCTCGAACCGCATCCGCACCGACTACGACAAGGGCAACTACACCACCGAGGTCAACGCCTACCACGCGATCGAGCGTGACAGCGAATACGACCCGCACCGCTTCGGTTCGAAGCCCTACCGCTCGGTCTACTGGGACGCGGACGACAGCCGCGACACGGTGCTGCGCAAGTCCGGATTCGACAGCAAGCCGTTCTGGGCTCCGCGCTGGGATGTGGTCGGCGGGGATACCTACGGCGTCTCGCCCGGGATGGAAGCGCTGCCCGCGTTGCGCGAGCTGCAGATGCAGAGCAAGCGGCGCAATGAGGCGATCGACCAGATGGTCAAGCCTGAGATGGGCGTGCCTGCGGGCGTGCGGCTGACCGGCGAACCGGGGCGCAAGTTCTCGACGTCCGGGCTGACGCAGGACCAGGTCGTCATCCCCTACCAGGTGCCCTACCAGTCGGTCGCGGCGATCGGCGCCGAGATCGAAAAGTGCCAGCAGCAGATCGACGCGCTGAGCTACGCCGACCTGTTCAACGCAATCACGAACATGCGCGGCATCCAGCCCCGCAACATGGAAGAGATCGCGTCGCGGAACGAGGAAAAGCTGACGCAGCTTGGCCCGGTTATCGAGCGGGTGAACAGCGAAAAGCTTGAGGTTGCGATCGACCGAACCTTCGAGATCATGAGCGCGGGCAACCTGCTGCCGCCGGTGCCCGAAGCGCTGGCCGGTTCGCCGATCGACATCGAGTTCGTGTCGATCCTTTCGCAGATGCAGCGCATGGTTGGGCTGGGCCAGATCGAAAAGGCCGCCGGGTTCGCGGGCAATGCGGCGGGCGCGTTCCCCGACATCCTCGACAATTTCGACAGCGACGAGATGGCGCGCGAATACGCGAGCCGCGCAGGCACGCCGCCCAAGATCATCCGCCCGATGCAGAAGGTCGAGGAAATCCGGGCGCAGCGCGCACAGCAGCAGCAGATGCAGCAGATGGCCGAGATGGCCGCGCCTGCCAAGGATGGCATCGAAGCTGCGCGCCTCCTGTCCGAAAGCGATCTCGGCACGCAAGCCCCGGTGCCCGCCCTGTGACGATCGACCGCGCAGACGCAATGTTCCTGCTTGGGCGACCGGAGTTTCGCCGCTTCCTCTACGCCGCGATTCAAAGCGCCGGCCTGCTCGGCCATACGAGCGGGGCCAACGGGCAAAGCGGGCGTGACCTCGGCTTCTACGAGGGGCGTCGAAGCCTGGGGTTCGAAATGCTGGCGATGGTCGATCAAGGCCAACCCGACGCGCTCCAATCGCCGGAAGCGCTCGCGACGATCAACAGCATTCTCATCGAACATCTGAACCCTGCCCCCGCAAAGGAGAAACCCGATGGCAGACGAAGCGACCACAACCGATACGACGCAATCGACGAGTGAAGAGACCGCGACCGAGCAGCAGCCGGACACGTCCGCGACCGCGGACACTGCTGCCGCCGATCAGCCCACCACCGATACCGACGCCGATGGAACCGTGCTTGGCGGCAAAGAGCCCGCCGACGAACCGGGCGAGGTAAGCGAAGACGGCGCGGCGGACGATGCTGCCGCGCAAGGCCCGCCCGAAAAGTACGAACTGGCGCTGGAAGGCGTCGATCTGGACGCGCCGCTCGTGGAAGCGGCGGAACCCGTGCTGCGCGAGCTCGGCCTGACGAACGATCAGGCGAACACGCTGCTGCCGGTCGCCAACCAGCTGGTCGAGCGCACCCGCGACGGCGTGATGCAGCAGCTGGTCGACGCGGCGGGGCAGCAGCGGGCCGACTGGCTCGCCATCGCCAAGAAAGACGAAACGATCGGCGGAAAGAACTGGGACGAGACGGTCCATCTTTCCGCGAAAGGGCTCGATGCGCTCGGGTTCACGGAGGGGCATCCCTTCCGCCAGGCGCTCACCGAGACCGGCTTCGGCAACCATCGCGACATGATCTTCGCATTCCGCAAGATCGGCGAGATGGTCGGCGAAGACGGTGCATTCGTCCGCTCCGACGCCGGGGCGACGGTCCAACCGGATGTCGCAAAGCGACTCTACCCCGACGACTGAAAGGATTGAGCTATGGCCGGAGTCGGCAACACCTATCTGCAGCTCATCGACGCGATGAAGAACGGCCACCTCGGCGAAGGTGCCCCGTACGAAATCGTCGAAGCGCTGCACACCATCAACCCCGTGATGCGCGATGCGAACGTCATCACCTGCAACATGGGCACGAAGCACCGCTCGGTCATTCGCACCGGCCTGCCGTCGATCTCCTGGGGCGCGCTGTACGAAGGTACCGCGCAGTCCAAGAGCACGACCACCCAGGTCGACGACACGACCGGCTTCATGGAAGGTCTGTCGAGCGTCGACACCCGCCTGCTCAAGCTGGCCGGCGACAATGCGGGCAAGATCCGCATGGCCGAAGCGCAGCCGTACCTCGAAGCGATGGCGCAGGAATTCGAAGCGTCGTTCTTCTACTCCGACGTCGGCCTGAGCCCGCGCAAGTTCCACGGCCTCGCCGCGCGCTACAACACGCTCTCGGGCGCACCGATCGCGGCCAACGTCGTCGACGGCGGCGGCTCGGGTTCGGACAACACCTCGATCTGGTTCGTCACCTACGGCGACATGGCGACCTCGCTGATCACCCCGGCCAATATCGCCGCGGGTGTGCAGCGCGAGGACAAGGGCGAGCAGCGTGTCCTCGACGGCGACGGCAACCCCTACTACGTCAAGGAGGAGAAGTTCGAACAGCACGTGGGCGTCACCGTCCGCGACTGGCGCTACAATGCGCGCATCGCGAACATCGACGTCTCGGACGTGCTGGCGGGCAACGTCGCGCTCAACCCGCTCCTGCGCAAGGCTTACTACAAGCTGCAGGGTCGCCGGGCGTACAGCCTCGAGAACGGCGCCGGGATGATCGGCGCGACGCGCACGGTCATCTACATGAACCGCACCCTGATGGAAGCGCTGGATGCCGAAAGCACCAACGAAGGTGCGTCCGACAACTTCGTCCGTCTCGACAAGCGCGAGATCCAGGGCGAGGAAGTCACCACCTGGCGCCGCATTCCCATCCGCGAAACCGACAACCTGCTCAACACCGAAGCTGCGGTCGCCTGAGCCTGACACGAAAGGACACGGAAATGATTTTCGACAAGGAAACCATGTTCTGCGAAGGCCAGGCGGTCACCGCCGACGCTGCTTCGACGAACTATATCGACCTCGGCGCCACCGGCACCCCGTTCGGTTCGGACACGGCGCTGACCCGCGATATCGGCAAGGGGTCGTCGATCCCGCTGTCGATCAACGTGGTCGAGGCGTTCAACAACGCCACCTCGGTCAAGGTCGCGCTGCAGGTGGACGACAACACGTCGTTCTCCTCGGCGTCCACGGTCGCGGAGCGCACCTATGCCCTCGCCGAACTGGCGGGCGGACAGCTGCAGTTCCCCGACTACATCCCCGAGGGTGCGAACGAGCGCTATCTGCGGCTCTACTTCGACGTGACCGGCACCGCGCCGACTACCGGCAAGTTCACCGCTGGCGTCGTCGCTGGCCGTCAGACCAACTACTGAGGAGGCTGACATGGCGATGAAGACCTATATCGCGCTGCAGAAGGGGCAGGCCCCGAACGGCGCGGTCATCGAAGCCGGTGAGCGTTTCACTGCCGAGTTTCGCACGATCGTGCGCGACGAGGTGAAGAACGAAGCCGGCAAGGTGATCAGCCGCCCGGCTGCCACCGACGACGAAGGCCAGATCAAGACGGTCGTGGCCAAGGAGCCGCCTTCCTGGGCGCGCGAAGAAAAGGCCGCGGAGAAATCCGCCAAGGCCGACTGACAAGGCGGCGGGGCTTCGGTCCCGCCGTTTTTCCATGCGCGAGCTGAATTTCTCCCGATATCCGATCAGGCAACCGCAGGAGACGCGCGGGCCGCTCAAGGTCGCGTCCGCGGCGGACATCGGCAATTTCACCGGCTGGGCCGTCTACAACCACGGCGGCGGTGCGCAGGCGATAGCCGCGAACACGCGGACGAAACTGTCGATCGACGGTACCACCAAGATCGAAAGTCAGCTTCCGGACGACACGGGTGCGTTGTGGGACACCGCGACGAACACCATCGTCGGGAGAGAGGGCGATGCGATCTCGGTCAATATCCAGTTCGTGTTCACTCCGAACAATTCGGCAGCGACCGAAATCAACATCGAGGTCGACATCGGCGGTTCGGTCGGGGTCGTCGAATACGAGACCCGCGCGCTGACCCGCGGCGCGGGCAATCCGCACAACATCACCCTCGCCTTCCCGGCCTACACGAGCGACACCTGGGAAGCGAATGGCGGCGAAATCTACGTCGAGGTCGATGGGCCCGGCAGTATCACCGCGCTGCGTATCGTGGTCGTGAGAACGCACCGGGCGCGCTGATGAGCGACTGGGAATATCTCGGCGAGGGCAGGTTCGCAGACATCCGCAACAAGGTTCGCAAGCGCGCGGGGCGCGTGACGCTGGCGAGCGACGGGGTAGCCACGATCACGTTTGAGCCGCCGATCATCATGTCCGAACGCCCGCGCCTCTGTCGAGACGATGAGGCTGGCGAAGCGTCTGCTGCGAGCAAGCGTAGGGATATAGTTCCCGTGCGAGCGATTCAACGCCGCGGCCCACGGCCCTAGTGCATTCGCATGGCCCTGATCGACCTCTGCAACCGCGCTCTGTCTCTGGTCCATGCCGGGGCGATCGAGGCGCTCGACGAAGCATCGGTCGAGGCCGAGGAGTGCAAGACGCATGCGGAGCCCCTGCTGCGCGAGATCATCGAATGGTCCGACCGCTTCCCTTGGGCGATCGACCGGGAAGTTCTGGCGCTCACCACCAACGACCGCCCTGCCGAATGGCTCTACGCCTATGTCGCGCCCGCCACGATGGCGAGCCCGCTTGCGGTGCGCGAGCAGTATCCCGACGCGCAGTATCTCCCCGTGTCCGGCCCCGGATCGTTCCCCTGGCAAGACGAGATCGTGGTGTCGTTTCTGCATGAACAGGGGCGCATCTACACCAACGCCAAGGACGCGACCTTGATCTTCGTGAAATCGCAGATCGAGGTCAACGACCTGCCCCCGCTGGGCGAGCTGGCCTTCATCTATGAACTGGCGCACCGACTGGCCATGTCGCCGGTCTGCAAAGACTACAAAAAGGCCGAGACGCTGCAGCGCAAGGCCGAGGCGGCCCGCGCGCGGTTCGTCGCGGACGAGGAGAACAAGAACCCCCGCCCGCAGATCAGCCACGTCTCTGAAGCGGAATATGCGCGCATGGGGGTTGGCTTGGGCTGGACCCCATGAAGTACCGGACCATTCAACCGAATTTCAGCCGCGGGGAGATCGCGCCTGACCTCTACGGCCGGTTCGATGTCGACGCCTACAACGCGGGCCTCAAGCAGGCGCGCAACGTGGTCGTGCTCAAGTACGGCGGCCTCACCAAGCGGCCTGGCACGCGCTATGTCGGGGAATCGTTCAACGGGCTGGAACCCTCGCGCCTGATCCCGTTCCAGTTCTCGCTCGACCAGTCCTATGCGCTCGAGCTCGGTCAGGGGTTCATGGCGCCGTGTGCGCTCGGCGGACGGGTTGTCGAAGAAGAACTCGCCATCACCGCGATCACCAGCGAGACGCAGGCCAAGGTGACTGCGGCCTATCACGGCTACGCGGTGGGTGCGCCGGTCTACATCACCGGGATTGCGGGCGCGATGGGCGACCTGCTCAACTACCGCGTGCACGTCGTGGTCGAGGTGGTCGATGACGGCAATTTCCGGATCGACGCCGATACGACCGACGTGGCCTTCACCGCAGCGAGCGGCGGCATCACCCGCACGGCCGAGCCCGATCCCCTGCCCGACCCGCCGGTGGTGCCCGACCCGGTCGATCCGCCTGCCCCGCCCGATATTCGGATCCCCGGCAGTGGCGGCGAAGTGGAGCCGTATTGATGGGTGTCGCCCGGGCCTATATTGCGCGTCACGCCTACAACAGCGTCGAGCTTGCGGAGATCGATTTCGAGCAGACCGCCGACACGATGTATCTGGCGCATATCGATCACCCGCCGCGCACGCTGGTCCGCGCCGGCCATACCAACTGGACGTTCTCCGACATCACGTTCGGCCCGTCGGGTGCGGCGCCGACCGGCTGCAGCGCGGCGGCGACTACTCCGAACACCGACGCTGCCAACTCCGGCGATGGGTATTTCCCGCAGCCGGCGACTTACGTGGTCACCGCGCTCAACGACACGACCGGGCAGGAAAGCCGCGCGTCGAACAGCGCGAGCGCGACGAACGACCTGACCCTCAAGCGCAACTACAACACGGTGACATGGTCCGCGGTGACGGGCGCCGATCGCTACAACGTCTACAAGGCGGACAACGACCAGTTCTACGGCTTCATCGGGACGACCGATGGCCTGACCTTCCGCGACGACAACATCAGCCCCGCGCTAGATCAGGCCCCGCCGGAAGGGTTCAACCCGTTCTCGGCAGCAGGCGACTATCCCTCGACGGTGACGCTGTTCGAACAGCGCTCGATCTGGGCGCGCACCACGAACGCGCCCAATGCGGTGTGGGCCTCGCGCACCGGGCAGCGCGAGAACATGGACAAGTCGCGTCCGGCGCGCGCGGACGATTCGCTGTCCTTCTCG
>CEQG01025445.1_pt1 | contig 14672 bp, 11 predicted proteins | sample 350301 | NCBI WGS metagenome assembly CEQG01 (sample SAMEA2621242, study PRJEB7988) | marine metagenome | isolation source: saline water (ENVO:00002010), including | reverse complement strand
CGCTCAATCACCAGAATTACGACGCCTATGAAGCCTATACCGCCGGCATCAATATCGGCTGGGCGCGCCAATCCACACCGATTTTCCAGAAGCGCTGGACCTATAGCTATGGCGCGGAGATCCTGCTGACCAACGAACAGGTCGTCATCGACCCCGCAACGGCGGACAAGACGCGGCGCACGTATTTCATCGGCGGGCTGCCGTTGCAGATCGGCTATGACCGATCCAATGATCTGCTCAATCCCACCAAGGGTTTCCGCGCCAATCTGCGCGCTGAACCAGAAGGGTCGTTGCAAGGGAATTTCTCACCCTATCTGCGCGCCACGTTCGATCTGTCTGGCTACTATCCTGTGTCCGACAGCCTGGTCATCGCGGCGCGCACCCGCCTCGGCACGATCAGCGGCGTAGATCGCGACGATGTTGCGCCATCGCGGCGGGTCTATGCGGGTGGCGGCGGATCGGTGCGCGGCTTTGGCTATCAGGAACTCGGCCCCAAGGATGTGAACAACGATCCGATCGGCGGTCGGTCAGTCAATGAATTCGCGGTCGAAGGGCGTTATCGCTTCGGCAATTACGGCGTCGTCGCCTTTGTCGATGCGGGCCAGGTCTATGAAAGCGCGACCCCCAAATTTTCCGACATGCGCTATGGCGTGGGCGTGGGCGGGCGCTTCTACACCAATTTCGGTCCCTTCCGCGCCGACATCGCCATGCCGATCAACAGGCAACCCGGTGAATCCAAATTCGCCATCTATATCGGCATTGGGCAGGCTTTCTGATGGCACAGGACGACACTCCTTCCAACGCTTCGTCAGCCGCTGACGCGCCTGCGGAGACCATCGTCGTGCGCGACAAGCGGCCACTGTGGCAAAAGATCGCCATCGGCGTCGCCGGGGTTCTGGTCGGGCTCGTCCTGTTGGTCGGCATATTGCTGCTTGGCCTCAACACCCAGCCCGGCAAGAAATTCCTCATCAAGCAGATTGCCGCCCTGCAGATGGAATCGGGGATGCAGATCGAGGTCGGGCGGATCGACGGATCGATCTACAGCGACATGGTCATCCATGACCTCATCCTGCGCGACCCTAAAGGCGTATTCGCCGTATCTCCGCGCGTCCATGTCGTGTGGAAGCCGTTCCGCTACCTCAACAACCATATCTCTGTCAGCCTGTTGGACACGCCTCTGGTCGTGCTGGCGCGAAGCCCGCAGTTCAACGTCACCGAAAGCGACCCCAACGCCCCGATCCTGCCCGATCTGGACATCGACGTAGACAGGTTGAAGATCGCAAAATTCGTTCTCGCCAGACCGGTCATAGGCCAAAAGCGTGAAATCGCGATCGATGCTGTGACGCATATCGCCGATGGCCGTGCTCAGCTGGAAGCGAGCGCGCTGGTCGATAGCGGCGACCGCTTGCAGGCAAAGCTCGACGCCGTGCCCGAACAGAATCGCCTGGCGATGAGCGGCACGCTGACCGCGCCCAAGGGCGGCGTCATCGCGGCGATGTCGGGACTGACCGATGGCATGACCGCCACACTGGACGGCAAGGGCAGTTGGGAGGCGTGGAACGGTCGCATCGTCGCAACGTCGCCCAAGGGGGAACTGGCGAATATCGCCCTTGCCGCACGCGACGGCAATTTCACGGCCAAGGGGCCGCTACGCCCCGGACTGGTCTTTGCCGGGACCGTCGATCGGCTGACTGCGCCCCAACTGAACGTCGATCTGTTTGCGGGACTGAATGAGCGTAAAGTCAATCTCAAGGGATCGGTGCGTTCGTCGGCCATGACCGCCGACATTCAGGGATTGGTCGATCTTGCCGAAAGCAAATTCGGGTCGTTGCGCGTCAACGCCGCCTTGCTGACCCCCGGAGCGATCATGGAGAAAGTCAGGGGTCGTGACGTGCGCGCATCGGTCATCCTCGATGGACCGATGGCGACGCCGTTCATCGACTATGACATCACCGCTAAAAATATCGCCTTCGACGCGACAGGCATCGAAAACCTCAAGGCCAGCGGCCGGGCGGTAATAGACGCCGATCGCATCCGCATTCCAGTGAACGCCACCGCTAGCCGCGTGACCGGCGTCAACGCAGCGGCAGGCGGCCTGCTCCAAAATTTGCGGGTAAAAGGCGACTTCGCCTATGCCGCAGGCAAGCTGATCAGCGACAGTCTCAAGATCGACAGCGACAAGGTCGATGCAACAGCGATCATCCTGGCGGACCTTGACAACGCCATTTATCGCGGTGGACTGAAAGGCCGCGTCAACGACTATCGGATCGATGGCGTTGGCATCGTCAATTTGAATACCGATGTCGAACTTGTGCCGGGGCCTAAGGGCGGATTTGGCCTTTCAGGCCGGTTCGGCGTACGCACGGCGCGCTGGGAAAATGCGTCGGTCCGGGATTTTCTGGGTGGCAATGCCCTTGTGTCGGGACGGATCGGCATGACGCCGGAGGGCAAGTTCACGCTGGCCGGCCTCAAGGGCGCGGCCCCCAATTTCACGATCCAGTCGGGCTCCGGCAGCTATGACACCGACGGGCAGATCGCCTTCGACGCGGCTGCGTCGTCCAAACAATATGGTCCGCTAGCCCTGACTGTTCGTGGCACCGTCGATCGACCGCAGGCCGTATTGCGCGCCGCGCGACCCAATGTCGGTGTCCAGCTGACCGACGTGGTGGCCAAGTTGAACGGCGAAGCGGCTGGTTACCGGCTCGAGGCCACCGGCGGATCGCCCTATGGGCCCTTCTTTGCCAATGTCCTGATCCGCACGGCGCAAGGTCCGTTGACCATCGACGTCACTCGTGCGCGCTTTGCCGGGGTCGATATGAACGGCCGCATCCAGCAAAGCGCCGCCGGTCCGTTTACCGGGCAACTCGACATGAATGGATCGGGCATCACCGGCGCCGTCCGGCTCGCAGCGGTCGGCAAGGTGCAAGGCGTGGACGTCAACGCCAACGCCTCCAACGCCAAATTGCCCGGTGAGGCAGACATCATCATCGGTCGCGCCATCGTCAACGCGTCGGTCCTTCTTGCCGACCAGCCGCAAATCCGCGCCGACGCGCAGATCGCCAATGCAGCCTATGGCAACTATGTCGTGCGCAAGGCCCGCGCCAAGCTCGATTACCAGGGCGGGCGGGGCAAGGCGCAACTGGTCGCCGATGGCTCCAGCGGGGTACCCTTCTCGGTCGCCGTCAATGCGGCGCTGCGCCCTGATCTTTATGCCGTCGCATTACAGGGGAAGGCCGCCAATATCGACTTCCGCCTCGCTCAGCCGGCGATCATTCGGTCCGAAACGGGCGGATATCGACTGGAACCGGCCACGCTGGTCTTGCCCCAGGGCAAGGTCGATCTTGCCGGCCGGTTCGGCGGCACCACCGCGATGCAGGCGCGCTTCAAGGATTTCGACCTTGCCATCGCCAATATGGCAGCCCCTGGTCTGGGCGTCAGTGGACGCGCCACCGGCACGCTGGACTATACGCAAACCGGCAACGCCTTCCCCACCGCGACCACCCGCCTTGCCATCAATGATTTTCGTCGGTCCAGCCTGACCGCCGTGTCGGACCCTGTATCGATGAATGTCGAGGGCAAGCTGTCGTCGGCAGGCGGCGACATGCGCGGTCTCATTCGCCGTGGCGGTACGACCCTTGGCCGCTTCATCGCCACCCTGGCCCCTCCGGGTGCCGGCGCGTCCTGGGCCGAGCAGTTGCAAAATGCACCATTGGGTGGGGGCATCCGCTATTCGGGTCCGGCCGACGTGCTATTCTCCTTTGCTGGCCTGGCGGATCAGCAGCTGACTGGCGGTCTTGCCGTCGCGGCCGATTTCAATGGCCGCCTCAGCGATCCGCGCCTCAATGGCGTGGTGCGCGCCAACAGCCTGACGTACGAGAATGAGAGTTTCGGCACCCGGGTCACGCAAATGCGGCTCGACGGCCGCTTCACCAGCGATCATCTCGAAATCCGTGACTTTTCGGGCCGGGCCGGTGATGGGACAGTGCAGGCCACAGGCGATGTCGGACTGGCGGCGAACAGCGGCTTCCCGATCAATATCGCGGTCAAGCTCGACCGCGCGCGTTTGGCCCGCAGCGAGGCGATAACCAGTGTCGTGAGCGGAACGCTCAATATCACCAACAGCGCGGCCAATGGCGGTCTGATCAAGGGCGATCTGCGCCTGCCCGAAACACGCTATCGGGTCGCCTGGCAAGGCGGCACCGAAATTCGCCAGCTCACCGGCGTGCGGCGCAAGGGCGAAGGCACCGACTTGCTCGACCAACGCCTGGCCGATCGCAAGGCTGCCGCAGCGCCCAAACCGTGGAAGCTGGATATCCGCGTGCGCGCCGACAACGAGATATATGTGACCGGCATGGGCCTTGATTCCGAATGGAAGACGAACATGCGCGTCACGGGGACGGCGACAGACCCACGGGTCGTCGGCCAAGTCGAGGTGATCCGCGGTCGGTACAGCTTTTCGGGCCATCAGTTCGAGCTGGAACAGGGTTTGATCAGCTTCAATGGCCCGATGACGAACCCGACGCTGCAAATCACCGCCCAAACGCGGATTGATACGGTGACAGCGGGGATCCGTGTCACGGGGAGCGCGCAGCAGCCCGATATCAGCTTCATTTCCACACCCACGCTGCCACAGGATGAAATCCTGTCTCGGATCCTGTTTGGCGACAATGTCGCCAACCTGTCGGCCATGCAGGCGGTGCAGCTCGCGGCAGCCCTCAACGGATTGCGCGGTGGCAGCGGAGGGCTGAACCCGATGGGTAAATTGCAGGGCGCGACCGGACTCGACCGGATCGGCATCGTGGGGGGTGATGAGGCGACAGGTCGCGGCACCAGCCTGGCGGTTGGCCAGCATATTTCCAACAACATCTATGTGGAGGTCATCACCGATTCCAAGGGCTTCACCGCCACGCAGTTGGAAATCGCGCTGTCCAAGACGCTGAGCCTCCTGTCGAAGACTGGCACCAATGCCGGATCGTCGGCGAACCTGCGCTATTCGAAGGATTATTGAGGAAGGGCCGGGCGCGCCGGCCCTTCCCTTTTCCTATTCGTGCGGTCGCAAGGCCTGGTTGAGACTGTCGATCACCGCGTCAATGGGTTCGGTCACGGTAACGCTGCGCCCCTCACCAAAGCGGATACGCGTGCCGTCGCTGACCTGAGTGACGAATGTGACCTGTGCGGGATTGACCGCGGTCTGCGTGCGATCCGTGCCGACGAACATGACGATCATGGCTTGCCTCTCCTTTTATATGGGAGACGCAGAGTAGCGGGTTAGCAGGATCGCGCCAGAGGCCGCGATCAGGCCGCCCGGATCGCCGTGATAAACCCCCCCGCCCGGTCCTCCAAACGATGCGCTTCCTGCGCCAGGCGGCCAGCCACGTCGCGCATCAGGCGGGCCGCCTGGGCGCGGCCTGTCGCATTGTCACTGATCTGCCGCGCGCCGGCGCGGATATGATCGCTCGACTGTCCAGCTTCGGCAACGCTCTCGGCTATCGTCAGACTGAACGCGCCCTGCCGGGCCACGGCATCGAACACGGCAGCCGAGAGACGATTTGCCCGCGTCATCGTTGCATCCATATGGGCGTGTCCCGCGGCAACCTCCCCGATTGCGCCGCGAAAATGGTCGATCCGGCCGGAAATCTCCGCCGCCGCATCGCGTGTTTGCGCAGCCAGGGATTGCACCTCTCTGGCGACGACCGCGAAGCCTTCCCCCGCAGCGCCCGCGCGGGCAGCCTCGATGCTGGCGTTGAGCGCCAGCATGCTGGTTGCCCGCGCGATATTATCGATCAGGGCGATGACCGCGCCGATATCGTCAGCCTCCTGCGCCAGCGCCTCGCTGCGCGCCGCTCCGGAACGGCTGCGGGCCACCGCTTCCTTTATTGCGTCGCCGGCATCCCGGACCTCGGCTTCCATCGTCGCGAACAGATTCCCCAGTTCCGAGCCGCCTGCGGCGATTCCCGCAAGCCGGTCGGCCGTCTGGAGCGCGGCTACCGCCATCGCCCCTGCATCCGCATCATCGAGCGCCGCACGCTCCGTCGCCTCGCCGGCCAGGGTCGCCAATTGGTCCGCCATCACCACCAGGTCGGTGATCAATCGTTCGACATCGGCCCTGAAGTCGGCGCTTTCCTGCGCGATTTTCTCGATACGCTCGGTCCGGGCCATAGCCACGCGCGCGTCCCGCTCCGCAGTCAGCCGCAACAACAGCGATCCACTGAGCACGCCGGCAAAAGCGCCAGCGTCGGTCACGATCAACCCTTCGCACCCGTCCCCCTGCGCAGCGTAGAGATCGACCAACGCCTCTATGCCCATCGCCCGATCCGCGATCGCGCAAGGCCGGACATGGTCATCCAAGCGACCGCCGAAGCTGGGATTGCGCAGCAGGGCGTGGCCAAAGGGATTGAAAAGGATCCGGCGCATGTCGCGCTCATAAATTGCGCCCAACGGCCTGCCGGCGCAGTCCAGCACTGGCAACAAACGCAGCCCGGAATCGCGCTGGAAATGATCCACAGCCTCACTAAGCGGGCAGTCGAGGCGAACAGCCGGCGCATGCGCGGTCAGATACAGGTCGGCCGGAGCCAAAGAGGCCGCCGAGGCAGGCGGTGCGAAGGGCAGCACGGTTGCGGTCATGGCCCGAACCATAGGGCCAAATCGTAAAGGCACCGTTAGGCTTACGTTACAATTATATGACAACCACTTGTTTTTTCATGTTTTTCTTTATCGCTCCGCACGGTAGCCAAATGCCTCCTCCGCAAGCTTCACCACCGCCGGATCCGCTTCCGGAAAGTGAAGCGGCACAAGCTTTTCGAGGCGGTCAGCGACATAGGTGAGCGCCGCGATGCGTCCTGCCTTGCGATGATTATTGTCGATGACATGCCAGGGCGCATCTTTCCGGTCCGTCTTGCAAAACATGTCATGCATCGCGTCGAGATAATCGTCGCGCCGTGCCCGATTGCGATAATCGTCCGGTCCCGTTTTCCAGCGTTTCCAAGGGGTGTCGAGCCGCTGCGCCAGTTGTTCGTCCTGTGTTTCCTGCGTGATATGGACGAAGAGTTTCACGATATTGGTGCCGGCGTCGATCTGCTGCCGTTCGAAGGCGTTAATCTCCTCATAGGCGCGCTTCCAGTCGGCCTTGTCGCAATATCCCTCGACCCGTTCCACCAGAACCCGGCCATACCAGCTACGATCGAAGATCGCGATGTTGCGGCCCGCGGGCAGGCGCGTCCAGAAGCGCCAAAGATAATGATGATCGCGCTCTTCCTGCGACGGCGCGGAAATGGGATGCACCTGATAATAGCGCGGATCCCAATCGGCCGTCATCCGCTTGATGATCCCGCCCTTTCCCGCCGCATCCCATCCTTCCAGCAGGATGACGCTGCGCCGATTATGGACGATATGCGCCACCTGGATCTTGGCCAGCCGTTCCTGGAGGGCCGCCAGATCGGCGTCATAATCGCCTTTGTATTTCTTGCCCTTTTCATAGTCGGACAGGTCGATTGTCATGGGCGCGTCTCCTGCGTGTCCGTTTCCACGATTAGATCGGACGGCTGGCAGGAGAGCAAGGCCTTCAGCGCAGCGCAACGCGCGTATCGACCAGTCGAACGTCGTGCATCATGTTCAGATAGGCCTGAAGATAAAATTTGTGGGACGCCCCCACGATCACCAGCATGCGCTGCCCCGGCGCCGCCCCCAATATATCACGGATGTTCGCCGCCATGCGCAGATTCCGTGTTTCCCAATAACCAGCGTAGTTTCGCCCATATCGCTGCGGCGAGGGTTCGTTCAAGGCTGCTCCAAAATCGCTGTCATAGATAATGCGGGCCTGGTCGGGCGCGTTATAGTTTCGATAGAGCGTGAGAACCCCTTCGCCCGAACCTATGCCTTTAGACAATGTCGCGTCCGCCGCCTTGCGCCGGTTGGTGGCGGAATTGTCCCATGCCTTCATGAGCGCTTCGCCAGCGGCCTTTTCTTCCTCGGCATTGCGATAGGCGCGATCGGCGCTATGATCATCTATCTGGGCCAGCCGCTCCAGCCCCAGCCGCGCGGCGAGCGGCGCCGCGATCAAAAACTCCTCATTGCGCCGTCCCCGCAGCATTTCCAGTCGCGCGACCAATGTCGCGTCGAGGCCGTCGCCCGCATGGCGCTCGGACGGCGGCAGCCTCAACCATTGGACCAGCGCCGACCCCTGATCGGCCGATGCGAGAAACAGCGCGGCGAGATGCCGACGATCGCCGGCTGTGGGATTCGCCGGCCAGTTTGCCAGCAGACGATCGACGTGGGCCGTGGCCGCCAGAACGTCCAGCGCGGTCGCCTGCCGGGCTGGTGCCGCGTCCCAGCAATAATCCTTCACCGTGTCGGCATAACGCGAGGGGAAACGGCGCAGCGCATCACATTGCAGTCCGGATAGGGATTCCACGGCAATTGCCTGCGGTTTCCATCCTGCCAGCCTGTCAAGCAGCGGATCGAGTTGCTTCGCCTCGAAACTCTCCGGCCAATTGGACAAATGTGGTGTACCCAACACCATCACCTCATTGGGCGGTCCGGCAACATCCTTGAGCGTGCCGGGATCGAAACCGGCGCCGGCCAGAAATGCGAGAACCCATAAGGAGGCGGGGGACATAAGGGACACTCCTGCTTGACCAAGCCGACCTTATCATAGTGTATTATTCAATCAATACAGCTTGACGCACATAGGGCAAAATGGCCCCCGTCGCGGGACGGGGGCCATTACCTGGTATCGGCTTTCAACGGAGATATTATCCCTTGGCCTGCGGCTCCACCACGCGGACATGGAGTTCGCGCAACTGCTTGAATTCCGCCGCGCTGGGCGCGCCCATCAGCAGGTCCTCGGCGCGCTGGTTCATTGGGAACAGCGTGATTTCGCGCAGATTTTGCGCGCCGCAGAGCAGCATCACGATGCGGTCGACGCCGGCCGCCATGCCGCCATGGGGCGGCGCGCCATATTGGAAGGCGCGGTAGAGGCCGCCGAAGCGCTCCTCGACATCCGCCTTGCTGAGGCCGACCAGCTCGAACGCCTTGACCATAAGGTCAGGCGACTGGTTGCGGATCGAACCGGACGCAATTTCATAGCCGTTGCAGACCATGTCATACTGGAAGGCGTTGATCGTCAGAGGGTCCTGATTTTCCAGCGCGTCCAGGCCGCCCTGCGGCATGGAGAAGGGATTGTGCGCGAAGTCGATCGACTTCGTATCCTCATCATATTCATAGAACGGGAAGTCGACGATCCAGCAAAGCTCGAACCGGTCCTTGTCGATGAGGTCAAGCTGTTCGCCGACACGGATGCGGGCGAGACCGGCGAGCTTGGCTGCCTGCGCTTCCTTGCCGGCGGCGAAGAAGACGCCGTCATTGGGGCCAAGGCCGAGCGCTTCGATCAGCTTTGCGGTCGCTTCGGGTCCATGATTCTTGGCGATCGGGCCGCCGGGGACGCCATCCTTGATGTTGATATAGCCAAGGCCCGAATAGCCTTCGCCGCGCGCCCACACATTCATGTCGTCGAAGAATTTGCGGCTGCCCGCGCCCGCGCCAGGCGCGGGGATCGCGCGGATGCGCGCGCCGCCATCGACCAGCGAAGCAAAAATTCCGAAGCCCGAGCCAACGAAATGGTCGGTCACGTCCTGGATGATGATAGGGTTGCGCAGGTCGGGCTTGTCGCTGCCATATTTCAGCATCGCCTCGGCGTGCGGGATGCGCGGGAAGCTGCCGGCCGGGGTGACGGGCTTGCCGTCGGAGAAGGCTTCGAACACCTGCGCGATGACCGGCTCCATCGTGTTCCAGACGTCTTCCTGGGTGACGAAGCTCATTTCGAGGTCAAGCTGATAGAATTCGCCGGGCAGGCGGTCAGCGCGCGGATCTTCGTCGCGGAAGCAGGGCGCGATCTGGAAATAGCGGTCGAAGCCCGCGACCATCAGCAGCTGCTTATATTGCTGCGGCGCTTGCGGAAGGGCGTAGAATTTGCCCGGATGGATGCGGCTGGGCACCAGAAAGTCACGCGCGCCTTCCGGGCTGCTCGCGGTCAGGATCGGCGTCGAATATTCGGTAAAGCCCGCGCCTTCCATGCGGCGGCGCATGTCGGAGATGATCTTCGTGCGCTTGACGATGTTGGCATGCAGCGTCTCACGCCGCAGGTCGAGGAAGCGATAGCGCAGGCGGATATCTTCGGGATAGTCCTGTTCGCCCGCGACTGGCAGCGGCAGGTCGGCAGCGGCAGACAGGACGGCCGCGTCCAGCGCTCGAATTTCGATCTCGCCGGTCGGCAGGTTGGGGTTCACCGCTTCCGTGGCGCGGGCGACGACCTTGCCGGTGACGGTGACGACGCTTTCGGCCCGCAGCCCCTCGATCACCTGAAAGACAGGCCCGTCCACTTCGGTCACGATCTGCACCATGCCATAATGATCGCGCAGGTCGATGAAGACCAGATCGCCATGATCGCGCTTCCGATGCACCCAGCCCGATACGCGGACCTCATTGCCGGCATCGGCGATGGTCAGGGCGCCGCAGGTGTGGGTGCGATAGGCGTGCATGGCGTTTTGATCTTTCAGAATCGTTTTACGGAAATGACAAATTGTTGCGGCCCGGCTATGGGCTTGCCTTGTCGACCTTTCGACCAGCCCGCCGGACGCGGGCCAGCCCATAATAAGATCGAAGACCATATGCAAATTCATCCGCTGATTACCGACAGCAAGACGCTTTCAGATTTTTGCGCCCGCATTGCGAATTCCCCCTATGTCGCCGTCGACACGGAATTCATGCGGGAAAATAGCTACTGGCCCGACCTCTGCCTGGTGCAGGTGGCCGATTCCCACGAGGCGGCGGCGATCGACCCCAAGGCGCCGGGCATCGACCTGACGCCGCTGCTCAACCTGCTCGTCGACAATGAGGACGTGCTCAAGGTCTTCCATGCCGGCGGCCAGGACATTGAAATCGTCCACAACCTGACCGGCAAGGCTCCCCACCCCATGTTCGACACCCAGATCGCGGCCATGGCGCTCGGCCTTGGCGAGCAGATCGGCTATGGCAATCTCGTCGATGCATGGCTGGGCGTTCAGCTCGACAAGGGGGCGCGCTTCACCGACTGGGCGCGGCGACCGCTCGACAAGCGGCAGATCGACTATGCGATCGGCGACGTCACCTATCTGATCAAAATCTTCCCAAAAATGCTGGAAGAGTTGAAGAAGACCGGGCGCGGCGACTGGCTGGACCAGGAAATGGAGCGGATCAGCAATCCGAGCAATTATGAGAATGATCCGGCGGATGCGTGGAAGCGCGTGCGCATCGCCAGCCGCAAGGCCGATGTGCTGGGCCGCCTCAAAGCGCTGGCCGCCTGGCGTGAGATGGAAGCGCAGGACAAGAATCTCCCGCGCGGTCGCATCGTGAAAGACGAGACGCTGGCCGATATCGCAAGCCATCCGCCGCGCGCCCAGGAGGATCTTGGCAAAGTGCGGGGCCTGTCCGCCACGTGGAAGACGAACGACATCGGCGCGCGGCTGATGAGCGCGATCAAGGCGTCCCAGCCACTGGACCGCGACGAAATGCCTGAACGCGATCCCAAGCGGCCGGGGCTGGGCAAGGACGGCGCGCTGGTCGCCGACCTGCTGAAACTGCTGCTCAAAATCCGGTCACGCGACATTGATGTGGCCGCGCGCCTGATCGCGCGCAGCGATGATATTGATGCGCTGGCGGCGGGCGTGCGCGAGGGACTGTCGATCCTGGAAGGCTGGCGTTATGAACAATTTGGCCGCGACGCGGTTGATCTGGTCGAGGGGCGGCTTGCCTTTGCGGTCAAGGGCGGGCGGCTGAAAATGACGCGAACCGAATAGGAGACGGAGCGATGCGCTGGGCAATGACGGCATTATCTTTGGCCGGCCTGACCGGCTGTGCCGGTGCCAATGGCTCCGGCCCCCAAACGCCGCCGCCCGCGATGGCGGATGGCCCCTGCCGTGACGCAGGGCTGGACCGGTTCGTTGGACAGAAGGCAAGCGGCGACGTCGGCGCGCAATTGCTAGCTGCATCGGGCGCAAAGACGCTGCGCTGGGGCGCTCCGGGCATGGCCATGACGATGGATTTCCGTCCTGACCGGCTAACCGTCAGCTATGATGAAGCAATGATGATCACCACCGTTCGCTGCGGATAAGCACTCGCGTGTCCAGCATCGTTCGATGACAGCCTCTGCCGATCTGGCCATTCGGATGGCCCGTGCCGCCTTCAACCGCGCTTTGGCCGAGGCGAATTTGAAGGCGATCGAGCCGTTGCTGGCACGCGACGTCGTGCTGGTGACGGGAACGGACAGCGCCGTGCTCATGGGCAAACGCGCGCAACTCGCCACCTGGAAGCGGGACTTCGCCGCATCGGACCGCTTGGTCTACACGCGCACGACCGAACACGTCACAATTTCCGCGGTCGAGCCGATCGCGATGGAAGAAGGACGATGGTCCGGCGCATCCACGGAGGATGGGCGTATCCTGGCAGCTGGAAGCTATTGCGCGAAATGGCGCGAAATGTCGGGCTCCTGGCTGATCGAAGCGGAGATTTTCGTCAGTCTGGCCTGACGCGCGCGATCACAGCTCAAGCCCGATCAGAGTTCCGCTGCCAATACGATCGACATGGCGCTTGCCGTCGATCTCCAGCCAGTCGGGTGTGACTTCCAGCCGCCGTCCGCGGATGGTCGTGCGCAAATGTTCGACCGCGATCCGGTTGCGCGCTACGATGCGCAGCACGCACAGGCCGTCACCCCGTGCGGCCATCATCGAATAGCGATCGCCACGCAGCAGGAAGTGCCAGCTTCCATCCAGCGGCTTCCATTCATTGCCGTCGATCACCTGCATCGCATCGCCGTCCGCATTGCCCAATCGGACGCTGATGCGTGTCGCGCCATTGGTCCGGCGCGGAGGCGCGAACATCAGGATCGCTTCGCCATCCAGCGTGATCGGAATGGGCGTATCACGAAGCAGGCGCGATCCGCCCACGATCAATTGAGGAAGTTCCGCGGAAAATGGCAGGCGATCCCGTGCGAAATGGCGCTGCCGCACGACCGGGTTGGCATGAAAACTATGCACCTGCGTCGGCGTCAGCCGACCTTCCTCCACCAAACCATGGCAAGTGGGGCAGAACAGCGTCACGCCGGGACTGTCGGGCAGACGCAGATAGCGATAGATGGTGACGCCGCACCGGACGCAGGCGAAGCCGCAGGCCTGGCGGACGGTCGCGCGTTCCTCGGCCGTCAGGTCCGGCAAGGACGGCATCACTCGCAAGCCCACCATGGCGACACCCCTTCATTGCCCTGCCCGCCCAAATGCGGCCAAGGGTTCCTGACATGGCGTCCTCACGGTTGGAGCTCTGCCGGCTCCATGATGCTGCTATCGTTGAAATATATGCGCCCAAGTCAAGGGGCTGCGTGAAATAGTCTATCGCTGGGGCAACAGGTCCACGTTTCGCGACGCGGCGATCGCCCTTATCCGGTCCGGGTTCGGCATGTTCTTGATCGCGATCTCGGCATAGTCGCCGGCGCTGAAAAGTTCGACATGGCCCACACCAAAGATGCGCTGCCCGAGCGTCTGGGTTATCCGCACCGACCGGATGCTCGACAGCGCGATTTCCGTCCGCTGCTTGGACAACAGGCCCTTTTCCATCAGTACTTCGCGATCCGACAGCGCCAGTCGCTCGCCCTTGTGCAACACCCACCAGATCGCGATGGCGAGGATGCCGATTATAGATATGAGGAGCAGCACGAACAGCACGGGATGTGCCCGGAACATCGCAGGATGCTCGTCATATAGCCAGGTGTCGCTCATGCCGCCTCCCGCGAATGTCCGGTGTTTCACCATGAGGCCCGGCCGTTCGTCAAGCGGCATGCTCACAGGCGCTTGCCTCATTTGGCGCTGTGCAAGCCTGTGTTCAGCCAAGCCATTACATTTTGCGACAAATTTGTCCGACATATGCCAGAATCTTGCGACAGATGTCAGCTAGATCGGCCATGGAAACTTCAATGATTTGCCCGGGGGTGTTCGTGCGTCGATCCGCATATCTGATCCTGTTGCCTTTGCTGACCGGCGCCGCGCCCGGCGCCCTGATAGCGCAGGAGGTCGATCAGCGGACTGCCCCGCCGCAGGACGACGTGGACGAGGGCGAGGAAATCATCGTCACCGGGCAACCGGAACGGGGTGCGGTGATCGGCGATATCGAACCGGAGCAGAAATTGTCGTCCGCCGACGTAAGGGCGCTGGGCGTCACGTCGATCGCTGAACTTATCACCGAACTGGAGCCGCAGACCAACGGAACGCCGATCATCCTGCTGAACGGAAAGCGGATTTCGAGCTTTTCCGAGATCCGCGACATTCCGTCAGAGGCTGTCGCGCGGGTCGACATTTTGCCCGAGCAGGTTGCCCTCTCCTATGGCTATGCGCCGACGCAGAAGGTCGTCAATGTCGTCCTGCGCCAGCGTTTCCGATCCGAGAAGGCAGAGGTGCAACTGGGAACGACGACAGAGGGCGGTCGGGACAGTGGCGAGGTCGAGGCCGGGCTGCTGCGCATCCGGGGCGATAACCGCTTTTCGCTGGACCTGGAATATAGCCGCGCCGGGCGGCTGCTGGAGAGCGAGCGCGATATTATCACCACGCCGGCCCGTCGCCCCTATGCGCTGGGCGGCAATGTCACGGGAATTG
>CEQG01086867.1_pt1 | contig 14677 bp, 12 predicted proteins | sample 350301 | NCBI WGS metagenome assembly CEQG01 (sample SAMEA2621242, study PRJEB7988) | marine metagenome | isolation source: saline water (ENVO:00002010), including | reverse complement strand
CCACCTATCGACAGGGCAATCGCCACCCCTGCTATGTTTCCTAGGCCCACGGTTGCAGAAACCGCGGCTGTCAAGGCCTGAAAATGGCTTACCTCACCATCACCCTCAACTCTTATAGTGTCAGGATTGTCACCATCTACTGTTGAAACTGCATCTGAAACTTCTACAGCATTCCCTTGCTCAAGCTCATCATAATCTCCTTTTACAACCTTTATGGCTGTAAAAAAATCTCTAAAATTTACAAACCGAAAATAAAGGGTAAAAAAAGCGGCACCAACAATTAACACTACCAACACCCATGGAATGCCCAGGTTTCCCCCTAGCGGTATTTCGGCAAAGATGGCGTCTGTGAACCAACTGGTGGCCCCATCAAATGCATTGTTTATCTTTTCATCAAAGGTAAGTTCTTGAATGACCATGAATGTAGGTTTTGGTTTTGGCCAAATTCATTCAAAATCATTACAACCTCAAGGTTAACCACTGCTTATAATCATTGAACAGTATGGTTAACCATAAGCTTAGACTTCTTTATTATAGGTGATTATATCTGCGAGATTGTGCCTTTCGGCGAAAGCTATCAATTGTTGCTTTCCCCCTGTACCACTAATGTTGAGAAGTTTTTTTATCTGGTGGATATGGGTTTGAAAACCATCAAGGCTTATATGCATTTCATCAGCAATCTCATGATAGGATTTTTCCTTCCCATATCGGGCCAAATATCCCAAGACCTCTCTTTGACGTTCACTAAGTGCGATTTTAGAACTTTCATTGAGCTCAAAAAGTTCCTTCTTCATGGTCTTTATGGTATCCAGATGGCTTTCTACACTAAGTTCAGCATGTTCCAGGCTATGCTTTAAATCTTTATTCTCTTTTGCGAGTTTTGTGGCAAGAGATTGTTGTGCTTCTTTTTCAGACAGGAACTTCCAGCTATACAACAGGATTGAAAAGAGCAGTATAAACAAAAACTTAAATGAAATGGCCGTTATACTCCCCGCAAGGGACCAAAACCCTTGATCTATAACCTGCACGGCCCTATCTTGAGGGATAATACGGTAAGAAACCGCGATCAAGATGAGTGCAAAAAGAGAAAAAGTGGGCAGGTACATAAACTTCATGTTACGATCTTTAAAGGCCTTGTTGAGCTCGCCCAACAAAGAAAAAGCCACCACTACAGAAATAGGGATATCAATAAGCCAGATAAAATTATTGCTGATGGCCGTATTGTTATACGATGTGGCTAAAAAAACAAAGACAATCATGGCCAGCACGCCACTATAAAGACCAATAAATTCCCTGACACTAAAACGTTGCACCAGCCTTACGAGAATCCCTCGGGAACGTTTATGCTCTATGGAAGGTAGAGAAAGGATTATGAATAGTGAGTTTGCCAAAGAAACAAAAACACCCCAATATATAATCAATCGTGCATGTGGGGAAAAGCCCCAACCCGAGATGAGCAATAAATCAACAAATGCCCCCATACCCCAGGAAAAAATAGCCAGTCCAAACCATTTAATTCCCTCAATGGCACTTTGATTTGCCCCTCGCTGTTGTTCTTTATAAAAAATACGCTGGATGACGACTGCTGAGATGAGGCAGACAATGGTGGTAACAGCATATTCAATAATAGTTTGCACGGTACTCTTTTACTTAAAGATATTGAAAAAAACCATCAAGCAATCAAGCGATGGTCAATGCTCAGGCTTTTAATGCGTATTATCTTGAGTTTCTTGAAATCTGGGTGTGCAGGGTTTACAACAACATTATGCTCCCATTGCAACAAACCTGATGGCACTTGCAAGGCTAGCGAGCGTTTCTCCAGTATCCATTGAGAACCATAACTTGCCAAGGAACCGGGAGAAGGCACCCTTTGCCAGTTTGCGTCCAGTTTTTCCACATCCTCCAGGATTTCAATGGCCATGTCCGGTATTTCGGCCTCGATAAAAGAATAATCGTCCACCACGTTTTTATAATCGAGGTGCACGAGAAGTTCAAGCATACACAAAGAAAGATGCTGGGCAAAATACACCACGGCATCCCCGCGTTCGTTCCACCGTCCACCGTAGAGACGGCTTCCCTCTCCAGAAAGGTCATGAATATAATCTGTTCTTGCAATCCTAAAGATACGCATCTACGACGGGATACCTTGCTCAATGCGGCCCATGAGATCCTTAAGGTAGTGTATGCCAAACCTCGTATCCAAAAAATCAACGGGCCGTTGCCCATTGAGGATATATGGTGAAGAATGTAACCAGCTCTTGAAATTTTCAAGGGTGGCAAATACCTCTATACCCCGTGAAACCAAGCTTGCGATTTCTAAGAGCTGCTCTGTACTGTAAACACTAAGAAGCTCTTTATCATCCTTGCGCTGAAGGGTGCGCAGTGACACGTGCAGCAACTTGCTGAACTGCTCCATACTAAGCCCCAGCACCTCGCTGAGGTTGCTTGCCGTGCTTTTGGGGAGCCCGTGCCTTGACAATGAAACAAGATCTACATCACTGTTGACCACCTGTCCCACCATACGGCTTCCTCCCAGCAGGCTTACCATACGGTCATATCTATTTTCTAATTTATAGATTGATGCCGGCTCCTTAACGGCATTGCCTATTTCTTGATGTGAACCATAATCTTTCATTGAAGCGACATTTGTCACAAATTTATTAATTTATGTCGTGTTTATCAAGTTTTCCTGCAATTTTTTAAAAACTACTGGTTTACATGTTCCTGCGATATTGCCCACCTACTTCAAACAGTGCATTTGTAATCTGTCCCAGTGAGCAAACCTTGGTCGCTTCCATAAGTTTATCAAAGATGTTATCATTGTTTATGGCGGCTTCCTGTAGATCCTTCAATGCTGTTGTTTGCCTTTCGGCGAAAGCCTGATGAAGATCCTCCAGTGTATTGATCTGGGATTTTTTCTCGGCTTCTGTTGCCCGTATGACCTCCATGGGCTTGATGGTGGGAGAACCTTTACTGCTCAAAAAAGTATTTACACCTATGATGGGATATTCGCCCGTGTGCTTTAGGGTTTCATAATGCAGGCTTTCCTCCTGGATCTTGCTGCGCTGATACATGGTTTCCATGGCGCCCAGCACGCCACCGCGCTCTGTTATCCTATCAAATTCTAACAACACAGCTTCTTCCACAAGGTCAGTAAGTTCTTCAATAATAAAAGCCCCCTGAATGGGATTTTCGTTTTTTGCCAGTCCCAGTTCTTTGTTTATGATCAACTGTATTGCCATCGCGCGGCGCACACTTTCTTCGGTAGGCGTGGTAATCGCCTCGTCATATGCATTGGTGTGCAACGAGTTGCAGTTATCATAGATTGCATACAATGCCTGTAAAGTTGTGCGAATATCGTTGAAATCAATCTCCTGGGCATGCAGTGATCTTCCCGAAGTCTGAATGTGATATTTCAACATTTGCGCACGTGGATTAGCACCGTATTTTTCTTTTAGGGCTTTCGCCCAAATTCTTCTCGCCACACGACCTATAACCGCATACTCCGGGTCAACGCCGTTGCTAAAGAAGAACGAAAGATTCGGGCCAAATTTATTGATATCCATGCCACGGCTCAGGTAATATTCCACGTAAGTGAAACCATTAGAAAGCGTGAAGGCCAACTGTGTAATGGGGTTTGCACCAGCCTCTGCAATGTGATACCCAGAAATAGAAACCGAATAGAAATTGCGCACCTGCTGCCCTATAAAATATTCCTGAACATCGCCCATCAAGCGCAAGGCAAACTCGGTAGAGAAAATACAGGTGTTCTGCGCTTGGTCTTCTTTTAAGATATCTGCCTGGACGGTACCGCGGACCTTGTTTAAAGTCTCCATTTTGATCTGTTGGTAAACATCTGCCGGGAGAATCTGGTCCCCCGTAAGCCCCAGCAACATCAAGCCCAGACCATCGTTACCTTCTGGCAGGTTTTTGTCATTGAGATTTTCGCCTTGAGCGGCAAAATTTTTATACGCCGGCCTGTTTATTCCCTTGTCATCATAAAGCTCTTTTAGCTTCGTTTCAACTTTATCTTCCAGACCATTTGTTTTGATGTATTTCTCACAGTTCTGGTCAATGGCGGCATTCATGAAAAACCCCAGCAACATGGGCGCGGGACCATTGATCGTCATGCTCACCGAGGTCATCGGGTCACTCAAATCAAATCCAGAATAGAGTTTTTTAGCATCATCAAGACAACAGATGGAGACCCCCGCATTCCCTATTTTCCCATAAATATCCGGGCGATAATCTGGGTCGTTACCGTACAATGTCACGCTATCAAACGCCGTAGAAAGTCGCTTTGCCGCCATGCCCAGGCTCACGTAATGAAAGCGACGGTTGGTACGCTCTGGGCCACCCTCGCCGGCAAACATGCGCGTGGGGTCTTCACCTGTTCTTTTAAAAGGATAAAGCCCAGCAGTGTATGGAAATTCCCCAGGAACATTCTCTTGCAAGACCCATTTTAAAATATCGCCCCAGGCCTGGTATTTGGGCAAGGCAACCTTTGGGATTTGAGAATGTGACAGCGACTCCGTGTGCGTATCTATCTTAATTTCTTTATCACGAACTTTAAAGCTATACACCGGTTGCTTGTACCGGTTCACTTTTTCATCCCAGCCCACGATCACTTCCCAGTTATATGGGTTGAGACTCATTTTTATGCGGTCAAATTCTTTGAGAAGCAACTCAACCAACTCCTTTTTGTCTTCCTGTTGAACTTGGCTGACTAAAGCATCAGCATCTAAGCCGTTCTTGGTGATAAGCGCATTTTCGCTTTCGCCGAAAGACAAACCAGCAACTGTACAAACCGTCTTGAAAATGCCGTAAAGTTTTTGCGCGACCTCAGCCTGCTCTGAAGCTGTTTTATCATAATGGCGGTTGCTCTCTGCAATCTCAGAGAGATAGCGCGTGCGTGCCGGCGGAATCACGAAAATCTTCTCAGACATCTCATCTGAAATCTCAAAAGAACTTTTTAAATCTGCCTTTGTATTTTCAACTAGCTCGTCCATCACGGCCTTATAGAGCTGGTTCATCCCCGGGTCGTTAAACTGGGAAGCAATCGTGCCAAAAACAGGCAGTTCATCATCTTTTGCACTCCATAACTGATGGTTGCGGGCGTATTGTTTTTTCACGTCTCGCAAAGCATCCACAGCACCACGCTTATCAAATTTGTTGATGGCAACCAGGTCTGCAAAATCAAGCATATCTATTTTTTCCAGTTGGGTTGCCGCTCCAAATTCTGGTGTCATCACGTACAACGATACATCGCTGTGATCTAAAATTTCGGTATCACTCTGCCCTATCCCGGAGGTTTCAAGGATAATAAGGTCAAACTTTGACGCCTTGAGAACTTCAACCGCTTCCTGCACGTGTTTTGATAGTGCCAAATTGCTTTGACGCGTCGCCAGCGAACGCATATACACTCGTGGCGAATTGATGGCATTCATCCTGATCCTATCGCCCAGCAAAGCGCCGCCGGTTTTCTTTTTAGAAGGATCAACCGAAATTATTCCAAGCGTTTTATCTTCAAAATCACTTAAAAATCTGCGCACCAGTTCATCGACCAAAGACGATTTACCCGCACCACCCGTACCGGTAATCCCCAGCACGGGCACCTTTTTACCAGAAGGCTTAAAATGTTTTTCAAACGCATCATGGCGATTTTCTGCCAAGCTGATGAGACGCGCGATTACATTTGTGTTTTTAGCCTGTAGTGCAGGGGTTATATTTTGGCTTAAAGCCAAATCACCTACCGGGTGATCGCACTTTTCCACAAGATCGTTTATCATACCCTGAAGCCCCAGCTCACGGCCATCATCTGGAGAATAAATTCTGGTGATGCCGTACGCTTGCAATTCTTCGATTTCTTCTGGAAGGATCACACCGCCACCGCCACCAAAAATCTGGATTTGGCCAGCACCGCGCTCCTGCAATAGGTCATACATGTACTTAAAATATTCCATGTGACCGCCTTGATAGCTCGTCATCGCTATAGCATGCACATCTTCTTGAATCGCGGTATTTACCACTTCGTCCACACTGCGGTCGTGACCCAGATGAATCACCTCCACACCCGTGGCCTGAATGATGCGGCGCATCACATTGATGGCGGCATCATGGCCGTCAAAAAGCGACGCTGCGGTTACAATTCGTATTTTATTTTTTGGCGTGTACGGTGCTATTTGTTCCATTCGTAAAAAAAATGCTTATATGCGTTGCTAATTTAAGGATTTGACAACTAAATGGCTTTTATTTTAAGTTATTTCAATTTTCTTATTTTCAAGAAAGTTTTAGCTTAGTCATAAAGCTTGACGCATGCAAAAACTTACCATACTCATCAACTGCCCAGATAAAAAGGGAATCGTCACAACCATTACCCAGTTTATCCTGGAAGACAATGGTAATATCGTATATCTTGATCAACATGTTGACCGCGAGCAGCAGGTTTTTTTTATGCGGCTGGAGTGTGAATTTGACAGCCCAGCGTTCAAGCAGGAAGTTTTTGAACAGCAATTTAAAGACAAGTTTAAAGAAGATTTTAAACTGGACTATAAGATCTTTGACGCACATTACACGCCCAGATTGGCACTTTTTGTCTCAAAATACGACCACTGCCTGTATGACATTTTAGGGCGTTATGCCTCTGGTGAGTTAAAGGTTGAGATTCCGCTAATCATAAGCAATCATCCCGATCTAGAGATTGTGGCAAAGCGGTTTGACATACCCTTCAAGCACGTGCCGGTAACTAAGGAGACCAAGCCACAAGCCGAGGCAAAACATACTGAACTCCTCAAGGAACACGGTATTGACCTCATTATCCTGGCGCGCTACATGCAGATCTTGAGCAATGATTTTGTACGTCAATTTCCAGACCAGATCATAAATATTCATCATTCCTTCCTTCCGGCATTCATAGGCGCAAAGCCCTACCACGCCGCTTTTAAACGCGGTGTGAAAATCATAGGGGCCACCAGCCACTATGCCACTGCAGACCTGGACGAAGGCCCCATCATCGAGCAAGAGATCGTGCGTGTTTCCCATGTGCACACGGTCAGGGATTTTATCGAGAAGGGGCGCGATCTTGAAAAAATGGTCTTGGCCAGGGCCATAAGGGCGCACATCGAGAACAAGGTCCTGGTGTATGGCAATAAGACGGTGATCTTTAGTTGATTTCGCTTAAAGCGAAAAGAAATCTACCGCAAATACACTTTGCCTTGGTTATACTTGGCAATAATTCGTAAATTCCTATCTAAATCCAACTTATGAAAAAAATCATAGCCCTAATGATGATCCTTGCCGCCACCAGTTGTGCAGAACTCAACTCGGTCATAGGAAGCCTACCCAGTGAAACGGGCCTGGATAATACCACGATTGCCAGTGGGCTGAAACAGGCATTACAATTGGGCATTGACAAAGAAGTTACAAAGCTTACCCAAGAAAATGGTTTTTATAACAATGGCCTTGTCAAGATCCTGCTTCCCCCCGAACTGCAAAAAGTAGATAAAACATTACGGGATATAGGACTGGGCAACCTTGCTGATGAGGGATTAAAGTTACTCAACCGCGCTGCAGAAGATGCCGTGAGCGAGGCCACCCCCATTTTTGTGGATGCGGTAAAGGGCATCACCTTTGCCGATGCCAAAAACATATTGCTGGGCGATGACCGTTCAGCCACGACATACCTGGAGAACAGGACCACGAGCTCACTGTATGCAAAGTTTAACCCCGTGATAAAAAACTCTTTTCAAAAGGTAGGGGCTGATGCCATCTGGCAGCAGCTCATTACACGCTACAATCAAATCCCCTTTGTGAACAACGTCAATCCAGACCTTACAGACTATGTCACCAATGAGGCCCTGGATGGGGTCTTTACCATGATTGCCGTTGAAGAAAAGGATATAAGAAATAACATTGCCGCACGCACAACATCTTTGTTGCAGCGTGTTTTTGCATTACAAGATTAAATTATGAGTTCTATTAAAGTTGTTGTGGCTGGGCCCATACCGCGTGATACCATATCTACCTATGAAAACATTATCATTACCCGCTATGGCTGTGTTACCCATCCTGTTATCGCTCTTGCGAAATTATTAAGGGAAGAAGGCACCGTTGTACCCATTTCCAACATTCATAAAAAGGACAAGGCAAACATCATTGAAGAATTCTCAGGGCATGACAACATAGATTTTTCTGGCATCAATAGCGATGAAGACCGGGGCACGGTGATCTTCTTGGACTTTAAAGATCAAAACAACCGTGAAGAAAAGCAGTTGGCCTGCATGAACCCCATACGCCCAGACCATATTGAACCCCACCTGGATGCCCATGCCTTTGTATTTGTGCCCATAACTGATTTTGAGATTGCACTGAGCACGCTGATGTTTATCAAAGCAAACAGTGAAGCCCCCATAATCTTTGATGCACACGGCGCGACCACAGCAATGGACGTAAAAGGTCATAGGCATCGTAAATTCTGGATAGACCGTGATGAATGGTTACCGTACATCGATGTGCTCAAAATGAACCTGGAAGAATCCCAGTGCATGTGGTTTGCCAATGAGTATGAAGGTGAGATACCCTCTATTTATGACGAGAACAAGACAGAACACCTAGATGCCCTGGCCGAACATGTGCTCAAAAAAGGCGTAAAGTACTTTTATATCACGATGGACTCACGTGGCTGCGTGCTCTACCATAAAGAAGATGGTCAAATGGTCAAAGACTGGATATCTTCGGTCAAGGTAAACAAGGTCGTGGACACCACAGGTTGTGGAGACAGCTTTGCCGGTGGCCTTGCATATGGTTTTGCAAAATTCAAAGACCCCATCCTTGCGGGGCAGTACGCAAACATCCTGGGCGCCAGGAGAACACAAGGTAAGGACTGGGATGTCTTTAAAAGCGCCCCTGAAACCGAAAAGATACGGGAAGAGAGCTATGGGTAAGACCATGTATTCTTTCAAAGCTGATACTATTGGTCATTTCCACATTGTTCCCATTACTCCCATCATTTCTGGGTTTTGCTTTTTATAATACCTCCATTTTCCCCAAAGGGAATTTGCGGTTTACAATTTTATAAAGGCAAGACTCCCATGATTTACTGAATAAATATAATGTGTTTCATATGCAGATATCTCTTCATCCCCGTCCATAAAGGCACAGAAGTATGAATAGCACAAGTATTTTTTAAGCCCAGCCGGGATTTGTACAGCAACTTCACCTCTATCAAAAAGTTAAAATTTAACGAGTAGCCATTTATTTCGCTTTAAGCGAAAATGTTATAAACCCCAGTAATTGCAGGTTTTACCATAACATCCTACAAACAAAATCAACAAATGTTGCAGATACGTTTATTAGATATTGACTGTCAATGTGTTAAACTATTTGTAATGCATAAAAACCAAAACAATTTTTATTTAAATTGAGGTGTGGTTCATGACCATGTTAACCCCTAAATTTACTGCTTATGTCTATCATTGAAAAGCTGGAAACCAAATACAAACAAGCCTTGGAACTGGCATACAACCTGCGTTTTTCATCACCCTCTGAAAGTGATTATTATGACTTTGAGGCGCAACAATTGCTCAAGAAGATCCTATTGATGGACTCTGACAAGAATCCTCAGATTATCTTGTCAATAATATAATGTCTTTGACCCCTAATTGAATCTTGCCGAAAGAATCTGGGCCATCTGCGCTTGCAGGTTGCCGGCCTCTCTTGCTGCCGCTTGTGCATAATCTTCTCCGTTTGAAGCATAGATAATGCCCCTGGAAGAATTGATGAACAGGCCTGCCTGGTCATTCATGCCAAATTCACAAACCGAGGCGAGGTCACCTCCTTGTGCGCCTATACCCGGCACGAGCAGGAAAGCGTGTGGGATGATTTTACGTATTTGAGCAAAGAATTCGGCTTTTGTGGCCCCCACAACATACATGAGCTTATCGCTACCCTGCCATTCTTGGGAGGTTTTGAGTACTTTTTTGTAGAGTTCTTCATCCTCGCTTGTTTTGGTCTGAAAATCAAAAGCTCCCGCGTTTGAGGTAAGCGCGAGCAGGATGGCATATTTTTCGTCGAAAGACAAAAATGGCTCAACTGAATCTTTGCCCATATAGGGCGCCACGGTAATTGAATCAAAGCACATATCTTCGAGAAAAGCCTTGGCGTACATACGGCTGGTATTGCCTATGTCTCCCCGTTTTGCATCAGCGATGGTAAAAATTTCAGGGTATTCTGCATTGAGATAGTCAATTGTCTTTTGCAGGGATTGCCACCCCTTGAGGCCATGAGCCTCGTAAAAGGCGGTATTGGGCTTGTAAGCAACCGCATATTGATGCGTGGCATCTATTATTGCTTTATTGAACGTAAAGATAGGGTCTTCTCCATCCAGCAAATATTGCGGGATTTTTGCCAGGTCAACATCCAGCCCCACACAGAGCATGGATTTTTTCATTTTTATCTGTTCAAAAAGCTGTGCTGTGGTCAATGTATTGTCTTAAAATGTTTCTCCTGCCTCTTTGAGCTTCTCTGTATTGCTAACCAGTTGAAGTTCGTCAATAATCTTTTGAATATCACCATCGATGATGTTTGACAAATCATACAAGGTAAGGTTGATACGGTGGTCCGTAACACGTCCCTGCGGGTAGTTATATGTGCGTATCTTAGCACTACGGTCACCACTGGTCACCATGCTACCACGCTTTGCCGATTCTTCTTCCTGGCGTTTTGCCAACTCCCTATCATAAATCCTGGAGCGTAAAACCCCAAAGGCTTTCTCCCTGTTTTTATGTTGTGATTTTTGATCCTGGCACTGTACCACGATACCTGTGGGCTCGTGGGTCAACCTTACTGCCGAGTAGGTGGTGTTTACTGATTGCCCCCCCGGTCCTGATGAACAGAAATAGTCAATGCGCACGTCCTTAGGGTCTATCTGTACGTCAAATTCTTCAGCCTCGGGAAAAACCATCACCGTTGCCGCACTAGTATGTACACGGCCCTGTGTTTCTGTTTGTGGCACGCGCTGTACGCGGTGCACGCCAGCCTCAAACTTCAATGTGCCATAGACATCTTCACCAGTAACCTCCATATGGATTTCCTTATATCCGCCACTGGTACCCTCGTTAAGGTCTATGACATTGGTCTTCCAGCCCTTGCTCTCACAATATTTGGCATACATGCGGTATAGATCTCCCGCAAAGATACTTGCCTCGTCACCACCGGTTCCCGCACGTATCTCCATAACGGCATTCTTGGCATCTTCAGGATCTTTGGGCACCAGCAGGAAACGTATTTTTTCTTCTAGTGCGGGCAGTTGCTCCTTTGCCTCGTCCATTTGCATCTTTGCCATATCGACCATCTCAGCATCACTGCCATCAGCAATTATCTCCTCAGCTTCAGTGATACGGTCCTGTAGGGTAACATACTTTTCGCGCTCGTCCATCAATGCGCGCAGGTCCTTATATTCCTTATTGAGCTCGATGTAGCGCTTTTGATCACTTATTACATCTGGTTGAATGATAAGGTCACTTACCTCGTCAAAACGTTGTTTAACTATATTGAGTTTGTCTAGCATGCTTTGTGGAATAGTGTGCGAATTTACGGAAATTTTTAGGTTTATGCCATGTGTGCGGTGGGTGTTAATTTGGCTTTAAGCCAAAAGAAAAAACCACCTCTATCGAGGTGGTTTTTATATTAAGACCTAAATAAGATTTTATTGAGGCACTAGGGTCATCGTTCTATTGCTAAAATAGCCATCTGCAGTATAAGTGAAGGTAATGATACCTGTATCTGCATCAACGGTTCCTCCTCCTTCAGTAGCTATACCAAAGCTATCAGTTAGGGTTCCTCCGGTAATGGTGATAACTCCACATACATCAGAAATATTAAAAGCATATGAACCTCCAAAATAATTGTCCCTGCTTACAGAATAGGTACCTGCACCAGTTTCTGTAACTGTTACAGGATATGCTCCTGGAGGAAGATTTGTATATTCATAAGCTCCAGCCAAGTTGGATGGACATATGGCCTGTAATACGATTTTTGTCGTATTAATATCAGAAACCGCTTCGCTTGATGAATCAATCTGCAATACCAATGTTGGAGGATTAGCCGAATCAAGATTTTCAGACAAAACTTCTATCTTAACGTTAGCTTGAAGGCTACCCGCTGGTATTGTAAAAGATTTGCCTCCAAGAAAATTGAATTCTACTCCTTCAGTTGCTGTAGATTCTGAGCTTGTTGAAACTGTAAAATCAACATCTCTATCAAGAGCAACATTCCTACCTCCAAAGATACTTACCGGTATGTCATATTCATATACCGTGTTAGCCTCTGTCTGTAAAAAGTTTTGTGATGCTGTTAAGTTTGAAAATTGAACCAGTACGGGACCAGTACCAAAATCAGTAACATCGTCATCAAGTAGGCATGATTGCATTATCAAGCTACTTACCAATAGCAAGAAAGCTACTTTAAATTTGTTTAATATATTTTTCATAATTCTATTTTTTTAATTCCAAAAAGGCTCATCAGTAAAAGCATCACTACCTGTCTGCTGAGGAACATTCTGACTATTCCTACCTACTTCAGTGTCTGGATATAATAATCTTACAGGTCTAACGCCATCTGATTCTTCGGGAATGGGAAGTCCTGAAGGATAACCGGTCCTTGTCAGGTCAATCCATGATTCTATGGATGCGGTTCCATTAAGGGCAATCCATTTTTGAGTAATAATGGCTTCAAGTTTATTAGGAGAACTCGTCCAGGAAACGTTAGGAAGGTCCTGGGTGTAGTATGTCTGTGCTTCATTAACAGCATCTTCAACTCCCAAGAAAACAAATGATTCTTCTATAGCTTGATTGTAAAGTTGCTGAGCAACAGAGTCACCTCCTGAAATATATCCATTTAAGGCTGCTTCTGCTTGAATGAACAAAGCCTCTGAAACTAACATAATGGGTTGATCTTGAGTTGAACTGGTTAAAAGGCCAGGGCCAACTTTTGATAAATCATCTGAAGTAAACCCAGACCCAGGAAGTATTGTGCTCTGTTCAGCTCCATGATACCCCCCATTGTCTGCTTCTGCATAAATCCTAGTAAGCCTTGGATCATTTCTATTTGACAAATAATCAATTGTATAATCTGTGGCCACAGTATAATCATTCCTGTCAATTTCTGTATTGTTAGGACCTTTTCCTATATATCCATAAAAAGGACTTTGCTTTCCAGCATCATCAGAATAACCAGGATTAGAAGATACATCTTCTGTGATATAACCAGCTCCATTTGCATTTATTGAAGCAACCTGCTCCTGAATATATGCATCTTGACCTGTACCACTTAGCCTTACAAGCATCCTCAATTTGATGGTATTTGCAAATTGAGCCCATTTTGTCATATCGCCATAGAAAATGATATCTTGATCCATAGGATTCTCAGCATTTGCAGGCAAGCTTAGTGCCAAACTAGCAGCAGCAGTCAACTTATCGATAACATCCTTATAGATGGTTTCAGCATCGTCATAAGCAGGAGTTCTGTTTTCAGCCCTCAAATTAGCTTCTGTATAAGGAACATCACCATATAAATCAACCAAAAGTTGATATTGGAATCCTTTTACAATATCTGCTATTGCATAATATGCACTATAGTCTATGGATCCGGAAGGATCCTCGTAATTTTGAATATAGGTCAAATCCTTAAACACTGAAAGATATGAGGATTCAAAAATATTACTGTAAAATGATGTTGTTATAGTATAACGTATCAAAGCTTGATTTGCTGACCAGTTAGATGGAGTAGTCCAATTATAGGTCATAAACTGTCCTAAATAAACCATAGATGTACCATTAAGTGATGCAAAATTCTGTTGCGCCACTGGCAATGACAAACTAGGTGTCGATATCGGCGGATCATTTGGGTTATCGTTAACCTCTAAATAATCACTGCACCCTACAGACATCAACAAAAGTGATGCAATAAGGAATATTGATTTTTTTATTTTCATTTTCATATTTTTTAAAAGGTTACAGAAAGACTTAGTCCATAATTTCTTGTTGGCGGAGTCTGAGACTGTGTTCCAACACCAATCGCATTACCTGTGGTAAAGTTGAATTCAGGATCAGTATAAACGTTATCCTTAGGCCTAAAAGTAAGTAGATTCCTTCCGTAAAGACCTACTGTAAAACGCTCTACCCCGATTGCATCCAACATATTGGTGCTCAAATCATAATTAAGCGCTATCTCCCTTATTTTTAGTGTGGTAGCATCTGTAACATAGTTTTCTTTAACATCATTATAAGCATCCCAAAAAGCATTTCCACCCCCTGAGGTTAGGCGGTTTGTATTAGCTGTGTAACCACCGTTTCCATCAGAATATGAAGAGTTAGGAAATACAAAAGGCTGCCTTCCAGATGATGCACTATGCTTAGTCAATCCAGTAAATTCAAGTGCATTTACAATATCATTAAAGAATACATGCCCCGTCCTATAATCTGCAACTGCATAGAGGGATAAGTTTTTATAACGTATTGTGGTATTTAAACCTACTATATAATCAGGTGAAGTTTTACCTTGTGTCTGGTTGTTTGAATCCCTAATAGGGTCTCCATCATCACCTACAATCACCCTACCTTGTGGATCTCTTAAATAAGAGGAAGTCCTAATAAGCGGAAACGGCTCGCCTACCCTAGCT
>CEQG01065074.1_pt1 | contig 14757 bp, 7 predicted proteins | sample 350301 | NCBI WGS metagenome assembly CEQG01 (sample SAMEA2621242, study PRJEB7988) | marine metagenome | isolation source: saline water (ENVO:00002010), including | reverse complement strand
GGCTCTGCCAACGCGATTGGCTGCAGTGGCAGATATGGTGGTCACGGGAAACGGGATCGATAAAAGCCTGATCGGTGATGTTCTTTCGAGCTGCTTCAACATCCCGACCGACCATCCATCTCAACTGATGGACGAACTCGGCTTCGACCCGGAACATCTCGGCATCGACGACCTTGCGATCGCAATGCGTCCTGGGCGATCTCTCGACGAGATTGTCTCGGTCCTGTCGACGCTCGACGCCGAGAATGCGGCACACGCGCAAGCTGATGATGAGGACGGTCAGGGCGGAGCGCACGCCCGCATGAGACGCAAATGGGCTCGCATCGGGTCACAAGACCCGGGAAAAAAATCCGGCAGTTTTGACGTTATCGAACCGACCAGGTTCGAGATGGCTTCCAAATCTGCCGAACCTGTTGAGACACGATCCGCGGAGACGTCATCGGCAGATCGAAACCACCTCTTTGTCGAGAACCTTGCTGGATATGGCGAGGCTCAGAAATGGGCGCTCGATCTCAAGCTCGACCTCAAGGCGTTCAGGAATGAAGACGTGGCTTGGGCCGACCTGAGCACACGCCTGCTACTGTCAGGACCTCCGGGGACGGGCAAGACGACATTTGCCAGGGCGTTGGGCAATACGCTTCAAATCCCGTTGGTTGCGACGTCGGTGGCCAGATGGCTCGAACGGTCCCTCCTGGGTGACGTTCTTACAGCAATGAGGGCTACCTTCGAATACGCCGAAAGCCATTCACCATGCATCCTGTTCATTGATGAGATCGACAATATCGGAAGCCGCGGGAACGTCTCTGGAGACTTCCGCGACGATTATTGGGCGAGCCTGGTCAACCGCTTGCTCGAACTGTTGGATGGGGCTGCGAAAACCGAAGGCGTGATTATTGTCGGCGCAACTAATCGGCCTGAGAAGATTGATCGGGCGCTGCTGCGATCCGGACGGCTGGAAAAGCACATTGTCATCCAACCGCCCGATACAAAGGCGCTCGTCGGCATCATCGCCCATCATCTGGGTGGTGACCTCAATGCCGTCATGAGGCGTATCGGTACACAAACTGGATTGGAGCGGGCCAATGGATAACGTTCATCGAGCCTCCAACCGGTCAGACGTCTCGGCTGCTCTCAAACCCTTGGCGCTTGCTGCTACCGGCATGACGGGTGCCGACATCGAAAGGTTGCTCCGCGAAGCCCGGCAGAAAGCCAGACGTGAAAAACGCGCGCTCAGCTATGACGACATCCAGAACGCACTGACGTCCGGTCAAATGAAAATGCCCACCGATCTTCGCTGGCGGATTGCCATTCACGAAGCAGGCCATGCGCTCTGCTGGACGGTCTTCGATATCGGGATCGTGCAGACTATCACCATCGGCCACAGCTCAGGTGGATTGGTACAGACCGAAATCCGCCCGGGCCTCGTCAAGGACGAGCAATGGATCAACCAGCTGATCGCAATTGCTCTTGCCGGACAGGCAGCGGAAAAGGTGGTCTTCGGCAACGCGACCGCGGGTTCTGGTGGGCATGATGCGTCCGACCTGGCGCGCGCGACCAGTCTTGCGACCGACGCCGAAACGTCGCTGGGGTTCGGCAAGGTCCATCCCTTGCTCTACCGCCCGGTCGAACAGAACCCGTCAGCACTGTCAGTGGATCGTGACCTAGCCCGGCATGTTCATGAGCGACTGCTGGCGGCCGAGAAGATGGCACTCGATATTTTGTCCTTGCATCGTGAGGCATTGCTGGCTTTGGCCACCCGCCTTGCCGAAGCCACGGTGCTAGAGGGCGATGACGTCAGAGCGCTTCTGGCCGAGAAAATGAGCGCCTCATGACAAGGGGGCAGAAAAACCGGCGCCGCGAAACCGCGATTCAGAATTATGTCGCCGCGTTGCCGAACGGCGCCTTTGCGATTCCAAGGGAAAGGTCGTTTGCAACGGGGCTTGAGCTGTGCGGGGAGGGTCGAAGGTCGGCATACAACGTATCCGCAAATCGAAACCCGGCGAACCAGGTTGCTGGGACGGCAACTCCACTTGCCCGGACTTCAATTTGATCGGTGATGACGTGCGGGCAACTCAAAACAAGTCATCTCAATTTACCCTGCCGCGATTCCGAATTCCGCCCTCGCGATTCCGATCCACGAAACGGCGATTCCGCGAACGTCGTTTGCGAGCCCGGGGGCGGTGAACGTCGGATCGCTCCAGCCAGTCATCGCGGTCCAAAGTGTCAACATTGGCAGTCAAACGGCGTTTGTTTGTCCCTTGCAACGCCGACAGCCACACTGGAGCTCCATCAACACACAACGAGGTTCAGATGGCGAAGAAATCAAAACGGGCGATAGCAGAAGCCCAGAGAGCACGGCAGCAACGCGTGCGAGATCAGGCGCGGGAGCGGCGCAGGCCATCGCGGGATGATCTGGCGCGGGTGCTGCTCTGGCAGATGATAATGAGCGCAGACAAATATCATCTCGGACGGCGAGAGGGGCTGGATCGGCTACGCGACAAGATCATCGATGGGCTCGAGCTTCAGGGCTTTGATATCCGGGAATGTGAAGATGTCTTTGACGACCTCGTGAAACGCTATGCGAATGGGGTTTTTCCGTTTCGTCGGAAGCGGCATCTGGAGCCCGCGTGATTCGAGGATTTCTGTGAGCTTGGATCAAACGCCATTTGGTCCAGTTTCATCTGATTCCCCCCATTACTCCCTATAACGGCGTTTGCGCTAAACTGATCAATTTAAGTGTTACATTTCTTTGGATCAGCTGAATCGTTTTTGTGTTTGCGAGGACCTGACTCCCCACGGGATTGGGCCGCGAATGATTTCCGTCAATTGGCGACTAAATCATCGAGAAATTCGGAACCCGGCTCAACCGCAGAAATGAACAGTTGGTCCCGCGCACGCGTTGCAGCGACGTACAGCAGCTGCCGTTCCGTCGACACGACTTCATCCAGTTCAAATTCATCGGCTACATCAGCAATCCGGGTGCGTAGTGGCAAAACACCTTCGTCACAGCCAACGATCAGCACGGCGCGGAACTCAAGCCCCTTTGCCAGATGCATGGTGCCGATCAGGACGGCGTCTTCAGTTCCCGAGCCGGTCAGGGAAGAGACCGTTTTAATGCCTGCCAAGGCGGCGATCTCTGCCGGCCCACCGATCTGCTCATTGGACCTGCAAAAAATGCCGATCTCGCCAGGCGAGATGCCCTGAGCAATCAGGTCCTGCAAAAATTCAGCTGCTGCTTCCTTTTCTGCCTGCCAGTTCGGAGCAATCACCACAACGGGTTCGACGCCATCGAAAACGGAAACGGTTCCCTTTCGATCATCTGCTTCCCCGTCCACGTCGCGTACGTTCTCTGGCAGAAGATGGTCTGCCATGCGGCGTATCTGATGTGATGTGCGGTAGTTGACCTTCAATGTAAAAGACCGTCCGCGTATGTCGATCCCGAGCCCCTTCCAAGAGAAGGGCTGCTGGAAAATCCGTTGGCCGATGTCTCCAGCAAAGAACAAGGCATCTGCGACATTGGGAACGATCGCTTGGACAAAGCGAAGTTCCGCCACTCCTAAATCCTGCGCCTCATCGACGACAATGTGACTGTAAGGCTTCTTCGGCCGTTCACGAAAGTGCTCCGAGACGATGGCGAAGAGATCGGCCGGTGTCATCATGGCCTTGGCGCGGATTTGTCGGCGCACTTCCGCAAAGATGCTCCAGAGCTCTTCGCGCTGTTTTGCGCCCAACCGGTTCTTGCGTCCCATGCGCGGAACAGTGGCATAGGCTTCGGCGCTGTCGATCTGCCAGGCGTCGATCACATGCTCCCATTCAGACAAAAGGAATTGGGGCGTATACCGCGTCAATTTCGCACTCTCAGCGATTTCTTGCAAAAGCCCCCGCAACTTGTCGCGGCTAACCAGATAGGCTTTTCGGCCGCTGATCAGAGCGTAAAGTTCGCTGGCAGCCTGCTGGAACGACGAGATTACCACACGCTCCTGGAGATGAGCGTTGTCGGCGAAAAGAACTCGGAGCTTTCGCGACAAGGCGGCGGCCAGGGGATCGGAGAAGGTCGTCAGCAAAATCCTGGCGTCAGGATCGGCCTTCACGATCTTTGCCACACGGTGCAGCGCCACCACTGTCTTGCCGGTGCCTGCCGATCCAATGATGCGGACAGGGCCTGAATAATCCCGCTCCACCAGCGCCCGTTGCGATGGATGCAGGAACACCGCCCATTTCTCGAACGGCTGGTCGAGCGCTGCCGCAAGCTCTTGATGACCTTCAAGGATGCGAAAGCGTCGTTGGGCGTCGGGATGGCTAACCGGGCTCGTATCCACCGGCGCCGGCTGTTTCAGCACCCCCGACACGGCATAATCGAGAAGCGCCTCGGATGCCTCCTGGGGTAAATGGCTGGCAAGCGCGAAGAATCGGTCTTCACTCGCTTGCAACACATCCTCCACCCAGTCCGACGGCACGCCGATCGAGAGTGCTTGCTCTGCTGACAATTGCGCAAAGAGTGGCAGATCGGACCCTGAGGGTGACGGAGTGACGACGAATGGCAGCTCGGGCTGGCGCGGCGGCTCGGGTCGGAACGTGATTTCTTCGACCCGTTCGCGCACCTCAACGATCTGCAAGGCACCCGTTCGTGGATGCGCCTCGATGCGTCGTCGTTCTGCCCATTTGTAGGCGTCTTCATGGTGATCGACATAGGCCAGCATCACGCTGTCGCCGGTCTTGTGAACGATGATCCGTATATCGCGATTGACCCGCACTGACCAGAAGTTCGGGTCCTTGGAAGCATCAATCCGATGCATCTTTAAACCTGGTCCTTTCGGATCGGTCTGCAGATCGAAAGCCGTCAGCTTAGCCTGCTTCTGCTCGTCATTGCTGAGCTTGGCGAGAGAGGCAGTGAAGCTGTCGGCGAGGATAGTGGGCATCTTCAGCTCACACTGATTTCCGAAAGGAATTTAGGGCATCGAGTACGAAGCCAAATCCCGGCGTCTCATTTGCATTCTTGACTTCGCGTTTGATCGTCGCACTGGCGCGGCTAGCAAAGCCTTTAAGCTGGGCCCGCAACATTTCGTCGGCCGTGACTGGAGAGCGTGTCAAGTATGAAATTATCAACTTGGCAGCATCCAGAAAAACATCATGTCTCTGTCGAGACAAATCTTCGAGCAGTACAAAGAACTGCTCAATTTCGCGCCCTGCACGAAGAACCAATTCATGAAGTGGCCTTTCTAGCCACCCGAGGCCTAGACTTGCGTCAAAATCAGCAGAGCGCTGCCCAATCCACATGCCTTCGCAGTAAGACACAATTGAACTTCGTAGGTAAATCAGAGCCTTGTCGTTGCTTGATGTAGCTACAGCGCGTGATTTTGCAAATTCACATGCGCCAAGCTTGCTCCAAAACTCGCTTTTAGCCCGATGGGTAATCTTGGAGTCATCGATCATCACTCGGCAGATTCTATCTGCTTCACTTTGTCCGTAACCAGAGTAGAGCTCCATATTGAACCAACGACGCATCATGAATATATCTCGGTACCCCAAACCCTCCGCATGCTTGAAGCAAGTTCGAGCTTTCTCTCGCATTTCCGGTCCCAGCTCAGAGTATGCTTGGCCGAGCAAAGATTGTACCTTTGGGTTTACAATCACCTGGTCATGCGATGCATAACGCTCCGCGACGCGAGTCACATTCTCATACGATTTGGTTTTAATGAGGCTCTCCATTGTCGCAATTACAGCGGCCTCTTCACTCCCAACCTTCAAGCCTTCGGAACGGTAGTGCTCTACACGGGTTCTCAATCCACCGATGTGTGAAAGCTGTTCCGACACCATACCAATAAACGGGCGTGACGGCGGCGTTAGTTGGTAGAGCGTCTCGCCACTAGTGTCTTCTGCTCGAGATATAAATATACTACCCGCCTCGCTTAATGACTCTTTCAGATGCTCGGGAGACATTTGTGTTAGTCCGATGAATGCAGAAAACGTAATCGGTTCTTCAAGTAGATATAGCCCAGCGAGGACGTACTTTGACTTTCCTTGCCCCGAAAGCCTATCGTACTCTCTCTGGTACAAATATCTTCGGGCCTCCTCTCCTCCCCGATTTTCAAAAAGATCAATTGCTTCACTATAATTGCTACAGTGCTTTCGAATCCCAACAAGCGTTTCTATAAGAAGCGGAAGATTGCTGGTAACCTCCATAATAAGAGGAGTCTTATCGGATGGAGGTTCTTTCACGCCGAAATATTCACAGCACACACGTTGAAAATCAAAATACTCATTTTCGGGGGATAGACCGGGTACAACTATTGAACTGCTCATCGCGTGCGAAGGGGGGTGGCGCAGAGTGTATAGAATTTTAGTGCGTGCGCGGCCTTTCATGATTTTAAAGAATAGAAGTTCCTCGCCTGTGTCGAGTCCTCGTCGGCTCAACGCATCAATATCGTCGATAACTATAAGCCCAGAAAAATTATCGAAAAGCTCTTGCAATAATATATCCCGCTCCTCGCTAAGTGTATCCTTCTGGCTGGGACTCAGCATGCCGGAATGATATAAAATCTGCTCTATTTGTTCATCGATATTAGAAAATTGACTAAGCTGGAATACTTGTTGCTTTCCGACATGTGTATTTAATTCTGTTTCTTTGGAAGAAAGATATAGAACATAATCTAATTTTTCCCCACTTTTGAACTGCACGTTCGTTCCGTTGTCTGTTATTTGTCTTGCGAACTCATGAGCCAGCGTGCTTTTCCCCGATCCGCCTGGGCCGTGTAGATACACTCTAGGTTGGTCGGAATAGACGAACCAAGTCCATAACTGGTCCAGCAACACGCCTCTGTTGATGAACCTCTCGATCGTGGCTGGCGACGGAGGGAGAGAACGATGAACTAGAGCGCCAGATTCCCCGTCCTGATCTGACGGCAAGACCGATCTATCAGAATAGAGCTGCGCTAAATGACGCGGAGCAGCCTCAAGGACCTCGTGTCGATCACGCACCCATAGTATGTTCTGCGGGTACTTATCCAGCTTGCGCTGTAGACGAATCGGCGGCGTTGCGCCCCTTCGCGGAACCAACAACACAGAGATGTTCTTCTCGCCGTCTTTCGTAGAAAGCGTATACTGCTTGCACAAGCATTCGATGCTGGAGCCAGTATAGTCGCTCAGTGTTCGGTTAATCGCCTCAATGTCAACGTTGCCACAAACTCCCGCGACCGATAGTTCTCGGTCCCGTACCCCGAAGACGATAATACCTCCGAAGGAATTGTGATAAGCGATTGAGAGTCGGATGATGCCGGCGCCGTAGCCGCTAGCTAATTCATCGGGAAGTGTTTCTTTATAATCGACAATATAGGTCTCTTGTACGTGGAAACGCTCATTTGCCGCGTCCCAAGCTGCGCCCAACAAAACATCGAATGCGGCAGGAAGCTCCTTCTGTTGAATCGCAGAATGAATACCAATAAGTTCTTCCCTCATTAATTTGCCCCCTAAACCCCAAAAACCTTCAGCACTTCATCGCCGAAGTGGTTGATCACTTTCACCGCGATCCGCCCCGTGCTCGGGCGCGGGAACGGGCGTGAGGTGTCTGAATAGAGCGTTTCCCAGGCGTCCTTGTCGATTTCGGCCTTGAGTGCCGTCTTCAGCGATTTGTACGGGTTGTTTGCACCGAGGAAATAGGCGTGGCGGACGAAGAAGCTTTCTTCGTCGTAGTCGGTGTCGATGAACCAGGCGGCAATGCCCTTGATGTCGTCGGAGCGGATTTCGCCGGTGGAGGGGTCGAAGATGTCGACGCCGTGCACCTTCACCTTGATCTCGCCACCCGGCGCGTCGATCAGTTCCACGTCGGGCTCACCGAAGACAACGAAGAGGTTGCCCTTGCCGGTGTTCTTCAAATCCTCGGCCATGTGCAGGTCCGGGTTGATCCTGGCCTTGAGAATGGCGAGGGGGCCGAGCCGGTTGAGATCGGTCGCCTGGGCGTCGAAATTGAAGGCGCAGGCGATCAGCACGTCGAAGCGGGCGTCCGACGCCTCGCGGGCGGCGGCGGTGATCTGACTGCGGGTCAGCGTGCCGAATTCCGGACCGATCAGGATGGCCGCGCGTTTCTCCACCGATCCGCCATCGGCATAGCGGGCCTCGGCGGCGATGAAATTGCCCGGCCAGGGCTCAATGGCGCTGAAATGGATGGTGTCGCGCTTCTCGTGCTGGTGCACGCCGGCGCTCCTCAAATGGGTCAGCACCATCTCGCCAAAATCGGCCTCGGGCATGTTGGCGGGGGTGGACGCGCGGGAGGTGATCGCCCCGGCAGCAGCCAGTTCCGCGCCGAGCGTATCCTCGCGCGCGGCGATGACGCGGTGCGGCGACAGGCTCTCGACGGTGAAGGGGCCGGCGACGCGCACCTTGCTCTTGTCCTCATAGGGGCGGTCATAGAGCAGTTCGACATCGGCGGCACGGGCGATCGAGGTGTCGATCTCTTTCTGTCGGGCAATGCGGCCTTCCCACCAGTCGGCGTGCAGCTGTCGGGCCTTCTCGGTTGCCAGATGTGCCGTGGCCTGCCCGTCCTTGCTGTCGAGCCATTCGTCGAGATCGCGGGGGATTTCCCATTCCTCGAAAGCGGTGGTGAGGGCTTCGTTGAGCTGGCGGCGCAACGGCTCCAGCACCTCCTGCCACTTCTCCCAGATCACATCGATCTCGGCATTGTTGGCGATCGACTTCAGCGTGATGTGCGGCGCGCGCTCATAGACGAAGCCCTGGCGGATGTCGCCGGTCACCGGCACATCGGCGAGGATTTTCCCCGAGACGTCCTGCTCCTTGGCGCGGCCTTCGCGACTGTCCGCGAGCAGATAATAGGGATATCTGGCGCTCATCAGCCGAGTGCGGGCAAGCGCAAGCGCCACGCGAGATGTGTCGACAGTGATCCAGCGGCGGCCCCATTGTTCGGCAACATAGGCTGTTGTTCCTGAACCACACGTTGGATCAAGAACTAAATCGCCGGGATCGGTGGCCATTAAAATGCAGCGCTGGATGAGCTTACGCCCTGTTTGGACAACATATACCTTGTCCTGACCAGCGCCGCCGCCTGTGTCTGTCCAGACGTCGCCCAAGGTCAAAACTGGAAAGTCGTGCGCAAAACGCCGATAGCGTACGACATTTTTCATGGCCTTTATGCGGTCGGCCTTGATTAACCGAGAAACGCCGCTTTCCTTAGCCTTCCAGTGATTTCCAGCCAGTGGCCTATAAACACGGCCAAAAGCATTAACTGGAAACGAGCCGGTTGTCCTGACACCTTGGGATTGAAGGTCGCTCGCACTCTCGACGTCGAAGTCGTCTTTGTCGTTATAAAGTTGTCGAAATTTTAACCCCGAAGCTCTGCGAGAATACCAAATGACATAATTGCCCAATCGATCGATTGCTTCATTTTGCCGCCCGGAAGTTGTCACGAAATAAATTTGGGCGACAAAATTTTCTTCTCCAAAGACCTCATCCATCAACGCGCGCACGCGATGCACATTCTCATCGCCGATTTGGACGAAAATTGATCCGCTCTGGTGCAGTAGTTCTTTCGCAACGGAAAGCCGGTCGCGTAGATAGGTGAGGTAGGAGTGGATGCCGTCCTTCCAGGTGTCGCGGAAAGCCTTCACCTGTTCCGGCTCTCGCGAAACATCCTCCTTCTTGCCGTCCTTCACGTCCCGGCTCATGGTCGAGACCTGCCAGTTCGAATTGAACTTGATGCCGTACGGCGGGTCGAAATAGATGCACTGCACCTTGCCGCGCATTTCCTCGCGCTCGACGAGGCTCGCCATCACCTGCAGGCTGTCGCCGAGGATGAAGCGATTCTGCCAGTGCTTGGTGTGCTGGTAGAATTCGGCGCGCGCCTCGGGATCGTCGATGCCGTTGAAATCGGCGAAGAGATCGGGCGCTTCGTCGGTGGCCTCCCGCGCCTTGGTGGTCTTGCGCTTCAGATCATCGATGATCGCCTTGGGGTGCACCTTTTCCTGAATGTAGAGCGGCGGCGCATTGACCACGAGATCGGACCAGTCCTGCCGGTCCTTGCCGCGCCAGACCAGCTGCGCATCGCCGATCTCGATCTCGCCGGTCTCGGCAAGCTGGCGCATCTGCGCCTGGCTTATCTTGATCTTCGCGCCATTCCAGATGATCTGCGGATCGCGGTCCATATCCCGGTCCCGCACCTCGCCCTGAGCCAACGGCCGGTCACGCGGCACCCGCATCTCGTGGCGCGCCTCCCCCAGCATCTCCTCCTGCTGCTCATACAGCGACGCCATCTCGGCCGTCGGATTGTTCAGCCGGGACGCCTGATCATGGATCAGCGTGGAGACGTCTTTTTCGCGCGGGGTCTTGGCCATAGTCAGTCCGTATCATTGTCGTCGGCAGGATCGCCATTGTCAGCAGGTTCTGGCTGGCCAGCTTTGTTCAGGCCATGGCGCAGTCCGTCGATATGCTCAAAGAGAGTTTTGGATATGTTGTAGCGAAGCGGGTCGAGAATGATCTCGACGCCTTCGCGACGGGCAAGTTTCGCCGCAGGCACAAAATCGGCGTCACCGGTAACGAGGACAATCACCTTAACCTGCTGTTTGAGGGTCAGTGATGCGATGTCCAAACCAATCCGCATATCCACGCCCTTCTGTTTGAGGTCGTAACTGAAATCCTCATCCGTAAGGTCGGAGACTGCGATATTGCCCCTTAGAAGCGCCTTCTGCCTGTCTTCATTGAGAATCCAGCGCTTGGCGTTGGAAAGCTCTCCCAGTCGTAGAGCGACATCCCGGGTCTTTCGCAATTCCTCAAACATCTCCAAACGGAACCTAGCCTGATCGGTTGTCTTGTAGTTGAGGTTCTGCTTGCTGATTGGCTTTTGGGCGTTTCCTTCATAGGGCGGCGCATCATAGAAGAAGATGCGGTAAAGCAGACCATGCCGATTGGTAACCGGCTGCCAATTCCCGCGATTGTTGCGCGGCGGTATGCTGAGGCCATAGCGCTTATTCAAGTGGCGCAAATGGTTGCCGCAGAGTCTTTTCAGACAGGCAACAGCGTCTTCAGCCTTTGGCGGATCACTTAAAAGTCCCAAGCCTTGAAGGCGCTTGATGAAAAAGCCTCCATCGACGAGTATCGCCACATCACGCATTGAAGCCTCCTGTTGCTAACGAGCAGGGTGCTGGATTCAATTGACAGGTGGTGGAAAAAAATGAGCCCCAGGATTTCGGCGATCGCCGGATCGTGGCGTGCCTACTCTCAAGGGGCGGATGTCTGAAGTGTATATGTGATTTGCTGACAGAGAGTAAAGAGTCTGGCACGCATTTCGCGTACTTCAGACTCGCATTGGCGCGGTAAAGACTCATCACGCATTCTCCTCCGAGCGCACTGAACCGAGTGACTCGACTAGCTTGCGATACTCCTCTTCCATCGCAAATGCGTCTCGCAGTTCCCTGAAGTCCCAGCGCCCGTAGGCTTTAAGATTGTTGACTCCTGGCACCCAGAGGTTCGTCATGGTCTCGGCCTTGATCTGCTCATCAAGGCCGCGATAGCCCTTCACCTCTATGATGAGATTGAGCGGATCGTCCTCTCCATGCCCGTCATCAAGCTGGACGATGAAGTCAGGAACATAGCGTCGCGGCGTGCTGCCCGAGCGATAGGGCACTTCGAAACCAAGCGCTTGGTTCTTCACATAAGAGATCGTGGCCGTGTGCGCTTCCACGACTCGGGCAAATTCCGCCTCCCAATCGCTGTCGCAGACCACATAGTTGACGTGGGAGAGCCTCGTTTCCCACAGGTTCTGCTTTGTCGTGATGAAGGACACGTGATCGGTGTATCCATGCGGATTGTAGGGATCGAGCATGGCTTTGACGATGTCTTCACCCTCAATGCCAGCGCTGCGGACAATGGCCTGATAGATCAGTTCCGAGGCCTTTTGGGCGAGCTCAGCATATGTCAGCATGCCCGCCTTGGTGCCGCCGCTGAGTTTCAGACAGGTTCTTATCCAGTTGCGTGTGATTGGCTGAAGCTGGTTGTAGAGGTAGTAGGGTGTGTCCTGATCGGGCTCGCGGAAATAGAGTTCAATCAGTTTCTTTGTCAGGTGGGTGGCGACGCCGTTTGGCCGCATGTCGTCGAGCGAGTCGGGTGAGATGTCGTGGCCCTCGCCAACCAGCCCTTCAAGGCGAACGGTGCAGGGGCCCACTAACTCTGGGGTCAGGGTGAGCACGGAGTCCGAGCCAAAGCTCGCCGTGAAGTTTTCAGAGGGAAGCTCTGTGCGATAGCCGGCCACTCGTGGAAAGCGGATCGACAGTTTTGCCCGCTCCTTCAGCGCGTAGACTCTGGTAACCGGCTTAGGCGGTGTACGCACCACATGCTGCGGTTCGGTCGCGAAATCGAAGGGGATGCCGAGGATGTCGGCGTATTCTGTATTGAACAGCCCTTTGTCATTCAACTCATATGACTGACGGCGAAGACCGCGGCCAATGACCTGTTCGCAGAGAAGCTGAGTGCCGAAGGCTCGAACACCGAGGATATGGGTCACTGTGTTGGCGTCCCAGCCCTCGGTCAGCATCGAAACCGAGACGACACAGCGGATTTGTTCGCCAAGCCGGCCCTTCTGACCGACCGTATTCATCACTTCACGCAGGAGTTCCGCTTCAGGGATATTGGCCGCATCCGCGGCGCCTTCGCGTTCGGCTTTCTCGCGCTTGAACTGTTCGATCTCAATGGCCGCCATGTCGCGGAATTTTGAGTCGAGTGCTTCGCCGGATTCCAATTGCTGCGAATCGATCAGCAAGGTGTTCATCCGAGGCTCGCGATTGCCATTCTGATCGTAGTTTCGGAAAAGCTCCAGATGGCCTCTGTGCTTGGTCTGACGCTCGCCTTCGACCTCCCGCTCCCAACCCGAAATCCATTCGTAAATGACCTTGGAGCTGGCGGTGTTGTTGCACACAACGATGAAGACCGGTGGCACGCCAATACCGACGTCCTTCCAAGCTTCAAACTCTTTCTCGTAGTGCGAATAAAGCGAGTAAAGCGCAGTCTGCAATTCGTTTGGAAGGTCAAGCGGATCGAGCTCGCCTGATTTTCCGGCTCCCTTCTTGGGCATCTTTTTGCCGATGTGATCCCATAGATTCCGGTAGACCGGCGTGGCTGAATTTACGGAATTGTCCGACACCGGAACGCGCGGCAGTTTAACGATCCCGCATTCAATGGCATCGACGAGGGAGAAGTCGGAAACCACCCAAGGAAAAAGTGTGCCTTCCTCGTAGCCCGACCCGCGGAGGAAGAAGGGCGTTGCCGAGAGGTCGTAGACGGCACGTACGCCGACTTTTCGCTTCAGTGCCTCGATGCCTGATATCCAGAGACGAGCCGCCTCGTTGTTTTCCTTCGCTTCGCTCTTCTCGTCCCCTTTCAGTTCGGCTTCTTCGTTGGTATCCGGACGCTCGCGATAGCAGTGGTGGGCCTCGTCATTGATGACGACGATGTTCTTCAGTTGAAGAAGATCGCCACACGCCCGCTGCAGCATCTGCCCCTCGGTTTCGAGTTGTTCAATATCGTCGTTTTTCCAGCCTTTCATGAGCCGCAGGCCAACGGCATTGAGATCATGCGCTTTGCGACGTTGGAAAGCGTGATAGTTGGCGATTTCGATCTTGGCCTTGTTGAGATCGATCATCATGTCCTGCGGCACGATCTCGCGGGTGCGGTAGTAGTTGTCGGTATCCGAGGGTTTTAGGACCCGCAGACGATCCTTGATCGTGATGCCTGGCGCGACAATCAGGAAACCCCGAGAAAACAGGCTGGAACTTGGCTGGCGCGCCGCATTGATCGCCTGCCAGGCAATCAGCATCGCCATAACCGTGGTCTTGCCGGCGCCGGTAGCAAGTTTCAATGCGATGCGAAACAGATCGGGATTAGCGTCGCGGTTCGCTTCTTCGAGGTGTCGAAAGATATGGGCGTACTGTTTCCGATTGCGTGCGACTTCTGCAAGCCAGATGGCTGTCTCGACCGCTTCGACTTGGCAAAAGAACGGTCGTGGCCCGGAGAAATTGTCGGAACGCCAATGCTGAAGCAGCCGCTGGGTCGTGGGGGTAACGCCCCAATCATTCGAGTTGGGCAACGAGCGCCAAGTCGCTACATGCCCTCTGATTTCGTTAATCAGCTTCGATAGGTTGTAGCTGTTTGCGCCCTGATCCTGCTGCTCAAGGTCCAGACTTGTTTGTTTTCTAAGCTGGTTCTTGGTCCGTCTGCTTTTGGGTACCGGGGCGACATACTCCGAGCGCCGACGCCCTTCTATGGGCGGATGGTCAAGCGGCTCCCCACTTTCAGACAACGCGTGATGACGAGACGGCTCAACGTAGGGAGAGTTGAGAATCGGCTCAGCGTAAAACGGCTTTGTCATAAATTTGTCCGCGCCCCCGGGAATCAATCCGCCTAGTCAATCCAAATGTACGTGCAATTACAACTTGGAATGAGGAGCGGTCGCTATCTGCAGTCATATGATGCAGAAATAATTTCCGTATCTGACGAGGGTTTATAACAAAACGGTCTCGCGCATGGTCACGCAGCCTCACCAAATATATGTACAGCATTTTTCGGATCGACTGATTATTTGACTGTTGCAATCAAGTACAGTCCGGGATATCAGAGGGTGTATCGCAACGCAGCGGTCGATTTGAATTTGATCAATGTTGTCAATATACTTGCGTGATTGAGGGTTTTTCCCTCTCTCTCCGCCAGCCCCTCCGGGTACCCAAAACGGCAGATATCAAGTATTTGATTGGATTGACTTTT
>CEQG01122360.1_pt1 | contig 14803 bp, 14 predicted proteins | sample 350301 | NCBI WGS metagenome assembly CEQG01 (sample SAMEA2621242, study PRJEB7988) | marine metagenome | isolation source: saline water (ENVO:00002010), including | reverse complement strand
CGCTGTTCGACGGGCTGACGATTGCCGAAAACCTGGGGCTGGCCGCATCGGTGGCCCAGGGCCACGCCACCTCTTTGCTGCGCGACAGCCTGTCCCGCCCCGAGGTGCGCGAAACCGTGGCCGAGGTGGCCGCGCAGGTGGATCTTGCGCCGGTTCTGGACGCAACCGTCAGCGAAGTGTCTTACGGCATACGCCGCCAGCTTGAGGTGGGCGTGGCGCTGGCCACCCGGCCCAAGGTGATCTTGATGGACGAACCCACCTCGGGCGTCGGGCCCGAGATGGCGCATGGGTTTCACAAGATGCTGAACGATCTGCCGCGCGATCTGACGCTGCTGATCATCGAACATGACATGGATCTGGCCTTTGATGTCGCCGACACGATCACGGTGCTGAACTATGGCGAGGTGGTGTTTGACGGCCTTCCCGAGGCCGCGCGCAACAGTCCGATGCTGAAGGAAATCTATCTGGGGAGCTGGGAAGATGCTTGAACTGCAATCGGTTGACTCTGGCTATGGCGAAACGCAGGTGCTTTATGGCCTGTCCTTTCAGGCCGAACCGGGGCGGGTGCTGGCGGTGCTTGGCCGCAATGGCGCGGGCAAAAGCACCACGCTGAAAACCATCATGGGGCTGCTGCCGCTGAACGCGGGCGATGTGACCTTTGACGGGACGCCCCTGAACGATCTGCCCCCCTATGAGATCGCCAAGCTGGGCATCGCCTATGTGCCCGAAACGCGCGATATCTTTCCCTCGCTCAGCGTGCGCGAAAATCTCGAGCTGGCCTCAAAGCGGTTCGCCGACGCGAACGGCAGCCGCGCGGCCTGGACGATCGACCGGGTGGTCGATCTGTTCCCCCGTCTGGCCGAGCGCATGTCGAACGGCGGCACCCAGCTTTCGGGCGGCGAACAGCAGATGCTGGCCATCGGGCGGGCGCTGCTGATGAACCCGCGCCTGCTAATCCTGGACGAACCCACCGAAGGGCTGGCGCCGATCATCGTCAAGCTGATCCACGATAAGCTGGCCGAGCTGAAAGCCGAGGGCCTGTCGATGGTTCTGGTCGAACAGAATTTCGGCTTCGCAACCAGCCTTGCCGACGATGTGGTCGTGGTCAGCAAGGGGCGCGTGGTCTGGCAGGGCGATGCGGCGGGCATCCGCGCGGATGAAGAGGCCCAGCACCGCTGGCTTGGGGTCTGAACACAGGTCAGATCGTGCGGCGGGCCACCCGCTGCGCGATTGACACGAAGTTGTGGACGTGAATGCCCTGTTCATCGACGCGGTAATTTAAGGACACTTCTGTCTTGCCCAAATGCGGCACGATATCAAAATAGCGCAATCCGTTGCGGGTCGCTTTTCCGACCGACGCAGGCACGATACACACGCCCTCACCCACCGTGACCAAACTGAGCGCGGTCTGAAGATCCATGGTGAAAACCCGTTTTGGTATTTCCAGCGCCTGTTCCTTACAGCGATCCAGCACAAAATCGGCATAGCTGGGCCGGGGATATTCGGGGTACAGAATGAAATTCTGATCCGCGATCATCTTGAGATCAATGGTGGATTTCCCGGATGTCTCCAACGTGTCGGGCGCGGCAAGGATCAGATCCTCCTCTCCCAGTTTTTTTGACAGGATTTCGGGATCTTTCAACGCCGGCCGGGCGAAGGCCACGTCGATTTCGCGGCGGATCAGGGTCTTTTGCAACTGCGCATTGTTCATCGGCAGAAGGCTGAGTGACACATCGGGATAATTGGCCCGAAAGGATTTGAGAATATTGGGCAGAATGCCAAAGGTTGAAGAGCCGACAAACCCGACGCGCAAACGCCCCTCGGCCCCCTGCCCGATGCGCCGGATTTCGCGCTTCACATCCTGCAATTCGCGCAGGATGAACCGCCCGCGCTCATAAAGCCGTTCGCCCGCCTGGGTCAGGGTGATCGCATTGCGCCCGCGCACGAACAACAGCGCGCCCAGCTCTTCCTCGGTCTGTTTGATCTGCCGGCTGAGCGGCGGTTGCGCGATGCCCAGACGTTCCGCCGCACGGCCGAAGTGAAGTTCTTCGGCAACCGCAATGAAATATTCCAACTGTTTGATATTCATTCACTGCGGGCCCTTGATGATACGCGGGGAACAAGCCCCTGCGACGGCAGAGAAGTCAAACATTTCCTTGATGCGCCGGCGCTTCAGTTCCCCTGCGGTTTACGAAAAAGGACGCACAGATCCTGCGCGCCCTTCTTTTTGCATGTTCGAAAGGCTTATTCGGCCGCAACCGACTGCGCCATCGCTTCTTCCTTGAGAACGAAGTCGAACTGCACATGCAGATCGGTATCCAGATCGTCGCCCGCCTTGTTGAACTGCCCGACCAGGCTTTCTTTCACGGCGAACACCGAGTCTTCATCAAGATAGGTGCTGTCCGCGTCGTAGATCTGCGACACCAGCGTCCCGAACCCGTCTTTCGACAGAATGAAATGCATGTGGCCGGGCCGGTTCGGGTGGTGCCCCATATAGCGCAGCAGTTCGCCCGCGGTTTCATTGTCCGGGATCGGATAGGGAACGGGCCGGATCGCGCGGAACGCATAATGGCCGTTTTCATCGGTCTCGAACCGGCCGCGCAGGTTGTAATCGGGCTGCTCGGGGTCGTGGTTTTCGTACATGCCGTTGGGGGCATCTTCCCAGACATCCATGATCACGCCGGCCAGCGGCTTGCCGTTGGTGTCGGTCACGGTGCCTTCGAAATACACGGTCTCTTCGTCGTCAAAGTGCTTTTGCACGGTCGATGCGCCCTTGGGCAGAACGGGCGGGTTTTCACGATAGAACGGGCCAAGCACCGTGGATTCGCTTTCGCCCGCATCGACCGGGTTGGTCAGCATGTCGACCAGAACCTCGACCCCCAGAATGTCACCCAGCAGGATGAATTCCTGACGCTTGTCATCCGTGATCTGACCGGCGCGGGCCAGATAATCGCAGGCCTGCAGAAATTCCGAGTGCTGCAGCTTCACGTCTTTGCAAAAGCCGTGCAGGTGCTTGATCAGGCTGGTCATGATCTCACGCTGACGATCCGTGATATCGCCATACTTGCCCAGAGATGCGATGACGACGTCTGAAACATTGTCGATGGTCACGTTGCGCATTCGACTTCCTCCTCTAAGATGAAACGCAATTGCCGCGCCCCGGCGCCGGCAGCACCGGGGCGTGTGGCAAAGATTATGCTATTGAACCCCGGCCCAAGCCAATGGCCACGCCGGTATGGGGCGATACCCTGTCGGGCATGGTGGCAGGCTTTGCGGCCCCGCGGGCGGGAAGGGTATCGGGGGATACCCTTCGCATCATTGCCTAAACCCTTGGGCCGGATCATTTCTCCTCCACCAAACGTGGGAGGGCTTTATGCTTACGACTCTGCAACAGATGCAGGACCGGCTGAATCGATCCGAACATCTGCAACGCCTGGGGCGGCTTTTCTCGGAAACGGTCCTGCTTGAGATCGACGGGGACGAATTCTATCTGCATTTCGACAAAGGCACCCTGACGCAGGTCGAACCCGGCCCCAGCCGCAAGACGCCGTGGCGCTTTGCCCTGCGCACCGATCGCGCCGCGCTGGAAGAGTTCTGGAAACCCATCCCCAAGCCCGGCTTTCATGACATTTTCGGCTTTGTGAAAATCGGCCGCGGCCGGGTGGACGGTGACATTCTGTCCCTGGTCAAGAACCTGCGCTTCTTCAAGGAATTCATGGCGCTTGCCCGCGAAGGAGTATCGGCATGAGCGCATCGATCGAACCCATCACCGGCCGCTATGTCACGGTGCAGATCGCCGGTGCCCCGCGCCGTATCTATTTCGAAGAGGCCGGACAGGGCCGCCCGGTTCTGTGCCTGCACACCGCCGGGGCCGATACCCGCCAGTGGCGCCACCTGATGAACGACGCCGGGATCACCGCCAACAACCGGATGATCGCCTTTGACATGCCCTGGCACGGGAAATCCCTGCCCCCCGAAGGGTTTCAGACCGAAGAATACCTGCTGACGACCGAAGCCTATATCGAAACCGTTCTGGCCATGGTCGAGGCGCTTGGCCTTGAAAAGCCGGTGCTGGCGGGCTGTTCCATGGGCGGGCGCATCGCGCTTCAGCTTGCGGCGCTGCACCCCGACGCGTTTTCCGGTTTCATCGCCATCGAGGCGTCGGATTTTCAACCCGCATGGTATGATATCGACTGGTTCCACCGCCCCGACGCCCATGGCGGCGAAATGGGCGCGGCGCTGGTGTCGGCCAATATTTCGCCCCATGCCCCCGAGGCCGAGCGCTGGAATACCCTGTGGATGTTCATGCAATCGGGTCCCGGCGTGTTCCGGGGCGATCTGAGCTTTTACACCCGCGATGACAGCCTGATCGCCCGTCTGGGCCAGATCGACACGGCGAAGACGCCGGTGCATATTCTGGTCGGGGCCTATGATCTGACCTGTACCCCCGAAGATGCCCAGCGCACAGCCGACGCCATCCCCGGCGCGACGATCGCGGTGATGGATGAACTGGGTCACTTCCCGATGAGCGAACATCCCGAGGGCTTCCGTCCCTTCTTTGCCGCCGCGCTGGACGCGATGCCGCGCGGCGGGATGTAAAAAAAGGCTCAGGGTGGGGGCCCCCACCCTGAGCAGACCGTGGGCGGCGCAGGGAGGTGCGCTGCCCGGCCGGCCTATTCCTGCCTGTTCAGATCGACCTCACCTTGAGCAGATGAGGTCAGCCCTCTTTGGCGACGCCGACATCACCGGAAACGACGCGTTCAATCTCTTGCACCGTTTCCGATGCCTTGAATTCGTTTTCCCCTTCATAACGGGGGAGCGCGGCATGGAACGGGCATCCTTCAAACTTCGGATCGTCTTTATAGTTTGCGACGAAATGCGCCGGAAACTGTTTGTCGAGCTCGCGGATAGACCCCATGAAGGCACGGCGCTCTTCCTGGCTCATGGCTTCGCGGTTCTCGATATAGCTGCGCTCGGGGTCGTCTTCGTAGGTTTCCTTGTACCAAAGAATGTAGCCCATCAACTTCGGCAGAAGTTCCTGCGCCATCGGATGTGGCGGGTCGATCTGCATGGTTTTCAGCGTGGTCGGCAGCGCGAGGCTGCGGATGAGTTGATGCCCGAGCCAGTGCAATTCTTCGGGGAAATACCGGAACACGAACTGTTCGTAAATCGCCGAGGCGATCAGGTTGCCCCGCTCTGGCTTTGGTTTTTCCATTGCTTCGAACTCTTCGCAGAACCGAAGGCAGCCTTCGAAGTCCTCAGGATATCCGTGCAAGGGCGTATTGTTCTCGGCCACGAACAGCTTGGACATCTCGCCCCAGAACTTGTGGGAGCCGATCTTTTCATTCTCCGAAACGCCGGGCGCACCGACACGCAGGCGGAACCGATGCATCAGCACAGCCGAGAAGGCGCAGACATAGATGTAATCGTCATTATACGCGAAGGCGCCGGGGTATTGCTTGGCCCAGTGGGCATGCAGCCGGTTGATCCCATCGACCGATTTCTTGGTGCGCTCGTCATGCGGCCCATACCACCACCACAACGCATTGGTGCTTTGTGTTTGCTCCACGCGGGAGGTGGCGCGTTCGACAACCTTTCCACCGTCTTCACGCCACACCGCAGCCGACCCCCAATCGGTCACAACGAAGTTGGGGAAGGTCAGCGCATACATCATGTTCGACATGAACTCGCTCGAGTCATAGCAGCTCGCCAACTGCCAGATCCGCACATAATCGACCTCCGGGTCCAGCGACTCGATTTCCTGTTTGATCCATTTCTTCGGTGCAGTCATGCTTGATTCCTCTGGCGTTGCGCCTTGTCGATACGCATGTGTCATGCCTATCGCCAGGACACTTAAGCGTACCATGTCGTACGGTTATGCCAGAGCCAGACTCATGTCAACATTTCCGTACGCCTCGGTACCGAAATCGTGATCGAACGTAACGCGCGACATCGCTTCGGGTGTCCGGCCGGACACCCGCCACAGGGCCATCAGGTTGTCCCGAATGGAATGAAGTTTAAGGGGCGTATCCCGCCAGGAACCGGCGGACAGCACGGCGTACCCGCTGCGTAATCTCCTGATCCGTGGGCACAGGCTCAGCCCCCCAAATCACGCGACTATAGAGCCCGCCATCGCAAATTCCGGTAAAATGCGCGCCGGCCTCGGGGTCGCTGAGCGCCGCAAGATCGTGACGCTTCCCCAGGTCCGACAGAATTTCCTGCACCCGACGCAGGGTGCGAGCCGGGCCGTTCGAAAAGAAGATCTCGCCAATTTCCGGTTGCCGCCCGACCTCGGCCACGACCATACGGCTGGTTTCGATCACCGGCTGCGAAAGGACAAGCCGCAAATAGGCGCAGCCCAGGGCCTCAAGGCCCGAGACCAGATCATCCGCCTCGGTTTCAACCGTTTCGAGCAGAGCGAAAAGACCGGGGCTCGCCTCGGCCACAACGGCCCCGAAAAGCTCTTCCTTGCTTGGGAAGTACCCGTAAAGCGTGCCCTTTGATCCGCCCAGGGCGCTGGCCACTGCGGCCATCGTGACGCCCGCATAGCCGCCTTCCAGAAACAGCGGGCGCGCTGTTTCAATGATGGATCGTCTCTTGGCTTCCGTCCGGACCCTCATTCAACAGTCTCTCTGAAGGTTCATCTTTGCGTACAAAGGCCACTGCATACGCGATGATATCAGAGCCGTAAACATATCTGCCGCGCGTTTCCGCGCCGACTTTCCGCGCCCGCCGAACATCAGTCGTCGTCGAACGGCAAGCCCACATAGTTTTCGGCCATGGCCGCCTGTGCGACGGCCGAGCCTGCCAGATACTCCAGCTCACTTTCCTGAATGCGCTGATCAAAATCGCTCTGATCAGGGAAGCGGTGCATGGACGTCGTCATCCACCAGCTGAACCGCGTGGCCTTCCAGACCCGCGCCAGCGCAACGTCGGAATAGCTGTCCAGCCCCGACGCATCCCCCGCCTGATAGAACGCCTTCAGCCCTTCGAACAGGTAATGCACGTCGGACGCGGCCAGGTTCAGCCCCTTGGCGCCGGTCGGCGGCACGATATGCGCGGAATCCCCGCACAGGAACAGCCGGCCCCAGCGCATCGGCTCGCTGACGAAACTGCGCAGCGGCGCGATCGACTTTTCGATCGAGGGGCCGGTGACCATGCCATCGGCAACCTCTTTGGGAAGGCGGGCTTTCAGCTCGGCCCAGAAGGCATCGTCGGACCAATCCTCGACCGTGTCGGTCAGCGGCACCTGAATGTAATAGCGCGTCAGGTTCGGGTTCCGCATCGAGGCAAGCGCGAACCCACGAGGGTGGTTGGCATAGATCAGCTCGTCCGCGCAAGGCGGGGTCTCGGCCAGAATACCAAGCCAGCCGAAGGGATAAACCCGTTCGTATTCCGTGCGAATGCTTTCGGGGATGGTCGGGCGGCTGACCCCGTGGAACCCGTCGCACCCGGCGATGTAATCGCAGTCAATCCGGTGCTCGGCGCCGTCCTTGGTATAGGTAACAAAGGGCGCATCGCCGTCCACATCATGCAGCGCGACATCCTCGGCCTCGTGAATGACGGTGGCGCCAAGGGCCTCTTGCGCATCATAGAGATCGCGGGTGACCTCGGTCTGGCCATAGATCATCACCTGTTTGCCGACGCGTTCCTTGAAATCCACATGGAACATGCCCTTGGCGGTGGACAGGTAGCAGCCGTCATGCACGATTCCTTCGCGGTCCATACGGTCGCCGACACCGGCGGCGCGCAGCAGCTCGACCGTGCTCCATTCCAGCACGCCCGCGCGAATGCGCGACAGCACGTAGTCTCGCGTGCGACGTTCCAGAACGACCGTTTCGATGCCGGATTTATTCAACAGCTGGGACAGCAAAAGCCCGGAAGGCCCGCCGCCGATGATTGCAACTTGTGTACGCATAGCTCCCCCCTTTTTCGGTATTAATAGAACGCGCCGGGGGCTAATGAATGGACCCAATCGTCAAACCATGGTACTTTTGGAACATGCCAGACAATCCCGGCCCGACCGCGCGCAGCACCATTCCCGCCTATGCGCTTTATGGCGAACGGCACGCCTTTCCCGATATCCTGCACTGCGAACGCATCACGGACCGTGCGGTTCTGCACGACTGGCACATCGCACCGCACCGGCACCCGCACCTGCATCAGTTCTTCTTCATCCAGCGGGGCGCGGTTCAGATCACCGTCGATGGCATGACCCATGATCTGGCGCCGCCGGTGATGATCAGCATCCCGCGCCTGACCGTGCACGGGTTTCGCTTTGCCAAGGGGACCCAGGGCTATGTGCTGACAATCCCGGTCGCTGAGCTCTCTGACGCGCTGGCCGCCGACGCCACCTTTGCCAGCCCGCTGGACAGCTGGGGGCATTGCCCCGCCACCGACCGGATCGCGGCGCCTTTCGCGCAGATCCAGACGGAACACCGCGCGACACAGCCCGGTCGCGCGCCGATTCTGCGGGCCCTGGCCCTGCTGATCGCCTGCCAGATGGCCCGCGAGATGACCGAGGGCCAACAGCTGCCCACACTGGGACAGGACCAGCGCGTCAAGGCGTTCGAGACCCTTGTGCGCCAAAACTATCGCCGGCGCTGGCGGGTGGCCGACTATGCGCAGGCCCTGTCGATGACCCCGACGCATCTGAACCGGATCTGCCGGCAAGGGACGGGGCTGTCCGCGTCCAAGTTCGTGGAAACGATCCTGTTTCAGGATGCCTGCCGTCAACTGGCCTATACCCGCATCACCGTGGCCGAGATCGGCTATGCGCTGGGGTTCGACGATCCGGCCTATTTTTCCCGCGCCTTTCAGCGCCGTATCGGCCTGTCACCCACGCAGTATCGCAGGAAACTGGATGGCGAGCCCCCCGCTGATGAGATCCCCGAAAGCGCGCTCATTTCCGGGTAGTGTCTTATTAGATCGAAACACTACCGCCAGCCGCAGCAACTGGTCGAAGCTTCCCCCAGCCGCTCGTTATGGCGCCACGACCGCTATCGCCACGCGATGGATATCCAGACTCTCCTCCCCACCCGGTCAAGGCAGAGGGCGCAAACGAGCGGCACGACATTTCCGGATCCGTGTTCCCGGTGCCACCCGCCCGTCATCGCGATCAGAGCCGGAAAATTCCAACTTCCGCCGATACAGTGTTGGCGCACACGACATCGCATGCGCCACAATGGTTCCGCAGGAGCCGAAACGCGGGGGCACCCATGGCTGAGCTGGCACTCAGCCATTCGCGCTCAAAACACCTTCATGATCCGAAACAGTGCCGATACATCCTGCTTGAACCCGCCCTTTACATCAAAGTCGTGGTTGATCTGCCCCAGCAGCTGAAGCGTGGGTGTAATGGAGATCGTCGCGGCGGCGCGCACTTGCTGTTTCTCGGACGTGATACCATTGGCAATGTCATCAAGGGACTGATCGCCGCCCCAATAGCCGCCATATCCCAGCGAAAGGCGCAGTTTGTCGGTGGACTGATAGTTTATCCAGCTCTGAACGGTATATGTCGGGTCCTGCGACAGGATACCCCCGGCACCGTTGGCGTTGCGATTGTCGCCATAAAGCGTCACGTCGCCCACGAGATCCAGGTACCACTTTTCAGACAATCCGTAGACGCCGCCAAGCTGAAGCGTTCCCGAAACCCGGTTCGATCCAAGGTTGAGCGCGTCGTCCGGATCATAGCTTCCGGTCGGGAAGTTCAGATAGCCCGCCACCCCCATATAACGATTGCTTGCCGGATTATTGACAAGCCACAAGGTCGCCGCGACGGTCAGATCCCCGAAGCCGTCGGCGCTTCCCAGATCGGCGCCGCCCAGGCTGCCGTTGCTCAGCTTGCCCATCGGCAAAAGCACGTTGATATCCGCCGTCATTCCGCCGACCTCGAAGAAATAGACATAGCGCGGCATGATCACATAGCTTTCCAGACTGGCGGGCAGATCGACACCCCCGATGGTCGCCCCGTCGTTGTTCCCATAGATCCCGTAGAGCAGAATGCCGTTGGTCCCCGGCGGGGCCGCGATGAAATCGCCGGGCTGCGTATCCGCAGCAGATGCCGCCATCGGCGAAAGAGCGAGGGCCGCCGTAGCGGTGCCGAAAATGGCCTTACGGATTTTCTTGATCATCATCGTGTCGTACCTTTCTGGTTGATGTGCGTCATGGAGGCCGCTTGATGGCGGCGCTCTGACGGAAATGCGTGGTTATGCCGATTGCCTTCGCCCAAGGGCGTGCAGGGCTTCATCGGGCCTTTGTGCGGCCGGATCCCGGCCTCAAGTGATGTCAGCTATGTTGGGAAAGGGTCAGAATGCTGCCGTTTCCGTCGCACCCGATGCAGACGCGACCATCCGCCAGAACGGCCAGATCGGCAAACGCGCTCAGCGGGCCGGGCATCAATCCGGCGATCCCCGGAGGGCTGTTGATCCTGCGCCCCACCCCGCCACCGGTTGGCAATCCAGAGGCCAGAACCGTCGCCGTGCCTGCGGTAACGCCGATGAGCTTTCCGGCGGTCCGGTCAAGAACCATGACAGTATCTCCCACCACGGCAACGCCATGGGGCTCGATCATGCCGGTATGCAGCACCTGCGGCTTGCCATCGACAATCGCCACAAGGCGCCCGCTGCCAATCTCGGAAACGAACAGAATCCCGTCGGCACCGATCGCGATCCCGGCGGGTTTGTCGAGACCATCGGCCACAACCTCCAGTTCGGCTTTGCCGTCGATCCGCAGCACGCGGCCCGTGCCGCTTTCACAGACCAGCCACGATCCATCGGAGTCCGTGACCAGGCCCATGAGCGTGTCGAGACCAGTCGCGATCATTTCCGCCTCGCCGCCGGGGCGATAGCGCGCGACGTCACCGGCACTGTTGGTGCAGATCAGGGCGCCGTCGGCCTCTTCAACCACATTGCGGATATAGCCGGGGAAGCCATGCTGAAGCAGCATAGCAAGCCGGCCGACCTGCCCGTCTGGCGCCACGGTCGCGATGCTCATGCCATCCGCCACGATGAGCTCGCCATTCTTCGATACGGTCATGCCGAAAGGCCCGAGCATGGCCCCCCGCAGACAGGTTTCTGCCGCGCCGCCGGCATCGATCCGGACGATCCCGCCATCGGTGAAATGCGAAACGAAGATACCCTTGCCGGGAACAAGTTCCAGATTGTCGATCCCGAAAGCGACCTTGGCGATCTGGGTCTTGGTTCCGCTTACGGGATCAAACCTGGTTACAGCACCGGAGCCGCTTTCAACCACCACAAGCGTTCCGTCCGTGTCGAACTTCACTGCGGTCGGCAGGTCGAACCCGCCCGCGACCTTTTCGGCCTCGCCGCCCTCGGCGGTCACACGCCAGACCTCGCCCATCGGGACCAGCGGGAAATACAGATACCCGTCCGGGCCCATCGACAGTGCATTCGGTGCAACAAGTCCGGTGGCGACCACCTTGGGCGGCGCGCCATCGGCGAAAAGCTCCATGATCCGGCCATCGGCGCGAAACTCGCTCATGAAAATCCGGTCGTTGTGCACGGTGACTCCGTTCGCAACGGGTACGTCCGAGGCGATCACGTCGATGGTGCCATTCGGCCGGATCGCACTGACCCGGGCGCTCATGACCTCTGTGGCAAACAGATTCCCCCTGGAATCGAACGCCAGATCATCCGGCGAGACGATTTCTCCGTCAGCCGGTGATATGATATCGACCGTCGCATCGTCGATATTGACGGCGCTGATCTGACTGCCAAAGGCTTGTGCCACATAAAGCCGGTTGTCGGCCCCGAGCCGCATGCCATTCGCACCAATCAGGTGCGCCGGCGCGAGCATGGTATCGATTTTCCAACCGTCGGCGGCACACAACCGCCTAGGCTGGTTCCCAATACGGTCCAGCATTTAGTCCTCCCTGTTTTGCGTCCCGAAACCTTTTGCGATGCGAACCTGAAGATCCGGCACCACACCCCCTGTTCGGGCGAGCGCCGCATTTTTGCGAGCGCTTAGTCGCAATAGAGTATCTCCTGCCAATCGAAGTCAAGATTTTTTCGGGATGATCTCTTTTTCTCGCAGTTATGCGGTTTTACGTTCGATAATCTTGCAGAAAATTGAATTCTTGACATCCATGCCCCATCAGATGTCACATGAGCGAGCGCTCACATTATTTGATTCCGTAGGCACGTTCATGCAGCCTTGCAGATTTTGACAGAGCGCCGAAGGGGTTAGGACTGATCTCCAGGAGGAGGAACGTGAAGTCCGCCCTTTGCCATGCCGTCGCCGAGACACGAGGCATCGGCGTCAGACAGCCAAGTCATCCTGCCTGCGGGCAGAACGATGGCGGCGCATACGAAACAGGGAGAGAGACGTAAATGTTGGATAAAGAGAGCAATCGCAGCACAGCGCATGGTTCCGAAGAACAGGCCTATGATATGATCATCATCGGTGCTGGCTTCGGCGGCATTCGCATGTTGCACGAGGCGCGTCAGCTTGGCCTCAGCGCAAAAGTGCTTGAGGCCGGCTCAGACGTTGGCGGCACCTGGTACTGGAACCGCTACCCGGGCGCGCGCACCGACAGCGAGGCCTGGGCCTATTGCTTCTTCTTCGACAAGCAACTGATGGAGGACTATGACTGGCCCGAGCGGATGCCGTCGTGGGATCAGGTGCTGGACTACATCGGCCATGTCGTCGATCGGTTCGACATGCGCAAGGATATCCAGTTCGACACGCGGGTGAAATCGGCGATCTACGATGAGGTCGCGAACAAGTGGCGGATCACCACGATGGCTGGCGAGACTTTCGCCTGCACCCATTTCGTCAGCGCCGCAGGCCTGCTGCACATCGCCTATGAACCGCCGTTCAAGGGGCTCGATACGTTCCAGGGCGAATGGCACATGACCTCGCGCTGGCCCAAGGAAGACGTTGATTTTCGCGGCAAGCGCGTCGCCATTGTCGGCAGCGGCTCTACTGCGGTGCAGATCCTGCCGATCGTCGCGCAATCTGCGGCCCATGTTTCGATGTTTCAGCGCACGCCCAACTATGTCACGCCCGGCCGCAACCACCCCATCGGCAAGGAACAGATGCGCGCCATCAAGGACAATTACCCGGCCATCGTCGATCAGTGTCAGAAACAGGTTTTCGGCTTCCCGATGGACCCGGCCAACCGCCTGTTTTCGAATGTGAGCGCCGAAGAGGCGCAACGGGTGTTCGAACGCGGCTGGGAGGCCGGGGGGTTCAGGTTCCTGTTCGAAACCTTCGACGACCTGCTCGTCAATCAGGAAGCAAACGACGCAGCGGCAGAGTTCATCCGCGGCAAGATCCGCGCCATCGTCGAAGACCCGGAAACGGCAGAGCTTTTGTGCCCGGATTATTCTTTCGCGGTCAAACGCCCGCCCACCGGGAACTTCTTTTACGAAACCTTCAACCGCGACAATGTCTCGCTGATCGACGTCAAGAACGATCCGATCACCGAAATCACCCCGACCGGGATCAAGACCGAAAACCGTGAGTTCGAGTTCGACATCATCATCTTCGCGCTCGGGTTCGACGCGGTGACCGGTGCCCTGACCCATATGGATTTGCGCGGGCGTGATGGCGTCACAATAAAGGACAAGTGGGATGAGGGGCCCCAGACAAATCTGGGCATCTGCGTGGACGGTTTCCCGAACATGTATATCATCTCGGGGCCGCAGGCGCCTTTCGCGAATATCCCCATCATCATCGAGAATTCCGTCGACTGGATCGGAAGCGCGATCAAGTCAACGCTCGATGGCGGCTATGACATGTTCGAAGCCGAGCCCGCTGCCGTCGCCAAATGGGGCGAGCATATGCAGAACATGCTGGACGCGACCCTTCTCAAGGCGGGGTATGACGTCAACGCATGGTATCTTGGCGCCAATATTCCGGGCAAGAAACCGGCGGTTCTGTTCTATTTTGGCGGGGCCGGCGCCTATTTCGACGAAATTCACGCCAACCGCGACAATGGCTTCGAGGGGTTCGCCTTCAAACGCCACAACGCTGGCGCGCAGCCACGCACCGTCGCCGCTGGTTGACGGGATCATAGGGCTGGCACGTTCGGGCGGCGGGAGACCGCCGCCCGAATAGCCAGGAATTGGGATTTTCCATGAGACTAGAGAACAAGACCGCCCTGATAACCGGGGCCGCGCATGGCATCGGCAACGCCACGGCAAAGATGTTCGCGCGCGAAGGCGCGGCAGTGATGATCACCGACATTTCCGGCGAAGGTGCCGAAACGGTTGCACAGGACATCGTGCAGGCGGGCGGAACAGCAATCAGTTCCCGCCTTGATGTGACGGACCAGGCCAGCTGGACAGCAGCGCTGGAGGCCTGCGTCAGGCAGTTCGGCGGGCTGACCACGTTGGTCAACAATGCCGGCGCATATCATCCCGGCGGGATCGAGGCCGAAGACATAGAGGGATGGAACGCGTTGATATCAGTCAACCAGACCAGCCAGTTCATCGGCATGAAAACCTGTGTGCCCGAGCTGCTGAAGTCCGGCAATGCCACGATCACCAACCTGTCTTCGCTGTTCGGCCTGGTCGGCAGCCCGAATGCCATCAGCTATCACGCCTCCAAGGCCGCCGTGCGCCACATGACCAAGGCCGCAGCCCTGGAATTCGCGCGCAAGGGCATTCGTGTGAACGCCATCTTGCCGGGGCAAATCCAGACCCAGATGTTTGCCAGCATCACCCCCGAGCAGGCGGCGGCCATCGCGGAAGCCACCCCCATGGGCCGTGTGGGGGAGCCCGAAGACATCGCCTATGGCATCACCTACCTGGCCTCGGACGAAGCGAAATTCGTGACCGGC
>CEQG01019484.1_pt1 | contig 14951 bp, 11 predicted proteins | sample 350301 | NCBI WGS metagenome assembly CEQG01 (sample SAMEA2621242, study PRJEB7988) | marine metagenome | isolation source: saline water (ENVO:00002010), including | reverse complement strand
TGGTTATACCATCCCGGCAGTTGCAAAATCCGGCCCACCAAGTAAAATAGCTTGAGTGGCGGTGTAGAATCGAATCCGCCAAGACGTTCCAGGAGGCGCAAGGGCGCCTAGTAAACTTTAGTAGGTGTTTGTTGTGAGTGTTGAATCTTCCGAATCCGTAACCGGCAAGCAGTCGCGACGGGGTTTCCTGGCCAAGCTCGGTCTTGGCGTAGCCGCAGCCGCCGCAGTGTCCCTTCCCTTTACCCTGGGACGTCGCGACTCGGATTCCACTGCCGCTGCGGCAGCCCAAGAATTTCCCGGAGAGGACTCCATCTTCCACCCAGCCCAAGACCCCCGCACTGACCCCCGTCGCACTCGATCCTCCTAGAGGCGGATCCGGCATATACGGAACCACGTCCGGCCGGTCTACTGTTGTCAGGCCGGATTCCGACATAGTCACTCCATGACTGCGGTTGCTAGGCACGCTCTACCAACCGCTCATCACCCCCACTCTAGCCATTCCCAATATACCGGGAGCGGATAAGACCTTTCCCTTCGACGGTGAGAAGTCTGACTCGGGGGTGATTTTGGTAGCAGCACACTAACGCTTATGGAGGTGGACCATGGCTGGAGCCAAACTAACCGTTGGCAACGTGGAAATCATAGCCCTGCACGATAACGAAGCTGCCCTGCCTCTCGCCATGACCTTCCCCGACGTGCCGCCGGAAGCATGGACGTCCTATCAGCAGAAATATCCGGAAGGGTTCAATGGGACTGACAATCTGCGAATCCACTTTGAATGCTATTTGATCCGGTCGGCGGGACAGACGATTCTGATGGACACCGGAGCCGGCAGTATGGCCACCAACCCCGGAACAGTCTCCGCTTTCGCCGGAGGAACGGACGGTCGGCTGCTGGACGAATTGCAGGCCGCCGGAGTTAGCCCCGGCGACGTTGACACCGTTTTCTTAAGCCATCTGCACCCGGACCATGTCGGTTGGAACCTAACACAAGCTGGTGGAACTCCCACCTTTCCAAGCGCTAGGTACGTTTTTCACCAAGCCGACTGGGAGATATTCCGCACGCCCAAGGATCAGGAGATATTCGGACTGACCTTCTGGGAAGAGACACTGGCTCCCTTGGAAAGCCACGGTGTCATCGACTTCTTGGCCGGAGAACATGCTCTGACCAGCGAAATCACCGCCATCCCCACTCCGGGCCATACTCCCGGTTCAATGAGCTTGGCTGTCGTCTCGTCGGGAGAACGGGCTTACATCATGGGCGACGTATTTCACGGTCCTGCCCAGGTAACCGAGCCTGAGTGGGTGTTCAGTTTCGATGCCGAACCCGTTGTCGCTGTCCAGACTAGGACGGGCATGTTGGAACGGTCCGAGTCGGAGAATGCTACTTTGGCGATCTGCCATCACAGCGGGTTCGGTAAAGTGATGCGAGCCGAGGGCCGGCGTTACTGTCTAGGAATATAGCCGCCTCTTCCATTCCAAAACTGTCACCCCGAGTGCAGCGAGGGGTCTCAGGGCTTCTCCGAGAACATTTGCAAGGCTGAATCCCGGCAGCGATGCAAACCCCAAACTGCCCTGCTGAAGTTGACCTGAGATTCCTCGCCCTTCGCGAAAGGACTCGGAATGACAATGTTATGAAAACCGGCTGAAAAATTGTTCGAATGTGCTAGCTAACGCCGGCCGAACTCCCGCTCCATGTGGAAAGAACTGAAGTGAAGCATGGTAGGGCGGCCGTGGGGACAGGTGTGGGGATTCGTCGTGGCCTCCAACTGTTCAAGCAGAGACCGCATCTCGGCATCGCTCAGCGACTTCCCGGCCCTGATGGCGCTGTGGCAGGCAATCGAAGCAGCCAGCACGTCTTCTTGTTGTCGCAGCAACCCCTCGAAGGCCACCATATCAAGAACGTTCAGCAACCCTTGTTCCGGATCCTGATCGCTCAAGATGCTAGGTACCGCCCGCACCAGGTAGGCGTTGGCTCCGAAGGACTCTATCCGGTACCCGTATCGGGTCAGAGTCTCGGAATTCTTCTGCAAGACCTCGACCTGGGCCGGCGACAGGTCCACCATGGCGGGCTCCAGCAAACTTTCCGCAGGCTGCTCCCCGGCGTCCGTGGCCTGGATCCTATCGAACAATATCCGCTCGTGGGCCGCGTGCTGGTCCACGAGGAACATGCCATCCGGTCCTTCAGCGACGATGTAGGTCAGCTTGACCTGGCCCACAACTTTCAGCGGAGGTGCGGCGGAGACGGGAGCCGCTGCGTCAACCGGCCCGGAGAATGCCTCTTGTTGCTGGCCGGAGAACACGGTCTTGGGGAAATACGATTGGTTTCCCGACGGAGGGTAAATCATCCGAGTAGAAGGACCGCTAGGCGATTGTAGCGGAGGCACCGGCGAGTCTGAGATCAGCGCGGCCCGGACTGTTCTCTGCAATGCGGAAAAAACCTTGCCTTCCTGATGGAAGCGCACCTCGCGCTTGGCCGGGTGGGAGTTAACGTCAACTTCGCCGTAAGGCACGGTCAAGTTGATGGCTGCCATCGGAAAGCGGCGCTCCGGCAACAAGCCGTGGTAGGCCTCTTCCAAAGCGAAGGACAGCATCCGGCTCTGAATCCATCTCCGGTTGACGAAGAAGGCCATGTAGGTCCGGTTGGAGCGGTGGAGGTTGGGTGCGCTGATGAAGCCGTCGACGTCGTAGCCGTTCTCCGGATCTTCGCCGTGAATCTCCAGCATATCTTCGGCAGCTTCGGCTCCGTAGACCGCCAGCAGCGTTTCCCGTGGCTGGCCGTTGCCGGAACTGGTTAGCAAACGGCGGCCTTCGTTGACCATTTGAAAAGCTACGGACGGGTAGGCAAGGGCGTAGCGGGCCACCAACTCTTGGACCCGGCCCGTCTCGGTGGAATTTGACTTCAGAAACTTGCGGCGCGCCGGCATGTTACCGAAGAGGTCGGCAACCTCCACCGAGGTTCCCACCGGGCATCCCTGAGGTCCATCCGCTGACACATTGCCCCAGTCGATGGCGATGCGCTGCCCGGCGTCAGCCTCGTGGGGGCGGGTGGTCATCGTCAGGCGGGAAACGGCGGCGATACTTGGCAAAGCCTCGCCCCGGAAGCCCAGGGTTGCGATGGCGTCAAGTTGCTCTTGGGTTTGTAGTTTGCTGGTGGCTTGGCGGGCGAAGGCGATCTCTAGTTCCGCCGGAGTGATACCTTCGCCGTCGTCGGTAACACGAAGTTTCTCGGTGCCACCCCCGGCGACTTCAACGACGATTCGGGTTGCGCCGGCGTCCAGGGAGTTCTCAACCAGTTCTTTAACCACCGACGCAGGTCGTTCAATCACTTCCCCAGCGGCGATCTTGTTGGCCAGGTCCGGCGGGAGCACCTTGATGGGCATGGCAGAGCCCTAAAAGAGAGGAATGATAGAGCCTTTGGCCTTGTACTGACGATCTTCCGAAGACCCAGACTCGACGACATCGCAAACTATCCGATAGATGCGGTCCATCTCCTGGTCGACCGTCCGCTTGAAGAAGTAGGGCGGGACCCACACGCCGCTAAATGCAGCGACAATCTCTGGATAGTCGTCGATGACGAAATCCGGCTCGAAGGGCACGCCCAGTTCCTCCAAACGCTCTTGGAAGTGATGGGTGGGTTTCTCATAGACGCCGCTGATCAGAGGCTCAAGGTTGTGCTTCTTGACCACTTCCCAGCGCTCACCCATCCCGGACCAGATGTAGATCTCGTGGCCGTCGTCTTTGATTTTTTGCAGGGTTTCCAAGGTTCCGGGACGCAGGCTATCGTCCAGTCCCAGGATAGTGTAGTCAACATCGAAGAATATATTCATGGACTAATCTGGGACCTTCTTTCAACAGCAAGATTTGGGGACTGAGGATGTGATTATATCGTAACCTACGCTCCGAATACATTGCAATCTAGCACCGGAAGTTGCTCATTGTCTATGGCGCAAACCTGCATCCGGCAAGCCCTATTCCGCCAGGGCTGCCTCCACCGCCTTGATGTTGGCCCCCACCAGCAACTTTCCATCCATGAGTACCAAGGGACGTCGCACTAATCGCGGCTCTTGCAGCATCAAAGACACCATCTGCTCTTCGGACAACTCCTTGTCGGCCAACCCCAGCTTTTTGAGGCTAGGGCTGCGGCGGGCAAACATGGCGGAGATGCTATCGCTTTGGGCCAACTCCCGAATCTCCGATTCCGAGAAGGGGTCTTTGAAGTAGTCCCTTTCCTCCAACTGAACGCCGTTCTGTAAGAGCAACTCTCTTACCTTGCGGCAAGACGATCAACGGGGCCACCAATAAAAAGAGGCGGTTTTGCTCATGGTTCCTCCATCAGTGATTAATCTAATCAAGACTCGTCGGTTATTCTACCTTGTGCTAACGGCCATCGGGATGTTCCCGGCAGTGGTTTAGCGTGAGCGCCCGTCAAGGACTAATCCGTGCGCACAACGGGCAAAGATAGTGTTAGTGCAATGCACCCATCATCACTCCGAAATAGGATTGCCGATCGCCAACAGCGCTTCAATGTCATTCCGACACCGGCCGGAGGCGGCGATGAACCCCATGTCTACGTGGTCAAGACAGTCCTGGGCTTGCAATCGAGACGGCATCCGCCCATGCGACTCCTTCCCAAGAAGCTCTGAGACCCCTCGCTTCAATCGGGGGAACACGGTTTTGTGTCGCAAGACATGAAACTAGACATTATCCCCAGGGTTCCGGGCTTTCTGCTGCAAGTCGTAGAGACGATTGATGGCCTCCAAAGGTGTTAGGTTGGGTATGTCCAACGCCTTGACCTCGTCGGCCAGGGCTTGCGCCGGGTTGAATAAGGCCATCTGGAGGTCCGGAGTCCGGTCCCGGCGGCTCTTCTTGCCGATGGGACGACCGTCCCTGTTGTTACTCTCCTCCAGTTCGGAGAGCACCTCCCAGGCCCGGTTGACTACGCCACTGGGTAAACCAGCTAACCGGGCGACGTGAACGCCGTAGCTCTTGTCAGCGCCCCCTGGAGCGATCCGATGCAGGAAGATGACATCGCCATCCTCTTCCGCGACTGCGACGGTGAAGTTGCGTACTCCCGGCAAAGTGCCGGCCAGTTGGGTCAACTCGTGATAATGGGTGGCGAAAAGGGTTTTGCAACCCAGTCGCGGGTCGTTGTGCAGATGCTCAATCACCGACTGGGCGATGGACATGCCGTCATAGGTGCTGGTGCCCCGTCCAATCTCGTCCAACACCACCAAGGACCGTGGAGTGGCCTGGTTCAATATAGCCGCCGTCTCCACCATCTCCACCATGAAGGTGGACTGGCCAGTGGTCAGATCGTCCTGTAGCCCCACCCGAGTGAATATCCGGTCCACCAATCCGATGACGGCCTGGGACGCAGGCACGAAGCTGCCGATCTGGGCCATCAAGGTGATGATAGCCGCCTGCCGGATGAAGGTCGACTTCCCCGCCATGTTAGGCCCTGTAAGAACGATTATCCGGGCATCATCGTTGGACAGATAGACATCGTTGGGTACGTAGTCGCCCGGTCCCAGCACACCCTCAACCACCGGATGGCGCCCATCCTTGATGTCGATGACGCCGCCCATGTCCAGGCGCGGCCGGACGTAGTCGTTGCGCATCGCCACTTCCGCTAGGCTGACAAAGACGTCCAATTGGGCGATGGCGGTGGCCAAGCGGGATATCGCCGATCCTGACTCGCTGATCTGGCCGCATATCTGACGGTAAAGCGATTTCTCGAGTTCATCAAGGCGCTCCCGGGCGTTCAGCACCAGTGACTCGTACTCTTTCAACTCCGGAACGATGTAGCGTTCGGAATTGACCAGGGTTTGGCGGCGGATATATTCCTCGGGCACTTGGGCCACGTTGGCTTTGCTTACTTCGATGTAGTAGCCGAACACCTGGTTGTAGCCGACTTTCAGGCCCCTCAACCCCGTGCGTTCACGCTCCTTCTGCTCCAATCCGGCGATAAATCCCCGAGCGTCGTGGGAGGCTCGCTTCAGTTCATCCAACTCCGGCGAAAAGCCTTGCCGAATCACGTTGCCCTCACCCACCGCGCCCGACGGCTCAGCAGCTATGGAGCTTTCGATGAGGGCGGCGGCTTCCGGGATTGGAGACAATTCCCGGCTTAACCAATCCATGGAACCCGTTTCATCCGAACCGGTTTCACCGCTGCCGGCCTCCGCATCCGATCCTACAAGAGGGGCGCAGAGTTGTTCCACCAGTCCCGGAACGGCATCCAGGCCTTCCTTCAATGCCAGCAACTCCCGGGGAGCGACCAGCCCGGCATTTATCCGGCCCAAGATTCTCTCCATATCTGGGATGTGGGAGAGAAGCGCGGTGGTATTGGACCGACGAAAGCCGTCGTCGTGGAAATATCCGACCGAGTCCAGACGGCGGTTCAAATCATCCAGTTCAAGCAACGGTTGACCCAGCCAACGGCGCAACAACCGGCCGCCCATGGGGGTTCTGGTCAGATCCAGGGTAGCCAGCAAGGACAAGTCTTTGTTTTCAGCCCGGCCAGCGGCGAATAGCTCCAAGTTGCGGCGAGTCTGGCTGTCCAGAGCCATGAACTCCGAGGTGTAGTAAACAGCCAGATTGGATAGCTGAAGCTTGCCCGACTTTTGTGTCTGCCCCAAGTAGTCTACGATGGCCCCGGCGGCCCGGACAGCCAAGGGCAGGTCCTGGCACCCGAAAGACTCCAGTGACGCAACCCCAAAGTGGTCCAGCAAAGCAGAGCGGGCGGCTTCGTATTCGAAACAGACCGGGTCCAAAAGGGTAGGGCCTCCGCCGTTGCCGGCTAACGATGGGGAAAGGGAGGGCTGATCCGGGTCATCCGAGCGAGGCGAAAGCACCTCGGCCGCAGCGACGCGTTCTAGTTCAGGGGAGAGTTGGGCCAGGTTAAGTTGGGTGGCAGCGAACTCGCCGGTGGTAACGTCCACGTAGGCCAATCCGGCCGAGTCTCCATCGAGGATAACCGAAGCCAGGAAGTTGTTCGAGTTCTGGTCGAGGAGGGCCGACTCCACCACGGTGCCCGGCGTTACCACCCGAACCACCCCCCGGTCCACCAATCCTTTACTGGCGGCCGGGTCGGTGAGCTGCTCACAGATCGCTACTTTGTGACCCCGTCTTACCAGACGGGCCAGGTAGTTCTCCATCGCGTGGGCGGGAAACCCGGCCATGGGAACCCGTACGTCCTTGCCCATGCTTCGAGAGGTGAGGGTTATCTCCAGGTCCCTGGCGGCGACTCGAGCGTCCTCGTCAAACATCTCGTAGAAATCGCCCATACGAAATAGGACAATGGCGTCAGGGAAGGAATGTTTAATCTTCAGGTACTGGCGGCGTATCGGCGTCACTATCCACCCGTGCCCAGCGGTTTACTCCAGCCATTCTACCCTACCCCCGGTTCCATAGATACCGAAAAACCGCAATGATGGCAGGTTCGATCCGGGATCAAAAAACCGGGAGCTTTACGGCCCCCGGTTGTATAAGACTGAAAAAGTTGTCTCAAGCGGCCAGTTACTCTTTCCAGAACCGCTCTTCTATGAATTGCCACCCCTTGGCAGTTACCCTGTCCTTAACGTCAGAAATCATACCCGGATGACCGCAGGCGTAGACCATGGTGTCGTCTTTGGGTAGATTGTACTTTTCCAGATACTCCTCGGCTATCGCATTCGCCCGGCCCTTGGCTCCTTCCCAATTGGCGTTCTTGTCTTCATTGGGACGGCTAACCGTGGGAATGAAATGGATATGCTCCGGGTACTTGGCTGCGTACTCGGCCAGTTCCTTGTCGTAGACGAATTCGTCGTGATAGCTGGCTCCCATCAGGACGTAGAACTTGTGATCGCCAAGGCCGTCGTTGATATATTTACGAATCATGCTGACAGAGGGGGCCACGCCTGTGACGGTGGAGACCATGAAGTGATGATGCACCTTCTGATTCAAGACGAAGAGACCCTTGGCACGGGGTCGAATGGTCATCTGGTCGCCGATATTCATCCGGTGCATCCGGGGCGTGAGTTCGCCCTCGAGAACCAACTCCACGAATATCTCCAGCAATGTCTCGTGGGGAGAGGATACGATGGAATACGCCCGCTCGATGCCTTCCAGTCCAAGGGTGCAGTATTGTCCCGGCTTGAAATTAAGTGGACCTTGCTCCGGTTCAAGTTTGATTACGAACAGGTCGTCTGTGATATCCCTACGTTCCACCAGTGTCGCTTTGGGTAGATTGGGGACCGCCCTCACTCTGGGTGATTGAGCGCTTCCTCCGCTTGTCTGACTTACCATTAAGAACTCCTTTCATCGTTGCGGACAGTTAGATTACCCGCCGCCTCTACAGTGTACCCTAAGGTAGATAGCGCCGAATGCGGGGGCTAACGGATAGTTAAATCATTTTATTCAACACGGAACGTCTAAACCTCATTCCGGACCGGCTAGCCAGAACCATTGGCTCCGGCCTTGACTACCCTGGCAGGGCGAATATCTAATCCCGGCACTTTCGACGCCGGGTCAGGGTCTTGACTGCCCTGTAGGTCCACCGCTAACTGTCCAAACAACGAAGTGACGGAAACCACACCAGTCGGTACAGAATCAACCACCCGGGCCTGCCCCGTCAGGTTGCCTCCCTGGGTGTGTACCTCCACTTCATCTCCTTCAACGATGGCCCAAGCGGCGGCATCGGCGGAGTTCAACTCCACCAACTCCTGCCTTTGAATACGGTTTCTTTTACCTTTGATGATTTCCATATCCCGGCGATTCTGCTGCAACACCCGGCCCGGAACCAGAACCGATGGATGCTCGGAATCTTCTGGTGTCTCAGTAACCCGGAATTCGGGAGTGGCGGGGTCGGCTTTCCGTTCTTGGAAACCCTCAACGTAGAGTGTCGCCGTGCCGGGAGCGCCGGGCTCCTTACAGGGCCACTGGATGCCTCGATACTCCCTGCTGGCGTGAAGTACCTGAGTCGGCTGGGGGCTCTCCAGATTAGTTCTGAGCACCAGACGGCTTTCCTCTTCCAGGCGCTGGTAAGAGATTCCGGCATATATAGGGCTCAATCCAGCTATCTCGGCCATAACCTGATCCGGGGAATGGTGGTCGAACCCGGAGGCACCCATCCTGCGGGCCAATTCGCAAATCACCCAGCTCTCGGGACGGGAGTCGTTGTTCTTCACTTGCATCGAAGGTGTCAGCCGCTGCACCCGGCGTTCCAAGTTGGTGAATGTGCCCTCTTTCTCAGCGAAAGTAACTCTGGGCAGGACTACATCAGCCAGTTCAGTCACCTGGCTCAGGAAGGTATCCTGAACTACCAGGAAGTCCAGAGTTTTCAGGGCTGCCAGGGCGTCGCCCAGCCTTCCATTGGTGAAATTAGCGCTGTCGCCAATCACCATCATTGCATTGATACGTCCGTCCGTAGCCCCTTGGATGGTTCCGGTCAGCCCAAGGCCAGGGTTGGATGGCAAGCTGATGCCCCAGGCTTCTTCGAATGGTTTACGAGCATCTTCGTCTCTGACCGAGACGTAGCCGGGGAGCCGTCCCGGTAGGCAACCTACGTCCCAAGCGCCCTGCTCGTTGGCTCCTTGCCTCATGGGATAGATGCCGGATCCGGGCTTGCCCAGATTTCCGGTCACTAGAACCAAGTCAATCAAAGCGCGAACGCAATCCCGCCTTATATCGGACGCGACATTGTCCAGAGCATAGACCACCGAGGACGACTCGGCCTGTCCGTAAAGGCGGGCAGCCTTTGCGATGTCATCAAGAGAGACCTGAGTTACCTGGACAACCTGGTCCATATCCAAGTTATGCAGGGCGTACTGGAGCGTCGAAGGACTCTCACAGTTCTCTTCCATCCATTCGAGTTTTTCCAATCCCTGGTCGATCAATGACCGGAGAACTCCGCCCAGAAGGAGCAGTTCCGTGCCGGGCACCGGCCTTAGCCAGACATCGGCGTAGCGGGTCAACTCCACTTCCCGCGGGTCGATGACTACCAGATCGGTGTCACGTTTGGCAGCCTTCTTTATCGGCACGCCAACCACGTTATGTTCTTCAGTGACATTGGAGTTGAACACCAGTATGCAACCGGATTGCTCCAAGTCCCAGATAGAGTTGGTTGCTGCGGCGTAGCCTAAGGCGTTTTCCAGCGCAGAAACCAACTCGGGTTGTACGTTGGATGTCTGGTCCACGTTGTTGGTGTTCATCACTACCCGGGCGAATTTCTGGGCCAGGTAATGTTCTTCGTTGGTGCTTTGAGGAGACGTAAGCATGGCGAAATTGCCGCCAGTGTATCCGGCCAATCTGGTTGATATCAGATCCAGGGCTTCCTCCCAGGTGGCCTCCTCCAATTCCCCGTCACGGCGGATCAAGGGCCTCCGCAACCGGTCGCCGCTATTGACGTATTCCAGGCCGAATTTCCCTTTGAAACATGCCTGACCCCGGTTCGAGGGCGAGTTGAGGTCGGGAACGGCCCGGATGAATCGGCCTGCCGAGTTAATCTCCAGATTGAGTTGGCAGCCGACTGGACAATGGGGACAGATGGTGCGCTCGACCTTGACCGCTTTCTCCCACTTGTGGTCCCTTTCCACCAAGGCGCCCACCGGGCAAACGTCGATGCACGCGCCGCAAAACTCACATCCCGACTCCAGAAGAGACGTACCGAACGACGTGCCAACCAGGGCAGAGCCGCCCCGCTCCGTGAAGCAGATCGCGTCGTCACCTCGCAATTCCTCGCAAGCCCGGACGCACCGGCCACAGACGATGCACAGGTTGTAGTCCCTATCGTAGAAGGGATCGGCGACTTCCAATGGAATCTGGCGGTATTTGTACTGAAGGGGAGATTCCAGGTTCATGCCCAGGTATCGAACAGTGTCCTTGAGTTCGCACCGTTCGTTTTTGGGACAGGTCACGCACCGATCATTGACCGACACGTGGCGGAGGCAAACGTCATTCGGTCCGCATATGTCTACACGGTGGCAGGTAAGACATCCGTCTGGATGCTCGGCAAGGAGCATCTCCATCACCGACCGGCGCAGTTCCCGAACGTCGGGGGCCTCGCTGCGGACTTTCATCCCGTCGGCCACCGGTTGGACACAAGCGGCGGGGAAGCCTCGGCCCCCTTCCACGCCAACCACACACATCCGGCAGGCCGCAAAGGGCTTCATACCGGGATGGTAGCAGAGGTAAGGGATATACACTCCGGCCTCTATCGCCGCCTCCAGAATCATCTTCCCCGGCTGGGTAGTTATCTCTACTCCATCGATGGAGATAGTTATGTCATCGGCCATGGATATCGCTCCGATGGATTTTGGCCACAGAGTTACGGAGACACGGAGAACTGGAAAAGATTTCCTCGCTGACGGATTTCAATCTTCTATCTCCGTTGCTCTGTGTCTCTGTGGCAAATTTTACCGGCGGGTCAGGGCCGGCGAGAACCTGGGTTCCGCGCATACTCCCGTGGGGCACCGTCGGTCCAGGATATGAGTGTCGAACTCGTCGCCGAAGTAACGCAGGGCGGACGAAACGGGATTGAAGCCGAGTTGGCCATGCCCGCAAAGAGAGCCTGCCTGCATGTCTTGCCCCACTTTGCGCATCAGGTCCAGGTCGGCTGGAATGCCTTCCAGACGGCAGATTCTCTCCAAAACTTCTAACAGATGGCTCATCCCCATACGGCAGGGGAAGCATTTGCCGCAGGACTCGTACTGGCAGAAGGCAATCAATGCTCTGGTCAGGTCCACTACGCAGTTGTCTTCATCGGCGGCGATGACGCCACCGGAGCCCAGGATAGCGCCGGCGGTTCTCAGAATATCAAAGTCCAACACGACGTCGATGTTACCAGCGCCCAGCACTCCACCCAACGGTCCACCGGTTTGCACAAACTTCAGCGCTTTTCCGTTCGGAACACCTCCGGCGGCCTGGTACAGCACATCTTTCAGATTGACCCCCAGGGGAACTTCAATCATGCCCGTATATCTCAGGTCTCCGGAAAGACAAATGATGACGGTCCCAGTGCTAGTGTCGTGGCCGATGCCAGCGAACCACTCGCCTCCCCTGGCGATAATCTCCGGTACGGAGGCCAAAGTTTTCACGTTATTGATGTTGCTAGGCTTACCGAACAGACCTACCGCAGCGGGGAAAGGTGGGCGGAATCGGGGCATCGCTCTTTTCCCCTCGATGGCCTCCATCAGGGCGCTCTCCTCTCCGGCCACATAGGAGTCGCCGGTCAGAGCCACTTCCAGATGGAAACTGAAATCGGACCCGAGGATGTCCTCGCCCAAGAAACCCATTTCCTCGGCTTGGACGATGGCGGCGCGAGCCCGGTCGATGGGTCCATCATGTCCATGCCGAACGAAGATATAGGCATAGCTGGTGTTTGTGGCGAACCCCGCCAGGATTATCCCTTCGACCAACGTCTGAGGGTCGCTTTCGAGAATCGCCTTGTCGTTGAAGGCTCCCGGGTCTCCTTCTTCGCAGTTACAGAGTATGTATTTCTGCGGTGCACTAGACCCGGCAAGGAAGCCCCACTTCACCCCAGTCGGGAAAGCCGCGCCGCCCCTGCCACGTAGACCAGAGGTTTTCACCTCTTCCAGAACCTCTCCCTGAGTCATCTCCGTCAAGGCCCGGTTCAAGGCCTGGTAACCACCGTTGGCGATGTACTGATGGATGTCTCCGGGGTCAATGGTCCCGGCGTTTCGCAGCACCACTCGGTGCTCCATTACTCGCATAGGGTGTTGGTTCAGGTCGGGTATACCGGTGAGCGCAGGGTCTGCGTCACCATCAGAGCCATCAGCCGCCAGGTAACCCAACGCAAGGTGGGCCACCGGCTTTCCCCCGGCAACATGGTTCGCCACAATCTCCGCGGCGGTCTCTGGAGTTACGTTCCCGTAAAAGACTCTTGCCCCACCGGGAGTCTGGACGTCCACCAAAGGTTCGGCGAAACAAAGGCCCAAGCATCCGACCCGGCTCACTTGGGCGGAAGCCCCGTTCTGCTCCAGAGAAGTTTCGATGGCTGCGATAACGTCGTCGCATCCGGCGGCTTGACCGCACAGGGCCGTGCCAATTCTGATCCACGGCTGGCCACCAACAGTCAGTTCTTCCCAACGCCGCTGGCTTTCTTCAGCGATCTGTTCGAAATTAGGCATTCTGTTCTGACAACAATGTGGCGATTCTTACCTTGGCGGAATCCGGAGTAATACGCCCAATCAAACGATGGTCGACGGCCATGACCGGGGCTTGGGCGCAAGCTCCCAGGCAAGTATTGAAATGCAGGGTCAAACGTCCGTCGGAAGTATCCCCTTCTGCCTCAAGCCCACTGGCTTCCAGCGCCGCCTCGATCACCGGCATGGCGCCGACAAGATGGCAAGAAGCACCCCAGCATACTTCAACCTTATGTAGACAGGGCGGTTCGAAACGGAAGTTGGGATAGAAAGACGCCACGGCCCAAACATCGTTGATAGTCGAACCGTTGAATGCAGCGATCTCTTCGATGGCTTCCTTGGGAAGGAAACCGAGTTCATCCTGAACGGCTAAAAGGGTGGAAAGTACGGTAACAGTTGGCTGGGACTGGCGGTGTATCGCATCGACTATCCGCGGTTTCAGCCCATCCATTTACGGGGCTCCCAAGCAAAGGTTGATCGGGGAGTTTGAACCAAATTTCGGACTTCGTGAATTTGGTAACAAACCGGATTCATGGTACCACACGCCCAGTTGGCCTTCAATGCAAACGTATTTGATTTGAATGAAAAAGGGGCGGCATTTCTGCCGCCCCTTTGGACGCCTGATTGTACCCCACGATCGGGGTTAGGGAGTTAGACCGCCTGCCTGGCGGTGCTGCCCACCAATATACGCTCGATCTCAGGAGCAATCTCGGCGGCCCGAGCTTTGCATTCCTCGTCGGTCAGGCTGGACAGCGGGTGCTGGGCGACCACGAACTCATAGTCGGGAACCCCCATCATGCGAGTCATAGCCTTAGCGGTGGGTAGGAAAACGTGGGTGATGATGGACGCAGTGGGAATCCCCAAGCGCTCCATCTCGATGCCGTCGTGCACACTGCACGAACTGCAGGACCCTCAATCACCTATCCCGGTGATTAATACGTCCACCTTGTCCAGAAGCTGTTGGACGACTTCCGGTTTGGTGGGCAATGAGGCCGAATGCTTGCTCAGCATTATCACCTCTTTAAGGTCGTACTTCTCTTTGAGAATCTCAGCCACTTCTTGAAGAACTTTGTCCGAGTTGGCTTTGTGGTTCTCCAGCAATCCCAGAGTCTTGCCGCTGAGTTCACTGGGCCGGTCGTTCAGGTGGAACTCGCCAGAGGAAAGGTCGGTCCCCCGGGGATTCACCAAACGCATATCCCTAACCGTTACAGTCTCCGCCATAGTCCCTCCTTATGTAATGCCGATGTTGGACGAGTCCATCAATGTAGGTTGTAGATAATCTTACACAAAGGCCCGGATTATGCAAGGTAGCAGGTTTTACAGTTAGCTCACTTGCTCGTAAGAAAATTGGGGAATGTCAGTACGGTCTTTGGCTTGCTCGATAGTCAAAGCGCAGATGTTGCCGCTACGGTCCAGATCCAGGATGGTGTTTTCATCCAGATCCCGGGTCTCTGCGACGTCCGCAGGTTTGAATTCTATGTGCGGCGTATCTGTTTCTTGGAAATAAACTAATTCCAAATCTGGTTCGCATCGCTGATTTCTACGAGTGACTCGCCCTGTTCCAGAAGTTCTAAAGCCGAAGGTAATGCGCATTGTAGTGTTTCTATAAGACGGGTATTCAAGGTGTTACCGCAAGTTATCCATATCACACTAGGAGGACTGCCAAGCCGTTCTAGCAACTCCCGGAAGTCTCGATCTTTGGTCACCACCACTACGCCGGATTCCCGTGCGGCATCGAAAATCTCCCGGTCTTTCGAACTGCGCAGCCCCAGCTTCTCGATGTCCTCGCTTCAATCCCCAAATATTCATT
>CEQG01027453.1_pt1 | contig 14964 bp, 15 predicted proteins | sample 350301 | NCBI WGS metagenome assembly CEQG01 (sample SAMEA2621242, study PRJEB7988) | marine metagenome | isolation source: saline water (ENVO:00002010), including | reverse complement strand
TGGTGACCCCTACGGGAATCGAACCCGTGTTTCAGCCGTGAGAGGGCCGCGTCCTAACCGCTAGACGAAGGGGCCTTGGGGCCGCTTGGGCGGCCGGCAGGGGGAGCGCTTTACCAGTCCTGGGCGATGCGTCAAGAGAAAGCCGTGTCGCGGCGATCAGCGCTCCATAAAAAACCACCCCATGCAAGCATGGGGTGGCCTAGGTTCAGGGAGGAGACGCCTCCAAAGGGGGAGGCGCCCATACGGCACACCCGAAAGGGGGGCAGGTGCGCCGCATGTTTGAGAGATAGGATAGTGACGGTCGCCTTTCAAGAGGGAAGCGCCGTCCCACCTACCAAAGTCGTATGCCCCGGTGATTTCCGTCCGGTTCTCAGTTCTCGGCGGACACCGGCGCGACGGGCGCGGGCGCGTTGATCGGGCCCTTGCCCAGATTGATCTGCGCTTCGAAGATTTCGCGCATCAGCTGGAGCGAAAAGAGATGCGCGTAGATCAGCGGCAGCATGCCGCTCTGATTGATCTTGCGCAGCTGATCACCGCGCAGGTCGCGCAGCTTTTCCTCATTCACCATGCGGAAACCGCGATAGACGAAGGGCTGGTCGGCGATCGGGGTCTGGATCGACACTTCGCCGTCCATCAGCAGGTCCATATCCTGCAATTCCTTGACGAACTGCCCGGTACGAGCCGCAGCCTGCTCGAAATCCTCGCAGAATTTTAGCACACCCTGCGTCAGTTCGCTGGGCTTGCCATCCTCGAACAGCGGCGTGCCTTCATCGAACGCGCCCAGCGCGGGACTGGTGGGGTCGAAACAAAGCGACAGTTCCTCGCTGTCCGGGCGCAGCTTGGCCAGCATCCAGGGGTAACGGCGAACATAGGCTGGGACATAGGCGGGGCCGCGCAACTTGCCTTCGTCATCCAGGAAGATGTTGACGCCTTCGTTCAGGCCCATCAGCAGCAACGGAACGGCATCCGCTCCGGCCGAAAAGATGATGGGGGCAAAACGCTGTGCCGTCACGAATTCGTCGATCGTCAGCGGAACCGCGTGCTGGCTGGTCAGGAACGGCGCGGAATCGACGCTGCGGCTCTTGTAATCGGCATGGTCCATCGTGCTGAGCGGCAGCAGGTCATTGTAGAAGATCGGCAGGTTGTTCGTGGGCGCTGTGGCCATGATCAGGTCCATTCTCTCAAATTGCGGCGTTCGGCGCCGCGGTCGGAAATATTGGGGCAGGGCGATAATGGGCTTGCCGCCCCGGTGCAATCGCTTTGTCGGCGCTAAGCCGGGCCGGTCGCGTGGTCAGCTTCTTCCGGCAGGGGGATGAGCTTACCGGGATTGAACAGCCCCTGGGGGTCGAAAGCGGTCTTGATCGCGCGCAGGGCGGCAATCCGCGCCGGGCTGGAGAGCCGAGCCAGTTCCGCGCGCTTCATCTGGCCGATGCCATGTTCGGCCGAGATGGAGCCGCCCGCAGCCACGACCGCGTCATGAACGAAGGCGTTGATCGCCTGACCCTGCGCCGCGATCCAGGCCGGACCATCGCTGGTTCCCTTTGGCGCGCGCACGTGGAAATGCACATTGCCATCGCCCAGATGCCCGAAGGAAGAGGCTGTGGTGCCGGGGAAGGCGGCCTCGGCCGCCGCGGCCGCTTCAATCATGAAGGCCGGCATCTTCGCGACGGGCACGCTGATGTCATATTGCAGCGCCGGCCCCTGCGCGCGCTCGGATTCCGAAAGCGATTCGCGGATCCGCCAGAAGGCTTCGGCCTGGGTTTCGTTGGTGGCGATGGCTGCATCGATGACGATTCCCTGCTCCATGGCCTGCGCCAGGGCGCCTTCCAGCCTTTCGCCAGGGCCCGGATCGGAAAGATCGGCATGATCGATTTCGATCAGAACGTGCCAGGGCGTGCGTGTCTCGATCGGCGATCGGGTACCGGGGATATGCCCCAACACAAATCCCAGGCTGTCGTCGGCAATGACCTCGAACCCTTCGATGCTGTCGCCCAGTGTCGCTTCGGCCAGGCGAAGCAAGCGCAGCGCCTGTTCGGGGCTGTCGACGCCCGCCCAGCCCACCGCGCGCGTGGCGATGGCGGGCACGAGGCGCAGCGACGCGGCGGTGACGATGCCAAGGGTCCCCTCCGCACCGATCAGCAATTGCTTGATGTCATAGCCGCGATTGTCCTTCTTGAGCGCGTCCAGCCCGTCGAAGATACTGCCGTCGGGCAGCACCGCCTCCAGCCCATCGACCAGCGCGCGCATCGTGCCATGACGCAGCACCTGCGTCCCGCCAGCATTGGTGGACACAAGCCCCCCGATCGTTGCGGAGCCTTTTGCGCCCAGGCTTAAGGGAAAACGTCGTCCTTCCGCCCGTGCCGCATCATGCAGGACACTCAATATCACCCCGGCTTCGCAGACCGCGACATTGTCCTGCGCGGACAGGCTGCGGATGCGGTTCATCCGCCGGAGGGACAGGATGAGGGCGGAGCCGTCGGCCGGTGGGGTTGCACCGCCCACCATTGATGTGTTGCCCCCTTGTGGCACCAGCGGCACGCCCAGTTCGGCCGCCAGCTTCACCGTCTCAGCGACAAGGTGCGTGGAATCGGGGGAAAGGATCGCGGCGGCGGCGCCATGATACCGGCCGCGCCAGTCGCTGACCCACGGCGCGATGTCGTCCATATTGGTCGTGACGCCCTTGGGGCCGAGCAGCGCGGTGAAGCGATCTATGATGTCTTGTCCAATCATGGGATAGGCTATGCCCCGGAATTCATCGACTGTTCAACCATCGTGCGTTAGCGTCCCCATCCCATAAAGGGGTCCGACTTGCTTCATTCCGTGCTGCTGCTACTCGCTGCGCCCGCCGCAGAGCCCGTGCAATGGGCGCAGATGACAATCGAGCGCCGCGTCATTATCCGGGTGCCGATGGCGCGCAAAGGCAAGGCGCCGCCCCGTGCCGATCCGCACGCGCGTGACGATTGGGACGAAAAAAAGGGTCCGCGCTGCATCGCCCTTCGTTCCATCCGCAGCGCAAGCATCATCGTGCGTGAGGGCGTGGACCTGCTGCTGGCGGATCAGCATCGTTACCGCGCTCGTTTGGAGCGAGGATGCGATTCGGCGGGCTTTTATTCTGGTTTTTACGTCGAGCCGCATGACGACGGGTCCATCTGTTCAGGGCGGGATGAATTGCAGGCGCGTAACGGCATGACCTGCCAGATAGATAATTTTCGACGGCTGGTACCCGCTGACGGTGACGATTAACGCATCATCTGGCCTCAATCTCTCTGTATTTCTTGACATGGGCGCGATATTTCCGCAATGCGCGGCCGATTTCCGTGCTGCGGACGCGTAGCGCGCATTTTCCTCCTGTCCCGGACCTTTGAATGACTTTTGCCGATCTCGGCCTTTCCGATGAATTATTGAGGGCCGTTACCGAATCCGGTTACGACACGCCTACACCCATTCAGGCGCAGGCGATTCCGTCGGTGTTGATGATGAAGGACATTATCGGCATCGCTCAAACTGGTACGGGCAAGACCGCCAGTTTCGTGCTGCCGATGATCGACATCTTGGCGCATGGCCGCGCCCGCGCACTGATGCCGCGCAGCCTGATATTGGAGCCGACGCGCGAGCTTGCCGCGCAGGTGGCCGAGAATTTCGAGAAATACGGAAAATATCACAAGCTTTCGATGGCGTTGCTGATCGGCGGCGTGCAGATGGGCGATCAGGTCAAGGCGCTGGAAAAGGGCGTCGATGTGCTGATCGCCACACCGGGCCGGCTGATGGATTTGTTCGAGCGGGGCAAAATCCTGCTCAACGGCTGCAACATGCTGGTGATCGACGAAGCGGACCGGATGCTCGACATGGGGTTCATTCCCGACATCGAGCATATCTGCACCAAATTGCCGGCGCAGCGGCAAACGCTGCTCTTCTCCGCGACCATGCCGCCGGTGATCAAGAAACTGGCCGACCGCTTCCTCAGCAATCCCAAGTCGATCGAGGTCGCCCGCCCGGCGACCGCGTCGACCAATATCGCGCAGCATTTGGTCAAGGTGGATGCGCGCAAGAAGCGCGAAGCGCTGCGGGCGTTGCTGGACGGACAGCAGGTGCAGAGCGCCGTCATCTTCTGCAACCGCAAGACGACCGTGCGCGAACTCAACAAGAGCCTGCAACGCGACGGATACAAGTCTGGCGAAATCCATGGCGACATCGATCAGGCGTCGCGTATCGCCGAGTTGGAGCGGTTCCGCGATGGCACGGTCAATATTCTGGTCGCATCGGACGTCGCAGCACGGGGCCTTGACATCAAGGGCGTGAGCCATGTGTTCAATTTCGATGCGCCCTGGCATCCGGACGATTATGTCCACCGCATCGGTCGCACCGGCCGCGCGGGCGCCAAGGGGGTGGCCTATACTTTCGTCACCAAGGACGACGCCGAAGCGATCGACAATATTCAAAAGCTGATCGGCACGAAGATCGACTATGCCGACTTTGCCGGCGAGACGACGGACGCGGAACCCAAGGCTGAGGGCAAGCCGGCCCCAACCAGGACGCGTCGGGCCGAACGTCTGGACGAACAGCGGAAGGATCAACGACGCGAAGAGCGCAAAGCGCCCGCGAGCGGCCAGCGCCAGTCCAAGATGCCCGAAGATGGCCCGGACGAGGGTTGGAACGGCCCGGTTCCCGAATTCCTTTCGGTCGGGTTTGACCATTGATCGTTGCGTAAAGCCGGCCGAACAGTAGTATTTCCGTCATATTCGGTGCGGACTTGTAATAATATGGCGCTATGGATTCGCTCCCAAGGACAGAGTTTCCGGGGACCGTATCATGAACGCCATCACGCGCTTGCCCTTCCTTGGCGATCTGGAACAGGGGGGCGACGATCCATTCCACATCCCTGAACGGGAAGGGGAACGCCGCCGTTATCGCACCATCTGGATTTCCGATATCCACTTGGGCACGCGAGGCTGTAATGCGACGATGCTGATCGACTTCCTCGACAGCGTCGACAGCGAAACCATCTACCTGGTCGGCGATATCATCGACGGCTGGCGGCTCAAGAAGCGCTTTTATTGGCCGCAGGCGCATAATGACGTGGTCTGGCGCATTATGAAGCGCGCCAAGCGCGGTACGCGCGTCGTCTATATTCCCGGCAATCACGATGAAATGTTCCGTCAGTTTACGGGGATGAATTTCGGCGGCGTGGAAATCCGGCGCAAGGCGATCCACGTCACCGCTGATGGCCGCAAGCTGCTGGTGCTGCACGGCGATGAATTCGACACAATCATGCTGGCGCATCGCTGGCTCGCCTTCGTCGGGGACGCGGCCTATACCTTGATGATGCGGCTGAATGTCGTGGTGAACGCAGTGCGGCAGCGCATGGGGCTTCCCTACTGGTCGCTCAGCAAGATGGCCAAGCACAAGGTCAAGAATGCCGTCGAATTCATTTCCAAGTTCGAGGACGTCGTCGCGCACGAAGCAGCGACCCGCGGGGTGGATGGTGTGGTGTGCGGACATATCCACAACGCCGAAATGCGCGAGATTGCTGGCGTGGAATATTATAACGACGGCGATTGGGTCGAAGGCTGCACCGCGCTTGTCGAGCATTTTGACGGTCGAATGGAAGTGTTGCACTGGGCGGACGAGATTGCCGCCCGAACTGCCAAGGAGGTGGGGCGCCATTCCTCCCGGCTTGCCGCTTGACGGAGGAGCCGGTGCGGATCGCGATCGTCACGGATGCCTGGTCGCCGCAAGTCAACGGCGTCGTGCGGACGCTTCAGACGATTGAGGGCGAACTGACGCGGATGGGGCATCCGGTCAAGGTGATCTCGCCTGACCTCTACGGCTCGATCCCGTGCCCGACCTATCCGGAGATTCGTCTGGCTCTGGTGCGCTCGGGCGTCGTCGGCCAGGATATCGCTGCGTTCCGCCCCGATGCGGTACATCTGGCGACCGAAGGCCCGTTGTGCGTGGCTGCGCGCCGTTGGTGCCTGCGCAGCGGCGTGCCCTTCACGACCGCCTATCATACGCATTTTCCCGATTATGTGTCGCAGCGCACGGGGCTGCCGGCAGCCTGGTTCTGGCGTTACATTCGCTGGTTCCACGGCCCCGCGCAGGCGGTCCTGGTTTCGACGCGATCGGTCCGCGAGCAATTGCGTGCTCATGGCATCGCCAATGTGCGACCATGGGGCAGGGGCGTCGACCTGACCGCCTTCACGCCCGACGCTGCGCCACTGGCGCAATTCGCTGATTTGCCGCGGCCGATCATGCTCTATGTCGGTCGGGTCGCGGTGGAAAAGAATCTCGAGGCTTTCCTCGCCGCCGACCATCCGGGCACCAAGGTCGTGGTCGGCGACGGTCCCGCGCGCGCCGCCTTGGAACGAGCCTGGCCTCAAGCGCGCTTTCTGGGGTCCCTGTTCGGCGCGGATCTGGCGGGTGCTTATGGCGGCGCGGACGTGTTCGTCTTCCCCAGCCGTACCGACACATTCGGCCTGGTAATGATAGAAGCGCTGGCTTGCGGAACGCCCGTGGCGGCTTTTCCCGTGACAGGGCCTGTCGACATCGTAACGCCGGAAACCGGCGCCCTGTCCGACGATCTGAGCGAGGCCATCGCTGGTGCCTTGCAGCGGGATCGGGCGGCGTGTGCGGCCTATGGGCGCAGTTTCAGCTGGGATCGCAGTGCCCGCGAGTTTCTCTCAGGGCTCCACGCGATCGACCCGGACGTCATCGAAAGCGCCGCCTGACGCATCACATGCCGGATTATCTTGCCGGAACCGGCGGGATGGACTATCCCTGCTCTGTCGTGGCCGCCCTGCTTGGGCGGCCCTTATCGTTTTTACGTGCCGGAGAAGTCCCGTGTCCCAGCCTCTCATGCCCCATGCGACCGCCAGCTGGCTGGTCGACAATACCGCGCTGAGCTTTGACCAGATCGCGGAATTTTGCGGGCTGCATATCCTTGAAGTGCAGGCGATCGCCGATGACACCGCCAGCATCAAATATACCGGGCGCGATCCCGTCCGCGCGCACGAAATCACCATGGACGAAATCCATAAGGGTGAAGCGAACCCGGACTATAAGCTCAAGATGCTGAAAGGGCCCGAACCCGTGCGCCGGACCAAGGGGCCGCGCTATACGCCGGTCAGCAAGCGGCAGGACAAGCCCGACGGCATCGCATGGATTTTGCGCAACCATCCCGAAATTTCGGATGGCGCGATCGGCAAGCTGATCGGCACGACCCGCACCACCATTGCCGCCATCCGCGACCGGACCCATTGGAACATCAGCAACATCACGCCGAAGGATCCAGTGACGCTGGGTCTGTGTTCGCAGCGCGAACTGGATGCGCTGGTGGTGCGGGCGGCGAAGAAGGCTGGTATCGAGGCGCCGACCGATTCGCGCCTGGACGGCGACCGCGAGGCGCTGATCGAGGAACTGCGGCGCGAGCGAGAAGATGCCGTGCGTCGTGCCGAAGATGCCCTCAAGAGCGAGTCCGGCTTCATTTCCAGCGCCGCGACGATCATCGATCCTTTCAGCAGCAACAAGGGCGAGGTCTGATGCCGTAGCGTCAGCGGCTCTTATGAGGCTGGCGCTGGAAATCAGACGTTTCTCAAGGGCTGCGTCCGCACGGGACGCAGCCCTTTTTCATTGGTTGACGCTTGCGTAAAGCGCGGGCGCGCCATACACTCCAGGGCATGGAGAGCATCGAAAAGATCCTGAAGGACAAGTATCGCCATCCCGCGCAGTGGGATCAGACCTTTCCGCCGATGTCGATGGGGCAGATGGTGACGGACAGCGCGCTGGCGCATCCAACCGCCCATATGGTCGATTTCATGGGGCGCAAATTCAGCTATGGCGAAATGTACGACCAGATCCGCCGCGTGGCCTGTGGGCTACAGGCCATGGGCGTGCAGAAGGGCGATCGGGTCGGCCTTTATCTGCCCAACACCCCCCATTATGTCGCGGCCTATTATGGCGCGCTGATGGCGGGCGCCATCGTCGTCAATTTCTCCCCCCTCTATACCGCCGCCGAACTGGAGCATCAGGTCGAAGACAGCGGCACGAAAATCCTCTTTACCCTGTCTGCCAAGGCGTTGCTGCCAACCGCGATGGAGGTGCTGGAACATAGCACGCTCGAAACGCTGATCGTGGGATCGGTGGCCGAGATGCTGCCGCCGGTCAAATCCTTGCTGTTCCGCTGGTTCAAGGCCAGCGAAAGCGTGGCGATCCCCGATGATCCGCGGATCATCCGCTATGACCGGTTCATGACCAACAAGGGCGATTGCGCGGTCGCCCAGATCGATCCCGTCAACGACGTCGCCCTGCTGCAATATACCGGCGGTACGACCGGCACGCCCAAGGGCGCGATGCTGACGCACCAGAATCTGACAGCCAATGCGCGTCAGGCACAGGCGATCGACCCGCACCAGCATGAACCCGATCGCATCATCGCGGTCCTGCCGTTTTTCCATGTGTTTGCTAACACCTGTACGCTCAACCGCACGGTGGTGAATGGCGGCGAAATGGTGATGTTGCCCCGCTTCGACGCGGCGCAGGTGCTGGCCGCCGTTCAGCGCGTTAAGGCAACGTCCCTGCCGGGCGTGCCGACGATGTTTCAGGCGCTGCTGGATCATCCCGCGATCCGCAATATCGATTTCTCGTCACTGCGCGCCTGTATTTCGGGCGGTGCGCCGCTGCCTCTGGAGCTCAAGCAGAAATTCGAGGCGGCGACTGGCGCACATCTGATCGAAGGCTATGGGCTGACCGAAACCAGCCCGATCGTCTGCACCAACCCTTATGAGGGGCTCAACAAGAGCGGCACGGTGGGGCAGCCTGTTCCCGCAACCCGCGTGAAGCTGGTGGATCGCGAAGATCCCACGCGGCCGCCGCCCGAAGGCGAGCCGGGCGAACTTCTGTTCGCGGGGCCGCAGATCATGAAGGGCTATTGGAACCGGCCGGACGCTGACGCGAAGGTCTTTGTCGGGGAATATATCCGCACGGGCGATGTCGGCATCATTGACGAAGATGGCTATGTGAAGATCGTCGACAGGTTGAAGGACATGATCGCTGTCGGCGGGTTCAAGGTGTTCCCCAGCCAGGTCGAATCCGTGCTCTACCATCATCCTGCGGTGAAGGAGGCGCTGGTGATCGGCGTTCCTGACCATTATCGCGGCGAGCAGCCCAAAGCGTTCGTGACCCTGAACGATGGGCATGAGATTGACGGCCCTGCGCTCAAGGAGTGGGTGAACCCACAACTGGGCAAGCATGAGCGTGTCTGCGATGTTGAGGTCCGCTTGAACCTTCCCAAGACCCTGGTCGGCAAGCTGTCACGCAAGGAACTGGTGGCCGAGGAGCGGGCAAAGGCGCAGGCGGCCGCGCTGGAGGCTGGAACCACGGCCTGATCCTTCCTATCTGATTGCCTCATAGAGATTTGAGGAATGACGAAATGGCGGAAGAAGTCGCAACGCTGGCCGGCGGATGCTTTTGGTGCACCGAAGCGGTGTACCAGAATTTGAAAGGCGTGAAGACGGTCGAAAGCGGCTATATCGGCGGCACGATGCCCAATCCGACCTATGAGCAGGTTTGTTCGGGCAACACGGGCCATGCCGAAGCCATCCGCATCACCTTCGATCCCGACGTCATTTCCTATGGCGATTTGCTCGACATATTTTTCGCCACCCATGATCCCACGACGCTCAACCGTCAGGGCAATGACATCGGCACGCAATATCGGTCGGCGATCTTTCCGCATTCCGCCGAACAGGAGCAGGAAGCACGCGCCGGTATCGAGCGGGCGCAGGCCGATCAGTCCGCACCGGTCGTGACGGCCATAGAGCCGCAGGCGCCTTGGTATCCCGCCGAGGACTATCATCAGAACTATTGGGATAGGGTCGGGGACCAGAATCCCTATTGCATGGCGGTCATACCGCCCAAGCTGGCCAAGTTGCGCAAAGGATTTGGGGAGCGTCTGGACGGCTGATCGTTCGCTTATTTGCTGTGTGTATATTCTGTCGTGACGACGGCGCCGCCCTTCCGGTGGCGTCTGTCGGGCATATCCTCTATGGACGACACGCGCACATCAGCAACTGGCGGGGACGGACCGATGAACAAGGCAATGATATTGGCGGGGCCATTGCTGCTACTGGGACTGACCGGATGCGTCCGCACGGTGGCCAGCGTCGTTACCGCGCCAGTCAGGGCGGGCTCGCAGGTTGCCGACTGGGCAACCACTAGCCAGGATGAGGCGGACCGCAATTATGGCCGCAAGATGCGCGAGAAGGAAGCGCGCGAAGGCCGGGAGGCGAAAAAGGCCGAAAAGGCGCGTCGCAAACAATGTCGCAAGGCGGGCTATGAACGCTGCGACTGATGCGGCGCCCTGATCGCAGGTCGATTATGCCGCCGCGCGTTTCAGCCGATCATTGATCGCCACGCCAATGCCTTCCGGGGGGATCGGGGCCACGGCGATCCGTGCAGCGGTGCTCGCGTCGGCGATATGTAATGCCGCAAACAAGTTCGCGCCCGCTTCGCGCAGATTGGCTTCGGGGCTGAGGTTGATGTGGCACGGCATCAGGCCAAATCCGATCAGATATTCGTCCGCCTCCGCCCGAAGGGCTTCCAGGCGGACGGCCTTGGCGGGCGCATAATGGCTTTCCAACTGGCCAGGCGCTTCGATCGCAGCATCCGCCAGTCCGACGACGACGGGAAGTCCGATGGCCTTGCCCAGCATCGCGGCCGTCACGGGGCCGGGTCGCAATAATCGTATCCGGTCCGTTTCCGGGGCGGCGATGGTCGATTCCAGCCCCTCGCTGGTCGGCCCTTCGTCCAGCACCATGCGCACCTTGCCATTCAGGCTGGCCAGCACATGCTCGGCGCGCGTCGGGCTGATCGATCCGCTGCGATTGGCCGAAGGCGCGGCCAGGGGGCGGCCGCTTTCGCGGATCAGCGCACGCATCGCGGGATGGGCGGGCAAGCGCAACGCGACGGTCGGCAATCCGGCCGTCACCAAATGCGACAACCCGCTATCTGCTCGTACCGGCAGCACCATGGTCAGCGGTCCAGGCCAGAATTGCGCGGCCAGCGTTTCCGCCGTGGTCGACAGATGAGCCAGTGAGCGCGCCATGTCCATATGCGCGACATGCACGATCAGCGGATTGAAACTCGGCCGGCCTTTGGCGCTGTAGATTGCGGCCACGGCGTTATTGTCGGTCGCGTCAGCCGCCAAGCCATATACTGTCTCGGTCGGCACCGCGACCGGCTCGCCCGCGCGGATCAACAGCGCCGCTTCCCTGAGCGATTCAGCGCCATAGCGGCAGGATCGTGTGGAATAGACTGGATTTGCGATGGTCACGGCCCCCACGCTATAGACCCCTGAATGACCGAGTAAAAGGCCATTGCGTCAGCACAATGACATGGGGCACCACATCGCTTCCCCTTCACTATGGAAATGATCTAAGGCCGCCCGATGAACGACGCTCTTTTAACCCGCATTGCTGAAGCACTGGAGCGACTGGCGCCGCCGACGGCCTCTTGCGCTGATCTGGCCGCCGCGCCGGCCTATATCTGGGATGGGCATGCCGTCCATCCGGTTCAGGATTTCGCACCTGTCGATTATGATTTGCTGACAGGGATCGATGCGCAGAAGGAAGCGCTCCTGGCCAACAGCGCTCGCCTGGCGGACGGCTATGCTGCGCATGACGTGCTGCTGTGGGGCGCGCGCGGCACGGGCAAGTCTGCGGCGGTGGCCGCTGTCGTCGGCAAGTTGCAGCAGGGCGGTCGGGATATCGCGCTGATACAATGCGCCATTGACCAGCTGGCCAGCCTGCCGTCGCTGTTCGCACTGCTGCGGGGCAGCGACCGTCCCTTCGTGCTGTTCCTTGATGATCTGGGTTTTGACGAGCAGGGCGCTGGCGACGCCCGCGCCCTGCGGTCGCTGCTGCAGGGCGGCACAGCGGCGCGTCCGGCCAATGTGCGACTTTACGTTACGTCTAATCGCCGTCACATCGTGCCGCGCCACCTGACCGAGCAGGATGATCCGATCAATCCGCGCGATGTGATCGATGACAAGATGGCGCTGTCGGATCGCTTCGGCCTCAGTCTCGGCTTTCACGCAATCGATCAGGACGCTTATGTCGCGATCGTCAACGGCTATGCGCAAACGCTGGGGCTGACCGTCGACCGGCTGGAGGCCATTCAATGGGCGACCCAGCGCGGCAGTCGGTCGGGCCGCGTCGCCTGGCAATATGTGGTCGAACTGGCCGGGCGGAACGGACTGACGATCTGATCGCCAGCCCTATCACTCACTTGGCCTTCGCAACGCGCCAGACGATCCCGCCGACATCATCGCTGACCAATAGGGCGCCCTGCGCATCCGCCGTCACATCGACAGGGCGGCCATGGGCGTCGCCATCCTCGTCCAGGAACCCGGTCAGCACATCGACCGGCTTCGTCCTGCCGGCCTCTCCGTCATTGAAGCCGACGAACACCACCTTGTAGCCAGCGGCCGGCTTGCGGTTCCAGCTGCCATGCAGGCCGACGAACGCGCCGTCGGTAAAGGGCGCGCCGAGTTTCACCTTGTCGGCAAAAGCCAGACCGAGCGGCGCGACATGGTTGCCCAGCGCATAATCGGGGCGCTTGGTATATTCGCGAATTTCCGGGCGCTGCGGCTGGACACGGCGATCCTCATACCCGCCCCAATAATTCCAGGGCCAGCCGTAGAAGGCGCCAAATTCGATCCGCGTCAGATAATCGGGGACAAGGTCCGCGCCCAGCATGTCGCGCTCATTGACAACGCCCCATAGCGCCCCGCTCTTGGGTTCGAAGGCAAGGCCGACAGGGTTGCGCAGACCGGACGCAAAGACGCGCTTATACCCGTTCCTGGGGTTCACTTCGAACACCACCGCGCGGTTGCGCTCGCGCTCCAGCCCATTTTCGCCGATATTGCTGTTCGACCCGACGCCGATGTACAGCAGCCCGTCGGGCGATGCGACCATGCTCTTGGTCCAATGCTGGTTGGGCGATTGGGCGGGCAGGTCGATGATCTTGCGCCCGGCGGCGCTGATCTTCGTGTCGCCTTCCTTGTACGGGAAGGCCATCAGCGCATCGGTATTGGCAACGTAAAGCGTGTCGCCGATCAAAGCCATTCCGTAGGGCGAGTTCAGGCCCGTCAGAAATGCCGTCTTGGTATCGGCCCTGCCGTCCTTGTCGGTGTCGCGCAGCAGGGTAATACGGTTGGCCGAAGGAACGCCAGCACCCGCCTTGTCCATCAAGTAGTTCATGACCCGCTGGACGATGCCGTCCTTGGGGCGCGGCGGGCTGTTGGTTTCGGCGACCAAGATGTCGCCATTGGGCAGCCGCAGCAGGGATCGCGGATGCGCCAGGCCCTCGGCAAACCGGTCGACCGCCAATCCCTTGGCGGCAACGGGTTTCTCGCCGGCCTTCCACGGCTTGACCTCGGCAATATTCACCGTCGGGATCATCTCGCTGCGAGGGCTGGTGAAAACCGGTTCCCGGCCCGTATCGGCGCCTGCCGGCAATCGGGCTGTGTCGCCCTGGGCCAGATAGAGAAATCCACCGCCAACGAGCGCGAGGGCGACGAGGGGGAGGGCAATGAGATGCTTGTTCATGCGCCACATCTATGCGCCGATCGGGTGTCGGGCAAGGTTATTGCCCCGTTGCAACGGCGCTTATTTGCCGCGTTCGCCCAGATAGATCAGCAAGGCGATAATGATACCCAGCGCCAAACCGCTTAGCAACCCGATCGTCGGCTGACCCAACAGGCCGCCGCCGATCGTGCCGGCGAGAATCAGCAGCGCGATGATCGCGCCGGAACCGGTCGGATTGGAACGACGATCCTTCATGGCGCTGTCCTTGCCATGCTAATCTGATTGAAGCCAGCGCCTTTGCGACCCTGTCCAAAATGGGTCGAACGATCCCGAAGCGGGATATTCGTCCCGAAACGGGATATGCCTAAACGCGTCTTCATCATAGTCTCCCAGCGTTTTCGTTGATCCGCCTGGATGGCATGTTTCTTGGGTCGGCCGATGGATATCAAAAGGGGGAGCGGGGGCGCACCATGCAATTGCCATATCTGTCCGGCCGCAAAAGCGTTGACGACGCGGCCGATCTGATCAGCCGATTTGGCGCCAATGCTGGCTATGAAGCGGCCGCCCGTGCCGGTCGAAGCCTGGACCAGGGCAACCATATCCATTTCTGTCACTGGCGGCAGATAGAACGGCTCATCCTTTTGCTGGCAATTGATCAGCCGGCCGGTACCGTCCACTGACGATGGCTTAAAGGCGCAGCCCAGCGGTCTCGGGCAATCCGGCAAGGATATTGAGATTCTGCACGGCCGCGCCGGCCGCGCCCTTGCCCAGATTGTCAAGCGCGGCCACCAGCCGGGCCTGGCCGGTGTCCGGGTTGCCGAACAGGAACAATGCCAGTCGATCGGTCGCGCCCACATATTCCAGCGGCACGCCGGACATGGCCGCGCTGTCCTCCAGCGCGGCGACGGTGACGATCGGCGACTGCCCATAGGCCGACGCCAGCGCGTCGTGAATGTCGGCCAGCGATGGCGTGCCCGGCATGGCGCGCAGTTGCAATGGCACTTCCACGATCATGCCGCGATAGGCATTGGCCACCGCAGGCGCGAAGAGGGGCGGGTGCGTCAATCCGGAATAGCGGGTCATTTCCGGCACATGCTTGTGCCCGAGGCTAAGGCCATAGGGGCGGAAGGCGCTGGGCTGCGCGGCGTCGCCCTCATAGTCCGCAATCATCGCCTTGCCGCCGCCCGAATAGCCCGATGCGCCGGACACTGTGACCGGCCAGTCAGCTGGAATGAGCCCGGCGAGCACCAGCGGGCGCACCAGCGCAAGGAAACCCGTGGGCCAGCAACCCGGGTTGGCGACGCGGCGGCTTGCGGCCAGGCGGTTCCGATGTCCCGGCTCCAGTTCCGGAAATCCATAGGTCCATCCGTCGACCACGCGATGT
>CEQG01095769.1_pt1 | contig 15136 bp, 14 predicted proteins | sample 350301 | NCBI WGS metagenome assembly CEQG01 (sample SAMEA2621242, study PRJEB7988) | marine metagenome | isolation source: saline water (ENVO:00002010), including | reverse complement strand
CGTGGATCATCGCCATCAGCACCGCCGTGCCATCGGTCATCGCGGCGTCGATCACCTGCCCCTTACCGCCGCGCGCGACGTTCAGCAGCGCGGAGACCATCCCGAAAGCGAGCATCATCCCGCCGCCCCCGAAATCGCCAACCATATTGATCGGCGGCGTGGGCTTCTCTCCCGCGCGTCCGAAATGGGCGAGCGCCCCGGCGAGTGCGATATAGTTGATGTCGTGCCCGGCGTGAGGAGCATAAGGCCCGGTCTGGCCCCACCCGGTCATCCGCCCGTAGACGAGCTTTGGGTTATCGGCGAGCAGCACCTCCGGACCCAGCCCCAGCCGCTCCATCACGCCGGGGCGGAAGCCTTCGATCAGCCCGTCGGCGCTGGCGCACAGCTTGCGCGCGAGCGCGATGCCCTCTTCGCTCTTGAGGTTGAGCGCGATCGACTTGCGCCCCCGTGCGAGGACATCCTTGTTCGAGATTGGCTGCGAACCGCCGCGCCCGCCGCTGGCGCGGTCGATGCGGATCACTTCCGCGCCGTGGTCCGCCAGCATCATCCCGCAGAACGGCCCCGGGCCGATCCCTGCGAATTCGACGATGCGCAGGCCCGCCAGCGGGCCCGCCATTACTTGCCCTTCCAGTTCGGCGCACGCTTCTCGGCGAAGGCCGCCGCGCCTTCGCGCGCGTCCTCGCTCATGAAGATCTGGGGCATCAGCTTGCCCTGTTCTTCCCACCGCGTGTCGAGGCTCCACCCGCGCGATTCCTCGATGATCTTCTTGGAGACCTTCACCGCCAGCGGACCGTTGGCGGAAATGCTCTTCGCCAGCTCCATCGCGCCGTCGATCGCCGAGCCGTCGGTCACCCGATTGATCAGACCGAGGTCGTAGGCCCGGGCCGCGTCGATGAAATCGCCGGTCAGCGCCAGCTCCATCGCGACCTTGTGCGGGATCTGGTCGGGCAGGCGCAGCAAGCCGCCACCCGCCGCGACGAGCCCGCGCTTCGCCTCGGGAATACCGAACTTGGAATCCTTGTTGGCGACGACCAGGTCGCACGCGATCATCAGTTCTAGCCCGCCGGCCAGCGCATAGCCCTCGACCGCCGCGATGATCGGCTTTGCGGAGCTTTTCTGGGTCAGCCCGCCGAAACCGCGCCCTTCGACCACCGGGCTTTCGCCGCGCAGGAAGCCCTTGAGGTCCATCCCAGAACAGAAGGTGCCGCCCGCCCCGGTGAGCACCGCCACGCGCAGGTCGTCCTCGGCGTCGAGCCGGTCGAGCGCGGCGGCGATGCCTTCGGCCGCCGCCTTGTTCATCGCATTTTTGGCTTCGGGGCGGTTGATGGTGATGACGAGCACGCCGTCCTTCACCTCGGTCAGCAGGTCTTCGCTCACAGTGTCTCTCCCATAGGTATCGCTTTGAAACCGATGCTGGAGAAACGCACGCGAAGGGTCAAGCGGCGACGCACCATAAGGGATAGCGTCACCGCGTGGTGCTGGGCTTCAGGCCCACTATCTGCAGTTGAGGCGGCTCTTCTCCGCTGCGGCGAGGCGCGTTACCAGCCCCGTCGCATTCGGGTATTGGCTCGACAGCATGGCAAAGGCGGTGCACGCTTCCTTCGTCTTGCCGAGCTTGGCAAGCGACAGGCCCGCCCCGAGCAGCATGTTCGCTGCCTTGGGGGACTGGGGATACTTCTGGTAGCCATTCATATAGATCGTCGCGGCGGAGGTGAAATCCAGCTGCACATAGGCCGTTTCGCCCCACCAGTAGACGGCGGTACCGGCCCGGCTGTCGGTGGGATAATTCTGCGCGAATTTCTGAAATAGCTGGCCTGCAGTAACATAATTTTTCTGCTCGAGAGCAGCATAGGCCGCGTTGTAATCCTCCGTCGCTCCGGCCAGCGCCGCCGTCCCCGAAAGGAGAGCCAGTGCCATCGCGAAGCCGCGCGCCGACTTCATACCCGTTCCCAAGAATCCGCCCATTATTCCCATCCCTCAAAATTGCCGTCGCCGGTGCAGATCCGGCCACCCTCAGGTAACGCGGACGGACCGGATGAGAACTGGTAGAACTGACAGTCGGGGAGTGGACGGCACCGGCGCTAATTCTCGCGCCGGACGGGGGCGCTAGAGCGAAAGCTTGCCCGCCACCTGCTCGGCAATCGAACGATAGGCGTCTGCCGCGCCGCTGTCGGGCGCGGCGATCACGATCGGCACGCCTTCCTCCGCCTGCCGCATGATCGCGGGGTCGAGCGGGATCTGGCCGAGCACGTCGAGCCCCCGCTCGCGCGCCGCATCGACCGCGCCGCCATGGCCGAAGATATCATGTGCACTGCCGCAGTCGGGGCAGATGAACTGGCTCATGTTCTCGATCATGCCGAGCACGGGCACCTTGATCTGGTCGAACAGGTCCTGCGCCTTGCGCGCGTCGATCAGCGCGATGTCCTGCGGGGTGGAGACCAGCACTGCGCCATCGACCGGCACGCCCTGCATCAGGCTGAGCTGGACGTCACCCGTGCCCGGCGGCAGGTCGACCACCAGCACGTCGACCGGGCCGCCATCGTCCCACGCAACCCCGTGGAGCAGCTGCTTCATCGCGCCCATCACCTTGGGGCCGCGCCACACGGTCGCGCGTTCTTCGGGCACCAGATGCCCCATCGATATCGTCTTGATCCCGTGGCGGACCACCGGACGGATGCGATCGTCCTCGGCAAACTTCGGGCCCTCGCCCGCACCCAGCATACGCGGGATGCTGGGCCCGAAGATGTCGGCATCGAGCAGCGCAACCTTGAGCCCGCGGGCGGCGAGCGCGAGGGCAAGGTTGGTCGAGGTGGTCGACTTGCCCACGCCGCCCTTGCCGCTGGCGACCGCGACTATCTTGGCGACACCCGGCAGCGCCACGGGCGAAGGCGGTTTGGGAGTGGGGGCCGCGCGACGGGCATGGGCGGGTTCGCTCGGCGGCGCTTCGCGCTGCGCGGTCAGTGCGACTCGCACCGATTTTACGCCCGAGAGCTTGCCGATGGCCTGCTCGCACTCCTTGGCGACTGCCTCCATCGCTCCGCGCGCGGACGCATCGATGGCGAGGATCACGGTGACCGCGCCATCCCTGATCGCGATCCCCTCGACATTGCCGGAAGAAACCAGGTCCTTGCCGGTCACGGGATTGGGAATCGCGCCGAGGGCCCGGCGCACGCGCTTTTCGGATAGGGGGCGAAGCATGGTGTGCCTCCTAGTGGGGGCTTGCGCACGAGTACAGCGCGACGCAGAGGTGCTGCGTCGCGCAGGCAGGGGTTGATGCATTCCTGCGAACAATCAGGTACGAAGCGCCATGGATTTGCCCACCGACGTCCTTGCGGAGAACGCCCGGCAGGCCACAGAGCTGCTGAAGTCGATGGCGAACGAGCATCGGCTGATGATCCTGTGCCTGCTGGCAGAGCGCGAGATGCACGTCGCCGAACTGGGCGAGCGGGTGCCCCTGTCGCAATCGGCGCTGTCGCAGCACCTCGGCGTGCTCCGGCGCAGCGGACTGGTTCGCACGCGGCGCGATTCGCGGTTCATCTGGTACGCGCTCGAAGGCAAGGAAGCGCAGGCGGTCATGGCTGCGCTCTACCAGCTTTATTGCGGTGTGCCGCCGACGGACCACGCCGAGGGCTGACACACCCCGCTCACAATTGCGGGCGCAGCATCTCCAGATCGTACCCGGCTTCCTCCGCGCGGCGAAGGCGCTCGTCCGCGTCGAGTTGATCGGGATTGGAAAGCATCCACAGCGCGGTGCTGCGGCGGCCCGATGCGCAATAGGCGAGCACCGGAGCATCGGCGCCGCGCAGGATTTCGCCCTGCTTCTCGACGATGTCGCCCGGAAGCGTTCCGCCGACCATCGGGTTGGCATGAAAGGCAATGCCCGCCGCCTCTGCCGCAGCCGCAACCTGAGCTATCGTCGGCTGTCCCGGAGCCTCGCCATCGGGACGGTTGCAGATGATCGCGGTGAAACCCGCCGCCTTGATCGCCTCGACGTCGGAGGGCTCGATCTGGCCGCTGACGGAGTGCTTTTTGGTGAGCCGGTTGGCCTGCATGGTGAACCTAGTCCTTCCTGTTCGACGGGAGAGCCGCGTAGAGCGCCATACCGGCAATCATCGCGACCACAAAGGTGGCGGCGGGGAGCGGCGAGGTGGTGAGCGAGGCGATCCCCGGCCCGGGGCACAGGCCCGCCAGCCCCCAGCCCGCCCCGAACAGCGCCGATCCGCCGATCAGGCGCGCGTCCAGTTTCTTCGTGCCCGGCAGCTGGAAGGTCGTGTCGAGCGCAGGGCCTGCCATCCTGCGCTGGATCGCCCAGGCGCCCGCCATCACGATCACCGCCCCGCCCATCACGAAGGCGAGAGTCGGGTCCCACGCTCCGAAGATGTCGAGGAAGCCGCGCACGCGCGCCGGGTCCATCATGCCCGACAGAGCGAGCCCCGCGCCGAACAGCGTGCCCGAGAGAAGTGCGACGAACCAGCGCATCACCAGCCGCCTCCCATCGCGTTGACGATCGCGACCGTGACCATGCCGGACGCGATGAAGGTCGCGACCGCTGCGAGCGAGCGCGGCGAAAGGCGGGACATGCCGCAGACGCCGTGGCCGCTGGTGCAGCCCGAACCGAACCGCGTCCCGAAGCCCACCAGAAGCCCGCCCGCGATCAGCCAGCCGAAGCCCGGCGGATAGTGTGCCTTTATCGGCCCGGCGATCCCGGCAAATACCGCACCGCCAAGGACCAGCCCGGCAACGAACAGCGCCGCGATCGCCCACGGGGTCGCGCTCGCCTCGATCCGGATGGCGCGGGCGAACAGGCCCGAGACACCCGCGATTCGGCCCAGGCCGAGCAGCATGATCGCGGCAGAAGCGCCGATCATGAGGCCGCCGACCAGTCCTTCGACCGGTTGCGCATCGGGAAATCCTGGCAGGATCATGGTGCGAACGATCCGGCGACAGCGACAGGAGAGAGGGCGAGTATTTTCATATCAGTATTATCTAATATATGTCGCCTCCACGTCAAGGTCTGGTCAGACCAAGCCAGTCGATGAAGGCGCGCAACACACTGCCTCGGCGATCCTTCAGAAGGAAAGCGGAGATCACTGTCTTATGAAAGCGGTCGAGCCAGATGGTTGACACCGGTATCAAACCTACTTAACCCGTCGCTTTGTTGACACCGGTATCATCGTCGCATCAGAACGACGTGAGCTGTGGGAAATGGGAGAGAGGAATGCTAAAAAGTCGGATGAGCTTGGTTTCGCGTACGCTTTCGTCGTCGGCCATGGGTGTGGTCATGCTGGCGGGCTTTGCGCTCCCCGGCACCGCAGCTCAGGCTCAAACCAGTCAGGATGATCCTGCAGCCCAGGCCGAGCCCGAGAGCGCGCAGGACGACAACACCATCGTCGTCACCGGGTTTCGCGGGTCCCTGAAAGAAGCGCAGGACATCAAGCGCGATGCGGTGAACGTCGTCGACAGCATCGTCGCCGAAGACATCGCCAAGATGCCGGACCTCAACATCGCCGAATCGATCCAGCGCATCCCGGGCGTCGCGGTCTCACGCGAAGGCGGCGAAGGTCGCAACATCACCCTGCGCGGTTTCGCCCCCGATTTCACCCGCACGACCCTCAACGGCATGGAAGTGCCCGCCAGTTCGGACGGGCTCGATTCGGGTGGCTTCACGATCAACTCCGGTCGCTCGTTCGACTTCCACATCTTCGCGTCCGAGCTGTTCAACCGGATCGACGTGCAGAAGTCGCAGCGCGCCTCGATCGAGGAAGGCGGCATCGCCGGCACGGTCGACCTCTATACGGCCCACCCCTTCGATTACCCCGGCCTCACCGTGGTGGGGTCGGCGCAGGCCGGCTACAACTCGCTGAGCCAGAAGGTCGATCCCCGGCTGACCGCGCTCGTCAGCGATACCTTCGCCGATGGTATGGTCGGGGTTCTGTTCTCCGCCGCCTATTCGGAACGCACGGTGCAGCAGGAAGGCTTCGGCACCGTCCGCTATACCTCGCCTTACGAAACCGGCGACAGCTGGGCGGATACCAATCCGACCGTCATCGGAACCGTCGATGGCAGCTGCGGCGCAGCCGACCCGCTCGATTGCCTGTGGGCACCCCGCCTGCCGCGCGCGGACTACTTTGGTAACGACCAGAAGCGACTGGGCCTGACCGGCTCCATCCAGCTCGCGCCGACCGATGGCCTCGAGCTGTCGTTCGACTGGTTGCATTCCGAACTCGAGAACGACCGTCGCAACTACAACTCGATGGAATGGATTCTCACCCATGGGCAGCCGGGCAATTTCACCGGCCAGACGCCCCTCGAATTCGTGGTCGGGCCCGACGGAAAGCAGCTGATCGCGGCATCCTTCGACGACGTGACGAGCTGGTTCGAAAGCCGCTACCAGTACTCGAAATCGACCTTCAACCAGTACATGTTCAGCGCCGACTACGACGTCAGCGACAACATCAAGTTCTCGGGCTTGGTCGGATACGCCGAGGACAAGGCCGACCGTACCGAGCTGCGGTTCTACACCCGCTCCGACCCCCACCCCTACAGCTACGATTTCCGCGACAATCCCTTCGTTGCCGAGGTCGACTACGGCGGGTGGAACCCCAACGATCCCGACAACTTCGTCGACGCGCAGACCTCGGGCAACCGGATCAACAACGTCGACAAGGAAAATTTCACCACCAAGGGCGACTTCGTCTACGAAGGCGACCGTTTCACAGTCCTGCTGGGCGCGGCGTATAACGACCGCTCGGTCCGCTACGAAGAGGGCTATGGCGACGCGGTAACCCAGTCCGTGCTGGACTACATCGTGCCCTTCCCGATCGACAATTTCGGCCGCGGGCTCGACGGCACGCTGGTTCCGTTCGCCGTGGTCGACTTCGAAGGCTTCCGCTCTGCAGGGGGCTTCCCCGCAGGCTACACCATCGACGAAGGCAAGGGCTGGAAGGTTTCCGAGGAAACGCTCGGCGGATATGTCGAGATCAATTCCGATTTCGACATCGGCTCGATGGTCCTGCGGACCAATGCCGGTCTGCGTTACGTGAGGACGCGAGTGACGTCGGAAGCCGTGCTCAACGGCACCAATGTCGAACAGGGCAACAGCTACGACAATTACCTGCCGTCGGTGAACCTGGCGCTGGAAGTCACGCCGGACTTCATCGCGCGGTTTGCTTACGGGCGCAGCATGACCCGTCCGGGCCTCGGCTCGCTCAACATTGCAGGGCCAAGCTTCGGCTACACGACCCGCACCGTCAGCAATCTCGGCAACCCGTCGCTCAAGCCGTACGAATCGAACGATCTCGATCTGTCGCTCGAATACTACACGCCCAACGGCGGGCTGGTGGCTGTTGCGCTGTTCAACAAGGACATCGTGACCTCGCTGAAAACCGACGTGGTCGAACAGATGATCGATCCGGTCTTCTGGCCAGGCATCTACGCGGACCCGATCTACGATCCGTCGTATAACGCCGACCCCGCGCAGGTCCCGTACACGTTCTACATCCCGGTCAACAGCGACGACGGCAACAGGGTCCGGGGCGTGGAAGTCACTGTGAACCAGCCCTTCACCTTCCTGCCGGGAATGCTCCAGTATTTCGGCATCGCGGCCAACTACACGCACGTGTCGGCCGAAGACTCGACCGGTCTCTCCCCCAACTCGTACAACGCGACGCTGTACTATGATCACGAGGATTACGGCGCCCGCCTGTCGGTCAACAAGCGAGACGATTACCTGCTGAGCGAACCGGGCGGCAACGGCCACGTGCAGGAGCGCAAGTTCGGCCCCACCCACGTGGACTTCTCCGCATACTACAACGTGACGGACAAGTTCACGGTCACCCTCGAAGGGATCAACATTACCGACGAGAAGGAATTGATCTATGGCACCGGCTATGGCGATCAATACCTGCCTCGCGAGTATAGCCACACCGGCGCGCAGTGGTTCCTGGGTGTTCGGTACACCTACTAGGGCCCGCAGGTGCTGACAGGCTCTCTCAGCAAAAAGGCGGCGGCAATCTCCATGATTGCCGCCGTCTCGCTTATGCCGCTTACAGGGTGTGCCGCACCGGCATCTGCCGACCCGCCCCGTGCATCGGTGCCGCAGAACCGCCCCGACGATCACACCCGACTTCTCGACGATAGCTATACCGTCTCGCAGCGCTGGGAAGCGAACAGCCCTGCACATCCCGAATTCGCGATGCCGACGCTGGATGTGGGCGGCGGGCGCCGGATCATGTTCGACCGCCTCTACGCCAAGCGCGGATCGCGCGAGCTTCATGCGGACGTATTCCTGCCCGCGCCGTCGGACCGGCCTGCACAGGCTCTCGTGCTGGTGCACGGCGGTGCCTGGCGATCGGGCAACAAGTCGAACTTCTATGCGATGGCCAATCTGCTCGCGCAGCGTGGTTATGCCGTCATCCTTCCCGAATACCGGCTGGCGGTCGAAAGCCCCTATCCTGCCGGGCTGATCGACGTGAACGCCGCCATCGACTGGACCATCCGCAACGCCGCGATGCTCGGGATCGATCCATCCCGCATCGCGATCGGCGGCGAGTCCTCGGGTGGCCAGATGGCGGCCCTGATCGCCTACACGGGCGGCACCCCGCTGTTTGCGGACGGCACCGCGAAGGCACCCCGTGTGAACGCCCTGATCGATCTTGACGGAGTGCTCGACTTCACCACTCCGCTCGCCCTGCGCTACGAAAATGCCGCAGGCGAAGATTCCGCAGCCGCACGCTGGCTGGGCGGCTCGAGGGAGACCGCGCCGCAGACGTGGGAGGAAGCAAGCGCGACCACCCACCTGAGCGCCACGTCGCCGCCGACCCTGATCGTCAGCGGAGAGGACGACCGGTTCACCGCCGGGCGCGACGAAGTCATCGCGACGCTGACCGCAAACGGCACCCCCGTACGGCACGTCCATTTCGACGGCCTGCCGCACACGTTCTGGCTGTTCGATCCCTACCTCGGCCAGGTGGTTGATGCGATCGACGCCTTTCTGCAGGACATGCCCGCCAGCCGCCCCCAGCAATCCAAGGAATGATCCGTTGAAGACTACCCTCCGCCTCGCCACGCTGACGGCAGCCCTTCTCTCTTCGAGCGCCTGCATGACCGTGCCTCCGCAAGCGGCAGTCCGGCAAATCGAGGTCAGCAAGGATTGCGGCGCAAGGCCGGCCTGCTTCGATACGCTCAACGGCGCGATCCAGTCCCTCGATCCGGCGGGCAGAGCGCCGGTGCACATCGCGATGGGTCCCGGTCGGTACGAGGAACGCGTCGTCATCGCGCGGTCCAACGTCACGATCGACGGAGCGGGCCGGTCCGCAACCGTCCTCCACCACGATCTCGTCGCCGAAAATGCCGGTCGCTACCACCGCGACGGCTGGGGCACCGCCGGTTCGGCGACCCTCACGCTGGCGGGGCAGGATATCCGCGTCACCGGAATGACGATCGAGAACGATTTCGATTATCTCGCGAATGACGCCTTGCCCGACGGCGATCCGCGCAAGATCGGCAATTCGCAGGCGCTTGCCGTGCTGCTCGACGAAAGCAGCGACAGGGTGCTGCTGCGCGATGTCGCGCTGCTCGGCTATCAGGACACGCTGTTCGCCCACGGTGGGCGGGCAGTGGTCCGCGACAGCCTGATTGCGGGGAATGTCGATTTCATCTTCGGCGATGGCCAGCTGCTGATCGAAGATAGCGAAATCCGCTCCCGCCCCCGCAGCGGCGTCGATGATGATGGCTACCAGTCCTACATCGCCGCGCCGTCCACCCAGCTTTCGCAGCAGGTCGGAATCCTGTTCCGCAACTGCCGCCTGACGCGCGAAGAGGGCGTGCCCGATGGCAGCGTGGCGCTCGCCCGGCCATGGCACCCGACCACCCGGTTCCCCGACGGCCGATACGCCGATCCGCAGGCCGTGGGCATGGCGGTGTTCGCCGATTGCTTCATGGATGCCCACATCGCCCCTGCGCACTGGACGACCATGGCAGGCACCGCGCGTGACGGCACCAAGACGGACATCTTCCGCCCCCAGGATTCGCGCTTCTGGGAAACCGGCTCCACCGGCCCCGGAGCGCGCTACGACGACATCGGCATAACCTGGCGCCCGGAACTGAGCGTGGAAGAGATGGCCCGCATCGTCACCCGCGGCAGGGCCGAGGACTGATCACCGCTCTTCACTGAGCCACCGTCTGCAAAAACCTTGCAGCAGCTCGGGGGGTGCCCCCCGACGCGGGACACCTACTTGGCAAATACCGAGGGCAGCCAGAGCGACAGGAACGGCACGTAGGTCACCAGCGCGAGCGCGGCGATCAGCGTCAGGTAAAACGGCCAGATCGTCCTCACCAGCTTCGTCACCGGGATCTTGCCCACGGCAGAGCCGACGAACAGGACCGAACCGACGGGCGGCGTGACGAGCCCGATGCCGAGGTTCAGCATCATGATGATCCCGAAATGCACCGGATCGACGCCGACCCCCATGGCGACCGGCAGGAAGATCGGCGTCGTGATCACGATCAGCGGCGCCATATCCATGAACGTCCCCAGCACCAGCAGCATGATGTTGATGATGAGCAGCGTCAGCAGCGGATTGTCGGTGATGACCGCTATCAGACTGGCGAGCGCTGCGGGGACTTCCAGCAAGGCGAGGGCGAAGCCGAAGGCAGTCGCGGTCGCGATGATGAACAGCACCATGGCCGTGGTCCGGGCGGATTTGCGTGCGGCTCCCCAGAATGCGTCCCAGCCGAGGCTGCGATAGACCAGCGTCCCGACAAGCACGGTGTAGATCACCGCGATCGCCGAACTTTCCGTCGGCGTGAAAATTCCGCTCAGAATGCCGCCCATGATGATGATCGCGGTCATCAGACCGGGCAGAGCGACGGCCACTGCCCGCGTCAGCGCCAGCCAGCCGGGGAAATAGCCCTTGGGAAGATTGCGGCGGCGGGCGACGAGCCACGCGGTCATCATCAGCATCGCCCCCGTGAGCAATCCGGGGAGCACGCCCGCCATGAACAGGTCGCCGATCGAAACGCCGATACCCGAAGCGGCGGAATAGATGATCATGTTGTGCGATGGCGGAATCAGCAGGCCGACGATGGCGGCGGTCACCGTCACATTGACCGAATAGTCGAGCGGATAGCCCTTGTCCTTCATCAGGGGGACCATCGTCGAACCGATTGCGGAGGCGCTGGCGATCGCCGAGCCCGAGACCGCGCCGAACATCATCGACGCGCCGACATCGACCAGGCCGAGCCCGCCGCGAACCCGCCCCACAGCGGCATCGGCAACGCGCACCAGCCGTTCGGCAATGCCCGCACGGTACATGAGATCGCCCGCGAAAATGAAAAACGGGATCGCCATCAGGGTGAAGACGCTGATCCCCGCAGCCGTCCGCTGGACGGCCACGATCAGCGGAATGTCCATTACGGCGAAGCAGGCGATGGCGGACCCGAGCAGGGCAAAGCCGACCGGCACGCCGAGGATCAGCAGCGCGAAGAGCACCACGAAAAGAACCAGCAATTCCATCAGTCGTCTTCTTCGTCAGGTTCGAATGGGAGCCCGGTGAAGACCCGAGGCAAGGCGAACAGTGCCATGAGAAGGCCGGATACCGGCATCGGGAAATACGCCACCGAACGGCTGATCCCGAGCGATGCGATCACGTTACCGCGCACCGCCCAGCACAGCTGCGCGCCGAAGATGCACAGCACGATTCCCAGCAGGAAAATGACGAGCGCGACCATCCGCCGCACCGCTACCGCCCGGTCGCCCAGTCGTTCCTCCAGCAAGGTAATGCGGATATGGAACTCTTCGTAAACGCCCGCGGCGGTGACGAACATCACGTACCAGATCATCAGCACCAGCGATGCCTGTTCGGTCCACGACGGGCTCGATTGCAGGACGAACCGCCCGAATACCTGCCAGCCGACGATGATGGCCATCAGGACCAGGCCGACCGATCCCAGACGGACCAGCCATGCGGAAACGGTGCGCGCCATGTCAGCCCTCCCCCATCGCGACGATGCGATCGACCAGGGATTTCTGCGCCGGGGTAACGATGAACTGATCCCAGACGGGGCGCATCAGGTCGGCAAAGGGAGCCTTGTCGACCGGGTTCACTTCACGTCCGACGACGCAATGATCTGCTTGGCCTCTGCAACGCGCATATCCCACAGACGCCGCATTTCGCCGACCGACTGCTTGGCGGCGCGCCGCACCAGCACGCGATCGTTTTCATTCAGCCTGTCCCAGCTCGCCTTGCTCATCACCAGCGCTTCGGGCGTAAGGAGGTGTTCGGTAAGGCTGAAATAGCTGATGGCTTCGTAGTGCCGCTCTCCGACCAGGGTCGGCCAGTTGTTTTCGGCGCCGTCGATGACCCCTTGCGTCAGGGCCTGATAAATCTCGCCGAAGGGTATCGGCACCGCGTTTGCGCCGAGCGCGTTGATCATCGCGACGTAGAGGTCCGATGGCGGCACGCGGAGCTTGAGTCCCGCCATATCCCGTGGATGCAGGATCGGGTTGCGCTTGTTGTAGAAACTGCGTGCGCCCGAATCGTAATAGCACAGGCCGATCAATCCATGCGGTGTGAGCGAGGCGAGGATTTCCTCGCCGACGTCGCTGCCGACCACCTGACGCATGTGCGCCACCGACTTGAAGATGAAAGGCAGACAGACCGGCAAGGTCAGCGGCTCGATGGAATTGAGCGGCGCGAAATTGACGCGCGTCAGATCGAGGCCACCGAAGCTGGTAATTTCCAGCGTGTCGGTCTCGCTGCCCAGCTGGCCGCCGGCGAAGATCTTTACGCCCAGGCGGCCTCCGGTCCATTCGGACAGCAGATCGCCCATGTATTTCACCGCCTGCACAGTCGGATAGTTTTGCGGATGCGCATCGGCTGCGGTCAGCACGCCGGCCAGTTTCGGCGCGCAACCCGCCAGGAGCCCGGTCGCACCGAGGCCGACGACACCCTTCAGGAAAATGCGCCGGTCGGAAGTTAGCCTGCCGGTCATGCGACGCCGTGCTCCTTCATCCACGCCAGCAGCATCTGCGGCCATAGCGACAATGTGCCGCGATCGATCCTGCGCATCCCGAAACCGTGGCCGCCTTCGGCAAACAGGTGCGTCTCGACTGCGACCCGTTTCGCCTTCAGGGCGTCGCGCATCGCCACAGTGTTCTGTACCGAGACCGCACTATCGTCTTCGGCATGCGCGAGGAAGAAGGGCGGCGCTTTGTCGGTGACATTGCGATCCGGCGAATGCGCGCTCTCGGCCGATGCCGGGGGCCGCTCTCCCAGCAACAGCCGCCGCGAACCGGCATGCGCCAGCGGTTCGCGCATCGAGATCACGGGATAGAGGAGCGCGGTGCAGGCCGGAGTGCAATCTTCCCGATCCGCACTATCGACCGGTGCATCGATGCTCACCGCGTTGACGGACGCTTCGGCAGCGACGTGCCCTCCGGCGGAAAAACCGATCATCGCGATGCGCGCGGGATCGAAGCCTAAACGACCGGAATGATGCCGGGCCAGCCGCACAGCGCGCTGCGCGTCGCGAGACGGCACATTTGCGCGATCCGCCCAGCCTTCGCCAGGCAGGCGATGGAACAGTACGAACGCGGTGAGGCCCTGTTCGGACGCCCAGCGAGCCGTCTCCAGCCCTTCCTTGTCGACGACGATATGCCTGTAGCCGCCGCCAGGAATGACGAGGAGCGCACCGCCGTTCGGCTGCCGGGCGCGCACGACCAGCATGCGTGGGTTGGAGATGCCGCTCATCGCGCGGTCGCGGATGTTGCTATCGGTACTGCGCTCGACCACCCGCTCAATCCGGTTCGGATCGAGATCGCCGGGCGCACCTTTGGGCCAAAGCTCGATCGTCTCCGCCGCACTTGGGAATTCGGCCTGGGCCATCGCGCCGTCGGACGACGCGCCTTCTGCCCTCACGACACCGCTTCCGAACGCCGCCAGAGCCACACTGGTTGCAAGCAATGACCGGCGATCCAGACCCACTCTCTTCCTCTCCAACCGGCTTTTCACATTTTTTGGTAACCGGTGTCATTCGGCATTGCATTGGCGCTGCAAGCTTGTCAAGTTCGCCGGGAGAGGAGCAAATATGAAATTTTCCAGCACCCTGATCGGTCTCTTCGCCGGTGCCGCGCTATCGCTCGCAACGCCTACCGCCCTGAGCGCACAGCCTACCGACCCCACCAATGGCGGCGAGGGCGGCAAGGTCATCCGCGTCACCACGCTGGCCAAGGACGGACCGGGTTCTCTGGCCGAAGCCTTGGCCGGTACGGGGCCGCGCATCATCGTGTTCGAGGTTGGCGGTGCGATCGATCTGGAACGATCGTCGCTGCGCATAGACCAGCCTTACGTCACGATTGCCGGCCAGACCGCGCCCTCCCCCGGCATCACCCTGCTGCGCGGCGGGATCGACGTGGCGACTCACGACGTGAAGATCAGCCATCTGCGCATCCTCACCGGGGTCGATGGTCAGGCCAAGCGCAGCGGCTGGGAAGCGGATGCCTTTTCGACGATCGCCGCGCATGACGTGGTGATCGAAAACAACACCTTCATGTGGGCGATCGACGAGAACATGTCGGCGAGCGGACCGCGCTTCACCGGGGATACCGTCGCCGACTGGCGCGCGGGCACCAGCCACGACATCGTCTTTCGGCTCAATATCGCAGCCGAAGGCCTGGCCGATGCCAGCCACCCCAAGGGCGAGCATTCGAAGGGCTCTCTCATCCACGACAACGCGACCGGGATCGTGTTCGACCGCAATATCTGGGCGCATAACGTGGAGCGCTCCCCCCTGGTGAAGGGCGGCGCGCAGGTCCTGATGGTCAACAACTTCATCTACGATCCGATGCACCGGGCGGTGCATTACAATCTCATGGATCTCGAATGGGCCGGGCACGAACCGGTGACGGGTGAGATTACGGCCGTCGGCAACGTGATGCGCGGTGGCAACAGCACCGATCCAGACCTTCCCTTCCTGATGCTCGGCGGAGTAGGCGACCTGGCCTATTACGGTCGCGACAATGTCGCCGTCGATCGCCACGGGACGAAACTGCCCGATTTCGGCCGTTACGGCGACACTGCGGCCAAGCTCATCCCGGCGGACCAACCGCTCGCTTCGCTCGACGGGTACGACATCA
>CEQG01039601.1_pt1 | contig 15139 bp, 8 predicted proteins | sample 350301 | NCBI WGS metagenome assembly CEQG01 (sample SAMEA2621242, study PRJEB7988) | marine metagenome | isolation source: saline water (ENVO:00002010), including | reverse complement strand
ATCACCGGCCCAGCCGCCAGCGCCGCCACACGGCTGACGCAGTTTTCCAACTCGCGCACATTTCCCGGGAACTTGCAGGCAAACAGCGTTTCGAACGCATCGTCGGCAAAGCTCAGGCTCAGGTTGTTCTCGCGGTTGAACCGATCCAGGAAATTCTGCGCCAGCTTCGGAATGTCGCCCGGCCGGTCGCGCAGCGGTGGCAGCATGATCGGAATGACGCAGATCCGGAAATAGAGATCGGCCCGGAAATCACCCTTGGCGACGGCATCCTCGAGATCGCGGTTCGTCGCCGTGACAATCCGCACATCGACGCGCAGGGTCTTGGTGCCCCCCACCCTCTCGAACTCGCCCTCCTGCAACACGCGCAGCAGCTTGGCCTGAAACTCGTGGCTGATCTCGCCGATTTCATCCAGGAACAGCGTGCCGCCATCGGCCAGTTCGAAACGCCCTTTCTTCTGCGCCATCGCGCCGGTGAAAGAGCCCTTTTCATGGCCGAACAGCTCCGTTTCCAGAAGCGTTTCGCTCAGCGCCGCGCAGTTGAGCTTGACGAAGGGCTTGTCCTTGCGCTCGCTCAGGGCATGAATGGCACGGGCGAACAGCTCTTTGCCGGTGCCGCTTTCGCCGCGCAGCAAAACCGGCGCGCTGGTCTTGGCGACCTTGCGGATCCGGGCGATGACGGTTTCGATCTCGGGGCTGTCGCCGATGATCCCGTCGATCGGGGTTGTCTGGTTTCCGGCCCCGCCGGTGCCCGCCTGCGCGGCCTTCACAGCGTTGCGCGCCTCGTTCATGATCCGCGACCGGTCGCGCGCCACAAGCCGGCGGAACCGCAGCGATTGCTCGAACAGGGAGGCGATCATGGTCAGCACGCGCAGGTCATTGTCCAGCGTGCTTGTCGAAGGCTCTTCGAGCGTCCGATAGACGCAGAGCACACCCAGCACCAGCGGCGATTTCGCCTGCTCGCGGATCGGCACGGCGAACAGCGCCATCTTGTCACCGCGCGCATTGGGCGGAAGCGCGTCCGCGCCGAATTCCGCCACCACATCCTGCGAAACCATTGCCACGCCCGTGCGAAACACAAGCGCGGCCACGGCTTCGGGGATGGCCCCGCAGGACGGCGGCTGAAGCTCTGTCGTCAGGCTCGTCGCTGCGATCACATAGGGGTTGGACTTCGCGGAAGGATGGGCCGCATCCGGATCGGCCAGCAGGGCAACCGCGCCATGCCTGAGCCCCATGAAAGACGACAGCACGTTCAGAACGGATGCCATCTGGCTGATGGGATCGGTTGCACCGGTCAGTATCTTAGCAGACTCATACACGACATCGAGCGATATACGCTCTGCGCCCGCCGCGCCCTGTTTCCTGGATTTCCTGGGTCGGTCTGCTGTGGCAATCTGCATTGCGGAACCCTCACAGCTTGAATTGATTCTACTTTAACGCGCCGCCGGGCACTGTCCATTTGCAGATTGCAAAGAAATGAAATGCGGGCGTTTCTGTCGCGGCTCGCCGCTACATCGCTGGCATTCTCGGCTCTCCGGTGCAGTGTAGCCGCATTTTTTGGCAGCCGCGATTCCGCTTTCGGAGGCCGGAACCGGGCCGGGGCTTTCTGCCCGGCTCGGGCATTCAGGCAGGGTGTAGCGGGGCCGCCAGCGCGCCGGCAGCCCCGAAATGTCAGGCGAGGTTGCGGAACAGCCGGCGCACCACCACAAAGAACAACGGCACGAACAGAACGCTCAGAACCGTTCCGGTGATCGTTCCGGAAAACACGCCGGCACCGATCGCATTACGCCCGCCGGCCCCCGCGCCGGTGCTGACCACCAGCGGGAAAACACCCAGCGAAAAGGCCATCGACGTCATGATGATCGGCCGGAAACGCTGCCGTGCGGCGGTTTTCACCGCCTCATAGAGCGGCTCGCCGGCAGTCACCCGTTCACGGGCGAATTCAACGATCAGGATCGCGTTCTTGCCGGTCAGACCGACCACGGTCAGCAGGCCGACCTGAAAGAAGACACCATTTTCAAACCCGCCCAGCTTGGCGCCGATAAGCGCGCCCAGCACGCCGGTGGGCATGGCCATCATGACCGCGAAGGGAATGGCCCAGCTTTCGTAAAGCGCCGCAAGGCACAGGAACACGGCAGCCAGCGACAGGGTGTAGAGCATGGGCGCCTGATTGCCGGATTCGCGTTCCTCCAGCGACAGCCCGGTCCAGGCAAGGGCAAAGCCGGGCGGAAGCTGCGTTGCGAGCCGTTCAATTTCCGCCATCGCCTCGCCGGTTGTCACACCCGCCGCCGGAGTGCCCTGGATCTGCATCGCGGGCACACCGTTATAGCGAGCAACACCTTGCGGCCCGAACTGCCAATCGCCTTCGGAGAAGTTGGAGAAGGGCACAAGGCCGCCGCTGTTGTTCCGGATCCACCAGCGTTCGATATCCGCCGGCGTTGCCCGCGCGTCGGCTTCGCCCTGAACGTAGACGCGCTTGATGCGGCCCTGATCGAGGAAATCGTTCACATACCGCCCGGCCCAAGCAACCGACAGAAGATTGCCGACATCCGTGGCTGACAGGCCCATCGCCCCGGCGGCGCGCCAGTCGATGTTCAGGTTGAACTGCGCTGCATCCTCCAGCCCGTTGGGGCGGGCCGAGCCGATCAGCTCGCTTTGCGAGGCCATCCCGAGCAGCATGTTGCGGGCTTCCAGAAGCTGTTCATGGCTCTGGCCGTTACGCGCCTGCAGGTAGAAATCGAAGCCACTGACGTTGCCAAGCTCGGTCACTGCCGGCGGCACGATCGGAAAGACCCTTGCATCGCGGATTTGCTGGAAAGCCCCGGCGGCCCGACCGGCGATCGCCTGAACGTTTTGCTCCGGGTCCTCCCGTTCCGACCAGTCTTTCAGCCGGATGAAGGCCAGCCCCATGTTCTGCCCCTGACCGGCGAAGCTGAAGCCGCCCACGCCAAAGGTCGATTCCACAGAATCCCCTTCGGTATCGTGAAAGTGGGACTCGACCTGCTCGACAACGGCAACGGTCCGGTCGATGGTCGCGCCCGTGGGCCCCTGAATCAGGGTCAGAAGAATGCCCTGATCCTCATCCGGCAAAAAGCCTGTGGGCGTGTTCACATACAGCCAGCCCATCGCGACGATCACGCCGAGATAAAGTATCCCGATCCGCACCGGACGCGTGATGATATAGCCGACACTGGCGGCATACCCGCCAAGCAGCTTGTCAAAACCCGTGTTGAACCAGCCGAACGGGCCGCGCTTGCCGTGATGGGCATCTTTCGGGCGCAGCAGCGTGGCGCACAGCGCCGGTGTCAGCGTCAGGGCGACCACGACAGACAGCGTCATGGCCGAGACGATGGTGATCGAGAACTGCTGATAGATCACCCCGGTCGACCCGCCGAAAAACGCCATCGGGACGAACACCGCCGACAGCACCAGCGCGATACCGATCAGCGCGCCGGTGATCTGGCCCATGGATTTATAGGTGGCCTCTTTCGGGCCCAGCCCCTCCTCCTCCATGATACGTTCGACGTTTTCCACCACGACGATGGCGTCATCCACCAGCAGGCCGATCGCCAGAACCATCGCCAGCATGGTCAGCGTGTTGATGGTGAACCCGGCGACGGCCAGGATACCGAACGTGCCAAGCAGCACGACGGGAACCGCCAGCGTGGGGATAAGCGTGGCGCGGAGGTTCTGCAGGAACAGCAGCATCACGAAGAACACCAGCACGATCGCCTCGAACAGCGTCTTGACCACTTCGTGGATCGAAATCTCGACGAAAGGCGTGGTGTCATAGGGGATCACATAGCTGACACCCTCGGGGAAGAATTCCGCGAACTCTTCGATCCGCTCCTTCACGCGCTCCGCGGTGTCGAGCGCATTGGCGCCGGTGGCAAGCTGGATCGCCATGCCCGACGAAGGATTGCCGTTGAAGCGCGCGAGCGTGTTGTAGTTCTCGGCGCCGATCTCTACCCGTGCCACGTCTTTCACCAGCACAAGGCCGCCATCGGTCTCGGCCCGCAGCACGATCTGTTCAAAATCATCCGGAGTGCTCAGCAATGATTGCGCGGTGATCGTCGCGTTCAGTTTCTGGCCTTCCACTGTCGGCAGCGTTCCGAATGCCCCCGCCGAAATCTGGGCGTTCTGCGACGCCACCGCCGCAACCACGTCCGACGGCGTCAGCTCGAACGCCGCCAGCTTGGACGGGTCCAGCCAGATCCGCATGGCATATTGCGCGCCGAACACCTGAACGCCGCCCACACCGTCGATCCGGCTGAACTCGTCCACGAGGTTGGTGTTCAGATAATCCGAAAGGTCCACCTGTTCGAGCGTGCCATCGTCCGAAATCAGCGCGATGACCATCAGAAAGCTGGATGTGGCTTTCTGAACCGAGACGCCCTGGCGCTGTACGGTTTCCGGCAATAGCGGCGTGGCCTGCGCAAGTTTGTTCTGAACCTGAACCTGCGCGATGTCCGGGTCCGTCCCTGTTTCGAAGGTCAGGGTGATCTGGGCGGTGCCGGCCGAGGTGGAACTGGAACTGATATAGCGCATGCCATCCAGCCCGGTCATCTGCTGTTCGATGACCTGCGTGACCGTATTCGCCACAGTCTCGGCCGAGGCGCCGGGGTAGACGGCGCTGATCCGCACCGACGGCGGCGCGATCGGCGGATATTGCGAGATCGGCAGGCTGAAGATCGACAACGCGCCGATCCCCATGATGATGATCGAAATGACCCAAGCAAAAACCGGCCTGTCGATGAAGAAACGTGCCATAAGAGCGCTTTCTGTGGTTAGAGGTCAGTTCTCGGTTTGCGTTTGGGTCGGTTGCCGTTCTTCGGGAACAACGGTCATTCCCACGCCCACCTTTTGCAACCCCTCCACGATAATCCGGTCGCCGTCTTCCAGCCCGGCGCTGACGATCCAGTCGGAGCCGATATTGCGCACCACCGTCAGGGTCCGCTCCTCGATGACATTCTGCTCGTTCACGACCAGCGCGATCGGGCGTCCGCGCCGGTCACGCGTCACGCCATCCTGCGGTGCCAGCACCGCATTGGCAATCACCCCCTGCGGCATTTCCACCTGAACATACATGCCCGGCAGAAGCAGCTCGTCCGGATTGGGAAACTCCAGCCGCAGCACAACCACCCCGGTCTGTTCATCCACATGCGGCTCGGCGGCCGTAAGTTCCCCCGTGAATTCATAGGGTTCGCCATCGGCGAGGGTCAGAACCACGGTGCGGTTGGCGCTGCCGAGCTCGGCCTGGGTTTCGCCCCGGCGCCAGCGGATCAGCTCGGCCGCCGATTGCGTCACGTCGACGTAAACCGGATCAAGCTGGCGGATCACCGCAAGCGCCCCGGCCTGCCCGGCGGTAACCAGCGCGCCGCGCGTAGTCAAAGAGCGCCCCACCTCGCCCGTCAGCGGCGCGCGGATGGTGGTGCGGTCTAGGTCGATATTCGCCGCCAGAAGCTGCGCCTGCGCCACCTGCAAGGCGGCGGCGGCGGCATCGCGGATGGCATTCGCATCATCAAGGTTCTGCTGGCTGACGACCCTGCGCTCCAGCAGTGCCTGCATCCGGTCGCTTTCCTTCTGGGCAGAGCTCAGCGTCGCCTCGGCCTGCGCGACGGCGGCGGTGGCCGCGGCCACCTGCGCCTCGTAGCTGGCCGGATCGATGCGATAAAGCTCATCCCCCTGGGTAACGAAGCTGCCTTCCTCGAACAGGCGTTCGGTGATGATGCCCGCAACCTGCGGGCGCACCTCGGCAACGCCCGAAGCCACCACACGCCCCGGAAGAATCGAGGTCAGGGTGACGTCCTGCTCGGCCAGCGTCACGACCGTGACCGGGGTCGGTGGCCGACCCTCCTGGCCCAGGGCGACGCCCGCCGGAATTCCCGACAGCAACGAGGCCGCAAGAACGATCGATTTAAGCGCTGAGCGGCTAGGCACCATGACGGACTCCTAAGAGGGTTAAAAATATTGATCGTCGCTGATAATAATGGCAATAAGAAAACCACTCGGTTTTGTAAAGCGCCGAGTTTTGCGCGCTCATAAAAACTTTGTGTGCGCTGATGAACATGGAAACGAGAATGAGCGCTTGCACAAAAGACCTCCGCCGCCCTGGCCGCCCCGTCCAGCTGGACCCCGCGGCGCGTGAGAAACTGATTCTGGACGCGGCAGAGCGGGTCATGACCAGCCGCGGCATGGCCCGAAGCTCCATGTCCGCCATCGCCCGCGAAGCCGGAATGTCAAAACGCACGATCTACGACATTTTCGGCAGCAAGGAAGAGCTGGTCACCGCCTGTGTGCGCCGCATTCGCCTGACCTTTGCCCAGCCTTTGTCAGAACAGCAAAAGCAGCTTCCGTTCGTGGAACGGCTGCGGCTCATGCTCTCTCCGGCCTCCACCTACCTGGCCGGGGAAATGCCGAACGAGCTGTTGCGCGTCATTATCTTCGAAGCGCTCAGACAACCGCAGCTTGCCAAGGCGTTCCTCGAGGAAGGCCCGAAGGCGCTGCTCGCGACCATTCAGGTCGAGATTGACCGCGCCGTGGACAAGGGCGAGATCGGCCCCTGCGACAGCCGCGCCGTGGCCGCGCTCTTGCGCGACATGGTGTACGAAAGCGTGATCGAGCGGCTGCTTGATCCGAACGGTTTCGTGCCGAGCGAAGCATACGTCACCGCAAGATTCGAACTTGCGCTTCGGGTCTTTCTCAAAGGCATCTCGAGCTGACCGGCCCGCCGGTATGGGGGCCCGGCCCTTTGGCCGGACCCGCCCGTATCATCCGAACAGGAACGTGTCGGTCTCGAGCCGATAGAAATCGACCGCCGAAATTTCCAGCGCCAGATCGCCGGTCACCCCAAGCGTGACCTGATCGAAAGACGTGTTGCCCAGCAGATCATAGGACACCGCGTCATCGGCAATGCTCAGCAGGGCCGTGTCGACGAGAACACCGCTGGAATAGAAGTCCAGCGCCACTTCGCCCGAGCCCTTCACATTGGCGAATTCGAACTCCACCTCCAGCGCGTCACCCAGGCCGCCGGCATCGGTCAGGCTGAAGGTCGCCGTCTCCTCCTGATCGAGCGTGCGGCCGTCCTGCCATTTCATCGGCCGGTCACCCAGGGCCGAACGCACGCCGAGGCCATCGCCGATCATCGCCAGCTTGACCGCACCACGGTTGACGTCGGCCGCGTCGATCTGGATGCCGGGGGTCTGCAGGTCGATCGACTTCTGGACATAGCGCAGGCGTTGTTCATCCACCTCGACCCCGTCAACCGAATAGACCGCATAATCGCGTTTTCTGACCGACAGGAAGTCAATCCGCGCCAGCGCGGTCGGGTCATCCAGCGTCAGGCCCAGAACCAGCGGATCATGGTCGGATGCCGCGTAGAAATCGGCGTTGTAGAAAGACGCATCCGAATATTGCGAGGAATAGTTCAGCAGATCCGGTTCATCGGCGTTGATGTGCCATTCGGCGACGCCGGTGACATTGTCCAGAATATCGCCGCTGGCCAGACCGTAATCGAGCGTGCCACGCTGCCCGTCGAAGACATAGCTGTACGCCTGATCGCCCAGGTAGGCGCTGGCCAGATCGGTGTAGCCGTCGCCGACGATGGTCTGAACCGGGTCTTCCATCGCATAGGCGTTCAGATCGCCCAGGATCACGATGTTCGACGGATCGGAGGCGCCGGTGGGGTTGGTGGCCAGCCAGGCGGTCAGCTCGGCCGCCGCATCCGCGCGCACCTGGTTCCAGAAACCCTGGCCGTCGCCGCTGTCATAGTTCGGATCGGCCAGCAGCGCGTCGATCAGCGTCTGCGAAACGCCGGCGCCGATCGCGTCGGACACGAGCGTGTCCAGACCGCTGGAGCCTTTGGACTTGAAGTGATCGGCCACCACCGTGACCTCGCTGCCATCGGCATCGACGAAGGTCGCCGCGATGCTGGGGCGGTTGCGCTGATAGTCGCCAACCGGGCTGGTGCCGGTCTGCTGCTGGATCGTATCCACCAGCGCATAGGTCGCAGCCGCCGAATCCTCGGCAAAGGTCAGAACCTGCGCGCCAACGGGCGCCACAACGGCGGTCTTGTAGATGATGCCGGTGGTGATCGCATCGGTCCCCACGAAGGGCACGCCCGGATCGACATAGCCGTAGACATTGGCGCCAAGCGCCGTGTTCAGCGCATCCACCAGCGCGGCGATGGCGCTGTCGGTGCCGAAGCCGTTATTCTCCAGCTCCTGCAGGCCGATGATGTCGGCGTCCAGCTCCACCAGCGCGGCAACGATCTTGTCGGTCTGGCGCACCAGATCGGCGGCCGTGGTGGCGCCGCGCGGGTCCAGATCGCCGTTGGGGCCGGTCAGCGAACCGTCATCCAGCGTGGTGAAATAGTTCAGCACGTTGAAGCTGGCGACCGTCATCTCGCCGCCGACGACCGGCGCGGTGGCCGGGCGGGCGCCTTCATTGGTGCTGTCCACCGTATCGAGCGGGCCTTCGGACTGAATGCGGTAGACGCCGTAACGCTCATCCATCACACCGATGACCGAAGTCACCTCGGCGCCAAGGCGCAGCGTCGGCCAGGCGGCGGTGATCGGGTCGCCCGCCGTCAGCGGGGTGCCGTCGCCGGAATCGATCAGCGTATAGGTGTCGGGGTTCTGCGCGGTCGAACCATCGTCGATGGTCAGGCGGTTGGTCAGGTTCGCTGTGGTCAGCGCGTCGATCTCGGCCTGCTGGGTGTTCGGATCGAGGATCTGGGTGGGCGTGGTCTGCACACCTTCGGAAACCTGAACCTCGCCATAGCGGTCGAGGTTGAAGTTGGTGATCACGGTCAGCGGATCGGCGGACCCGGTGACCAGCTCTACCCGCATCCCCTCATAGGCTTCGAAATCCGGGCCCATGCCCAGGGTGATCATCGTGGCGGTCGGCAGCGCCACGCCGGTGGCCAGCACCTGGGTGTAAGACACGCTGGTGATTTCGGTCAGGTTGCTGAACTCGGCCACGGTGCCGGTCAGGCGCAGCTTGTCGCCCACGGCCACGGCGGCCCCCGGCGCGTAAACGAACACACCTTCCGAGGTGGCGGCGTCACCGTCGCTGTCGGCATCCTCTTCCTGGATGAAATAGCCGGTCACGCCGCTGGAGCCGGTGATCAGCCCGGTCACGACACCTTCGACCGTAACCTCCTGCCCGGTCATGGCCGAGGCCGCGCCCGCCCCCTGAATTTCGGAAATCAGGGTGATGGAGAAATCGTTGTCGTCGATCGCGACGTTCAGATTGCCGACGGTCAGCCCGTTGTAGTCGGTGTCGGCGCTGGTGACGGAGAAGGCCAGATCGCCCAGATGCGGCGCGGCCTCGTCGACCGCGTCGTCCACGGCCTGCACGGTGACTGTGGCCGGTGTCATGTCCGACAGGATCACATCGGCGCTGGCGGCGAATGTCACGCCATCGGCGCTGACCAGCGTCTGCGCGTCGGGCGCGGTGACGGTGACGGTCACCGGCGCGGTCGGGCTGGTGGCCAGTTCCAGGGTGAACGTGTCGGTGGTTTCGCCTTCCTCGGTCACGGCCAGCCCGTCGCCGGTGCGGGCGATGACGGCAGGGCTGATCGTGGCGCCCGAAGTGCCGACGACCTTGAAGTTATCCAGCGCGAAATCCTCATAGCCCGCATCGACGCTGAGCTCGAGCCGCAGGTCCAGCGTGCTGCCGGTACCGGCGATGCTGGCCAGAACGGCCGTCATGTCATTGGTCAGCGCGGTGCCGTCGCCGATCCCGTCGGCATCGGTATCCAGGCGGAAGATGCCGTTGTAGGGCCCGCTGGTAGAGCTGAAGTCGGCACCCCGGAATTCCAGGAGGGTCTGCTCGGCGCCGCCGTCGATCGCGGCGATGACGCGGATGTAATCGGCCGCATCGATATTGCCGCTGTTTTCGAACAGTTCGGCGAACTCACCCGAGAAGCTCAGGTTGCTCAGCCCGGAAATATCAAGCCCGGTCCAGCTCGCGGTGATCGGCAGGGCGGCGCCTTCGCCGTCAAGATCCTGCCCGGTCAGGAACGATCCGGTCGTGCCGGTGTAGCCCGTGAAATCCGCGCCCGGCTGCGGGTCGCCGCCGAAATCGCCGCCGCCGGCGCCATCGCTGATGCCGAAGTAATCGTAATAGCCATCCGAGAAGAAGGCGGTGCTGGTGGTAAAGCCGGTGGCGTCGTCGAAGGTTTCATCCAGAACGGTCACATCGGTCGAGGCGGCGGTGCCGCTGACGGTGATGTCGTCGATCGAGATATCCTCGTCGCCCGCTTCGAGGTTTTCGAAGGTGATGCGCAGATCAAGCACCGAACCGGTTCCGGAAAGGGCCGCGATATAGTTGGTGAATGTCGCGGTCAGCGCGGGGCCGTCGGCGATACCGTCGAAATCGGTATCGAGGCCCGGTTCGGAATTGGTGAACCCGCCCGATGCGAATTGCAGCACCTTGGCATAGCCGCCACCGTCGACCTGCGCCTCGACATAGACCAGCGAATCCGCGTCCCAATCCTGATTGGTGCTGTCGTCATCCTCGGCAAAGAGGCCGGAAATCACGATGCTGGAATAGCCCGCGATGTCGATCCCGCCGATCGACAGGCTGACGGTGCTGGCAAAGGGCGCTTCGCCATTGGTATCCATCACGGCAAAGTAATAGGCGCCGGAAAACCCGGTAACCGAGTAGAACGAGCCGATCGTGCTGCCATCGGTGCGGGTGAAGAAATCCCCGCTGCCATCGGTGAACTCGGGCACCGACGTGGTATAGCGCGTCCCGTTCCCGTCCGTTTCGAAATCTTCGCGATAGATGATCGACATAGTGCCCCCGCTGATTCACCTGAAAACTCGCCGTCGCCGAGCGCGACGGGTGTCGCAAGTGATTGTAAGAATCCTGCGACACCAATCAAACTTTATGGTTCTGCGGCGCATTCACGCGCACAGGGCAACAATGCGCGCCCGGAAGTATTTTTTGTTTCCGCGTGGGATACAGAAAGAAGCGAACCTCTGATATTATCAATTGAAATCAAAGTGTTTCGGGCTTCTTCCGGCCACCGCCCCCGCAACAGACGATACCCCCGCTTCGGCGCACGCCGCTTTGGCTCTTTACGCGCAGGCCTTGTGAACTACGTTCAAATCAGCACGAACAATGCTGCGCGCGCATCGGCGGGGGATGGCTGATCGGCGGCGTCTTGCGGCATGACCGTTGAAGGCGGGCCGGGCCCTACCTATCCTCGGACTCGCAACGGCGGCCGCACCCCGCCGGAACATGAAAGGACATCACACACCAGCGAACCGCGACGACCAATGCCCCGGATACGGGGCATGACAGAGAACTTCCGCAGGAGGAGGCGGAAACGATGTATGGAAAGTCATGGGGAACCGAAACAGAAATGCCCAGATGCGGCTCAATCACGAAATGGTCCGAACCGGACCGGACCGCTGAAATGATCACCCCGGCGGAAGAAGCCATGGCCCCCTTCCCGGCCGCCACGCTTCGGACACTCACCGACCTCGGCCTGAGCGACGCCGAGATCGCCCGCTACTTCAACCTTGAAACCCGAGAGATCATGGCGTTTCGCCTGGCTCTGGACAGGCGCAATGGCCCGGTGTCACATCGAATGCGCGGGATGACGGGCAGCGCCCGCAACCCGTTCCGGCGCCTGCCGCTTCAGAATATCGAGGGAAAAGGGAACGACGGCCCGCCGCCCTCTCTGACCGACTGAGCCGGGGGCACCGACGGTCTCACGATGGCATGAACGGCTTGTCGGCCAGCCGCGCCGCAAGCCTGTTCTGGCGTTCCACCGCCAGCGGCAGATCGATCGTGCACATCTGCCCGTCGCGCACGATCTGGCGCCCTTCGACGAACAGATCCCGCACGCGGGTCGGCCCCGCCAGCAGCAGCGCGGCCTTGTCCCAGCTTCCGGCACTTTCCACGCCCGACACATCCCAGATGGCCACATCCGCCCGCTTGCCGACGCTCAACTGCCCGCAATCGGGCCGGCCCAGCACCTCTGCCCCGCCGCGCGTCGCAATCTCCAGCGCCTCGCACGCGCCCATCGCATCGGCGCCGCGTGACACCCGCTGCAGCAGCATCGCCAGACGCGCCTCCGCCGCCAGATTTCCACTGTCATTCGATGCCGATCCATCGACACCAAGCCCGACCCGGACGCCCGCGTCGCGCATCGCCCGCACCGGCGCGATGCCCGACCCCAACCGGCAGTTCGAACAGGGGCAATGCGCCACGCCCGTGCCCGACCGCGCGAACAGGTCAATCTCGGCCCCGTCCAGCTTGACGCAATGGGCATGCCAGACGTCATCGCCCGTCCAGCCCAGATCTTCGGCATATTGCCCGGGGCGGCAGCCGAAGCGGGCCTGCGAATAGGCGATATCCTCGTCATTCTCGGCCAGATGCGTGTGCAGCCGCACCCCCTTGTCGCGCGCCAGAAGCGCCGCATCGCGCATCAGCGCGCGGCTGACCGTGAAGGGCGAACAGGGCGCAATCCCGACCCGCACCATCGCGCCCTCGCGCGCGTCGTGGAAAGCGTCGATAAGGCGGATACTGTCATCCAGAATGGCCGCCTCGCCCTCGACCAGACAATCCGGCGGCAACCCGCCCGCGCTTTCGCCGATGCTCATCGCGCCGCGTGTCGGATGAAACCGCAGCCCCACCTGCTGGGCCGCCGCGATCGTGTCATCCACCCGCGCGCCGTTGGGATGCAGATACATGTGGTCCGAACTCATGGTGCAGCCCGAGAGCGCCAGCTCCGCCAGCCCGACAATGGCCGAGGCATGCACCTCTTCCGGGCCGAAGCGGCCCCAGATCGGGTACAGCGTCTTCAGCCAGCCGAACAGCAGCGCATCCTGCCCGCCGGGTACCGCCCGCGTCAGGGTCTGGAACAGATGGTGATGCGTATTCACAAGGCCCGGCGTGACGATACAGCCCCGGGCCAGCACGATCTCGGCATCGCCGGGGGCCAGGCCCGGCCCGATCTCGGCCACCTGCCCGCCACGCAGGCGCAGATCGGCGCCCGAAAGCGCGCGGCGCTGATCATCCATCGTCAGAATCGTATCGGCATCGCGGATCAGAACATGTGTCATCGGATCAGCCTTCGGCCTTCGAAAGTATGGCCAGAGCCGCGGCAAGCACGGTTTCATTCGCCGCCGCAACGACCCGCCCGCCCGCATGCGCCGGGCCGCCGCGCCAGTTGGTGACGATACCGCCCGCGGCCTCGATCACCGCGATCGGGGCGTGGATGTCATAGGGTTGCAGCCCGGCCTCGACCACCAGATCGATCTGCCCCAGCGCGAGCAGCGCATAGGCATAGCAATCCATCCCGTAGCGCGTCAGGCGCGTCTGTGCCGAAAGCGCGTGAAAGGCGCGCCCTTCGGCCTCGGTGCCCACTTCGGGAAAGGTGGTGAACAGGATCGCTTCCGACAGCGGGCGCGGCGCGCGGGTGGCCAGCGGGCGCCTGCCATGGGGGCTGTCCAGCCGCGCCTCGCCCAGCCCGCCGACAAAGCGCTCGCCCGTCCAGGGCTGGTCGATGATGCCGAACCGCGGGCCGTTCGCGTCGGAGGCGGCGATCAGCACCCCCCATGTGGGCGTGCCGGAAAGATAGGCGCGGGTGCCGTCGATCGGATCCAGCACCCAGGTCAGGCCACTGGTTCCGGCGGTCGGCCCCATCTCTTCGCCCAGAACCGCGTCTTCGGGGCGGCGACGCGCCAGTTCGGCGCGCATCGCCCGTTCGGCGGCACGGTCGGCGACGGTGACGGGATCGAACCCGCCATCGGCCTTGTTTTCGATGCTCAGCCCGGCCCCGCGGAAATAGGCCAGCGTTTCGACACGCGCGACATCGGCCACGGCATGGGCCGTGGCGATCAGCGTGTCACGATTGATATCCTGCATGGAAGGTCCCGGCATTTCAGGCGGGTGATTTCCGCTCTGTTCCTGCGGCGGTACCCTGCCAGTGCCTTGGGCGTCAACCCGATCTCACGCCGCGTCGCTGAGGACGCGGGCAAGTTCGAACAGGCGGCGGCGCTGATTTTCGGGGATCGCGTAGTAAGAGCGAACCAGTTCCAGCGCTTCCTTGTCGCTCAGAATGTCGGCGGGGGCTGTGCCCGCTTCGATGTCATCCGCGTGCTTTTGCCCCAGCCCTTCGAAGAAGAAGCTGACGGGAACCTCGAGCGCATCGGCGATATCCCAAAGCCGGGAGGCGCTGACACGGTTCATCCCCGTTTCGTATTTCTGAATTTGCTGGAATTTGATTCCAACACGTTCAGCAAGTTGCTGTTGGGTCATACCCACCATCCAGCGACGGTGGCGTATGCGTTTGCCGACATGAACGTCAACGGGGTGTTTCATGGTCGCACTCCTCTTTTGAGAAAAGTAAGCAATTATTGTGCCAAGTCCATACGGAACGCACGATCAGCATCGAAACGCCGTTAAATCCCTGTTATTCAGTCACTTTAAATCCATCACCATGCAGATGCAGAAATCCGGCCCACTTATCCCGCCGGAAGTTTCGCAAAGATGGAATACTCCTTTGGCGTGTTTTTCATTTTGCAATGCACTTTGCAAAACCCTGAACATGGCAAGCCGCGCTTTACGTTATTCCGAAATCTGGCAAGAATGGCCGCCCGGCGATCCGGCCGGCCCCGGAGGAGGATTGATTTGCGTGCCTTTCAGATCGAAAAAACCGGCCAAGCCCCGCGCCTGACGCACTGTGCCATACCACAACCGCAGGCAGATACCGTCTTGATCCGGATCGCGGCCTGTGGGCTGAATTTCGCCGACCTTCTGATGATCGAGGGGAAGTACCAGGAAAAGCCGCCGCTGCCCGCGACCCTCGGGCTGGAACTGGCCGGAACGGTCGAATCGCTGGGGCCCGGCACCGACCCGTCGCTTCTGCGGCGCCGGGTGGCGGTCTATGCCGGCTCGGGCGGGCTGGCCGATTACGGCTGCTTCCCGGCCGATCGCTGCGTGCCCCTGCCCGACAGCATGAGCTTCGAAGAGGCCGCCGCCTTTCAGATCGCCTATGGCACCTCGCATGTGGCGCTGGATCACAAGGCGCGGCTGCAACCCGGCGAAACGCTTCTGGTGCTGGGGGCGGCGGGCGGCGTCGGGCTGACGGCGGTGGAGATCGGCAAGCTGATGGGCGCGC
>CEQG01153510.1_pt1 | contig 15165 bp, 12 predicted proteins | sample 350301 | NCBI WGS metagenome assembly CEQG01 (sample SAMEA2621242, study PRJEB7988) | marine metagenome | isolation source: saline water (ENVO:00002010), including | reverse complement strand
CTTATAGGCCTTACAGCTAATGCAGCTGAGAACTTTGATTTAAGTATCTCAGAAAACAGGACGGTAACAGTTTCTTATGAAAATGTTGCAAGTGCATCAAAGTTAAGACTTATGGATGCTAATGGCGTGACACTTTTTAATGAAAATGTGGAACCTGCCAGAAGTTACAAGAGAACATTTAACCTTGAGCAGTTACCACAGGGAGAATACATTGTGGCCCTAGAGAATGACAACTTCATCTCGTATGCAACTTTTGTAAAAACCCCTAAAGAAATCAAGTTGATCTCAGGTGGTAACAACACGGTGGTTTTTAAACCTAGCTACAAGCAAAATGAAAATACGGTAATGCTATCGGTTACTAACCCTACGACAACAAATGCCAGTATCAAGGTATATGATAAAAACGGGTTGCTAGTGGCCTCAAAAAATTCAAAAGACCTTATTGTTAAAGAAGCTTTTGACTTTGCTAACGCACCTAGGGGTACTTACACTATCACCATCGCGGTAAATAACGAAATCTTTACCCACAAAGTTGAGATATAATCCCATACTTGACCTATTTAATAAAAGCTCCCCTTGTGGGAGCTTTTTGCTTTTAGAACTTGATGTAAAAATAAGCCCAGTACATCAAGAAAAACTGGAGCAGTATACGCACCCACAAGACCCACTTGGGCAGGTTGAGCCCTGCCTTTTTTGAGCTTAGCATATAAAAATGCACCAGCAAGAATGTCGCGAGCATCAATATGATAAGGTAGATTGAAAGATTTTTGGTGGGCGGCAGGCAAACGCCCACCCCCAGTAAAACTTCTGCAAAGCCACTTAAATAAACCAGTTCCCGGTGAGCCGGCAAATATCTGGGCATGATGCGCATGTAGGCTTTGGGTTTTATAAAGTGTATAATGCCAGCAATACTATAAATGCCACCCATTAAATATAAATGCCAGGGGTATTCCATAAGGATTGTTTTCTTTAAAAATAGGCAAAAAAAACTCCTACCATCACGGTAGGAGCCTTAAACTAACTTGATTTACCAACCCTTTACTTGATTAGTTTCTTTGTAAGAAAAAATCCTACCACCAGTGATAGGCCCGCCATAAAGAATATTGAAGAAATGATGATGGGCTCATTGCCATAACCAGGAAAGAAACCACGTGAAAGGCTAAAACCCATGATGATCCCCAGCCCTATGCCCATGAGCAACAAGCCCAGGTTGAGTAGTATGACCTTCCATACCGGGGGCGCTTCGCGGTTAGGGCTACGCCCAAAAATACTGGCGTCAGCACCCTTCTCGATAAGCGCCAGCCTTTCTTTGTTGCGGGTGCTAAAATGCAAATAGCAAATCCCAAAGACAACCAAGAATAAACAGATAAATACAATCATTGCTTCCATAATGTTCTAATTTTTCAATTGATTTGTCCTTATGACGGTGGGCATCACGATGTGGTTACAACATTTCACCTTTTTTTTGATTTATACTTACTTTTAAAAAAACCTGCTTGATTTTGTAACCTAATTTTCATTACCCTGTCTTAAACGTATATGAACCATCAAGACGATAATGATATTATTGCGCAGGTGCTCACCGGCAATACCCAGGTTTATGGGGTGCTGGTGCATAAATATGAGCGCTATGTCTTTACGCTATGCCTCAGGATGGTCAAGAATAATGAAGAAGCTGAGGAGGTTGCCCAGGATGTCTTTGTCAAGGCCTATCAAAAATTAAGGACCTTTAGGCAAGAGTCAAGGTTTTCAACATGGATCTACAGGATAGCCTATAACCGTTGCCTGGATTATTTGGCTGCAGCCAAAAGAAAAATCAACGTTGACAATATAGAGCGTATCAAAGACCATCAATTATCGCATACTGAACATGCATTGGACCTTTTGCACAAAAAAGAAAGGTCAATGCATTTAAAAAAATGTTTGGATAAACTGCCCGAAGATGAGGCATTTTTAATAACGGTTTATTATTTTGAGGAGAAGAGCGTGAGCGAGGTTGCTGCAATCACCGGTCTTGGTGAAAGTAATGTAAAGGTCAAGCTATATAGGGGGAGAAAACGTTTGTTTAATTTGCTTAACGCAGAATTGTTTCATGAAAAAAAAGAAGTATCATGAATAAAAATGATAAGGAAATAGAAAGGTTGAGCCATAAGTATCTTGCTCAATTGGAGCCTGAAGATCCATCCCTGGACTTCAGTGTCAAGATACTGGCCAAGATAGAAAGCATGGAGCAGCGCAAGGTAGATGCTACCTTTTTTCAATACAAGCCCTTGATCACCACAAGGGGATGGGTAGCGGTTTTTGGCATATTTATAGCCGCCTTGGGCGTGATTTTATACTACAATGCTGGTTTTGACGACATACATGTAAATTCTGACTGGATGAGCGCTATCTCTCATAAACTTGATGGGTTTCAACTGCCACAAATACCCAAAGTGCCCTATGGGGCTGCAATGGTGATGATTTTTCTTACCGTACTTGCCAGTGTTGAAATGTACTTTATCAAAAGGTTTTTTGACAAGAAATTTAATCTGTGACCTTAGCTTTTTCGGGCCTTGAGAAAAAACCGTCGTCAGGAGATAGGAATTTTAGGTTGTTTATGGATGCCATGCCTATGGGGGCTCCGGTAATTCCCTGCTCTTTGTTCCAGTTATAGAACTCCCAGTGATGGGCGATGGGGATGCCGTCTATCTCTTTATATCCTGAATACATAATGGCATGTGGTGAGGCTTCTGCCTTGTCCAGGCTCTTGTTGAAGGTGACGATGTATGCGGCAGCACGTACCTGGTTGTTCTTGTTGAGGTATCCCACATACCAATCCTTGGGAGAATCACCCGTGTCCTGGTCAAACTCTAGTTTGAATGTCGTATAGCTTTTTCCCATGAGGCTGTCATTTTGCATGGGGGTGACCAGGGTACCCGGGTCGCTCAATTTATATGGAAAAGAAAAGAAATATGCCCAGGTAAATGTATCAAAGCGGGCACCACTGGCATCAGCATCTTCTGGGGTGATATATGTACTGGAACCGTCAAAGATCAAACTTTCTCCGTTTGATTTTTCAATTCTAACCTTGCCGCTATTGGTCAACATGGTAAGGTTTCCCGCGATTCTTTCTTTACCGCCAAATTTTACTTCCAGGTCAAATGAAACTGCTTTGTGTTCCATGAATTCTTTTTTATGATGTGCTTTTTCAATGGCTTGTACCAGGGCATGACCTATGGATGGGGCTCCATCTCCCATACCACCGTTAGGTTCAACAGGCATGGTTTTTTCTTGTTTTGCAGCATCATTGCATGAAATCAACAAAAGGGATAGAACAATGGTAAAAAGGTATTTCATAAAAAAGATATTTTTAAGTTTTGTCGTGATAATCTACCAGGCTTTCAAATATTGATCAAAATTCATCCAGGATACTTTTTAAACGGTGACAACAATTTTACCCTTTTGCTGGTTGCTTTCCATATATTCATGGGCCTGGACGATTTCATCAAGGGTAAAGGTCCTGTCTACCGTGGGCTTGAGTTTTCCATTGGCCAGGGCACTGTAGATCCAGTCTCTGGCTTCTTTTAATTTGTGGGGGTCTGAGGTAAACTCAAATAGTGTATACCCCCTGAATGTGAGCCCATTTTTCAATAAATTAAACAATGGAAAAGGTGTTGTTTCAGGAGCAAGTTTACCATAGATGATGAGTGTTCCACCTTTTGCCAGCGAGCCAGCTAAATCCTTGATTATTGACCCGGCAACAGGGTCAAAGGCCAGGGTTGCCCCTTTACCATCTGTGATATCCTTTACACGATCCTGTAGGTTTTCATCATCAGTAACAATAACGTGGTCTGCCCCCGCATCAAGCAAATGCTGTTTTTTTTCTTGCGTTCTTGTGGTTGCAATTGATGTTGCCCCCATGGCTCTGATAATCTCAATGGCGGCATGCCCCACGCTGCTGCTTGCTGCCGTGATGATCACCGTTGATGTCTTGTCTATCTTGCCATGGCCCACCAGCGCACCATAAGCAGTCAAATATTGCATCCATATACTTGTGGCCTCTTCATAAGATAGGCTTTCAGGATAATGGCTTACCGCATGCACCGGCACGATGGCGGTCTCGCCATAAACACCATAATTTGTCATGCTAAAGGCCGGGATGGTACTTACCCTGTCGCCCAGTTTAAAACCCTCTACATCTTCGCCCAGGGCATCTATGGTCCCGCTGCATTCATAACCTATGGTTGAGGGAAGCTGGGCCCGCTCAAGATAGTTGCCATTTCTAAAGGAAACTTCAGAACGGTTGAGGCCTATGGCCTTTACCTGTATGCGCACTTCGCCCCGCTGGGGCACGGGCATGTCAATTTCTTCAAGTTGTAGCACATCGGCTGGGCCGGTTTCATGAAATCTAACGATTCTTGTTTTGTGTGGGGACATGGTTCATTTTTAGGTGTTGCTTAAAAGTACCCAATCATGCATCCATGACCTAGGCTGCTAACAAACTTTTGACGTTTATGGCAATAAAAAAAGGACCGCGGTGAGACGGTCCTTTTGTTTTTTGGCTTTAAGCCAAAAAATTATTTGATCATTTCATATGAGCGTTTGACAAAGTTTGTCAATGCCTCTCCACGCAGGAGGCCTTGTGACAATTTTGCAAGGTCCAGGGATTGATTGATCAACCTTTCTTGCTTTTTCTTTGTCTTTGTATTGAGGATTTCATTGACGAGCTCATGATTCACATTGACCACGATGTTGTACATATCTGGCATATTGCCCATGCCAAACATGCCGCCACCGCCGGTTTGCTGCATCTCCTTCATGCGGCGCATGAACTCGGGCTGGGTGATCATGAACGGTGCGGCGCTACTGTCCATGGCTTCAAGCTTCACGGTATAGTTGCTGTCGCTTATGGTTTCTTCAAGGGTTTTCTTGAGCGTTTCTTTTTCCTCGTCTGAGAGTTTTGAGATCTGCTCTTCATCTTTCTTGATGAGACTGTCCACGTTATCTGCATCAACACGCACAAAGCTGATGTTGTCTTTGCTGGTTTCCAGCTTTTGGAGCAGGTGGGACACGATGGGCGAATCCAGCAGCAATACTTCGTAGCCTTTTGATTTGGCTGCTTCTATATATTGATGTTGGGCTTCGGGATTAGAGGCATATAAAATGATAAGCTTGTTATCCTTATCGGTCTGGTTTTCCTTTATCTTTTCCACGAGTTCTTCATAGGTGAAGAATTTTCCATCAGTCGTGGGGTAAAGTGCAAATTTATCAGCCTTTTCAAAGAATTTATCTTCTGTCAACATGCCATACTCGATCACCATCTTGATGTCGTTCCATTTTTTCTCAAAATCGGCACGGTCTTCATTAAAAAGTGACTTAAGCTTATCAGCAACCTTGCGGGTGATGTAGCTGCTTATCTTTTTAACGGCACCATCAGCTTGCAGGTAGCTCCTGCTTACGTTGAGCGGGATATCTGGGGAGTCGATCACACCGCGCAGCATGGTAAGAAATTCTGGTACGATGCCCTCAACGTTATCTGTTACAAAAACCTGGTTTTGATACAGTTGTATCTTATCTTTTTGAATAGAAAGGTCGTTGGTCAACTTGGGGAAATATAAAATCCCGGTCAGGTTGAAGGGGTAATCGACGTTGAGGTGAATGTGGAACAACGGTTCTTCAAACTGCATGGGGTACAGCTCACGGTAAAATGTGTTGTAATCCTCATCTTCAAGGTCAGCAGGCTGCTTTGTCCAGGCGGGATTAGGATTGTTGATTATGTTGTCAACGGTCCTGGTCTCTGGTTTTGCATCTTCTGCGGCATCCTCTGGCAATGGGATTTCCTCTTCTTTAGTGCCAAATTTGATGGGCACCGGCATAAACTTGTTGTACTTGACAAGCAGTTCGCGTATGCGGCCCTCCTCAAGAAATTCTTGTTCATCGTCACTGATGTGGAGTATGATCTCGGTACCTCTTTCGGTCTTGTCTGCTTCACTAAGTTCAAACTCTGGCGATCCATCGCATATCCAGTGTGCCGCTGGGGCATCCTTATATGATTTTGTGATGATCTCGACCTTGCTGGCCACCATAAAAGCTGAGTAAAAGCCCAGACCAAAATGGCCTATGATCCCGCTATCCTTGGCAGAATCCTTGTACTTGTCAAGAAACTCCTCAGCACCTGAAAAGGCCACCTCGTTGATATATTTCTCAACCTCTTCAGCGGTCATACCTATACCCTGGTCAATGACATGTAGCGTCTTGTCGTCCTTGTTTATCTTGACCTCGATCACGGGATTGCCGTATTCTACGGCCGCCTCACCTATATTGGTCAGGTGCTTGAGCTTAAGGGTGGCATCAGTTGCATTTGAGATGAGCTCCCTCAAGAAGATTTCATGATCGCTGTAAAGAAACTTCTTTATCAGCGGAAAAATATTTTCAACCGAAACATTGATCTTTCCTGTAGACATGGTTTATATGTTCAATTTATTTGGCCACGATGGGCCAGGTTATACATTTATATTTCTTTGGCTTTAAGCCAAACAAAAAAAATACCACGTAAATGCTTGTGACAAACTGGCATGATTTTTCAATAAATCTGAAAGAACTTTAACTCAAAATTTTGTCTAATAATTTCTTGATATCGTTAAACGAAAGTAACTTTACTCAAAGCGCAAACGATTATGGCAAAGACAAGAACAGCTTCTACGGCAAAGGTAAAAGTTACACAAGACCTTATCATCAACAAGTACATGGACCACGTGCTTGAACATGGGGAACGCCCCGCCACGGTATATGCCTTTTGCAAGAAAAATGAGATTGAGGAGGGTGAATTCTATCAGTATTTTGGCTCTTTTGAAGGCATACGTGAGCAGATATGGGTCAACCTTTTTGAACATACACTTAAGGTCTTGTCAAAGGACAAGCAATATCCCGATTATGCTAACCGGGAAAAAATGCTTTCTTTTTTCTATACTTTTTTTGAGATGTTGACGGCAAACCGCAGTTATGTGCTGTTTACCCTAAAAGAAGACAGGAGCAGTTTAAAAAACCTCGCACAGCTACGCCCACTGCGCTTAAAGGTGCGTGAGTACGCTTCAAGCTTGATTGAAGAGTCAAATGAGAAAAAGTCTTATGCGATCTCAAAAAACCCCGTGTCCATTTTTAGTGAGGGTGCATGGATGCAATTGTTGTTCCTGCTCAAGTACTGGATGGATGACAACAGCCCAAAATTTGAAAGAACAGATGTGGCCATAGAGAAATCAGTCAACGTGATCTTTGATGTTTTTGACAGCACGCCACTGGAGAGCCTGCTTGATTTTGGCAAATTTTTATTTAAAGAAAGATTCTAGGTGAAGACCATAGACCACATACCCACAAACAAGATTCAACGTGCCAGTGAACTGGTAAAGACAGGCGTTAAGATAGGGGGCAACTATGCCAAGTACTATGGCAAGAAGGTTCTTGACAGCGGGCACACACGCGACGAGCTCAATGAAGATAACGCCGGGGACATCTACGACAGCCTCAAGAGCTTAAAGGGCAGCGCGCTCAAGGTAGCCCAGATGTTGAGTATGGAGAAGCATATCATGCCCAGGCAGTATGTTGAAAAATTTAGCCTGGCACAATTTTCTGTGCCACCACTATCAGGACCATTGGTGCGCAAGACCTTCAAGAAATATCTGGGCAAGGACCCAGAAGACCTTTACGATTCTTTTGAGCCCGAAAGCATAAATGCAGCCAGCATAGGTCAAGTTCACCGGGCAACAAAAGATGGCAAGAAGCTAGCGGTAAAGATTCAATACCCCGGCGTGGCAGATAGCATAAGCAGCGATCTTGCCCTTGTAAAGCCCATTGCCACCCGCATGTTCAACCTGCGCGGCAAGGACAAGGAAAAATATTTTAAGGAGGTAGAAGCAAAACTTCTTGAAGAAACTGACTACATCCTTGAAGTGGGCCAGAGCATGAAGATTACTAGGGCGTGCAGCATGATACCTAACCTTAGGTTTCCACAATATTATCCTGAACTCTCCAGCGAGCGCATCATTACCATGGACTGGATGGATGGCCTGCACCTCAGCGAGTTTGTCAAAGAAAACACCCGTAAGGATGTGGCAGACAAGGTAGGGCAGACACTCTGGGACTTTTATATGTATCAAATGCACGTACTCAAGCAGGTACATGCAGATCCCCACCCGGGCAATTTCCTGGTGGATGAAGATGGTAACCTTATTGCAATAGATTTTGGCTGTATCAAGAAAGTTCCTCAAGAATTTTACGACCCATACTTTGAGCTGGCAAAACCAGGAAACATCAATAATCCTGATGTTTTCATGCAAAAGATGTTTGAACTTGAAATCTTGAAAAAAGACGACTCACCTGAAGAGGTCAAATTTTTCTCTGAGCTGTTCCAGGAGATGTTGAGCGTGTTCACGCGTCCCTTTCACCAGGAAGAATTCAACTTTGGCGACAAGGCTTTTTTTGATGAAATCGCAATGCTGAGCGATAAGTACAGCAAGGATACCCAATTGCGCAAGATGAACGGCAACCGCGGTAGCAAGCATTTTCTGTACATCAACAGGACGTTTTTTGGACTGTACAACCTTATGCACGATATAGGTGCAAGGGTAATGATTAACAATTTTAAAAGATATTTGGGCCCAGCCTAAGACGAGTATTGGTTAGGTTGTTTTTTGAAAGGCGTACTTACTTGTTAAGTGCGCCTTTCATTTTTTCGCTTAAAGCGAAAAAATCTCTTCTCAAAGTTTTACATAACGAGTTTCATCTTTAAACCACCGTATTTGATAAACGTGTATTTAACGTTTGTAATGAGGGGCTTTTTTTTACCTGTAAACTGATTTTTTTATACGTTAATCCATTGATTTACAGAATTGACCACATCGATATGTGGTTGAGTTATATATGTCCTGCACCTATATTTACTATATTAAAATTTTGTTAAATCAAATGAAATGAATTTTACACCACTACGCACTTTTCTAATGATGCTGGGCATGACATTCTTGTTATGCAATTTTAAAACCTATGGACAAGGTCCTGACATCACGGGAAAATATTCCATAAGGTACACCAGCGATAAAACCACACAGTTCAACATTACCAAGACAGGTAATGGTGTACACCTTGAGCCGGCCATGGTTGATGATACCCTGCCACTTGCTATCAAGAACCTTGTGGGAGATTATGTATGGGATAGTCAAACGGGTGCATTTGCAAAGTGGCATTCTATCCCTGGCAGTACGTTGCGTGTCTACCTGTTTAAGGTAAATGATAAGTCACTGGCAATGCGCCGGGGAGACAATCCATATTTAAACCTTACCAAAGAAGAGGGCAGCCTTATGGACGTGCTGACCAATAAAAAAGCTGATGTAAGCCATCTTCTCGGTATCTGGAAAATAGAAGGTACCACGAGCAGCGTGAGTTTTACCTCGGCGGTAGATACGGACCTCAATATACGTTTTGGCGGCCAGGCATATGGTTTTCAAAAAGATGCTGGTGGTGTTTTTGAGACATATTCCGGCACGGGCGGGAACGGCGAGGGAATTACCCTCAAGGTCATGGGGCCCAACAGTGCCACGCTCTCAATCTCAGGAGTAGATACACAACTGGTACGCAACGGGGGTACTTCGGCTTCAGCCAAAAGCAGCTCGGCATCAACCGGAGCCACAGGAGCCAGCACGGTAATGGATGATAAGATGTTCAAGGCCATACAACAAAAGGATTTTATGGCCCTTGAAGAAGTGATTAACATGGGTGCAAATGTGAATGCCGCAAACACCACCGGAAAGACCGCACTGCACGAGGCCATAACAAAAAGGGACGTGGCCATGGTAGAAACCTTGCTTGATAACAATGCAGATGTAAACAAAACAGACCTACAGGGCAAGACACCCCTGGACCTGGCCCTTATAAACGATTCAAGCGACCCGGCAATGGCATTCAGTATCTTGAACAGAAGGCCATCCATTAGCCAGAGCAGCATGCAGCAGGCCATGCAGTTGAACAATAATGACCTTATCGATGCGATGATAGACGCCGGGGCTGACAAGAAATATTTTGCCCAGCAGGCCATTGAAAGAAGAAATACGGATTTGTTCTATAAACTCCTGGATGAAAAAAACCTGGTCATCACCACGCAAATGTTTGATGCGGCATTGCGCACGCGCAACTTTCCACTGGCTGACCGTATGATAGCAAGCCGTTTTAACCCTAACTATGCCATTGACTCAAGTATAAAGGCAGATCAAGTTGACCTGGTTTATGCAGCACTTGAGCAAGGTGGCAATGCAGATGCGGCCCTCAACTATGCCATAAAGAAAAAGGATGCAGAACTTGCTGGCCTCGCGCTCAATGACCATGGTGCCAATGCCCCTAGTGCATTAAAAGCGGCAATTGCGGCTAATAGCGTGGCTATTTCGCAATTAGCGATACAAGCAGGGGCAAACCCCAGTGCAGAGCTGCCCGCCGCCAGTTTACTGGGCAATGTGCAAACCATGGACCTCCTCATCAAGGCTGGGGCAGATCCTAACCCATCACTGCTTGTTGCGGCAAAGGCAAACAAACCACAGGCGGTTGCCCTGCTGCTTACCAGTGGTGCAAATCCTGATGCATTGCTGAAATATGGTATTGAAATGAATGCTACAGATTATGTGAGGCAAGCAGTTGAGGCTGGGGCAAATATCGCAGATGCACAATTCCTTGCAGTTTCTGCGGGCAATGGCAATCTCGAGATTGTAAAAATGCTTGTTGCAGCTGGCGCCCTGCCAGATGATGGCCTTGAGGCGGCTACTAAGGCCAATAAGCCAGATATTGCAGCATACCTGGTAGAAATGGGGGCAGATGCCAGTAGCAATGACCTGCTGGGCATTGCTGCACGCACTAACAATACATCTTTTACTTCCATTTACTTAAACGCGGGGGCTGAAGCACAATCTGCTGTTTCTGCCGCGGTACAGGCGGGCGCAGATAAGGTATTGAAACAATTGATAACTGCCGGTGCTGACGCTTCAAGTGCAGGGCTGTTGCTCACCGCGGTGATGGTGAACAGCGCCCCGGTTACCGCTATTTTAATTGACCAGGGGGTCAACACAAATATTCAAAATCAAGCTAACGGATATTTCCTGATGCACTATGCCGCACAAAATGACAATGCGGCCCTGATACGGCTGCTTGCTGCAAATGGGGCACCCATTGACCCCACGGTCAATGGAAACACCCCACTTCACCTGGCAGTTGACAACCGCAATGCCGTCAATGCCGTCGATGCGCTCATCAAGGCCGGTGCTGACGTCAACGCAACAAATGGAGAAGGAAAATCAGTTTTGCGCATTGCAAAGGGAAACAAGACTAAAAAGCTTTTAAAAGAAGCTGGAGCTGAAAAATAAATCAACAATTAAAAATTGGAAGGACATGAAAAAACAAAAAAAAATCTACAGCGTGATCTGCTTTCTTTTTATCACCTGTATCGCAATGGCTCAAGATCCAGATGCAACAGATAAATTACCGCCACCCAACCCACAACTTGCCAACCTTGTTGAAAAACAAGAAAATGCAAAGCAAAAACTATTGAACGCTCAAAGAGAAGAGCATTTTGCCAATGAAAACAGGCAACTAAATGCCCAGGGGGAACTTGCCAAGAACCTTACCAACGTCACAAAAGCCATGCGGGAGCAACAGCAAAAGGAAATTGCCGCTGCACAGGGAGATCCTTTAAAATTAAAGGCATTAGAGCAAAAGCACAAAGCTCAAAATGAAAAGCTTAAACAAGAGACCAACAAGCTCATCAATGCAAGGGATGCCGCGGCAAAGGATGCAAATACGATGACGAGCATCAAACAAGGGATACAGACCAAAAAACTAAATGATAATCAAGCACTGCAGCTAAAGTCACTAGCAAACAAGGTTATCGACCAAGATAATAGGGCTGCTGCCCTTGAAACACAAAATAACAAGGTTGTCAATAGCGTGAAAAAGCAGGGCGAGGGTATAAAACCATCACGCATTGTAAATGATCAAAACAATAAGAGCGCTTCCGCGAAAGCGCAGAACGATAAGGCAATCAAGACCATAAAGAAAATAGGAGAAGCAAACAAATCTGGTAGCAACCTCAAGCCCTCCAAAGTAAAAAAAGCAGATAAGGGTAAGACAAAAAAAGGCAAAAAATCAAAAAAAGGATAACCGGAACATAAACTTAAACAACACATCATGAAAAATAATATACACTTCAACATGTACCTGGTACTCATGTTATTGTTAACTGCGGGAGCCATGGCACAGCAAACTGACATGGACAAGGTCGTGAAAATGCAGAACCAGCAGAAAAATGAACTTTTGGCAAGGCAGACCCAGGAGAGTGCCGACCTCACTACCCAGATCAATAAAATGAAAGAAGAGGATAAACAGGCATATGATAAAAAACTCAATGGGCTTGACAAGAACAGCCCTACATATAATCAAGACCGGGCCAAGATAATAGGAGAACAAGCAGTCATTAGCGGCAGGACTGATCAACTTGCAAAGACCTCACTGGCAAGGCTTAAAAATGAACACGAAGGTCAACAGGTCAGTATGCTCAAGCAGCATGTGGCAAATACCAATGCCATTAAGAACAATATGAATGACCCCAAGTATCAAATACAACAAAAAGCAAACAATAAACTGGGGATTCTCGCAAACCAGCGTAACAACGTCATCAATAACGCTGAGGCGAGAAAACAAGGCGCACAAGATTTTGCACAGAACAAACTAAAAGCTCAACAGCAAAAGGAGCTGAATCAAACAGTGAATTTTGAAAAAAACCAGATAGCTATTGATAATGCGCTGCAAAAGAAACAGTCTGATAAACTAAAGGGGCAAATGAATAACCTCAAGGCACCTGTAATGGTTTCAGATTTATCTAGGGGCGATAAGCTTAAAGAAAAAAACTTTAAAGAAACCCAAAAACTACTTGCCAAACAGGAAAAGAAGACCAATGCCCTGAGCAAGAGCCTGGACAAGGCCCAAGCCTCTGACCGCGCTGCCGTAAACAAGGAGATCAAGAAAAACAATGCCGCGGTGGCAAAGAACAATAAGGAGATTGTGAAGATCGTGGCAAAAGACCAAAAAAGCAAAACCACGAGTGTAGTTTCAAAAGCTAAAAAGACAATGAAGAAGATAAAGCCAAAAAAGAAAGGCTGACCCCGTAGGCCATCTATTAAAACATCATAAAATAATATCCCGATGAAAAACCCAATAAGTATTGCCATATTCTTATGTATCACGTTCCAGGCCGTTGCACAAACAAGGTGGGAAGTCGCCCCCTCAGTGTCAGCCTCCATGGATGCAGCAGTATACGTACCCGCCCTGGACATGGCAGCTTTTTTTTCAGGTGGGACAATAAATTATGTGTCTGCCGCGGGCGAATCATCTGGGGCTGATGTGGCTGATTATGGAGGTCTCCCCGCGGGGTGGGCTGGTATAACGGCGGCGGTGCGCTGGGATGCTTCATCCATAATGCTCTTCAAGAATAATCTGTATGCCCTTTTTGACACCCAGACCGCCACCATCTCGCTGCGGGGGCTTTTTCCCGGTATACCAGCGGTAATCGATGCTGCAACAGAGTTTGGGGAGGATGACCTCCTGTTCTTTTCGGGAGGGGAGTATGTGATTTATACTAAGAGTACACAGGCACTCAGTGAGAGCTCAAGCGTTTCTGGGCTAGAAGGTTTCGCTTTAAGCGAAAAAATCGACGCCGTGATGACCGCGCCTGATGGATACATTTATTTCTTTGCGGGAGGTTCTTACCAGATGCTGAATACTGAAACACTTGCCTTTGAAGGGGGCGTGGTATCCCTGGGAGGTGCCGCAGCTGGGCTGCCACCTGTTGTTGCCACAAGTGCGGCGAGTGGGCCACCGGTGGTGAACATCCCTGCTCAGGCAGCACCGACGGGGCAGGTACCCGTGGTGAGGCAGGCCCGGGCGGTGAGCAGCAAGCCCGCGCTGGATACAGATGGCTGGTGCCTTACCGGTACACCTTCTTCTGGAAGTGGTGGTCTTGCTGAACATGTTACCGAGTTTGGTGGCGGAGATGAAGGGTCTGCCCAGGAAGATGTATTGCCTCAAGGGGTAAGGGTCAAAGAAATACGGGTGTGGGGAAGTTATGTGATAACGGGTATCCAAACCGTGATTCAGGACACTGATGGCAAGGTTACGGAACTTCCCATACTGGGTGAGCAAAAGGGACGTACACAGGTGTTTGAAGTGCCAGAAGGTGAGTGCATCACAGGGGTGAAGGGAACATACCTGGGAGATTATGGCCCTTTTTTAAACGGGATTACCTTTATGACCACTGGCGGGCAATCAAAATTGTTCGGTAACCGTGGTCGCAAGATGTATGAGGTCAAGTTGCCCACTAACCTTTCATTTTATGGGTTTTCGGTCAAGTTTAATAATTATATTTCTGCAATAGCCTTAAAATATGTGGGCTACGAGGATGTCGTGAATGCCGCGATTGCCCAGGAAGATAATCAGGATTCAGCGGCTGCAACTGGTAGTTTTGCTGACAAGTACAAGGGCGAGTACAGCGATGATCATGAAGACTACATGATTGAGCTCCAGGGTATGCAGTTTGGCGCCGCTGATGGTCAGCGTCTTGACCTCCCAGCAGTTGAATGGCTAGGCCTAGGAGTTGATTATCTGACCCTTGACCCCCTGGATATAGGAGGTTCTCCCACTAAGGAAAAACCATTGGTGCTGATTTTATCAAGAAAAACGGGTGGTCAAGAAGGTAAAAAGCAGATTCCACATGGTACGGACTATAAGACCATAGGAGGAGGTAGCTCACACGACTATAAAAACTGGATTGAGAGCTATGGTGATTTTACATCAAACTTTGGTGTGGGTGTGGGCATAAGTGTGGGTACCCCCGTGGGGGGAGGCAGCATGAGCGGCAGTTATAAGCAGATGAACAATACCAAGACCGGTAGCAGTGAGATATTCTATTCTCAAACGGTAGAACGCAAACTGTTCAACCTCAATATGGACCTGTTGTGGAGAGATCGTAATACAGGAGAAAAAAAGAGGCAAAAGTTGGATTTTGACTTTCGTGAAAAGATAGATAACCTTCCCGTACCGCGGGTGCTGGTAAGCATGCAGGCTTCTCAAATGAGAAAGGGCAGGCCCCTGCATTCA
>CEQG01029243.1_pt1 | contig 15177 bp, 24 predicted proteins | sample 350301 | NCBI WGS metagenome assembly CEQG01 (sample SAMEA2621242, study PRJEB7988) | marine metagenome | isolation source: saline water (ENVO:00002010), including | reverse complement strand
GAAACCTCAGAGGTCAGGTGTCAACCGAACTAGGGGCAGACCCCCAGCGGATACCTGGTCGCCTACGGATGCGTAGATCAGTGTGGTGCCGCGACCGACAGTCGAAGAGCGCCCATCGCGGAGATCTTCGTCCAAGCGTCCTGCTTCGCGAGCACGTCCAAAACTGATCGGAGAGTGCATGTCGGCGCATCACAGTCTGACTGCTGAACAGCACCTGACACCACAAAGCGATGCCGTGCCTGCTCCCGTGACGACTACATACGTCGGCAGACGCCGGGCGCTCGGCACCGCCCCAGAAGAGCCTCCGTGGCCGATGTACATCGGCAAGCGTCGCGCAGTCCTTGACGAGTCGACTAGGCAAGCCTCGCATGTGGCCTCGGGTCAGTCGGGTGAGACGGCTCCCAGCGCCGCCTCGGCGCTGACCGATCGTTCCTCCTCCAGCTTGCCGCCCGACATCGCCGGCGTGTCGGCCTCACTCGAACCCATCGACCACACGACCTCCTGGGCCAGCGATGAGACTGTGGTCTTGCCGCGGGTTCAGGCCTGTGTTGGGGGGTCGACGTCGTGCGGCCCGCCCGGTCCGATCCGTCCGCCACAGCACGCCGGGTCGCATACTCTCATTGCCGGTACTCCTGGGACTTGCATCCATCACGGTCTCTATCGTTGGCGTGATCACCGGCGATGTGCCCGATTCTGTTGTCGGCGACCGTGCGCAGATCGGCTCGATCGGAGCCATGAACGGCACCGACGCCGTCGGCGCGGCACGGCCCGATGTCGTCAGCCGCAGCAGTGACCGCGAGCGGCTCGGCGACGTCACGGCCGCGAAGCTCGGCGGTCCAAGTCGATCTGCAGGCCGAGCAGCGAGCAGTTGCCTGCCTCGCCGCCATGACGGCGAGCGACCACGACACTACTACGAGACATAGTGGATGAGGAGCGACGCACACCAGTCCGGGGGGTGATGTCCCACCCTGCTCGATGTCGCTGAAGGGATCCTCTGGTCGTGACGCTCGACTGCGAGCCACTGAGGGACCCGACGCGCGCTATCGGATCCGACGAGGCGCTGGATGGTCTACGCGCTGGAAGACGAGAACGGCATGGTCCAGCTCGGGGGGGAGCACTCGTCGGCTCAGCTTCGCGTCACGGCGCATGGAGAAGCCACTTTGCTGGGCGTAGGTCACCCAGTCGCCGGTGCTGACCTCACTGCCTGAGCCGATCACGACGTACGTATTCACGTGCGGGGTAGTGAAGACGTGACGCTCGAACGTGTTGCCCGCCGGCGGCCACGAGCAGAGGACCACTTCGGCCTCGATCTCCTCCAGTGCCCGACGAGCGTCCAGCTTTCGTACCTCTGTCGGAAAGCTGATGGTGTCGCTCCAGCTGTGATCGTCGGTGGCGACGATGTCCACGCCACACTGAGACAGGAAGCGGCTGAGGGTGCCGTCGCCGGCAGCGATCTCGAGACAGCGTCTATCACCAATCAGGTCGGCCAACGAGGCGATGAGCGAGGAGGAGTAGAAGCACCAGATGCCTTGAGGTTGAACTAGCGGCATGAGAAGTCGACGCTGCCGCAGTAGTGGCCACGTCAACCGGAAACGGAGCATGGACACAGGCTTGCGCTCGAGCCCTCGCCTGAAGAGAAGGCGTTGCGCGACCCACCCCTGCAGCAGACCGAAGCGGACCCGGCCATGTCCTATCCCCGTCGTTGAGCGGAGTACCGCCTGTTTGAGGAGATGGACGGTCATCTGTCGTCGCGCTTCGATGAGGACGAGCTCTCGAGTGCTGGGCAGTCGCGCGCCCGGAAGAGCGCGTCGAGGTGTCGACGCCACGCGGAAGCAGTCTTGAAGCTCATCCGGATCGTTGCGCTCGATCAGCTCCCTGATCTCGGTTCGTGCTCGATCCCACTCTCGTGGGTACTGCTGCACAAGGTCGTCGAGCGATGGTTTGCCGGCCAACCACGCCAGCGCCTCGCGCGAGGTAACCGTTGCGGGGCCGCGCTTTTGAGCTCGTCGTCGGGGGCGCCGAGGCGCGGCGTCGGGTTCGGTCTCGCGGCCAGGAGGCTGCACGAGCCGTCACGCCGCTCGTAGCAGGTCGTCGATGAGCCCTCGCAGTGTTCGCGTATCGGTCTTGCCAACGATGCTTGCGCGAATCACCCCTGATTGGTCCACAACGATGGTGGACGGCACCGCGCTGACCGGGACGACACCGGCGAAGGACGCCAGCACCTGACCGTCCTGGTCGTCGAAGCTGGGATATGTGATCCCGAACTCTCGCTCGAACGCTCGCGCTGCGGCGGGGTTGTCGCGCACGTCGATGCCGATGAATCTGACACCTTGGTCCATCGTTTCCGCGGAGATCTCTGCCAGGTCGGGCGCTTCGGCCCGGCACGGTCCGCACCAGCTTCCCCACACATTCAGCACGAGAACGTTGCCTCGTAGGTCAGCGAGCGAAAGCGATCCTCCATCGATGGTCCGCCCCTGGACTTCAGGCAGGTCGATTCCCGCACTGCCCTGGTAGAGCGTCAAGCCAATCTGGGCTTCGTCGGACCCCGCCGCAAGTGGGGAGGTCGCGTCGCTGAGGCGCCACCAGGTGCCGGCGCCGATCAACACCAACACCAACACCAACAGCCGCCCGCGCCACCTATTCATCAACCTCGGTCCCCTGCACTGCTGAACTACTATCGATGCTAGTGGATCGTATCGAACGGACGAGGGGTCAGCGCCGGGAACATCGGCTGAGGAACGTGCGGGGTCCGGTAACCTGCTCACCAACTCAACTAGCCCCGTCCGAGCCTAGGACGCACACAGCGAGGGAACTATTCATGCGTCTCTTCGGCGATCTCGAAGCTGTGGTGATGGACCACGTGTGGTCCGCGGATCAACCACTGACGGTGCGGGACGTGCTGGAGCGCTTGGACCGGCAGCCGCCGTTGGCCTACACGACCGTCATGACGGTGATGGACAACTTGCACCGCAAGGACTTCCTGCGTCGCGAGCGCGCGGGCAGAGCTTTCCGCTACTGGCCGACCCAGGACCGCGCCGAGTACACCGCGGAGCTGATGCACGAGCTGTTGTCGGGTAGCGGCGACTCATCCACGACCCTGCTGCGGTTTCTGGACCAGATGTCGAGCGCCGAGGTCAGTCGCTTGAAGCAGGCACTGGGTGATTGACGCGGCGTTCTTGGTGGCGTACGCCATCACTCTCGGGACTTTGGGTGCAGCTTGGCTCGAGCAGGCCTCATGGCCAGCCTCTTCTCCTCGCCTGGGCATGATTGCTTGGCAGGCGTTGGCGTCCTCGGTCGTGCTGTCACTGGCCGCTGCTGGTTTGGCGCTGACGATGTCCCTGCCGCACGTCAACGCCGATCTCGCACAGTTCCTCGACCTCTGCGTCACAACCCTCCAGCACCACTACGCCAGCCCGGGGGGCTTCTGGTCGGCCACAGCAGGAATGATCGTCTTTCTCGCAGTGACCGGTCGCGCCATGAGCATGACAGTCAGCGCGGCGCTGTCTGATCGCCGAGACCGCGAGAAGCGTGCAGCCACCTTCAGCTTGATTGGCGAACCGGACGCGACTACCGGAGCCTGGGTTGTTCCGTGCCCTTTGCCCTACGCCTTCTGCATCGGAGGTCGCCACCGCCGTATCGTCCTGACCAGTGGCCTGTTCGACGTACTGAACTCCGATCAAATACGAGCCGTCCTTGCACACGAGCGCGCGCACCTTCGCCAGCGCCACCACACAGCACTTGCCCTCTCGAGGGCCCTCTACAGGACGCTGCTACCCCTGTTCCCCCGATTCCGGCATGCGATGGACCACGCCAACCTCTTGATGGAGCTCTCTGCAGACGACAGTGCTCGTCGGGCAGTTGGCTCGACGCCACTCCTCGAGGCATTGAGGAAACTGTCCACGGGGACGGCGATGCCTGGCACGTTGGCGGCCAACGGTGCTGATGTCGAGCTCCGGATGGCCCGACTGGCGGGTCAGTCTCGGCGGATGCCGTTCAGCGCCATGGCCTTGGCCGTGGCGCTCAGCATCGTTGCTGTGGCGATCCCTTTCGCTCTCGCGGCGGCACCTGTAATGACCATCGCCTCGGAAGGTCTATGCCAGGTCACGATATGAACCAAGAATTGCATCTTCGGCGTTCCGCTGACGGCGTGGCGCGCTTGACAATGCACACCTAGCATCTCGCCTCGTGTCACATCAGTCACTTGCGTCACCTCAGTCGCAATCGTCCCAGCGCACGCTAAGCGCGGAGAATTGGTGCCAGCGACTCGACCTTCGACGTCAAGCAGGTCGCCGCCGACAAGGCGATCACCGCCACGCCGACCGTGAGCAAGAGGGGCTATTGACGGGCGACCGCGACGACAGCACCCACCGCTTCCGTCGTCATCGGCACCGTCGGCGTCCTCGAGGACGTCACCATCCGAGGCAAGCTCACCGTGGGGCGCACGTTGCGGGCCGAACCTGCCACGCTCCAACCGCTGGACACCGAAAGCTGCTACACCTGGATGCGAGACGGGACCCCCATTCCCGGCGCGACGGGCACGCGGTACTCCCCAGGACCAGATGACATAGGTCGACGCCTCTCGGTGCTTGTCGACCACACGCGTCGGAGTTGCCGACGCGCTCAGGCGGTCGTGGAACTGCTAGGCGTTGTCATGACCAAGCCGTCGTTGTCGATTCAGCACAGGCGTTACTCCGAGCCGGGCCGTGCTCGTCGTGAAGATCAACGCCCCAAGTGTGCGGTGGCCCACGGGAACGCTGACAGCAACACTCGGTGGCCAGAATCAGACAGCCCAGGTCACCGATATGCGGAACCACTTCGTCTTCTCTGGGCTGAAGCCGGGTCAACGCCGGCTGACCGTGCACTTCGCCGGAACACGAGGTGCCGGCAACGCGGCAGCGCATGCCGACGTCGCATCGGATCAGGGATGACCCTGGTCGGGGGGCCGCTTCGGGCCGCGGAGCGGGCGGGCCACGTCGAGTCGCTGGTGCGACATGCGTCAGTGGCGGGGGGTGAAGATCGTGATCAGCAGGGCGACGCCCAGTCCCGCGAACAGCGATCCGACGGTCGACCACGATCGACTGGTCCCGCCGGATGCCCCTAGGTAACCCATCCCGGCGAGCGCCAAGAACCCGCCTCCTACGAGGAGGCCCAACGCCAAGGCGACCGCGACGACTCGTTTCACCAGCCCCATGCGAGCGCTCCTCATTCATCTCGTCATCTACTATTGCTCTTAGGATAACGAGGTGACGTTGTCCTCGGCGCATGCGTGCGCCGATATTGCTGGAGGCTTGGCTGCACCGTGACGTCCATGTTCATTCCCAGCCCGAGCGAGGGCGTCTGGGACCTCGGCCCGTTCCCGGTACGCGCCTACGCACTGTGCATCATTGTGGGCATCGCCGTCGCCATCTGGTGGGGCGAGCGCCGCTGGGTTCGTCGCGGCGGACGCCCGGGCGCCGTTCAGGACATCGCCATGTGGGCGGTTCCGTTCGGCATTGTCGGTGGGCGCCTGTATCACGTAGCCACCGATCCCCAGCTGTACTTCGGTCCGGGCCAGCGACCCATAGAGGCGCTCTACGTGTGGCAAGGAGGTCTCGGCATCTGGGGCGCGGTCGCCCTCGGCGCGTGCGGCGCATGGGTCGGCGCCCGCAGGATGGATCTCAATCTCTGCGCGATCGCCGGCGCACTGGCCCCAGCCATCCCGCTGGCGCAGGCCATCGGACGGTGGGGCAACTGGTGGAACCAGGAACTCTTCGGCTCTCCGACCAGCCTGCCGTGGGGTCTGCACATCTCGCCCGAACGTCGACCCGCCGGATATGAAGACTCCCCCGCCTTCCATCCAACGTTCCTGTACGAGTCGCTGTGGAACCTCGGGGTCGTTGGACTGGTGCTTTGGGTCGAATACCGGTTCCGCATCAGCGGCGGTCGTCTCTTCGCCTTCTACGTGATGGGGTACACACTGGGACGAGGCTGGATCGAGTACCTCCGCGTCGACACCGTCAACCACGTACTGGGGTTGAGACTCAATCTCTGGACGAGTCTGCTCGTGTTCACGGCCGCGGCTGTGTACTTCGTGATGGCTGGACGCCGTCAGGTCGCGAACCATACTGACGAGGTGAAGTCTCGTCCTGCGAATGGACAGATGGCCAGACGACGGGTTTTCAGAAAGTCTTCCCCGTGTGGCGGTGACGACGGCACCGATCGACTTCCGGAGAGCGACAGAGACCACAAGGTCTGACCTGCTGCAGCGTGGGTCGTTCTGAGGGTAGGACGCAGCCTTCGTGACGCGTACCGAAGGCGGGGATGGCGGTCTTGAGGACCTGTCCCGAAAAGCTTGCACACTTCCTCGGCGATACCGGCCGCCACCCGGGTGCGGGCGTCGTGGCTCGGAGCAGCGTCGTGGGGACCGCGCGTCGGGTTGGTGGCCCGTCAGGACCGCGCAGAGGGTTCCTAGGCTACCGGGCTGTCTCCATCCGCAACCAGGCCCGAGGGTCAGCGGTCCGATCGCCCCGGCTAACGGCGGCTAGCAGGGCCATGAACGCGATCACGATCATGCCGTAGGTCAGCATCGTCCCGATCCTGACGGCCACGGCCTGGTCGGAGGTGAGAGGAACGGCCGTCACAAGCGCCTCAGTGTTCCGCGTGCTACTCCGTTGCGTCACTGTTCCGTCCGGAGCGATGACTCCGCTGATGCCGTTGGTGGAGGCGACGATCACGCTGCGGCCAGTCTCGAGCGCTCGGGCTCGGGAGATGGCGAACTGCTGAGCGCGTTGAGTGATGCCGGTAAACATCGCGTTGCTCGTGTGAACGACGACGAGCTCAGCGCCGCCACGGACCCTGGCCGGGCAGCACGCCGTCGAAGGCGACGTCGAAGCAGATGGCCATGGCGATGCTTGTCCCGGCGACCTGCAGCGGCGGCTGTGGCGCGCCTGCGATCATGTCCCGAGGATCTGGAAGAAACGGGTGCTGGAGTCCTCGATGACAGTCCGGAAGGGATTCACTCCCCGAAAGGCACCGGATGACGCTTGGTGTACCGCTCCCCCGGTCCGGTCGCGGGATCCCAAACGATCCCCTGGTTGAGGACCCTTCGTGGATCCACTTCGTCCACCATGGCCCCGACGAGCACGGGGACACCGGTCGCCTTCACGGAGGTCTCGATCGCGTCCCGCGCCTGTGTGTCGGTGAAGGCATCGACGGCTGTGGAGCTCGGAGTTCTCCGGCCAGATCACCACGTCAGGCGCGGGCTGTTCCCCCGCCTGCACACCCGACGCGAGTCGCTGCGTGGCGACCTGTTGGTTGCGCGTGGCCTGCCGATGATTGCCGACGAAGCCAGTGCCGTCTCCAGGGACACCGCCCTGGACGATCGCGACGGTCAGGTCTCGCGACGCTTCGACCGGTTTGGCAATGCGCGTCGGCAGGAGGCTGAGCGCGAAGACGACGGCGAGGAGGAGGACGGTCCACGTGCGCGTGGACGTGTCTCGTCGCCAAGCCGAGCTCACCACGGCAGCGAGCAGGAAGCCGAGAAGGGCGAGCAACACAGTGGTACCGCCGATACCCGCGAGCGGCAGAAGCCGAGCCCAGGGGGTGTCGACGACAGCCAGGCCGAGCCGGCTCCACGGAAGGCCACCGAATGGCCACTGTCCGCGCAGCGTCTCGATGGCACTCCAGAGCGCGGCGCTTTACAGAGGCCATGCCGGTAGCCGGTGACCAGCCTCAGTCCCCACCCCAAAGTAAGGAACCACAGACCCTGGACGACGCCGAGTGCGACCCAGGCTCCCAGGCCGATCGAGGGCCACAGCCAGGCGAGCGTCGACAGCATGAAGGTGGTGCCGAACAAGCAACACGCCAGACCGCCTGCCGCCCCGTCGTGCCGCTCAGCACGAGCGAGAGTCCTGCGACGCACAACGGGATGACGTAGGGCAGGGCCAGCGGCTCGAACGCCGTCGCCAGCAGGCCGCCCAACGCGACCGGGGCAAGCCCTCGAGCGACACGTCGAGCCCGCGTCCGACCAGCGGACGCGCCCAGGACACGACCACTGACCATGGATCGATGGATCGATGGATCATTCTCAGCACAGCGGACCTATACGATCGCCACCGCGTATAGGTTCGACATCTGGGTCAGCTCGTCTCTGGACCACGCACTCGTCGATGCCCATGCCGGGGCATCAGCCTCGGGCCCCGAAAAGGAGCGCCGCCGCCGAGGCGGATCGCGATCCGCCATGACAGCTGCGGAGCAGCAGCCGCGGTCAGTGCGCCGGCCGCACCGCATCCCGAGGACGCCATAGGAGCCTGGCCTGGTCATGAAGAGGGGGCCAGCTAGAAGCAGGCCAATAGGCACCGATGGGAGCCGGGTGCTGCATCAGACCGGCGTCACGGGAGCGGCGGATTCAGACTCGCGCGCACGTAGGCGGCAGAGCGCCGCGGAACGCAGTCGCGCCCGCAGGGCGTAGGCAAGCAGTCCCAAGGACCCTACCGCGAGCAGAGGTTGGATGGGCGCGAACCAGGTCAGCGCTCCGCCGACGCCAAGGGCGAGGACGACCAGCTTGTTGCAGACCGGACACCCGACGGCGAACAACGACAGCATCGTTCCGGTGAGGGTCTTGCCCCCCTCGGTCACTGCCACGGGCACAGCGGGGTCGCGCACATAGGTGGCCGCGAGAGCGCCAGAGAGAAGCGAACTCAACGCCCACGCCGGGTAGTTCCACCACAGCACAGACGTCATCCGCGTATACCACGGCGTCTCGAGGATGCCAGTGGGGACCCCGATCAACAGACCAACGGCCGCCGTTGCCAGCACCCCAATCACAACACGTCGAGTCACGGGCCCTCTCTCCTCACGCACCTGCTACGTCAGATAGTAGTCATACCCAAGAATTCCGACTCACGCGATCGACCCTCGCGAGCACAGGGGTCGAGGCTCTCTGGATGGGCGCGGCGCCTCACGTCATGCGCGATGTGCTCTACTATGACACTTAGTACGTTGACACTTAGTACGTTGTTGTTCCTGAAGGGGTGGCAACCTTGCCAAGCTCGGATGATGATCGCGTTCTCGGACTCTCGCCTCGAGCGCGACGGGTAGTTGTTCCTGTGATGCTGGTGGCCGCGATTCTCCTTCTCTTGACGATCTGGTCGAGTGGTGGCTCGGGCGCCGCGCCGGCGCAGGGTGCCCCAGCGATCACGGCCACGCACTCGTTGGCGGGGCAGCTATGAGGATGCTGCGGCGACGCGCACCCCGGTCGGACGTGGACCGACAGCTTTCCGGATGGAGCAGGCGTCGCACGATCTCGTGGACCTTCTTTGGGCTGGCCCTCCTGGTTGCCGGACAGCACCTGCTCGCGCATGCGGGGCTGAGGCCCATGCCGATGTCCATGGCCCGGCAGGACATCTTCTTCGGGTACCCCGCGGCGTTCGTCTTGGCCATCGCCGGCGGCTTGACCATGGATCCGAACCCGCGACTCTGACCAGTCACGTCTTTCTTAGTACGTCGCGGTCCTCGGCTCCGCGACCCGGCCAGGACCCGGCTAATTCCGTCGCAGTCACACTCCTGAATCGCCCTGGGCTTCTCGGAGTCTCCGGACTCGCCGGGGCGGTTCACCTCGCTCGCCGGATCTACTGCATCACATCGTAGACAGGGGTCGGCGAACCTCTTCAGGGGACCCGGGACACCACACATACTTGATGCAGCAGGACACGGCGCCTACCACGAGCGACCACCCCGACCCGAGTCCGACCGCTGCACCAGCGCTGGAGCCTCAACGCCACATCTGTGTGCCGGACGTCAGGAGATCGGCTCTCCCCTGCTGACGCACCTCGAGCAAGGCGAGCAGCGTGACCATGACAGCAATGACCCACCGCCGCCGCCGCCTCGTCCACCGGAACTCGATGTTGGCCCATCGCCGAGTCACCAAACCCACAATCGATCGGCCGACCACCACGAGGGCTGAGAACACGACGACGATGCTCAGGGGGTTGTAGCGCCAAGCCTGCACCAGGTTCCCCTGCGCCGCGAACCGCGCAGCCCGCGTGCCTCCGCACAAGGGGTCCATGATGCCCCACTTGTGCAGAGGCCCATGCATGTCCAACGGTGGAAGGCCGACGATCGCGAGGGCCGCTGCGACTGTTAGTGCCAGGAGCGCCAACCACGTAGCCCAACGGTGAGCGTCCCGATCGCTCCACGCAAGGTGGGCAAACACACCCTCGTCGGGCTGCTTCATCTCAGACCTCGTCGTACTCACAATCCTACTATCTAGCATCGCAGTTAGAAGCGTTACTCATCGGTCCCGAAGCGAGGGGTTACGAGGAGGGCAGAGCTTCGGCGTAACGAATGAGGCAAGCCAGCGAGCAGAACCAGTGCTCTTGACCGTCGTGCCGCAGGGAGCCGGCAGCTGTGTGCACGTCCACTAGCATCCGACACACGGGATCGACCGTCTCCAAGGAAGGAGCAGGACTGAGGGACAGAGCATGCACCGGCGTTGCCTCTGCGACGTTCTTGAACTTCAGTTCGCCGAGCGCCTCTACACCGATGTCAGCAACACGTGCCGCCTCGGCGATCCTGTCGGTCCCCAACACCTGGCCCGGTGCCGCGTGAGCCGCCAGACGCGCGGTGAGGTTGACGGCCTGGCCGAAGTAGTCACCGCCGCGCTGCACTGCCGGCCCGTGGTGCATGCCTGTGCGAGTGACGAGGAACTGATCACGCTCTCGACACGACGCGAGGATGCGCTGCGCAAGCCCAATACCGGCGAGGGGATCGGCTGCGGTTAACCGGTCCCAGACAGCTCACCCTGCCTGACATCGGCGAGAACCGCAGCCACTCCGAGTCCTTGGCCATGGTTGAGCGCCACCTGCGTGTGAACAACCCAGGAATCGCCTCTGCAGATCGCCGGTTCACCACGCTGTCTATGATCGTCGCATGCGGTTGACCCGAGCTGCTACCACGGCCAGAGGTGAGCGCCTCGCACTCGCCGCGGTGGTCGTTGCGCTGTTCGGGCTCATGTCCACGCACGGCTGGGGCTCGCACTCGGCTCCTTCGATGCCTGAGTCGAGCAGTCCGGGCATGCCTGCTCACACGTCAAGTCACCTTTCGTTCCCCTACGACGGGCCTGGCGGGGGGCAGGGGCGGATGTCTGTCTCCGAGCGCAGCGGCAACACTGAGGCCCTCCCGGCGCCGACGGTCTCGACTGACGGCTCCGCGACAGGCGCGGCCGACATCGACGTCGACGACGACGAGCATCACGGTGGACTGATCGGGATCTGCCTCGCCATCCTTGCCGGTTTCGTCCTCGCCGCAATCCTCCGCGCGAGGCAACAGCGTCTCCCTACGCTGCCGGCGTGGCTGCCGTCGTGGACCTTCCCGGTGCTCATCCGTCGTGATCGCGACCCCCCGGACCCCCTATTCCTCTGTGTCGTCCGCTGCTGACAGGCATAGCCGGGACGCCCTTCGTGGCCGTCCCATGCAGCCTGCCCAACTGCTTGACGACACAGATGGAGTACCTGACATGCGCAAAACCCTGACCGCAGCTGCAGCCGCGGCCTTGCTTTTCACGCTGACCGCGTGTGGTGGTAGCGACGGCGCGGGAGCCGACAGCCACAACGAAGCCGACGTCACGTTCGCTCAGCAAATGATCCCGCACCACCAGCAAGCCATCGAGATGGCCGATCTGGCCGAGTCTCGTGCTGAGAGTCAGGAGGTCAAAGAGCTGGCCGCCGACATCAAGGCCGCCCAGGGTCCGGAGATCGAGACCCTGACCGGATGGCTGGAGGACTGGGACGAGGAGGTACCGGACGCCGACATGTCGGACATGTCCGGGATGGACCACAGCGGCATGGACATGTCTTCGGACGGCTCCTCGGGGATGACGGGGATGATGTCTGAGGAGGACATGACCGCCCTCGAAGCCGCCTCAGGCGCCGACTTCGACCAGATGTGGCTCACCATGATGATCGAGCACCACCAGGGTGCCATCGAGATGGCCCAGACCGAGCAGACCGAGGGTGAGTTCGATGCCGCGGTCGAGCTGGCCGAGGAGATCGAGTCCGCCCAGACCGCCGAGATCGCGATGATGCAGGACCTGCTGGCGTCCTGATCCATCCACGTGCCGGGCAGGCGTTCAGCCTGCCCGGCACGACCTCCCGCGCACGGAGCACACCATGAAGCATCCCCTCACCTTCACCATCGTCCTGGCTGCGATTGCCGCTACAGCCACAGCCTGCAGCACCGACGAAGCCACTGAGGTCACCTCGGATCAGCCACTGACCGCGGTCGACGGCATGGACGACTCAGTGGTGCACATCCACGGCCTAGGCGTGGATCCAGCAGACGGAGCCCTGTACGTCGCCACCCACCTCGGGCTCTTCAGAGTGGACCCAGAGACCGGCGAGCCGGGCAGGGTGGCGAACCGCTACCAGGACACCATGGCCTTCACCGTTGCCGGACCCAGGCAGTTCCTTGCCAGCGGTCACCCCGACTTGCGCGAGGACCTGCCGCCCCACCTGGGACTCATCGAGTCCACAGACGGCGGCGAAACCTGGAAGCCGCTGGCCAAGCAGGGCGAGGCAGACTTCCACATCCTCGAGCCCGCCGGAGACGCCCTCTACGCCTACGACGCCATCACCGGCTCTCTCCTGCGCACAGAGGACTACAAGACATTCGAAGAGGTCCTGCAAGCGCCGCTCATCAGCGTCGCCGTCACTGGCACGTCGGCCCCCTCGTCCACGCCAGCCCCGACCGATAGCGACGTCCTCGCCACCACCGGCGAAGGACAGCTGATCCTCATCGAACCCGATTCGGGGCGGGTCGCGGAGGTAGAAGCCCCCGAACTTGCGTACCTCGACTCGACTCCTGCCGGCGAAGTCGCGGGCATCGGGCCGCAAGGCCAGGTCTACGTATCGTTGAATCGTGGCTCCCTGTGGGACGAACGGGGGACCATCAACGGCCAGCCTGGCGCCTTCGCCGTCACAGACCAGGGCTGGTTCGCTGCCACCGAGGACACAGTGCTGCGGTCTGATGATCAGGGCAACTCCTGGACGACGATCTTGCCGAGGCCAGACCCACAGTGAGCAAGCACCGAGCACCGACGCACGCCCGGCGCCGGGTTCGCACAGCAGGAGCACGACGCGCCGAGCCGCAGCGCCGGCGGGGCGGCGTGGCGATCGCTTTGCTCACAGCCACGGCAACGGCCACGGCGATAACCGTGCCCGTCATAGCCGGCAAACAGCCACCACGCACTTCCTCACCATCATCGGCGTCCACCTCCGCCCCCGACGCAGAACGCCTCGCCCAGACGCAACCGAACCCGAAAGACGCTGCTTCATTCAACGACTCATCCGGGATAACGCCGACCGGACAAGGACGGCGTCGCTCCATGGAGAAGAAGGCACCCGAGCCCCCGCCCGTTCCTGAGAGCGGTTCCGGCACGTTTCACGTAGCGGCGGCCCCTCGGCGATCCCAGCTCGGAGCTACGACCTTCCGACTGGAGGTCGAGCAGGATCTCGTCCTCGATTTGGGCGAAGTAGCCGCTTTTATCGACGAGACCCTGGCCGACCCGCGAGGATGGTCGACCGCACACCGCATGGTCCGCGTCGACGGAGAAGCCGACATCCGCATCGTGCTAGCCACACCTGAGACAACCGACCTGCTGTGCGCCCCTCTCGACACGGACGGGCGCTTGTCGTGTCGCAATGGCGGCATCGTCGTCCTCAACGCGTGGCGCTGGGAGCACGGCGCGGACGCCTACGTGTGACGACATCACCAACTACCGGCGCTACCTGATCAACCACGAGACCGGTCACGCTCTCGGCTACGCCCACGCCACCTGTCCTGGCGAGTCCAACGTTGCCCCCGTCATGTTGCAGCAGACCAAGGGCTTGGCCGGCTGTCGTCCGAACCCGTGGCCGTCGCGGGTAGATCTCGTCCACTGACGGCACCATGGTTCGGACGGCCGACAGCAGCTTGCGTATGGCCTCAGCGCCATCGGGGTACGGGTGAGGTGATGGACCGCCGCCAGCGACCGCCCTTCAGCCGAGCTCGAACGCTCGCCGGGTGTGTCCTGGCCGCTCTCTTCGTGCTCGCCGGTGCCTCAGGCGACAACCTGTTCGCCCGACACGTGGGCATGACCATGGTCGCGCCGGCGGGAGCCTCCGCCGCGACAGGAGAAGCCATGCAGGCGGCTTCCGTCGGGTCTGGCAGGGACGGCGAGGGTCTGCGCGACGCCGGCTCTGACCACGGGCCTGGTAGTGAGAACGGAAGTGCACAGCTCCTGCACCTGCTGGGCGCCTGTCTCTCCATCCTTGCCGTCGGCATTCTGCTGTTACGCCGGGGCGGAATGTGGCGTGAACCGACCCGCCTGCTCAGGGCATTGCCCTCGCGGCGGCTCCTCGTCGCCCACTGGAGGGCAACCGCCCGCGGAAGTCCCCCGCCCCTCTCGCCGCCACGCGCGTCTCCGGTGATCCGGACCTGAGGGCTCTGTGCAGCCTGCGACACCACCACGGTGCCCGCTGCTGCGCACTCGATAGCCCACAGGACCACATCACGACGATACGGAGAAGCTCATGACCAGAACGATCAGCGACATGATGAAGACCTACCCGGCGCAGATCAACACCGACCGCGAGCTCTTGGCGCAATGCGTAGAAGCATGCGTGGAGTGCGCTCAGGCGTGCACGGCGTGCGCCGACGCGTGCCTGAGCGAGGAAATGGTCGCCGAACTGACCAAGTGCATCCGCACGAACTCAGACTGCGCCGACATCTGCGAGGCCACTGGCCGGGTGCTGTCACGCCACACGGGCTACGACGCCAACATCACCCGCGCAGTGCTGCAGACGTGCGCTCAAGCCTGCAGGTCCTGCGCGGAGGAGTGCGAGAAGCACGCCGAAATGCATGAGCACTGCCGCATCTGTGCCGAGGCGTGCCGCCGGTGCGAGGACGCCTGCAACCGCGTCCTGAGCGCCATCGGTTAACGCGGCCGCTTGGGATGACCGGATCCGAGAGGTTCGGTCATCCCATGCCGCCTGCACGCACCGACTTCGACCTTGAAGGACAACGAGATGAACCAGCGTCAGCAGAACGAACAGCAGCATGCCACCCACCCCGAGCCGGACGAACATTCCGAGCACAACAGCGACAACGGAGCTCACGACGGCGGGTCTGCCCCTAGTTCGGTTGACACCTGACCTCTGAGGT